>Ga0210059_1003069_pt1 | contig 26566 bp, 16 predicted proteins | sample Ectturendosymbi2_FD_188042 | JGI IMG/M metagenome (GOLD analysis project Ga0210059, IMG submission 188042) | Ecteinascidia turbinata endosymbiont from Florida, USA - Sample 2 (SPAdes) (version 2) | ecosystem: Host-associated > Tunicates > Ascidians > Unclassified | place: Key West, Florida... | reverse complement strand
ACTTGAAAAAATTGCAGTAAAAAGTTGCACGCAAAAATCGAAAATGTTGCAAAAAGTTGCAATATAACAACCCTGGAAACAGCTCAAAACATTGAACTGCATGTATTTTGAGTATTTAGGAAGCTGTAAAAAAAAGTTGCAAAAACTTGCCCTAGTGATACGTTTTCAAGAGTATATTTTACCGTACTTACCTATTTTAACAGATTTATCTATTTAATTTTTTAGAGATAATCGTAGTTGAAATTTATATTTCACGTTTACGATGTTCTAACAACGACATATGGATGTCTCAAACCTTGTCGGTAGTCCAAGAGTGTGTGTATTCAATGCAGTACAAGTGGCTTAGCTGTTTTTTCCACAACTGTCCTTTGCTATCACGAAACGATCCCAAAATAAGCAGCTCAAAAAGCAGTCTTTGCATTCCATTTTCCGCCTGAAAAAGATCAGCTTGCTTGTGCTAGGCTTGATTATCACCGATGTGTCCATTAGTACTTTTCGACAATATTAAAACTTTTTACGTCAGTAATTCGCTTTGTTTTTTCTATATTATTACAAAGGTTTTAGCAACACGTTTTGGTGAAAAAACATTGCAATGAAAATTGTGACACATAAACAGATTCAGTAAGTTAACAGCTTCATTTCTTATTGTAATGCGCTCAAAAATCGCAGTTTCTTTAAGAATGCCTACTGTAAGATCTAAAAATAGAAAACGAGATTATAGTCCAAACCGTTACTCGGCGCTACTGCATTTGGTGCTTCCTTCTATCTGAAGCTGGCAAACACTAAAGTGTTGATAAACAATTCGAAAAGGCAAACAAGATAAACGGGGTTCATTGTGAGTTTATATTCGCAAGGCTTCAATGCTGGCAATAAGATCATTGCTATTAGGGGTATGTATTGCAATATTTAAGAATCCGCATGGGAGATTATTAATGTACAGTAGTGAGAAATTCAGAGTCATAAATTTACGAATCTTCGAAACCAAACGACAGAGTAAATCGCATAGAAAAGTAGCCTTTAAAAGTAAAGCTTTACAACACATGGCGCAATTAAAAGCATTCTAATGGACCATGCGCTTTTATGCAAGCAACGTTCCTTCGGTTACAGTAGATGTACGAAGAGATTGCCCAAAACGATTCAGATACAAACTCAAGATTGCATTTATTCATTGCTCAAGTCTTTTTCAAAAAACTAGCAAAGCAGATGGCAGTGTGTTTCAAACGGTATGTGGATTCCTTTCTCTTAAGATTAGAGTGCAAGAAAGCATTTTTGAACCTGACAATCATTTTGAAGATCTCCTGAACTGAATCTCAAAAGAGCAACTTCAAAAAAACCAAATAAATTTGGGATGTTTAAACTAAAACATAGGCTATAAATGTTTCTGTATGATATTTAGCTATGCTTCGGATCAGCAAAGTAGTGAAAAAACGTTGCGTACTGTTGCGGTAACATCCATGTGAATAATTTGTGGATGGCCTTTTCTCGATTCATCTGAATTCAGAAACTCCATCACAACGTCAAAATCACAAACTTTCTGCATGAACCTTATAGTAGTTCGCTGAACATCGGGCATAATTTTTTCCACTCTGGATTTCACACGAGAAATAAATAAGGATTTTCCTGAAGAAACAAAATACAATATAAGTGCTACACTAAACAAAGTTTAAAAACAAACGCTAGTAGTACTTTAGCCAGAGCCTGTTTGCAATATTAACAGCCATCCATTATGAATTCGTTTCAGTGAGATTGAAATAATAAATTTTACCTGGGAACACGCTAGCATTGATCTACTAACATTCGTACTCAACCCAAACTAACCAATGACTGCTACTGTAGTCGATTTTTCAAAGTCAGGTTACATAAAAATTCTGACATGACATTTTTATCTTCAGAAATAAACGGAAATTTTTCTGTATATCAAAATCGAACAGGGTATTTTTGTGGAAAAAATTGTTTGCTCTCCGAATTTCTAGACATTTTTTATTTTTTGGCAAAGAACTAATTTCATTTGGTACAAACGGTTAACAAAACAGCATCGCTCGCCATAATTTTTGGGGAGGTTAACTAATCTTATCCTGAACCGAATTAAGGCTTTGATCGACACACAGATCTAACACAGCAAAGCCTACATTTTTGAGGTAGGCACCAAAACCACCAACGCCAGTTCTTTTTTCGGCTTACTTGGACCCGAGGCTAGTGAGGGAGATGATGTCCGGGTTGAGAAACCGTGAAGATAAGTTTCAATAGCATCTGGGCTTACTGGTACAGGGACAGTATCATCCACAGTTTTCGAAAATGGCAATGGGCGTCTTGTAGTGATGTGACTGGAGTAAGGTCGAATGTGCAATGCCTCGCCCAGGGGTTGATCAGAGTTACTATTCGTGATGTATAAGTTCGTGCTGTCAGCCGTGCGCCTACATCCAGATGGTCTTATACCAGACAAAAATGGTCAATGAATGATTGGAGTGCCATCTTAAAATTGTCGTCATTTAACAAAACTGTCCGCTGTCTGGTATGTGCACTGCAGGACTATACTGGAGAGCAGTATTCCGCAGAGGCAACAGGAATAATAATGATTTGCAGGATGCGAGTTTAGAAACTGTCACGTCTAAGCCAGTCATATGGAAAATGCCCCTTGGAAAATTTTAAAACACACAGATTTAACACACCATAGTAAGAACACGTGATGTGCTGTTGTTGAACTAAAATCCTGCGTACTGGTTGCCTGGCATTTAAAGATCCGATTTAAACAAAAACAACTTATTGTAAGCTGTAATTCACTGAAATATTGTTAAATATTGGGAATGCCAGATACAAAACACAGTGCAATTCCAATATTTTAGAGTGGAGACCGCCACAAAAATGCGATGGAAATCTTTGACTTTAAAAGCGAAAAAACCCGATGTTCTCAAAAAACATAAACGCGTAATCCGCAAAACACGGAGCAAATATCTCAGCCATATATGTGTGAGCAGCTTTATCCACAAACATCAAACACTTTAGCACAACGTTTTGCGAACCACTTCAAAATTTGAAACGAAGTCTCTGTTGGATTTTCCACGGCTTTAATCTGCCGCCCATCGAAGACAGCGAGCTTCCTTTTTGACAATTGTTATTTACGCATTTCTGAGTTTGTTCCCTTTCTTTCCAGCTTGAGGGGTTTTTCTTGATTTCTGTAATTATTTTAAATACACTAATACTTGCGTTTCTGTGATGGCGTGCCTTTTTTTCGTCGCTTGATGCTAGATTCATGATGCATTTAAGTTACGTTTAATTGTTAATGTTTCAGATTTACCGAAACTAATCCTAATGTATCAAATTTATCTATCTCGGCTAGTGTCCATCTCATGATATTGAGCAAAGTTTTTGTATAGCAAGCATTAGCAGTGAATTAATTTACCAAGAATGGCTAAGCTGCCGGAATGACGACTAATACAGTCTGTCACTGCTACGTATGCCAGGGTATAGACGGCTTACGTAACAGTCACCTCAATCTGCAACAACCAGACCGGTGACGTGCGATGCAGCAAATGTGCAACTAGGGACATTGCAGAAAACCTCAACTGTAAATTACTGGAAAAAGGTCAACAATCCTAATAATAAAAAGAAAATTGTAAACAAGGTTGCGGAGTCGGAGGTAAAATATCCAACTCCGACCTTTCCAAAATTTCCGACTCCGACTCCTTAGCATGAAGGGAATGAAATTTGGCTGTTAAAATCAATGAAAACCGTGGTGAAGAACAATAAACCTGTTTCAACAAAAGTTTCAAAAGAAATTGTACCATTTCAACGGAAATTCCCAATTTAGGAGTGTGGTGTAAAAAATGATCCAATTGGACATCCGGAGTCGGACAAAAAAATCCGACTCCGACTCCCAGTGTTGTTAGGAATCCGACTCCGTCTCCACCCAAAAACCGCCGAATCCTTACGAATCCGACTCCGGGTCCGTAACCCTGATTGTACGTCTGACCATTGATACATTTCTGCAAGACAACCCCAAACTTTCTATTGTCAACGATATTTCTCCCCGCTTGCACGTAATGCCAGCAACCTTGCTCTGCTCACACTCACCAAGTCCAGCACGTTTCGACGTCACCAACATCACTGATCTCCCTTCAACCGCATTAGCTGGAAGTTTTTCTCCTTGCAGAAAAAGTTTCTCTTCCACGTATTTTTGAATATCTTCAAGAGCATATTCAAGCCTATAGTCTGATTTGAACTGCAAGAAGATCATGCTAGACATCAGCTACTTTTTCTTTTACAAAACAAATTTTAACGCCACTGCTGGAAACACTGTACATCAAAACCGTTGCTGTTTTTACCTTTGCGAGTAAAATTTGGTAAAAAATTGAACTGTTGAAAACGGGCCGTTACTTCCCTATTACTTTCGCATGAATACATTTTTTGTCATTTGATAATGCCGCAAGCAATTGATCAGCAAAACGAAGTGTTGTTCTGATTGCGATTGCAAACACAATTGTAACTGAAATTTGGATATATTTTTCTTGAGTGCAAAGACAACATTTTCAAGTGGACGTTTTCAGGATTTTGTGAACTTCTTGTGAGTTTGAAAGTTTTACATTAGTTACAAAATTTTGCAAGGATAAGGATCTATTTTGAAGTCCGAAGGAGGGTGAAACGTTTCATGAGTTCTGGTGTTTGTCGCAAACAATATTTCAAAACGTTTAGTCTAAAATTTAAGAACTGCTTTGAGATCCAAAGAAGTTGTTTTTTTATCCCTAACATCAACTGATTTACGTTGTTCTGGATTACAACGTACAGTTCTAACTCGTGCCTCTGCAAAAACGATTGGTACTGCAGTCGATTCAGCTGACTGAGCCCATCTGACGTGTCTCAACTTTACAAAACTCTTGTTTAAATGCAACTAGCTAATGTCATTAAGTTTACGATTACCAACAACAGTAAAATTTTAAAAAACTATTCATTCAGATGTGAGATGCAACGATAACCTCATATTTTAACAAACATACCTCACTGAACATCCTCGCTACGAAATGATTGCTCTGCGCACAAACCAGAACGAGTTGGTAATCCGATGTAAAGGCTTTTCCCAAACTTTGACAAGTTGTATCAATCGCACATGAAACTTCATAATTAAGTTTTTCAGTCGCACAAATGCAAAAAAGTCGTCTTCCTAAAAAATCACAAGCGTATTTCAGCAAACGCCACCATTTTGTTATGTATTATTTATCCACAAGACCGCGATTTCTCTTGGAAGACCGTGTAATCTTTTTAGAAAATAATATAGAGCTGCACGAATGAACAAGCTCGAGCATTTGCTTTTATCTAAATTTTGCTTATACAAAACAGTCGTTGGTATTAGCTGATACTGCCCTGAGCTCAGTAGGTTTCTAAGGTTCTTCTTGTCATACCAGGCTTTGGTTTCGAATGTTTGCGAAGTTTTTCTCTTCTCGTCCAAATGTGCCGCTTGCTCCCTACGTTTTCGGCGAAGACAGAAATGTGACCGAATGACAGATGTTGTTTTGAAAGAGAGACGGAGATTGAAAAATGTTGGAAAAGTGAATCGAATTTGATACCATGGACTGTCTAATAACATTTCTTTGGAAAACCAAAGGGTTGACTAGCCTTGTTTCCACCCTCATCATCTCTAAAATTGTTGTTTTGCTTGGAAATGAACAAGCATACAGGTAGATCAGGGTCCAAAACACAGGAGAATGATCGGTGTCTTTTAGATTGAGGTAGCAACACAATAGACAGGATATGATGAAGGACTGAAAAAGGTTGTTGTGAGGACAGTAACACTAACGACACATATTTTTTGGTAAAATTGGAGTTAGAGCTGGGCATATTCTAACGTAAAATGTTTTATGCTTTATTTGACATCAATTCGGTGGCTGATTCGATGTTCTCCATGTGAAGTTGGGATGAATAGATTTTTTGTTAAAATACTTTATCAACTTAGAAAGGTTTTCGGTAATTATCACGTACAGCTCGCCTGCACTTGCAATAAATCTGGAACGTTGTTCTTACAAATCTTTACCAACATCTGTGGGTGGGGTAAATGGTGGTTCAGAGATTGTTAAAATGTGGAAAGATTCTTTCAAAGGAACATTAAACTATGAAAACTCTGCAAATGAGTCTGTAGAACACGGCATAGAGTGCAAGGAGAACCATCTGAGTCTTGAAATGCCCATGTGTTCTGTTGTTTCGCTGACATCACTTCTTCAAAAGCTGCCTTTGAACAAGGCACCAGGGCCTGATTGTATTTCTGCAGAGCACTTGCTGTATGCAGGTGAATCTCTGTTTTTCTCAGTGAACTGTTTAATATATGCATTGTTCACGGGTATAAACCCAATTCTTGTTTAAGCACAACAGTAGCTCCCATATGCAAAACAAGAATGGAAATACATGGCCGTAGTTAAGGTCAAACTTTTGCCGAGGCGAATATGATAATTACGTCCCCAGTCGCGTATGTTGTTAAATGCAGTTTATGGAAACCTATTCCTGGCCTTTTTTAATCTAGGCTCGTGGTTGCGACACAGTGTAGCTGCAGCAGGGACCGAGTTTAAGGATCGGACAGGGACAAGGACATAATATCTTTTGTCCCCCCAACATTTTATGATAAAAAGTAATGTAGTTGTGCAAATTTCATGGTTGCATTACTGTTGGAAACGTTTCCCCAGCATAAAACCAGGGAATAAATGAGAAAAATGAACACCATCACTGGATTATCTGTGGGCACTGTATATGTAAGCTGAATTGTCATGATTGTTGAAAATTGTGTTGGTGAATTCGAATTACCGAATCGGTGTGCACGTGAACTTTGCTCAATCACGAATTCCTGCGATGGTGTGTATCCCGCAATCAAAATACGGTTGCCACCAGGCGCGTAGTCAGGGGGGGCTTGGTGCAACGCTACCCCCAATTCCGAAGTTTTCAGGTTAATAAAATATATGAAGTATAGGCCAAAGAATTATTTCAGTGCAAATCAACGAAACTGCTTCAAGGAACCTATCCTACTTCAACTTCTAGTCGAATACAAACTTGTATCTGACCTTTCGTAATCATAATTAATGACCCGCAAGTAAAAACAATTGGGTTAACGCTTTTCGCAGTCGTTTTTGGCGCACCAGCTTGTTGTATCCCACCTAATGGTTATGTAAGCTTCATTTCAAGACCACCACAAATTCCTCTCTGATAACCGTAGGTATTACAAACATTATAACCTATACTTGTTTCCAGTGTCAGCGTAGCCTTAAATCAATGTCGTAGATTTTTGTTTTTGCAGTTTTCAAACTACATGCGTGAATATGGCGGTAAGATAAATTTTATATATCTTGAAGCTCAAACTTTAGCTAAGAAGCGATTCAGTTTCAAATTCTTCTTCATTGAGCCATAGTCATTTGTGATGACATGTCTTGTGACGGTTCAATCACAATTATGTGGAGCCTTAACGTTTTCATCAATGATTTCCCTTTACCTCGCCAGCGAGCAAAAAATCAGTAATTTCAAGATATTAGACTCCGACATGCTATTCATGAGCTCAGTCTTTCAACTTTCATCTGATGTCAATTGCCAACCTATCCTACAGTAAATTATTTGAAACCATTTAACTGCAACGACAGAAGTCAGCAGCAAAATCTAACGCAAGTAGCAAGGTACTTTTTATTTTGCACGTCCTGAGTGAATTGACACTGCCATTTCTTACAGATACTGAGATAACTTGCGCAGGGGTGAATATTAAAATTTAGGGGCAAGCTCTCACAAAAAGGCCACAAAATATCGCCATTGCGAAAGGTAGATGTGGGATCGCGTGGATAAAAGAGTTAAATTTGTTTCACATTCCAATTTATGAACTAAATTCAGGAGCACAAGATACATACGACAGGAACAAAAATTTGTAAGTTTTGCAGCGACACAGTTGAAAGCTGCCTCCTTTGGCACATTTTCCCATAATTTTTGCTTTATCTTTATTTTGAAAAACATATGACTTTCTTCAGAGCTTCTTTAAATGTGGCTCTAGAGTGGTACATAACTTTTTTAACTAACAACGGTGCAAAACCCTCAAGGGGGGGCACGGTATCTCTGAAAAAGGGTCCCGAGGCGACTGCCTCGTTATCCTTCCCTAACATCCATCACTGAGCTTGCAATCGCTCTTGTTGGCAAAGCGCATGCGACTAAAATGAAACTAAATTTAAATTTTTGCCCATTAGGCTTCAAATTCCGCAGATAAGTTATTGTATTTTCAAGAAGGCCGTGATATGCGCAAACAGTAAGTGCAGTGCTAAGCTATCTTTACATACAGCTGAGCCTGGTCAATAAGCTTTGTAATACTGGGGTTACGACTGTGTTTACAGTTTAATTCCATCTTATACTTCATTGAAGTCAGTTAAATGTCGCAAAGTCCAATCAAACAATTTAAACGGAAGTAAGTTTGAAGTAACTACAAAGGTTTTAAGGAATAGGTTGAACAAGCTAAAAGATCTTACGAATTCTCAAAAATACAACATGGCGACGTCAACAAAACGCAAACAGTAAGGTTTGTCCCATCCAAACTTTTTAGTGAACTCGGTCCCTGAGCTACAGTGCTGCTCTTTTTTAAAAAGCCACACAGTAAAATATGATTTGATTTAGCGTTACTAAAATGTTTTGTGGCAGAATTATAGAAAGTATACCGAGGCAAGTGCCTCATTTGCCTTAATATAGCTACGGCCCAGGAATATGTCTGACACATCACATTACAGACCAGTGGCAGTAGCCACAGTGGTGCCAAAGCTACTTGAAAACTTCATGTTATCTAACATCTCTCCTTTCATTGGAACCACGGACAATCAATTTGGTTTTAAGGCTGGTCATAGTACTGATCAATGTACATTTTTGTTGAAGTAAACTGCTTAATACTTTGTAACCTATGGTTCATCTGTGCATGCTGTTTTCTTAGCTGCCTCGAAAGCATTCGATCGAGTGCTACACATGAAATTATTTGAGAAACTAATTCGAAGAAAGGTGCCCATGTGTTTTGTGCGCCTACTGAAACATTGGTACAAGGAACAAACGATGCAAATAAAATGGGGCAAACATTTTACTGAACCGTTTAATGTGTCTAATGGGGTTAGACAAGGAGAGTACTCAGTCCATACTTGTTTGCTGTTTATTTAGATGATTTATCCAATGAACTAAACAACATTAAAGCAGGGTGTTATATTGGTGAAGTCTTATTAAATCACTTGATGGGGTGTTATCTTGTGTGTTTTGTCCAAGTCTACGATGGTTGCATACAAGGTTGCGGAGTCGGAGTCGTAAGGAGTCGGAGGTTTTTGGGTGGAGTCGGATTCTTAACAACACTGGGAGTTGGAGTCGGATTTTTTTGTCCGACTCCGACCCCGGATGTCCATTTGGATCATTTTTTACACCACACTCCTAAATTGGGAATTCCTGTTAAATTGTACAATCTGTTTTGAAACTTTTGTTGAAATATAGATTTCTTGCTGTGCACTACGATTTCCATTGATTTTAACAGCCAAATTTCATTCCCTTTATGTTAAGGAGTCGGAGATTTTGGAAAGGCTGGATTCGGAGTGGGGAGTCTAAAATTTTGGAAAGTCAGAATCGGGAGTCGGAGTTGGAAATTTTGGAAAGGTCGGAGCCGGAGTTGGAGTCGGATATTTTACCTCCGACTCCGCAACCCTGGTTGCAAAGAATACTAGATGTGTGTCAGGCTTGTGCAGAATTGCTTGGGATTATTTTCAACTGCAACAAAACTGATTGTATGACGTTTAAGGCTAAGAGTGCAAAAAGCACAGTCACTCCATTACTGACACTGGGTGGTCAAAACGTAAAATCTGCCAACCAATACAAATATCTGGGGATTGTATTGGATACTGAGCTCTCAGATGACAAAGACATTCAGAGACAATTGCGATATCAATATTGTGCAGCAAACAAGCTGCGAGCCTCTTTTCCCCGATGTTCAAATGCAGTTAAAAATTTACTTTTTCGTTCCTTCTGTACGCCCATGTATGCATCACACATATGGTGTAATTTCAAGAAGTCATGCATGCAGAGATTGCGTGCGGCATATAGTTTTGGATGCAGAGCTCTATACAACCTACCCTGGAGAGTGAGTGTTAGTAGCCATCAGGTTCATTGTAACATTCCTACCTTTGAGGCCCTGTTACGAAAAAATACGTACCTGTTTCTGCAAAGATGCAGAAAGTCTAACAACATATGGTTATGTGCTTTGATGCAGTCAGATTGTTTGTATTCGTCCCTATTACTTGAACACTACAATCGTATTTTACTTTGTGAATGAGTGCTCGAACATAGCCGTGTCTGCTTGATTGATGGCGCGTCATGTTACAACACATTCGCATTCGCATTTTACCTGGCGTCGACCAGTTTAGGAATTGGCGCCCTACTCTGCAGTAGTGTTGTAACAACTGTTACGTGTTAGCTAACTTAGTGTTAAGAATGTGTCTGTAACCCTGTGGTTCTGCCTCAAATGCAGTTGCAAAGTGTCTGCAACTCTGTGATTCCGCCGGCTCCAATGCCTTGTAAAACGTTGTTTTGTCTGTTTTTATGGACCTGCGTCATGCAGAGTGTGTGTTTATACTATGGATTTTGTGTCTGCTCACAAACAAAGTAAATCACGCTCTTGCACTTTTACCGCCTTGTCGTTGTCATGAGGCGCACATCCTCAAAAGTCTTCAGAAATATTTTATTATAAGAAAACACGAGTAAACAGCGAATAGGAATATGTCCAGCTAGGGACACGAGGAAAGCTAATTCCAGCCCAGGAAAACATTTCTAAGATTAGCTACTCCAGATCGAGTTGTTAATGCCAAACAGCAGTTGATTCCAAAATTTATTTCAACACTCCAGCAGTGCATACGCCTCTTTCAAATGTGTGATTTTAAGTGTATTGTAATGATATCTACATAATAAAACATTTCTAAAGACTTCTGATTTCACATTTCAGCTGCACCAAATACAAGCTCATCGAAGTGCACAAACACAAAGCAGTTTACTTAATAAATGTCACCTACCATTTGCCTCATCGCGTATCGCCCGTCTCAGTAACAGTTCAACATCTTCTTGTTCTGTGCCTTCATGACAAAGCAATACCTCTGCTTGGGTTGGTAGAGGCTGGTCGGCTGAATGCATGTATAGCGACAACACAACAGAGATTGTTTCTCGCTCATCGCAAACAATCAAATGTGGCTTTCCAGGGGGCATTTCTGGAGGCAGGACGTGCTTCAAAATATCCTCCTCCTTGACAGTTTCCCTGAGGCTTTCCAAAAACATTCCAAGATGTGAAAGGCTAATGCAGTCCTTCAAAGTTGTTATCTGCCAAAAATGTAATTTTTTTATCTATGAAAAGTACTTCAGAAAGGCGTGTTTTGTCAAGAAAACCGGGTTCACCCCAAAAAAGACGCCACCAGTACGCGCAACATCCCTCACAAAATGCGTTGCTGTCTTGCGAATCTGAGGATGTCTTCACTGACTCTCTGCCGCAATCCTTCCGCGAGTTATGGCCAATCATAACTTCAAAAGCCACGATCGTGCCCTCTGCGACCTTTAAAGTTTCGAACGGATCCACGGCCTAGGTTGGAGACTTCAAATACACACTATGGAAACGATCCTGCAGGTCAAAGGTGTGATCTGTTAGATAACGAAAAGCTTCTCCTGCCACTGTGAATCTTGAACATTTTCTACACAGAAATTTACAAACGTATGGAGGCTCGCGGGGTTACGGCCACTAATTATTTTCTGCTTCGTATCATCTGGCTGGTTCCAATCAGTGTGGGACGTTTATATCAGAAAGGTGCAGTGCTTGTTGGATCATCACCTCATTGTCTGTAACGTACGTCTGCATAAACCAATAAGACATACACGAACGTGCAAGACTGTGAGGTCCTACCGAATAACATGGGAGACCCTGGTGGACAAGGATGTATAAACGGCCTTCACAGACAGCGGATCGTCGTACACTAAAGAGGAGCGGCTGCTGTCTAAGGCAGCTGCCATTTAGTCATCTGCTGGGCTTAGTGGACTGAAACAACACGTTGTGGTAAGAGATGGCAGGAAGTAACCCCTTGGTGGGACTCGGAGGTAAAAGATGTTTTTGAGCAAAAATGCCAGCTTCAAGGGCGTAACGAGGGGGGCAAGGAGGGCACAATTCCCCGGGCGACGAATTACTATGGGGGCGCCGAAAAATACCAAAAATGTCGCAAGTACTTTCTTCGTTACATTAAATTTGCTTCCGAAGAGCTCAGGTTCGAACATGGGGGCGCCAAACTTGCTTCTTGCCCCGGGCGCCATCTAACCTCGTTACGCCCCTGGCCAGCCTACAAAGCATGCATCATTCGCAATAAGCTGAGGTGCGACAATCCACAAGCCAAGAGGTAAAAAAGAGCAAAATGCCATCTTGGGAGAATTTAGAAAACAAAATAGATTCTGATTACTAGCAAGCCAACAGAGTAGTCAAAACATCTGGTGTCTCCGCAGTTTCGGCCGCTTGTTACTGGCCGTCAAGTCATTTTGTTCCTGCTCGTTTGCTGTGGGCGTTGGACTCCCACAACCCACAAGAGTAGGTTCTGTCATCACTATTCTTTATAGTTTAGAGATGAATTGGATAAACAGTGACAGTCGACTAGGCTGTTACTGATGAAAGCTGCATGATGACCGGTTTGTTTATTGTAGACGATTGGATGCTAATTTCATGTGCCGAACACGGTTTTCAACATGTACTTGATACGCGTGCAGCAGTGAGTAATCAAGGAATGAAAGTTAGCAGTAAAAAGGCTCAGACATCATGACTCTTCAGAAACCCAAGTCGGTGTACATTGCGAATAAGCAGGAATAAATCACAGTATGTCGAAAATGTCCAGCATCTTTAGGTAATATTCCCGAGTGACCGGAAACAGAACAAGGCGATTGAAGCAGGTATTGCTAAAATAAACACAGTAATGCGTCAGCTTCATGGTTCCGTTGTCACCAACCTAGAGTTTTCAAACATCGCCCACGATTTCAGCTTTTTAGTTTGTCTATTTTCTGATGCTCGCTTCTGGTTATGAATCTTACGTTAAGACCGAAATGTTGCGATCTCAGGTACAAGCAGCAGAGATTTTTTGCAACGACTTCACAGCGTAACGAATTGCGACAAAGCCCGCATCGGCAAAATTCGTGAAGCCTGGAATGACGAACAAAATTTCCAAATAGAAAGGTCTCAGCTACAGTACATCGGTCACGTGACCAGAATGCTCCAAGAAAAATTAGCGAGACGAGTCCAATTCATTATAACTGCGCAAAGCGACCCAGATATCGACCAAGGACCAGGTGAGCGTGATTACATCGGAGATCCGACATATGGTCCCGTCTAGTTGTGGAGACAGCAGAACTTTCAGAGGTTGCTGAAAATCGTGAGGTGTTTCGAGACCTCTTAGTGATGCTGTCCACGAGACATTCCTAAGATGAAAAGTGGACGTGAAAATTTAGTAAGTGATTTAAGCAGATGATGACGCCAGATAAAAACGTACCCTTTTCTCTGGAAGAAACTGCGGGCCGCATGCGGCCCTCGGACAGTTTTCATGCGGCCCGCGAATGCTTTCCGTATTCCGTATATTACACGAAGTCAGAAAGACATTGTTTTAGCAAGACAGCCCTTCCAAGACACGCATCATTGAAGTTCAGGCGAACGTGCAACTATTAGAGAGTAACTATCTTTTTACAATTTATGACGTTACAATAGCTAACCTCTAGGCTAGTCTAACGCTGCAATACTCCGACCACAAAGCATGCGTTTGTTTTTTATCTTTGTTGCAAGTATAGACTCTGTAATTAATTTAGAAGAAGTGCATTGTGGAAGTAATGAAATAATATTTAGTCACGTATAGCAATTTAACAAAAAAAAGTGTCAAAGGAGAAGTGTCAGAGAAAAACAGAAAGTTCAATTCTAACTGTGAACAAACCACAGTGCCTTGTGAAGCTGCAAGTAATATCCGTTTCGACAGAATTTTTATTTAAAGAAGCATTACAGCACCAAACACGGGAAAACATACGGGAAATTTCACGGAAATTCTAGGGAAGCATTTTGAAATAATTGAAGGTAACCAGACCAGCAACCAGGGGGGGAACCGGGAAGTTGTCCCCGCTTTAGAGACTTTGCACTGGAGATGCGCTCCGTGTTCGTGATTTTCGAAAGTGCTTTCTCAATTACGACGCGACTGAAAACCGACACAAATAGAATGGCTGATAAAACCTGCATGCCTGCTTGCGTCTGCCGACTACGGAAATTAAAGCGGGCATTGACTTTGTAACCAAAAACAAGAAACAAAAGTTGTTTTGCTATTTTGTTGGTGTGTTGTGCATCTTTTTTCTAGCAGAGTCGCAAACAAACAAACAGAAAACTTAAACATTACCCTAGAATAAAAATTGCGTTAGGCGTGCAGCAAAATTAGGTCTATTAGAACAGCAAGCTCGTCTTTTAATTGCAATGGAGTTCCTCTCTTTGCGGCCCGCAAATTTTTCCTCAAACCCTAATGTGGCCCTTCATGCTCGCAGTCTTCGACCACCCTGGTTTATTGGTTTTAAAGGGCCGTACTTCGTCACAACATCTTAACTGTCCGTTGAGAGAGATTGTGACGAAAGCATTAAGCACCGTTAGCAATGATAAATTTTGAAAGAAAACCGCCTAATATAATAAAACCTCAAAAATGCAGAAATTTTTAAAAAATCAGTTCCTAGCAAGGCATGGAAATTATAACAGATTCTTTTTGTAGAAAGCGCGTCAGGCATAGATTTGAATCCCATTCTGGTTTATATCATAAAAGCAGAAGTCCAGCGCAAAAATGCAGCAACCTCCAAATCTAAATGGATACCTGGTTGGCATCTAAACGCTTTCCTGTAACACTTGAGGCATTTTCGTACTTATTTCGCAAAAGAAAATTTTCAGCAATGCTTCTTGTGAAATGCAAATGCACTGTTTCGTATTGCAAGGAAAATGTATACTGCGTGGATTGAGCACCGTAACTGTTTCGATCCTCGAAAGTGGATCTGATGATATTGATTTTCCTAGTTTGTTACGTGTTACCACTTACCCATAAAACTACATCCTTCTTGTCAAACTGTCGCGGTCTGAACTTTGGCATTTGTTATGTTGAAATGTGAAAGCAATTAAATGGAAAAAATACGTGCAATGAATTTTTACCGGAAAAGACTGATTAGTCTTAAAATACTTCAACAACAGGGAAAACTCACAATGGCCTAATGCAAAATTTGTCGTACCTGAGATGTAAAAAAACAAGCAATTTCGCAACCCAAGAAGACAATGACACAAAAAGGGACGAAATAAACCATAAACCTATGCCTAGCTACTCATTAAGTATAACAAATATTTTCCCAAGACCCAGATCCATTTAAGCACAAATACACCGGTACCAAGCGAAATTTCTGCCCTCTGCATAATTTCTGACCTATTATTGTTTTTCAGTTATTTTGCTTCTCAGAGTGAAGGAATAAACTTTGGCGATTACTTTTTTGATGTGTGTTGTGTAAATTAAAACTTTTTGGTTAGATGTCAGATACTCAACACAAGCTATAGTACGAGAATAAGTATAAACACTGAAATATATTGGACTTAGTCTTAGACCTCAATTATTTTTCTTTTTCTAACCCTAACCCGACACACTTACATAAACACCAAACCCTAAGCCCTAATCATCAGTTTTCCCAGCGTATTTGCTATGTAGAATGTTGCTCTGTGCATGCGCACATGGCGTGAAGCCAGAAATTTCGCTTGACGCCGGATAGGATGGTCGGAAATATTGTGAAGCGTTATTTTTTAAATCTAGCCAGTTTAGCTAAATTGCTTACTGAGTTTTCTTCCAGGTATCGATCGCAAATTGTTTTCACAGCCACACTTGCACTGACTGAAGCGCTATAATCTTTCATCAATTCCTTAATGACGTCTTGTAAAGTTCTCAGCGAACGGTTGTTCACAACGGACTCCACAGCAGCAACTTTGATCTCACGCGAATGATATTCTAAAAAATACAATAAACACCAGTACGTTTTCTTTGACACATCGCTTAAAAAACATTGAAAAATTGAATACCATCACTTCTCTTCAATTTTTGAAATTCTTAAATCATGAAACGTAATTTTGCACGTTGCACAAATAATGAACTGATTTGCTTCAGTAAAAGTCTGCTCAGATACTCCAAATTTCTTTTCCATATACTGTAGAATTATCATACTTTTTTAATACTTAATGCATATTTTTGCTAATCTCAATACTTTTTCAAGGTCTTGAAAACCTATTTTGAACTTCAATGCTCTTTCAATACTTTCAGTACTGCGCGGGAACCCCGCCACATGTGCTTCCGCCATTGACATGCCGCGAATGTAGTATTGGTTTCGAAAGTAGACACCAGGGTTGCCAGATGAAAATTTCAAATAAAAGCCAAACAGTGGTAAAAAGAGACCAGAAAAAGGACAAACGTCTTTTGTAGTATTGCTATTCGTTTGTCACAAAGAAACATCTAAATTACAAGAATATCACTAAAAATTTTCTCCGAAACTTGGATTAAGTCTTGCTTGGCCTGTTCTGGAGCTCATTACTGATGCTTGTCTGAACGTGCGTGGTTTGTGAGATTGCACACTTTGGGTACAACGGTATCACAGTTCGCATACTGATCCATCGGCTGCTTTCTGCACGAGAGTCTTTCCCATTGGCTCCTGTACTTACGACCAGAATCATAAGCGCTCTTCCACTTCCTCGATGCTATTTTCGCATTTCTACCGCAGAGACGCAGACCTGTCTGCAAGCTTTAAGCCTGCTTAGTGCTTGCAACACACTACGCAGTGTCCACATTACCAGTGGTTACGCAAAAAAATTATTTCGAATCTTTAAACCTAACATCAGAACGCGGGCATCGATCTAATTTTGCAAATGTGTTGCCGAAAAATATGGAATAGTAATATTTTTCTTCAGAGGAAACTTCTGCAGAGTAAAAAGGCCAAACAACTTGACATAAGGCCAAAACAACGAAGTGAAATTTTTTAAGCCAACCAACTTGAACCTTAAAAATGCGAACATGGCAACCCTGGTAGACGCGTTATGCAAACGGAGATGGGCGCCTGCAAACCCCTCGTGACGCTCCAAAGGGAGTATTTATCGTGTAAATTGAAATTGAGCTGGAGAATGATCATAGCAGTTGGCAAACGTATTTTTCCCATTGTGCTGCTTAGTCATTTCATTAAATAATTTAGCTCAAGATATTTCCGTCCAACACATTCAAATGTCTTCTTGACCCAATCTTTGACTCAGTTGATGAATGTCAGATAGTTTAGATCTTTTCATACCTGTTATTATAAATTACATTTCCTGGCGATCAGACAAGAAAACAAAACTAAAGCCAGACTTAATTTGCCAATGCAGCATTGAACAACAGCATACGCCAAGTGCACAAAATGAGAGACGTTGCTTCATTTATTTTTAGCCTTAAGTGAAATGTTTTGCAAACTTCAACAAAATGACTATCTATGTTTAAAACAGCGTCTACTTTGTTGTAGTTTACTCCGACGCGTGTCAACCAATGATGGATCGGCGCAGTTGACAACGTGAAAAGGGCTTTACTTGATTTAAATGTCAACTCTAATTAAGCTCTCGAACTACAAATGGCAAAATAAGGAAAAATTCCCGCAATTACATTTGAAACGTACCCACGCTTTTTTCATACTCATCGAAGTATTTTTCAATAACACAGCTTTCGAACCCATATTCAAGGCACCAGGAATGTATCTCGTCATAATCCAAGTTTTCATCGTGAGCTGCCTGAACGCCAGCTTTTGCCACGGTTTCTTCAATAAATCCTTGATCCACCAGTTCTCTAACAAGCCTCGTTTTGATCTGTAACAACGATTCTTGTTTTTCCTCTTCTGTCAAAAACAAAAGGTAGATCAGTTAGCTGGTCTATTTAAAAACTTTCAGGTCTACTGCAGTACGTCTGCAGCTTACTAGGCCGCATTAGGCCTACAGGTTTAGATAAACCTGTCCTTTAACACACAAGAGGTCGGTCCATGGTCAGAAATGACAGTACAAACAAGGTTTCGCACGTAAACCTTCTGACCAACAAATAAAGTCTGCAAAACACAAAACTAATCGTTTTTAATCACAGACGAAAATTGAAGTACAGTGCATCCTCGATTTTCCGGCCCCCGATTAACCGGCCCCTCGATTAACCGGCCGGGTTCAACAGGGAGGTACATTCAATTATTTAGTCTAAAACCTACACGTTTTACAGTGGAAAAAAACTAGAAAGCCAACAAACAATGTTGTCAAGAAGCTCGTTTCTTATTTTGCAAGTTTATATTATTAAGTAATCGTTTTTTCGTTCTTTTTTCTTTAGGTTCTTTTAAGTGTGGTGTAGGTGGTGGACGGTGGGCACACTACGATATATACTTTTCTCATCCGGCCAAGATTTTGGAAAAAGGTTGCCCAACATAGCCGGATAATCGAGGATGCACTGTACTTCAGTGCGTCTGTTGCTCAATGCTTTGCAACTCTCGTGATTGCTGTAATAGTATTTATCTGCTTGGTACCGCCGTTTGGACATGCAAGTGCTAGATGCCTTTTTAGTATGTTTCGTTCTCATTGCACCACTTTCCTGCACGGTTGCATGTTGATATCTGAAACTTGGGTCTGCGCCAGCATGTTGACGCGGCTTTTCTTCCTCAATGCTTCTGTGTGTTACAGCGAGCAACATTAGCCGTTTCTTGTTAGGTACAAAAGTCATGATTACCACGCTTGTAAAATTATGTTTGCTTTGCAAATACACCATCCAAATCTAAAAGCAATATTTTTCATTACGATTTCCAAAATAAAAAATCAACTTTACTGTATGGTTCCCGTTTGGCGAACCTTCAACGATTGCGAGCATAAATGCAAGAAGCAGTCCTCGCAAGCAGGTTTAGAATGAAAAGCAAATGTTACACCAACCACAATGAACGTCCTGAATCGAACTGTGCACACGATGAAAAAAATGACTGCGACCTTTAATGACTTTTTGCATACGAGACACAAGCCAACATGTGTGGCTTACTAAGAGGCCACCCAAGCTGTGTTAAAGAAATGATAAATTATGCGGTCAACCCACAAAAATGCGGTAACAAGAAACGAAATCCAGTCAACATTTAGACGCAGGGTCGAATTTAAACAATAGCCAGCATAGTTTGAAGTATAGACGTAATGAAGCAGAGCAATATTCAAGCAACTTCAACAGTGCGTCTCAATGAGGAAACAACAATAACATCTGAACAAAGAACGCTGCAGCTAACACAAACGATTGCAGTGAACTAAGAAGAGGCAGAAAGCTGACTTCTCCGCATTGATGCATTTCAATTTTTTCTGTTAGTGAAATAAATAAATTTTGTGTTCTGTAGATGGCAAATGTTAACCAGTGCGTTTTTGCACGAAACTATGGTTGCATTACAAATTTATATCTTGTTTCGGAGAGTTTTGCTTTAACAAACTTTTGGCTTTAACCGTCGAAACAACAGCCATTTTGTTTTTTTAGCTGCACTTTGTAATTGTATAATCCTCGAAAGGATTTTACGTGAATGCTCGGGAGTGAAACAATCTTTTGCACCGACAACAAAATCAAATCATAATACAACAAAAAAAATTCAGTTCTTTCCATGAGAAGCATTAAAATAGGGTTCTCAGATTCAGACATTACTTTTCTATTTACCAATTTTTTTTACTTTTTATTTCAGTTTTAATGTCTACGCCACGTGGATTTGTAGTAGTACACAAGGTAGGCAAAAACAATCTCTATACAGCACGGAAGATGTAATTGTACATGTGCCCAGGCAATACTAAAAGAACAAGCTCTGAAACAAGTCTAGAGCGATTACTGCACTCTTGCATCACACTTGCACAACAGTGTTATACAATATACAGTATAGAGAGTAAAAATTAAAAATTGGCAAACGCAAAATTTTCAGACATTCAAATGATTCCATAAAAATTTTTGATAAATTACACACAACTGAACAAACGTGTGTGATTGTTTTAAGGTACTGACATCCTTGATAACAAATTTTAGCTTAAATCTCTGTCTTCTAACGTTTGTCTTACGTGAATCACATGACTTTAATAAATCATCCTGTTCTATTATGTTTTGACGTCATGGGTTCGTTGCCAAACCTCTATATTATTTACAAAAATACATTCCCAGGTAGCACTTTATTGCGTATTGGTGGTATCACTTCTTGGCTTGGCTGGCAATGTGGACAATATCATCTTTTGACCGACTAGCATTTTAAAAAAATACAATTGGTTTGGTTACAGTAGATACTTTCTGAATTAGCGTGGGGACCCTAAAACTCATTCACATGGCTGGAAAAGACTGGTATAAATTGTTCTCGCTTATAGAAACACCTACTTTGTATACTTTGCTCTTTTTTTTCCTCTTGCTCTTCCATACTTGTTACTTGATTCATGCATTTGACCACCTTGTTGTGAGAAACTCCAGGGTTAATTGTTGAAAGCAAAGTGTAGGCTTGGACTTGCAGCAGTTGGCTTGGACCAACACAAGCCAACTGCTCGCAAAGAAAAGTTATCTGATTTGAAGTGAAGTAGTTAAGCCAGTAAAACTCCCTTCTTTTCTTTTCAAGGTATGCGTTCCATCTGCAAAATAAATCAATTTTTGCTGCGAGATGTTTGAAATAATTTTTTAAGCTACAAATGTTAATTTTCATGACACTCATTAGGTGAAAAACAGCAGTTTACTCTTTTTTCGCAATTGAATTTTTAAACATACTTTTTGAAACTGCTGATTAAACTGTGCAGGGTAGAGCTAGATGTCAATGGAATTTCCAGTTCAACTCTCCAAAATTTTGTTTAGTGTTTCACTTGCTTCCTTAAAGCACTTTTAAATACTTACTGTGCGATATTTATTTCTATTCGTGAGATCCAATCGCTCATTTGCTGAACTTATAGGCGTTGATAAGGATGACAAACACCTATAAAAACTGTTAAACAGAGAATAAGCTTATCTCGCTAAAAACTTCTTTAGAGTTCATGAGCTCAAACCAGCACTGAGCCACAAAAGCAGCTTTGGTGGTGCGTTGAAAGAATACTGCATAACAACGTTTCACTGTATTGTTCACCGCTTGGAAATTTTACAGCACAATGGAAATTTTCGATCACTTGCATTTAGAAACGTATCACTATATTTGGTAGAAAATTTTACCAAAGACAAGTGACGAAAAACTCATATCATAATTTTAGAAACGGTATTTTTGGGCGAAAATTTTATTAAAAATAAAAATGCTTCAGCCAACGTTTAATGTGACAGGGTAGAGCTACATCTCAGTGGATTTTCCAGTTCAGCTCTCTAAAATTTGTTTGGTGTTTCAAAGCTTTCCTCCTAGCAAACATAAATAGGACTTCCACCAAATCTACGTTTTCAGGCCTCTATAACAGCGAAAGCAGTAATTTTAAAGACTGTATTTTTTTCTTATTGTGAAGGATTGCATGATAATAAAACTATTCTGTTTGAGAAATCACCAAAAAAGAAACTTCCCATAATGTTGCAACAAACATTCGCAGCATTATGTAATGTTTCGTTCCAATCTCTATTGGTCACCAAAAAAGTTACATATTGTCATTTGTGCTGCATGTGAGGAAAAACTTGCTTTGGATTTAACGGAAACATTTTAAAAACAAGCTTGCACGGATATTAAGAAGTTCAAAACTTATATTGGAACTGAACAAAAGTAGGGTACAACTTCCGCGCGCAACTGAAACCAGGCCTTTTCAAGATTTCCCCAAGCAACATCGTCTTGTGAAAAAATATAAGTCTTTTGTGAGCAGCAGACATTGGTAGTAATAACAATACTCTAGGCTAGTGGTTCTTAACTAGGGGTACACGTGCCTCTTGGGGGTACGAAGAGCCAAAACTGGGGGTACGAAGTGCCAACGTTTTCAGGGATAAACGCCCTGGAAATTTAAACCAGATTTCATTGAACATTCATCGTAATACTCTGTAGTGTGACGTGCCATTATACATTTACTAGGGCTAGGCTGAGACTGGTTCATTGTGCGCTTTGAATATTAGACTTATCTTTCTTGTACAGTCAAAGTGCTGTCGCCTAACTTATTTTACTGCCAGTGATTGAGGGAGAATTCATTGCTAAATGTTAGTTGACCGTATATTTCAGGGGCACTTAAGTATATTTGTTACATTTTGGGAGTCAAGTATATTATATGAATATCAGCAGTGGCGAAAGTATAGGTTTGAGCCAGCGAAAAAAAACTTAGTTGAAAAAGGCCCACTGACGAACACCCAGAAAAAAGCTTGAGAAATGATGGTGAATCCGGATGTGGATGGGGTATGCTAAAATCCTATACCACCGGGAAATACTCCAAAAATTAAAAAAACAACGCCCTACTGAAAACCAAAATAATACCCTCTGCCCCCTGTCAGTTACGCCACTCAATATCAGTACATTTGATTTTTAAGAAGCACGAAATGCTATTGCCAAGTGGAATAAGAAATATGCTAGATGTGGTTTCACTTGCATGACAGAAAAAGCTAGAAAAACTGTGCATATTCTGCAACAGAGTATTTACTAACGCAACTAAATTAACATTTTAATAATCGGCACGGGGGGTGTAGTCTGGGAATGATTTCAATACCATGAAAATCAAAGGGGGATGATTTGATAATGGTGGAACCTTACTAAAGACAGCATTTGCACCGATGGAAAAACAATTATTGCTGGCATGTTACAAAGTTGTGTTCTTGTGGGCTAAGAAGGGAGAGTCTCATGTAGCTGCTGAAGAATTTGTGACATCGTGTGCACTACGTTAATGTCAGTTACTACTGCCTTCATACAAGGGGTACAAGAACATTTTATGAAATCGTATGGGGTACGAGTGCGTAGAAAGGTTAAGAACCACTGCCCTAGGCCTAGACAGCCGGATAAAAATTGCATCAAGTTTATAAACGTGAAACAGATACTGAAATTTTTATGAAACTACCACCTTATTGAGGCACGTTTTAGCTACTTCCCAAGTAAACCACAATAATTCCAATGTAGTTTCAAACAGCGTAAGTTAGTGTTTGGCAACAACGCGTTCCACCAGGTTCATTAGCCTGAAACGTATTGTACTTCTTGCATTCCGTTTTCTTGGAACGACCGCTTTATGTCCAATATCAGATCAGTTTTGGCTGTTTTAAACTTTCGCAATAATAGATCATTTTGTTATCATACACAGAAAATGGCATGATAATACAACATGCATTCAAAGTTTTAAGATGTTTCCATGAGGAAATTAACACTTGCTTCAGTGGATTCGTCACAAACAGCACAGCGGTTGACACTTTATACGTTTCTGCAGATGAAAGGTTTTACTTTCTGTTCCTCTTACGAGACGGGTCTTTCAAATATATTTTTCGAACAGGGGAGTGATACTTTATTGCCACTCGTAACGGTAAGCGCAATCACTAATATAACGGCAAAAAGATCACGATCTATACAACATGCGATCAACAAAATGATCACCACACAAGAATATTTTGCTATTTTCTCGAGTGTCAATTGGACCATCAGACGTTATATTAGGATATGACGTGCATACAACCGTTTTCACCAAAAAACACTGGCTAGTTTTCATCAATTTGGATAGAAAGTAGGCTTACTTGAGGAACATTTTGTCCATAATGAGAGTAATATTTTCCATTTCAGCAAGTGAATTTTCCATGACACTGATCGTTGGAGTGTCAGGGTCGAAATCAATTTCCAAAGTAATAATATCTTTTGTCGAGCTGTAAAAATAAATTTGTAGAAAAAAATGTGTTTGCGGTTAGTTTTCAACACGATTTCGGTGCTTTCAGGGATGCGGCACTGTTAAAACACTTACCCTTTCCCTTAAATAACAGGCAGCGGACTGGGAATTGCTCTCATTTACAGCAAATAAGTCGGTTTGTTTCCAGCACGGATTTTTAAGAAATTTTCTACCGTTTTTCATCAGTTAGTACAATGCTGATGTTGAAAGTGTTACATTAAAGCGAAATGATGCGTAAATACGGAAAGATGCATATTTTAACTGAAAACTGACCACAGTCAAACATATTTTTCATGAAGTAGGTACCCTCTCATTTTTATATGCTGCCTTCCACTGCTCAGGCATATCTGCATACTTTCAATATTTTTGTCGATTAATTACGTGCATTACAATATTTCCTCGAGGTTGTGTTTGAGTAATATATCCATCATACTGTACGTTTCGCACAGCTATGTGATTTTTTTTGTACATGGTGAAATATACACGTTCCAGGGGTGGTGTTTTACTCCAACGAGACGCTGCACTGTAAGTACCCAACACGCAAATAAAAAAAACTAAAGGACACAGTCGGCAAAATTTTTATATAAAAGAAAGATAATTAAACCAGCATGGAATGAAGAGCAGTACCTTAGTTTTGCTGACCATTTGTTAAAAAGAAGACAACCTGTGTTCCACAAATTAATTAACGCCTTTGCCAAGTTTTCCACGTGTGACAAGATCGAAGTGAATCGTTCGACGTCACGAACAGCTTTTTCAGCAGATAGCATCACACGAGACTCCAACCCGTGTAAATCCTCAAGTGTCAAGTTCATCTCATCTAGGAACAGCATTGTAACAATTATGCCAATGCATTTTTGGGAACGCTCATTGTGCGCAAAAAGTCGTTCATTGTGCGCAAAAGTCGTTCATTGTGCGCAAAAGTCGTTCAATGTCGTGTCTCATTCAGTTTCGAAAAAATGATTATTGCGTACATCGTTGCACTTTTCAATCTTGAAACTGAAACGCCTAAAAGGTTTGATCTTTTACTACGATAGCTAGGATATCAGTGATTATATATTATAAATATAGCTTCAGTCGCACGACAATTTGCAACAAGAACTTTACGTGTTTTAACTTTGAACGAAGTGTTCAGTAATCGCTCAGTGACATAAAAAACGACATACGCGTAAACTAGCAATTTTGTATTAGTTTTCGACACTCGAAACATTATAATAAGACATAGGTTTCCATCAAAAACTTGCTCTCGCATGAAATTACCAACGAGAACAAGTTTTTGATTTTTAAATTGTCTTATTGGAAATACAAGCAGTTTACAAAAAGTAAAAAACATACATTTTGTAAACAGGATGTTTGTTTTTTTTTTTGAAATGTTACAATCAAGCTGATTTCCTAAACAAATCTCTGCAAAACCATTTCCAGTAATGACATTTATCAGCGATTGCTTAAGCACTTTCGTTTATCTTGGATGGATGTCTTTTCACACATTTACGGTAAAACATACTTTGCATCTGCTTTACCTACTAAAATGTAAACAAAAAAGCAAAGGAAAGACAAAATTTCGTTGAAAACACAATATTAAGTTCAACAAATGAGTGATGGAGAATTCTCAGAGAACCGAAAATTTCTGATTTTAAAATTTTACATATTTAATGAACCAATTTGGTTTCCAAACATTAAACAAGTTCCATGTAAAAAAGGAATTCGATATGTGGCGAAATCAAAAGAGGCGACATATCGCACAACTGACTGTGAAACAAACAATGACAAGAACAACTGGTTGGCACTTTCTAACGCCGCTAGAAAATTAAAAAGCTACTTTGTATCAGTTTAATTAGAAAATCGAAGGCTTGACTTCCATTAAATCATGAACAATATTGTGTTTAACCAAACCTTGGGTACCAACGAAATTAAGGTGGTTTTTATTTTTGATACAGTACCTTTTTCGAAAGTAAAACCCAAAAGTTTAACGCAATCGTCGGCAGTACGCATCCATTTTTGTCTTTGAATGACGAACAACCCGTTTGCATTAATTTCTTGGACTTGACGCAGGGACGATTTCTCAACAGATGCATGAAGCTCACTGATTAATTCTAGACTGTCCAGACATTCGGAGGTTTTCTTCTGCAAAAGATTGGCATGGAATGTTTTTCCTAGCTGAGTATGTAGCCTGCTATCAAACAAACTTGCCATACATAAACCAACGTAGCAAGTATGTGTAGATCAAGGGTGGCCAACCCCGTCTCGCGAGCCTCATGCGGCTCTTATGTAATTACCAGAGGTCCCACTAAATAACATGTATGGCAACGAATGACTTGCAAGGTTCTGTCATTGTCATGTTGGTGTGTGATAGTTACAGTAAATCTCGCTGAGAAAAGGTATGTGTGTGAGTGACGAAGGGATGTGGTGATGTTCATGTGTGCCCACGAGTATGATGTGACTCTTGGTATCTGACTGGCTGGACACTCCTGGTATAGACTGTCAAGTTACAACAGCCGATAGAAAATAATCACAAAACATATTGTCGTAACCTCACAACGAACATTGACCGATAAGCCACTGCTTTAATTCGGCTTTAATTAACTGAAACACGACATCTAATGAAACACGAACAAAAGGTAAACTGACATGAAGCAAACATGCTCAGACCAACTGACAGACGAACTGGTCACTGCCACCGAGAAGACGACTACTAATCAGCTCGAACGCAGCGCTCAATTACGAACACGT
>Ga0210059_1003068_pt1 | contig 26567 bp, 18 predicted proteins | sample Ectturendosymbi2_FD_188042 | JGI IMG/M metagenome (GOLD analysis project Ga0210059, IMG submission 188042) | Ecteinascidia turbinata endosymbiont from Florida, USA - Sample 2 (SPAdes) (version 2) | ecosystem: Host-associated > Tunicates > Ascidians > Unclassified | place: Key West, Florida... | reverse complement strand
TAACACCATTTTTGTGGAGTCGCAGAGCCTTTTTATATCAAATCAGGAATTGTGTTGGAAAAAATGTCAAGCTGTGGTAACATATTTTAATGTTTTCCAAAAGTTTGATAGAGACGTTGCTAGTTATTGGGTTTTCACCATGTCAAATGTTTATGTCATACATAAACTTCGACGTCACGGGTGCGTAGCTGTATTGTTTCGCACTTACCATTGCCTTAATTTATCTTGAATTTTGTTTTGATTTTTTGTGTATATCTTGAAAATAGTTTCAGACAGTTGACAATTCCTAATTTTGAAGCAATTGTGTTGATGAAACTCTAGTTTGACCAGAATGTGTGTTAGGGGTGAAAGAAAGGGTTCCCAATCTTTCACTGACCATGTACCCCTTCAACAATTCGAGAGATGAGCTTGTACCACTAAAATTTCTCATGACAAAAAGGCCGAGTAAAATAACACAAATCTACTGAATTTTTAAAAGAATTTTAGATTTTTAGAACTACAAAGGCAGACTCAGTCTTTATGTCTCAAGCGTTAATTTGTTGCGGCTGTACAATAAATGTGCCCCTTGAGATAAGCAAATGTATCCCCAGGAGTGCATGCACCCCAGGTTGGGAACCCATGGGTTAGAGCGCTCGCTTCTTGTCTGGTAGATGGCAGGTCGTAATTCGGCGTGGTTCGAATCTTGCCCCGGTCGTACCAAGACCTTCGAAAATTGGAAACTTGCTTCAGTCTGGCCAAGCGCTCGGCATAATCACTGTAGCAGAAACTCCCCAATTCGAATGCAACCTTCGTCGGAGTCCGGTCCTGTTGCTTCCTGACTTCCCATTCGAATAATTTCGTCGAAGACCAAGTGCGTGCAGTTAAGAAAAGGGCTATCTCTTCAACACCCTAAAAAGTCTTTGCCCAGGCGATCGTCAAAGGCACTCGAAAGACAATACTTGGGTTATGCAGTTGCAATGCTGTAAACTGGTATTCGCAATTGCATTGTGTAAGAACTTTCCGCAGATGTTTTCGTGTCTTCGCCGTTCAGACCATGCGTTCACGACGGCATGGGCCATGTATGGTAACTTTTCTGGACAGAGCACATTTATCCTGGATATATTCTTTCCATTTGCATTGTGCTTCGTTTCTAATCAATATTTCAGACAACATGGATCGCTTACCCCCACTCTGGTAAAATGATTAAAAATTATTCAAGGTTCCTCCAACCCAGAGTTCTCAAACTCAAATTGCTCTGAGGGCCAAATTAGGACCTATAAAGTAACCCGATGGCCACTTTATGATGCTGACGCAACAATGGCGGTACCTGGACCGTGCAAGAAACTGCTGTTACATAGTATTTCACGCGAAAAGTATCGTGAGTTTTAGGGAAATTATTTCTAGCCTTTTCTGCGTTCGTTTCAAAGGCACTTGAACACTCGCTGGCCAAGCACACTGGTGAATAAACTAAGTAACTTCCTTACTAATTATATGAAAATTACGAAAACGCATTGTGGGCCCCAAAGAATGTTCTCGAGCCGCGGGTTTGCCAGGCCTGCAATTGATATTTACCTTTTTTTTATAAGACTGATCTTGGAAAAGACTGTTGCAAATTTGACAAACATTACTGTTTTTGTTTGAGTACTGGCTTGTTACTCGCCGCACGTTTGTCTTTGCAACTCTTCTGTTTACTTTTGTTTATTAGGGGTATGAGTTCGCATAAGTTGCGCACTTTGTATCCTGTAAGTCGCACAAAATTGCCATGCAAATTAACAAATTATTGCGGTTTTGGGTTCATTTTTTGTTTAAAGAATTCAGACTGAGTTTACTTCATGCAGGATGGTAGATGTCAAGGTTTACCACTGCAGTCATGATCTCATACCTTTTAATTTAATCTTTCCAAGTTCCACTAAAACCGACATGAAAGGTACAAGTCACAGACTTTCGAATGTTGTGTTTACGTTTGCTGGGTCTTCCAAACAGCCAGACCTTGAAATGCAGTTTACCTCATACTTGCTTTTCAAACCGTATGCCTCTTAATGTGAGGATAAGTTTCGTAACTGATCGACAAGCGCTGTGGCACTCACCTTCTCAATGCGGTTTTGCGTCGCAAGCTCGAGGGAAGCTTTTTGGTATTTCGATATATTCTGGTAGCTCAAGCTAATTTCCTTTTCCATTCAATCACGTAACATATCAAGTAACAGGAAAGTACTTCAGCCTTCTACCGCTTTCCAAATATGCGTAAACATGTATGTGCATGCTGTTGGTGCATTACAGTACTGACAGTAATATAAACTGAATTACTGAGAACCAGCAATCAGCGATATTTAATAAAGTTTAAACTGTCTTGTAAACATTCCAGAGACTTTTAATCAAGCTTAAACGATGTCGCCAATTCGCTTCCAAGCATATAACAGAATGAAATCTGTTCCATGGGACGTTGTGAGCGCAACAAGGACACCCACACAGTGGCGTAAGTGACATATCCGCCAAAACAACTTCGCAACGCGACAGAGGCAATCCAAGTTTTTTGAAGGGTAACAGCTTTCCACCCAGTTCCAACAGTTTTCTCGGCCTGGCCATTTCCAGGCTGATGATAAATACTACAGGTGTTTGATGCCATACCCCTCGGAAGCAGGTATATTTTGAAGTCGCCAGACACAAAAGGTGGTCTATTGCCGGAATGTGCGAAACCTGCTGTTCCACACAAGGTAAATACAAGGTAAACAGTTTATCGAGACAGTATAGGACTGTTGCCGTTGTCTTATCTTTACATGCGAATGCAAAAGGGAATGGAGGAATATTGATTTGTTACAATCATCAAGTAGGTGCTACTGCTTTTCGACGGAAGTGTTCCCTTGAAATATAGACTAAGACGTTCCGTGGGCGTGGTGACTTTGATCAGGGTTGCTGAACCCCTGCGGTAATAACGCGGTTTGACTTCCGTTTTGCCAGTGTTTTACATTTCGAGACAACTCTCCGCATGTCGGTGGTCGAAAAGAACTAGTGTTTGTTCATACGAAGTGCAGCAATCTCCAAGGTAGCACAAATCTCGAAGCGGCAGAGCAAGTGTAAGTCTTACAAACGACAGGACAAGTGCCAGACGACACGTCAATATCGGATTGCTCTATAGCACCTGTGTTTGTAAAAACTACAGAATGTTTTTGCAGTTCCAGCTACTTTTTCAAATGCTCTTAAGATATACAAGTTTTCTTTAAATTACAGTAGATTGTTACCCTTTCGCCACGTGCCTTATTCCGCTTATGCGTTTTGCAGGCATCGTCGTTAGTGTTTTTTTAAATAGTTGTGACTGTTTAGCAATTATTCATCTCACTGCCTCATATTATCAAAAAATTTAAAAATTCCAAATTGTTTTGTCACGCAAATTAATATTTTAAGTTTCATTGCACCCACATTGGGCCAAATCTCAGAACAAAGAATCACAACACTATCAGATTAGAGTTCCGCAAATGCAGCCAAACTCAGCTGTAACGAAAGATGGGCCGCACGTTTTTCTAGTACCAAACCCGACTTACAAATTAATTAGCAATATAGTAACAATATAGTTATCTGAAATATATAACTTCCATATAAAATAAATAATAATGTGAAATCTTTTCTCCATACAAGAGAAAGTTTTTATCAAAAGTTTTTTTTAAATCTGAAACAGATATTTCATTTACTGTTCACGCCAAATGGCAAAATTGAAAGCTTTTCACGCAAACTAGAAATTTCCTGTCAAAAGTCTGCTTTAGAACTTGAGTCGAATTGTAAGAAATCTGCAACATCTTTCCGTATGAAACCACTAAGTGTCGGGTTTTTGTCACGCATTTCAGACATAACGTTGGTTATCACATTCTTACTTTTATTAAAATACTTGTATACTTCACACCGAATTTAAAAACGTTTCAGGCCAGACGTTTTTACGTTTAAAGACATGCAGAGGTTTGGTGCATATTTTCGTCTTGTAGCGGTTAGCTGTAGTAACAAAGACATGCCATGAATGTGGTTGGATACTTTAAAATTAGCACAGCACTCTGAGTAGTTTCCGTTCGTGACTTTAGTCACTTGTTGAAAGTTGCCTATTGCATCTAAACTGCTCACGTCTGAGGAAAGTGTAGGCTGTAACGGTGCTGGTAGTACATCGCGTGACTAACAATCGTGGTGCGTGTGACTGATTCCTTTCGTTGCTGTAGGAGTGAAGTTCTGCGAAGTACACTGAAGCTTAACAGCATTCTTTACAGATGTGCAGACCGTCAGTTTGGGATGGTTTATGAAAAAATGCAACAAGTCAAAAGCACGTTTTTATTTGTTTATTTCATCGTTTTTCTATCTGTGAACATTTCTACCAGTGAAAGTGGCTCATCAAGCCAAGACAGCTTTCCCGACACAGGAACTGCACAGGGTAATGCCATCAACTCTTCCACGCAATCTACCAATAGAAGTACCACTGCGGCTACCAGTATTACAACGTCTGCGCCAGTGGATACTACCACTCAAGGTAAGTTATAGATATAAAATGAATAAGCTTTTTAGCTTCGTGAATTGAACTGCGGATGCACTGGGATTGATTAAAATCTTGTTTGTTTCTGTCTTTTTCTAGTAGCTCATGATTAACTTACTTATTGGCAGTGGTGGGATTCGATCGGTTCGCAAGAACCTGTTCTTAAAATTTCTTTAATCCTGAGAACCGGTTGTTGGCGAAGTCAGGCGTTCTCAATTTTCCCCATGAACACCTTTTACTTATAACTTATTTTGGCAAACCTCTCCTGGACCTGTCACTAACTTTTAATAATGAAAATTAAGACTAAAATCAAGTTCGACTGAAATCTCGTTCGAACGAGAGCGCCGCTACAATGGCTGCACCGACGGCAACGGCTGCCAGCTGATTTTGTTTACTTTTCCATATATGCAGACACCACTGTAGCTCTTAGGATTTTAGCTATATTTTTACGTCTGGAGACTGTGATAATGAGAGAACGGTTGTTAGCGAGTCCGGAAGTGAGAGAAATGTTCTTAAAAATTTTGAATCCCATTACTGCTTATGGGCTTTGCAGCTTTGTAAGTACGCTGCGTTACTATTTATAATGAAGATTTTTCTTGTACTGTACAGTAGATAATTGAAATAATCATATGTTGAGTTGTGTTAAGTTGATTTTTATTTGGCGATAATTAATATTCAACATTAAAAATACAAATTAATGCAAGGGCGCCAGGACATTGAAGGAACCGGAAGGTTGTCGAGTCGATGCCCCTCAGCAGTAGAATTAGGTTTGGTACTGTCCAGTTTCAACTCGTGGCGTTGCATATACAGTACGTGGAAAATAGCTGCTAGATACGCGTGGTCCAACTGCTTTTGACCTACGGGCCATTTTACAAAATCATGACAATTCACGGGCCTCTTCCAACAAAATGATGTATGAAATATGAGATTTAAAAGATTGAAGATTGAAAATAGGTGATTTAAGTGAGTACGTAATTGAGATTGTTACACAATAGCAACAAACAATTCGTTACACATCTCTATCAATGCTATGCCTGTGGTTGAGGCTTCTCTGACACTATCGTTCCTAAACACCAATATGTTAGTGGTAGCAAGTTGGATAATATGGTCCGGTGTTTCGTCTGCCATTCGATTTCTGTTAGGTTTGTCTCACTTAATGGTGTCACACATGTATGTTTTCCAAAAAAAGGAAGATTTTCGAAACATACATGTGTGAAAAATTCTCACACATGTATTTTCCCAAACATCGAGTGCATTTTAGTGCGAAATCTTTCGGTTTGGAAAATCTACCTTTCCTCACTAAGTTCCAGAAGTTCTCTACATTCTAGTCAGCGCCGTTAGTATTGTACATTATTATCAACAGATGTTATGCTTGTTCCGATTAAAATTGCCTGCCTACTGTAATATACACGCAACAAACAACACTGAGAACGATCGCGGGCCTTAAAAATTCTGCAGCGGGCCGCATTCGGCCTGCGGGCCCGTAGTTGGACCACGCTGTGCTAGATCATCAACAGAGTTGCGCAGGAAGTGCTGGGTCACTACCGGTCTCTATCGATGGGTCGGATGCTCAGATCCGCAAGGATCTGGCTGTGACAGATAAAGTACAAACCCACTTAAAATGAAACTTTGCCCGGATTGTCATAACCCTTTCGCATTTAGCACGCTCTACAAATTGTTCGCAGCGGCTTTTTGCATGAGGGTGATGGTTGGAACTTTTGGAGTCAAACCTGAATAGATGTAACGACGGCGTTCGAATTTCATTGCTCACGAGAAGTGGCCTATGAGAAATGACGTGCTGTTCCTGCAAAACAAAAGATAAAACTCAGAAACCAGCGCAATGCTTATAAAAGCTCACAAAGATTTTTCATCGCCAAGTTACTGAATTAACACATCTGCTGTAAATTGATGAGAATGCCGGTTTCACACAGTAAGCTTAAGTCATTTTATGCTGAAAAGGTATCAGTAGTTTTGTTTGTTTAAATTTTGAAAGTACATCTGGCGCGTCGTTGTAACACGGTATGACCCGACCGCTTTGTTCAAGATGAAGAAAAGGTATTTGTGCCAGACAACACTCACTTCGCCTTTGGTAGACGTATTCTGGTGCCAACGCAGGTCAAACTACTGGTCTTCATCAGGGTCCGAACTTCTAGAACTGGCATTTGCAAATAGGTATTTCCAGTGGCGACTCGTGGTGAAATTGGCCGGGAGGACTGCAAAATTTCATCTCTGGTTGCAGGCCCGTCGCCAAGATTTAGCAGCAGGGGGGGGCCAAAAACCAGATGGAGGGGCAAAAAACAGAAGGGGGGCCACTTTTTTAAATACAGTATTGGATGTATGCAGCAACCGGGGGGCCAAACGTGAAATAGGGGGGGCACCGATTTCAAATGAGGGGGGCGGGCACCACTGGTCCCCCCGTTGGCGACGACCCTGTCTGGATGAACATATGGAATTGTCGGCCTGGCTGTTTTTATAATTAGTGACGTTTTCAATCACTCCAGCAGTCCTAATCTCATCAAACTCGTAATTTTCAGTTGCCCTTATTGATACATAGAAAACATTCACTTCAGTTTAATGAAACCAAACCCTAAAGCGTAAACACGAACACAAAAGAATTAAACCGGTCCCATCAAAAGTATGACGCATAACCACTGCCATCAAAGCTGCAAAGGCGAGAGTCGAACTCAACACCACTCGCACACTAAGCTTGGAACATTCCGCTCGACTGATGAGGCGCTATTGTTAACGAAACAAAGCTTAGCACTTTATTCAAACCGTGTCATGGCAGCAGACCTAGGCTAGAGCCACTTTCTTTGTGCAGGTACTTTAATCATGATCCTTCAAATGAAGCTTAAATTTTCCAAAAAATTTCGAACAGTTTATGATTTTCCACAAGATTTCTCGTTTTTTTGAACTGGATTGTTATGCTTTTCCAGTAAAAGTTTGTATCCTGAATCAGTTACAGCTGCAACGTTCACCTTACCAAAAAATTAAAGGTCTACTTATAGTACTTGAATGCTTATAGGCTTGCCAGATTTCTCATGCTTCAAATTTTTCATATTTCACTGTTTTAAACCAGTCACATCTTGTGTTGTCCAAGAATGAGATCCACCAACTACTGCCTCTTCAAACGCCAACCCTAGAAAGCTCATCAGCTTAGCCTGCAGTTGCAAGCTGCACTGGTGCAGATAAACGAAGGGCTGTATTTTCGCAGCCCGAGATTGGCGACCAGATTTGAATCCAATGCCGCCAATATCGCCAAAGTACTAGTAAAAGCATTGTTAAACTTCATTATAAAATTCAATATCCAAGAAATTCAGGTAGTAAGAAACAGCCAAGATCATATTTCCTCCGTTTTTTCTTTAAAATTTCATCGTCAAAATGTCAAAAACGCTTGCGGATAGGCGGATGTACCACCTTGTTTTTTGCACCCAATTGTTTGGTTTCTTTCCTTTAGGGCTGTGCGGATGACAGCCCCGAAATCGCCAAATTCATCGGCAAGTGTGGTGAAAACATCATCGCATAAGTGGTGTCGTTGGCAAGCAACGAAACATTGTTTTGTTTGGATTCCTAGGATACGTTGAGCCGAAATGGTGTCGGAAGTACCAAAAATGTTTGTGTTGTGAAATTTTCGTAACTAAATCCAAACTTATGGCGAGTTTGGCCGTTTGGCGGAATCTTTTGCCTTACATTTTTCAGGGAGGGCTGCAGCCCGTCTTGACGAGTCGCCCCTGGGTATTTCCATTTTTTAATTCACTGGCTTTGTGGAATCTTGGGCGTGGCAGTAAAACGAAAACAATGATGTGGCTGCAATTTGGGAATTTGGTTTTGAGGGAAAGTTAAAATACCTTATAACTATCATTACTTCCAGACCCATTATAGCCATGAGTGGTGACAACTGATAGGCCCAAGCTAAGGATCAAATAGGGAAGGTCTTGAGTCATACAAAGCAAATCAAACTAGGTGTGAAGAACAGATGAGCGAGTTGGAAATGTTTTTCAACTTAGCTCTTGCGGCTGAATCTGGTCTCAGTATATACCTTCTTTAAGGTTCTTCTTTGGGCGTCACTAGGGATGTGAAGTATGGTCTGTTAATAACTAGGCAACTCTGTGACTCATAATCCTTGCCTGAGCTTGTTTTAGAATTATTCAAACCTTTCAATCGCTTCGTTCACTTCATGAATCGCACTACATTATCATACCCAGGTTTGAAAAAAGTTGATGAACAATTTTTTTTTGTTTCAAGTTTCTTTGCACAAATTCAATAAAACCGATATTAATGCTTTGAAAATGCATAGTAAAAATTAAGGCTTTAACAAAAGCAGGGATAGATTTCCCTGAATAAAAGCCGCAGTAGTCTAAAAAGTTTCATTAAAAATATTGGCACATAACGACGAAGGTCAATACAACTCCGACTATGTGTTATAAAAGTAAAAGGAATTAAATGTGTCATTACTTTTAAATACTCAGAATAGCATCTCACTAATAAAGAAATCTCAAATTTCATGCAAGTATATAGATTTTTCAAGCAGATAAATAAGATCTTCTGGCGATTTTTACTATTAGCCGACGATTCGCCCACCTATTCAAGTGGGCTTCCTCAGGGCAATGTTTTTCAACCGAGTATAACATGCAACTTACTAATAACAAGAAACAATGAACAGTATGACGTACAAAGACAAAAAACGCAAAACTGACCATTACGTTATAGGAATGGCTGACAGCATGCCACAGAAAAAACGTAGAATTGTAAAATGAAAACCACTGGGAGATGATGAAGTATAACAATACAATAAATAGCGTAAACCCAACATAAAAATGCACAAAGATGGTTAAATAGCGTGAAGATATTGGATAAAATAGAGAACAGATAAAGTGTAAAACTTGCGTGGTGAGAGTTGGCAAACGTACAAGCACAAAGGTGGTTAAAAAAGGAAGGCAAACTCAAGGAGGTAAGCTTCGCTCATGTTTTAAAACCTTGTGATAGATGGCCAGGAAGTTTGCGCTTTTACGTTTTTTCTGTGGCATGCTGTCAGCCATTCCCATAACGTGATGGTCAGTTTTGCGTTTTTTGTCTTTGTACGTCATACTGCTCATTGTTTCTTGTTATTAGTAAGTTGCATGTTATACGTGGTTAAAAAACATTGCCCTAAGGAAGCCCACTTGAATAGGTGGGCGAAACGTCGGCTAATAATAAAAATCGCCAGACGATCTAATTTAGCTTGATTTGAAACCTGGTGGCAAACGCTACGAAATAACAACATGAGTAGCAAACAGAACAGCATGTAGATTTTTGTTAAATCGATCATTGTCCGAAAATGGACAAACCTTTAACAAAATAAAAAACGAATGTGTGACAAATATAATTCATTCAAATTTTCCATGAAAGTAGCATGTAAGCGTGGGCGTCCGCAGGTGGGTGGACAATTTCCCCCTGGAATTTGGGTCAAAGCACGAACAATTTCTAGACAAGTTGAAGTCAACAGTTTAATTCCGGTTAATTGATTTAATTCTTGCAGTGACAGTTTATTTGCCGGCATGACACTCACACTGCACAAGAGCCAGATTCTGATGTCATGCAGTGATGACCTTGCAGTTCACTCATGTCCGCTCATTTGGCTGCAGAGGCAGGTTGCCAAACATGAGAGAGGATTGTTTAACTGTTCGTCTTTATTGCGCAACAATAACATGGCTACAAATCCTCAAATGTTCACTTCGCTATGCAATGCACGGAGTTGCCGTAGATCCATATTGCGAACAATATAGCCATAAATATCAAATACATTATTTTATTCAACGTTTCAGCTGAGTCGTATGCCATCATCAGGATTACAAATAAAATGCAACAATTAGAAAGAAAAATGAGTATGCAGTTTGAAAGCATTCGTACTGCATTACGTCATATAGACCATTATGTATTAAATAGCAATAAGGGAATAGATCAGGGGTTCCGAACCTGTGGGACGCGAACGTCTCCCAGGTGGTACGCGAGTAACTTGCATTTTTTCACAAAAACCGATATTCACAGCTTTCTAGTTTACGTATCAGGCTTTGTTTCCAAATAAACAAACTTTCCTGTACCCTGCTATTCCTCTTGTATCGTAACATTATGACTTTCAGTGTGCTGTTAGTTAGCAAATTTACACTACGCATCGACCAATTGGTGGAAGGTAAACAAAAATCTCATTAAATTTAGTTGTGGTCTATTATTGTTATTTTAGTGTATATTATTCTGAATGAACTAAGATTCGATCAAATTACTTGTTCTGGAAGAAGTTGTACGCATTGACAATACTTGGTGCCCAAGTGGCACGAGATCGTGAAAAGGTTGGGAACCCCTGGAATAGATGAACCATGGATGTTGAGGTCTGGCTGGTGTTCCTGTATAGAATATATCCCCTTACTTCTATTTAATACACAATGGTCTCTTTGACTTAATGCAGTATGAATGCCTTCAAAGTGCATTCTCATTTTTCTTTCTAACTGCTGCATTTTATTTACATTCTTGAAGTTGGCTTACGACTAAGCTGAAACGTTGAATAGAATAATGTATTCGATATTTGTGGCTATATTGTTCGCAATAAGTTACAGTAGTAGGCGTTTCGCCGCATATGTGACTGTTGATCGCAGACATCTTGGCAGGTAATGCAGCAAAACAGTGAATGCTGGTAGGGGTAAGCCAGGTAGTTCTACACCGTGTGAAAAAAGCATTGCTGCGCCAACCAGTACAATTTTGCGACTGTTGCCCGAACATAGGGCATTTATGGTGTAGTAAGCGTAAAGCGTTTGGTGAACGTCCATTTGCATTGCATCGTCAGCAGGCCGGCAATCAGCTGATATTTTCGGGGGGACAAGGACAAAATTATTGTAACTTGTTGCACACAACTAAATACGTTTTTGGAATTTCGCATTGCCCGGTTGCCGTTTCCTCCTGCTTGGTTGTGGGCGTGATCGTCGGCATTAGCAACCTGAAAAAGGCAAAATGTCGACGTTGTTACCCAGGAAAAGTTATGCGGACGCCCATTCATGTAAGTTCCTTTATTTTAGTGCTAATTTAGCCTAGACACTGCCATATGAATCGGACTCTTCATTTTTTGCACAGCGGTCCTGAAAATAATCAATATCTGTTGTGATTCCTGGGGTGATGTTCTGGTGTTATTGCGTAAACATCTAAAATGGATTCATGCACGTGGAAAAAGCGTTCATCACATAAGAAATATTTGCAAAATTGTAAGATGTCTTTCATGTTTTGTTATAGAGTATTCTGAGGTTATTTGGTTTGCGTAATTTTGTGCTTTGTAGGTCTTTAATACATTTTCTTGTCAAATCAAGTTTGGGTTAACAAAGCTTACTGAGGAGTACTTTTTTAGGCAAACAGAGGTGTGTGGGTTTTGGTGATGAATTGCGAAGTTTAGTTTCTGGTATTTCGATTGTGCAGGGGCGGCCGTCCAGGAGGAAATGTTTAATAACTATTTATCTCGAAACAGCTGAGACCAACCTGAGGCTTTCGAAACTGAGATTTACAAAGACAGGTCACGACGGAATGTGTGTCACAAAATTTAAGCAGTCTGAGAACGAAGCGTGCAACTGTTCGTCCAAAAAATGTTATTTAAAAGATGTGGTGGCTTACGCACAGGCGCGTAGGCAGAGGGGAGGCGAGGGGAGCAATGACTCCCGCCAATTCCCAAAAGCTGTACCAAAATTTTTCAGGTTCATTAAGCTTTTGATATGTAGTGTAAGACAAAGAAATACTGCAGTGCATATAAACGAAACTTTTTGAGGAGCCTATCCTAAACTTGAGCTTTCAGTCGAACTTGATCAAAGTAGTATGTTTTACCGATTGGCCATGATTAATCAAACGTTGTGTTGTTAAGTAATTCATATACTTGCTGACGTTTTCCTGAGATTTTAGCTCCGTGTGGAAGTTTGTGATTACGAAATGCGAACTTGTGTCTAACCGCTTGTTATCACTAACCGCAAGTAAAAACAAGAAGCAACATTTCAGGCAGCTCTTTCTGGCGGTCCAGCCTGCTGTATACCATCTAATGGCGATGTAAGCTTCATTTCAAGACCATCGCAAAAGTCCTCTCTGGTAACCCTGGAGTGCAACAAACATTACTGTTCTTGTTTGCAATGTCAGCCTTAACTTTAAACGAATATCGTAGATTTTGTCACAGTTCTAAAACTAAATGCGTAAATATGGCGGTTTTATATATTTTATACTGTATGACTTGAAAATCAAACTTTGGCAAAGAACCGATTACAGAGTGCCAGGTCCAAATGTACAAAATATGCCAAATCGCTTATCAAAATATTCCGAATAGCTTCAGTATGTCTTCATGCCAAACAAGCCGAAACAGGCAAATGGTTGTCGATTTTGAATTGCTGGGATCGTCAATTGCAAAAATGCAATGTTTCTATGGAACTAAGCCTAGAATTATTGCGTACAAAATAACAAATAATTGTTAATCTCCAAAAGTACCATCTCCTCTTATAGAAAATGCTAAATGAAAAATACCAATGAATGTTTGAAACAATAAAACCAATGTCATGAAAATACAAAATTGCACCATGCCATAGTTTTTAATTGTATTGAATCTGGTAGACAAGCGTCTGATACGTGAGGTACATAAAAATTCCACAAAATTTATATTACCAAATGCAGTCATACAGGTCCCACCGAAAAACAGTTGGGCTTTCCAGGATCAGACGGACCAACAACGTCAAACCGATAGGCGAAAGATGTCAGATAATTCCAATAAATGCTAAAAAACACGCTGAAAAAATCTAACTGCTTAAGCTCAACGCAGACAGGTTTTAGAAAAATGTCAAACAACATTTTTTCTGCCAACACCATAAAAGAAGGCCCAAAACAAGTCAAACTATAGGTAGACGAATAGACGTACATGCCAAACAGCATTTTCTATGGCCAAACAACTAAAGGCCAAATTTCTGGAAGTTGGCATTTAAAGATAGCTTGCAATATGCCTTCTCGATAAAGTGCATGTGACTAAAATGAAACTAAATTGAAATTTTTCCCATTAGGGCTTCAAATTCCAGAGACAAGTTCATGTGTTTCTATAGGCCCATAATTTGCACAAATTAGATCTATTGTACTACTAAGCTATCTTTACATACAGCTGGGCGAGGTCAGTAAGTTTTGTGACACCGGGGCTACGGTGGTGCCATTGCATATCTCAATGTAGTCAGTTAATTTAGCGGTCTCATCAAAGCAGTTTAAACAAAGTAAGGTCGCAATAACTATAAAGGTTTTACGGAAGTAGTAAAACGTAGCCAAAACATTTTACAGTACATCAAAAATTCACATATTTTTTAAACTCATTGCGAGACTCCAGTGTCTGCGTTTATCAGATGTATACGTCAGTTAGTCCCGCAAGAATTTGACGGCAACAAGATCGCTACTCGCTACTCGGCTTTAAGTTGAACGTGTGTTGGTGTACATCAGAAGCGTGCAAATATAAAGAAACGCCATGGAAACAGCGTCCAGGATGACGTCTTGCTCAACTGCAATATTCGCTGCAAAATGCATACTGCAGGCCGTGCTATGTACCATCGAGATTTTCACACGCACTTTTGCGGGAAACTTTTACGAGCAAATGGTGGTATTGATCCAAAGTAGAAGCTTGGAACTTCACTGTCAACACTTTTAAGACTTGTTAATTCAAACAAAGCGGTCTTTTATATTGCCGTTAACCTGAACATAATTGTTTGGGAAAAACGCGATACAAATGCAGGTTCCATGGACGATGCTTCAAAAATAACGGGCATTAAATATTTAAATGCTGAGACTAGGTGCTTGCTTGCCACCCCTATTAGAATTTCTGGCTACGCGCCTGCTTACGCACGAGAACGAAAATTCGCTTACTGCTTTGTTGGTAGAAGATAGCCAATGATTGCAATGCGATTGGAGACTAAAGGCGTCACACTGCATGTAATACTGCAGTCAAATGCACAAATTGATTGGTCGGTAGTGAAGGCAAGCAAATGAAGAGATGACACCAAATAATGTTTTCACATCTTTCAAAACGTGGGATAATCCCTGTGCCTTCCGAAAATGACTTTTAACTTTCATAGAGAAGAATAAAACCTCAACAAAGTAAACAAGCTGCCAAACGTTTTAGCTTATCATTGAATCATACGATCAGACAGATATCTATTGACAAGAAAGTACCAAACGCACTATCGCAAACGTTGCATATTGTGTAAAAACGTTTGTCAGTGCAAAAAATAATCCACAACAAATGAATTAATCTTACAGTTTTCAATTAATCTAGAAGATAAGGTTTCAGTGGTGATAACAATAGCTTGGTATTCCTTTGTGGACATCTTTGCGTTGTAGCCAACACTTGTTTAGATGATCTCACAGCAATTAATCACTTTAAAAAATTTTCGCAAATTCTGCCAGTTGGTTTGAACCTAGAACCGTTATCTGTGAAAAGTTCATTATTTGTCCCACAGGAATTCATTGACATCTTTGGAAAACTATTGACAAAAATTATTGGCTAAAGCAAAAACCACAGACAGCTAAAACTGTCAAACAAATAGAATAGGCTTTCTAAACTGAGGGTCTACGAAATCAGACAGTAAAAGATCATGAAAGATTTTTTGACGTACGTTTCTAACTACATGAACATTAAGTTGCTATGGAAAATATTTGAAATGGTCTTGACGACATCTTAAAAAGGTCACATGCGTGTTTTGAACAGCACATTAAAAAAGTGGGCTGCAACTACGTGAAATCTACACTTGCAAAAGTGGATATTGTATTTATCTATTTTTGTTAATGTGCAAGGAATAACACGGGTAACAGTGTCAAGTGGGTGAATAGTTTGGTTGCTTAAAAAACGATGAAAATTTACTCGTTCCCCATGAAAATGGTTGAAACTTATGTTGCGAGTTCTTGCACAGTTGAGCGCTTTGACAAAGCTACACGGCAATACGCGTTCCTGAAAACATTTGAATGTTTAGATCAGGGGTCGGCAACGTACGACCCGTGGGACGGATCCTGCCTGCCAAGCAAACTCATCCGGCCCGCATCCTCTCTACAAATTGTAGGAACTGTATGACCCGCCTAGTGGTATTATATTTTATGTATATGTCCTCCTTGAAACTTCTTGTATTGCATACTTATGAGGAACTGCTTATGAGAAACTGCACTGTGTTAAAAATGCGCTGTATGTCATATTTTGGGCTTTCGTTATGAACTGTGAAAATCAGGAGTTACTCTGATTAAAACTTCCAGAAATTCCCAAGTTTTATCAACATCATAAACAACAAATTGAACGGCATTGTTGGTGAAATATTAGGACGGCCCGCCTTATCTTGCAGAGTTCGTTTTTGGCCCGCGACGAGGCAAAGGTTGCCAACCGCTGGTTTAGATCTTCATGCAAAAGGAGATAAATTAAGCGTTGAAAGTAAGCGGGCACTTCTTGAACGCATTTTAAGTTTTGAGGATCCTTTCCGAATGCAGAGATTGAATATCTGCACCAAGAAGTGTGATGAGGGATTCTTGTACAACTAAAGGGTGTGAGTGAGAATGTCATATGGCGTTTTGCCTTTGGATACTATTGAGTTGTTAATTGCTGTATTCCCCTCCTAAAAAAACTGTCGTGTAACACAAATGAGTTTTCAGTTCGATTAATATTTTCGGGTTAAGTGTGGTTAATTGGAAGAGGAATTTTGCTTTGCTAGCTGGTATCCAATCGAGACAAAGTAAATGTTGAATATATTGGACATGACGTCTGGAAGACTGGTGTGGTTTCAGAAGACCTGGAATTTTGCATGTTTTACGGAAAATTTTTTCTGTCTTTTGACAGATTTTTATAGGAGACTGCAGATTTAAAACGTGTTCAAATAACAAAAACCTGGATCTAAATTTCCACAATGTTTTTTGCACTGAAATTCGAGCAATCATGTTAGTTAGAGCTTCAGAAATTCCACTTTTAACATGTTTTTCATTTGATTAAAATAAAAACAAGCAGGTGAGCAAATAGATCGGTTATTATATTTCCTGAAGTTAAATATACTTCTGCTAAATTGGTGTATATGTGGTCTATCTAAGTAGCTTACTACTGGTAGGTGTTATTCAAGTTGGCTTCGTAAATAGATTTTAGCGCGTGTAACTAGACACTTTTATTTGCTGCATCAAGGTAATGTTCATATCTCCACAAATCAAGAATGGCAAATGTAAGATGCTCAAGTACTGTGCAGTTTCACAAAGACTGAAGGTGAAGCCATTAACGTCATTGTTACGATGTCTATGTACAACGCTGATAACACACGTTTTGAAACACATACTGACTTCAATCAAGAGATTTTCAGAGTTGTCAAATGCAGTTGTGTTTTTCCTGGGCTGATATGATATGTTGTTCTGAATATAAATTCTCCCTCAGCCAGCCATTTTTGCAGAATAGAAGAGCAGAAAATTGGAACCTGCTAAGCTAGATGTGAAATTTCCACCTTGTTTTTTGTTAATTTTAGTTTGGTTTAGAGCTTTCATCTGAGGTGGCACCTGGAAATCTGCAAGAATCATACAGCTTTTTTCAATATTATTTTGACCCACTTGTAACGTTGACATGAAAAAGATATATATCTGCATTTTTGTGTGTTTGTTGGGTTAATTTCACGATAACTGCATACCAGTTGATCTTCATTCGTCATTGCTGATCATTCCAAACAGTCTACGTTTTCTTCATTTCCATCTATCACTGCATTAATGGCCAGGCAGTTTGATATACTTGCATGGCAGTAGTATGCTGCTGAGCTAACCAACTCAGCAAACTGGATATTTTTCACGTTGTAACATTTAAGATGAAGTCACTTAATGCAAATGTCGCAATAAACAAATTGGAACTATGAATTAGTGCTTTGTGGCATTTAGGGCGAATACCCATCTTGGGTTTAGTTTATTTGCTTAGATAGTTATATGTATATATTTGAAGAAAAATAACATCAAGTCTTACCAACACGATATTTTGTCAAACTTCCTTATTTTTTTATTGTGATTGCTTTAGATCATTTAGACTCGCGTAGACAGGTGTCGTGTCTCATGTTTCGTCCATGTGAATTTGATATTCTTCTTTTTTGAATTGAGGGCAGAGTTTGAAGCGTCGTCGAATGATCTTAGTCAGGCGTTCAATGAGAAGTATGCACAATGCGTCCTTTAGGGTGTGTTTCGTTGTTAGAATGCAGCCGGTTTCTTTGGCTGAATAAAGCATCTCGGATCTTCCTGGAGCAGAACCGCGCAACGATGTTATGTTGAAAGTTTCTCTGAGACAGGAGACGGTCTGTGCCAGACACTTATGTCTTATACTTTTAAGTCCACTAATAGCATTTTTGAGACATGTAGGCCTAAAGCCTACCGTTAGTGTTCTCATTCACATTCCAGGATAATTCTTCACACTCAAAGCATTCAGGACGGCCACCTGTTTCTATGCCGATGACCTCCCCTTGATTCTGGCTCGTCACTGACACACGTTTGCGGACTTGATGTTGTAGAGCCTGGTTTCAACCTGCAAAACCATGAATTTTTTATTATTGGAGGGGAGCATTAGCTATATTTCTTCATATTGCTCAGACCAGAATTGTTGACTCTTCCTAAGCTCTTCGAATATTTAAGTTAACTGTACAAGCGAAGTGTTGCTACCTTAAGAGAATGTCTTTTTCAAGCGTTTTGACTGAACGAAACAGTCTCTCAAATATTTACAACGGTCTCTCTAAATACAACAGAACATCATCTTACGACTACCACCATCTTCTTCGTCGTGTGTCCGAGTTGTTACTTTCCTCTGCTAGGCCGTACTAGATCTCAGGGCAGATGTTAAGCAGCCATTCCATTGTCGCATCGTCCGAAAGCGTCAGGCCCTGCAGTCCATGGAGAGGGCGATGAATTCGACGTTGGAGGACAACATGTTCGACGGTTTGTTCTTCTGTGCCACACTCACAGGCTGCAGGGGAGACCATACTCCAATTCTGCAAGCAGGCGGGAAACGTCCGCCATGGAGGCGGTTAAGCCGGATCCAGGGTCTTCTTGGGAGGGTCATTCCAGGAGGGTGGGTGCCGGTGTCGGGGATGAAAGTGTGGAGTGTTGTGGGGTTGTCTGCCCACTCCGCATTTCATCGGTGATACGCCCAGACCGCTGCACGTACGTTGTTGTCAGATGTGGCTTCTTGCGCCTCCTTTACGACGACTCTCAGCGGGTTGAATGCCTGCGAGGATAGGAAGGTTGTCCGCTGGTGTGGGACGCATGCAACCAAATCACAGTTCGCAAGGCGTCTTGATGGCAAGGTCAATAAGGCGACACTGCGGCACGAGACAGGATCAAAGTACTCTGCAGTTGAATGTACCTGGGCGAAGATGGCTGTTCGCAACGTTTTTGCTCCAGCACCCCAGTCAAAGCCAGCAAGCTGCTTCAAGAGTGCGACGCGCGATGTCAATTTTATGCGGAGTGCCTGGAGGTGTCGGCGATACGTGAGCGACCTGTCAAAGTTTACACCAAGGTGTTCGGGTTCGGAGCAGAAGAGCAAAGTTTCGTTGCTGTGGTTGATATTTAGCTCACGTTTAGCTTCCTTGCTGTTGAGGTTGAATTTGTCGACACCGATTTTGTAGTGCTGAGCTTTAGCTTCCAAGTCTGGAGGTATTCACCTACGGTTGCTTGTCCTTGTTCAGCACCCCTTCCACTATCTGCCAGTCTCCATCAACATGCGTGATTGCCAGGTCGTCAGCATATGCATACTTTCTGGTGACGGTGGTTGGCAGGTCAGAGATGTTGATGTTGAAGGGGGCCATGACGAATCCCTATGGGATGCCGTTCTTGAATAGTGATAACCAGGGAAGAGCTGAGTCACATTTTTCAGACTCCGACTCCGCTCCTGCTCCACTCTTTAAGACATCTGCTCCGACTCCGAAAAATTTGAAACATCAGCTCCGACTCCTGCTTGCACTCCGAAAACTTCCAACTAACTTATATTGAAAAGTTACTGTCTATTTTGCCTCATGAGGCAAAACATATGTCATGACTATTTTGTCTTTGATAGAACACATATGGTTGAAATGGTCACGTGACTAGACAATACAGAGAGACACAACATGTTGATGTCTGAAGTCATGGCTTAGCCTATTCTTTACACAACGTAGACAAACACAGGCACTAACAGCTTGCCCACATTTAAATTAGAAATTACGGTCAACTATGTAGGTCATGCATTCCACACTTGTCATGTGATCACTTCAAACAAATCTGTGCAGATACTGACAAAACAACTTCAGAACTGTTTTTGTCTCATAAAGCAAAATAGACGCTACTTGTTAAATTTAGCCTGCACCTTAAAAGTATCTGTAATTAAATTATGAAGTGGAAACCATAGAAACTAGTTAACAAAGTAGTTCAAGCTTCAATAATTAACCAGATAGATGACAAGTATTTGAAGTGAGTGTTAATTTTCAATTTTTACCCAAAGACTCATTTCAAATCTACGAGGTCAGGAGCTGATCAATCACCTGTTCACAATATTGAATCGTACTTTAACTCCGTGCTCAGATGAAACTCTGAAATATGCCTGTGCCAAACTGAGCCATTAACATGATGTGCAAGCAAATCGTACAAAGAAATCAACAAGATGGACATTTACATTACGCATAATTACAGTAGACTACATAATCTATTTCAAATTTATCATAGGCAATAGAGATGCTTTAAGGCTGCAACTATCAGGACAAACATCCAAATTTGTTCAGGATGGCTCCAACATGTGAGCAGAGGTTGGCCTACGCAAGTGGTGGCTAGACTAGAAATCTGCACAATGCGAATGAACGTTGTATTGTACTACTGCACATTACTTCTAAAATCATATCGTCACCTCCTGTCACTTGGCCTACAGTGTATAGGTCATTTCGATACTGCTACTTCTCTATGATCTGTTTTGTTAAGCATTGTCTTTTGTCATGTGTCATGTGTTATTGCCCACATCATTAACCCAACATTATCATAGTTACGGCATGGATTCCGAAATTCCCGAACTGCAATGTCACTCACACTTTTTTTGCATAGGCCATAACTTTGAAACCATCATTAGTGGTGAAATGCTCGGTACTCTCACCCAGCGTCACACTTTTGTGATATATGACGACACTGGTCAGAGAACACGTTTCAATTAATTCCAGTCTGTTTGACAACAACAAGCATCATTGCAGAAATTACGTCCATTAAAAATTTTGATTGGCTCCTGCGCAGACCTTAATGTTGACTCCGGCTTCGGCTCCTGCTCCAGCCCAAATTCCAAACTCCGGCCGGAGTCCACTCCGGCACTCCGGCTCCGTGATCATCTCTGGTGGTAACCTGCTTCTTTCCGCTTTGCCGGTGGTAAGGGTGAAGCTGCGATTGCCATCCATCTCCATGATCATGTGGACCATGTCTCGGTCAGGTAGCAATTGCAGCAGCTTACGTGTGAGGCCCAATGCCATGTAGTGTGGTAGGCTGCTGTGATATCGACAAACACAGCTCTAGCTTTCTTTTTAGCCGGAAATCTATCCTGCATGTCCTGTGTCAGCAGGGTGACCTGATCTACGGTCGACCTCCCGTGTCGAAAACCTCCCTGTTTCTGCGGGGCTAATGGGTCGATGATTGGTTCGACACGACACGAGCACCAACAAGATACCTAAAAACCTTTTTTACGACACTCACTGTACTTAGATAAAATGGTTGCGGTGTTTTAAACATGACATCCGTTACCATGGCCAAAACTTCAAAAACTTGATCAAGAACATTAAATGTCTTGTCAAACCTGTCCGAATTATTTGTTGTAGCAGATGGGTGTGGACATTTCGCTTCTTAACAGCTATAGAGTATGCATAGTGTCAAGTTTGTAAAAAAACTCAACAATAATTGATAAGCTTCGGTTGACATGTCATTAGTGGGGCTTATTCAAATATATGTATGAACTCGTTTCAAATACTCATTGTTCATATATGCGTATGTACAACCTAGAAATTTGTTGAGAAGGATGCTGATCGTTTGTGCAAATGTGAAAATGTACTGTAAATGCAAAAAATAAATGCAAATATTTTGAAACTTCGTCACAGGAAATTGCAGAAAGCAACCTCTTCAACCTGTAAAACATGTTTAGTCCTCTGAAAACAAAATTCTTAACAATTTTTCGACAAAACGAATTATTCGCTTTTCAGCGAATCCTTTTATTTCATTATGTTTGTTAATACAACAATTACTTTGATGAAACAGATATTAACGAATGCATTTCTGGAATACACACTTGTAACGCAAGTGCACTTTGTGCAAACACACCGGGATCATACATATGCACATGCAACAGTGGATATAGTGGGAACGGAAAGACTTGTGATGGTGAGTTGACAGGCACGCCTGAATGAACTAATTACTAACCTTCGTTGTTAATGTATGAATATGTAAACATATAAGTTTATCTTCAAGAAACACATAACTTCTGTAAATGTTATTATACCAATGCCAACATGAAGCACAAATTCTGTTCAGTTTTTCTCCCAGGAAATTGCAACATGTAACAACGTTAACATGCCAACTCTGTTTAGATCTCTGAGAATAAGACTCACTACACTTTTTCAAGAAAAATATTAGGATATGTCGTTTTGAATTGAATTTTATTTTCATTTTGTTTGTAAATACAAAAATTATTTCAATGATGACACAGATATTGACGAATGTGCTTCGGGAACACACACTTGCAATGCGAATGCACTTTGTACAAATGCACCAGGTTCATACACATGCTCGTGCAACAGTGGATATAATGGGAACGGAGAGACTTGTTATGGTGAGTTGACAGGCATGCCTGAATTAGTCGTTACTAACTTTCATTGTTTATGTATGAATACGAAAACATATAACTTTACATGTAGAACTTCATAGATTGTGCAAATGTAAAAATGTAAATGCAAAAGTTAAATTCAAATTGTTTCAGCATTTGTTACAGGGAATTTGTACAAAACAACCACTGAACCTGCACAACTTGTTTACCTGCCTGAAACGACGATTTACAACAATATTTCAAAAAAATGACTACAGTAATTCCTTTTAAAGTGAATCCTTTTATTTCATTATGTTTGTAAATACAAATATCACTTTATGACAAACAGACATAAACGAATGCACTTCTGGAACACCACCTTGTGACGCCAATGCTCGTTGTACAAACACACCGGGTTCATACACATGCACATGCAACAGTGGATATCGTGGGAACGGAAAGACGTGTGATGGTGAGTTGAGAGGTGTTCCTGAATGGATCGTTTCTAACCTTTCTTGTTTGTGTATGAATATGTAAACATGTAAGTTTATTTGTTGAAAATCATAGTTTGTGCAAATGTTGAAACGTAAATGCAAAAGTTAAATTCTCTTCAGCCTTTTGTCACAGGATATATGCCGTATGAAGCCACTTCAAACTGCAAAACTTGTTCAGTACTCTAAAAATAAGATTCACAACAATTTTTCAACAACAAGAGTTGGTCGCCTTTCAGTGAGTTTTGTTTTCATTATATTAGTAAATACAAAAATTTACCTTAATGATGAAACAGATATAAACGAATGCGCTTCAAGAACATCACCTTGTGACGCCAATGCACATTGTACAAACAGATGGGGTTCATACAAATGCACTTGCAACAGTGGATATCGTGGGAACGGAAAGACTTGTTATGGTGAGTTGACAGGCATTCCTGAATGAGTCGCTCGTAACCATCGTTTTTGATGTATGAATATGTAAACATATAATTTATTTGTTGAAACTCATAGTTTGTGCAACTGTTCAAGCGTTAATGCAAAAGTTAAATTCTCTTCAGCCTTTTTTCACAGGATATATGCAGTACGCAGGCACTTCAAACTGCAAAACTTGTTCAGTACTCTGAAAATAAGATTCACAACAATTTTTCAACAACAAGAGTTGTTCGCCATTAAGTGAATTTTATGTTTATTATATTTGTAAATACAAAAATTTACCTTAATGATGAAACAGATATAAACGAATGCGCTTCAAGAACATCACCTTGTGACGCCAATGCACGTTGTACAAACAGATGGGGTTCATACAAATGCACTTGCAACAGTGGATATCGTGGGAACGGAAAGACTTGTTATGGTGAGTTGACAGGCATTCCTGAATGAGTCGCTCCTAACCATCGTTTTTGATGTATGAATATGTAAACATATAATTTATTTGTTGAAACTCATAGTTTGTGCAACTGTTCAAGCGTTAATGCAAAAGTTAAATTCTCTTCAGCCTTTTTTCACAGGATATATGCAGTACGCAGGCACTTCAAACTGCAAAACTTGTTCAGTACTCTGAAAATAAGATTCACAACAATTTTTCAACAACAAGAGTTGTTCGCCATTAAGTGAATTTTATGTTTATTATATTTGTAAATACAAAAATTTACCTTAATGATGAAACAGATATAAACGAATGCGCTTCAAGAACATCACCTTGTGACGCCAATGCACGTTGTACAAACAGATGGGGTTCATACAAATGCACTTGCAACAGTGGATATCGTGGGAACGGAAAGACTTGTTATGGTGAGTTGACAGGCATTCCTGAATGAGTCGCTCCTAACCATCGTTTTTGATGTATGAATATCTAAACATATAATTTTTTTGTTGAAACTCATAGTTTGTGCAACTGTTCAAGCGTTAATGCAAAAGTTAAATTCTCTTCAGCCTTTTGTCACAGGACATATGCAGTACGCAGCCACTTCAAACTGCAAAACTTGTTCAGTACTCTGAAAATAAGATTCACAACAATTTTTCAACAACAAGAGTTGTTCGCCATTAAGTGAATTTTATGTTCATTATATTTGTAAATACAAAAATTTACCTCAATGATGAAACAGATATTAACGAATGCACTTCAAGAACACCACCTTGTGACGTCAATGCACATTGTACAAACAGACGGGGTTCATACACATGCACTTGCAACAGTGGATATCGTGGGAACGGAAAGGCTTGTCATGGTGAGTTGACAGGCATTCTAATGGAGTTACGTCTGATCTTCGTTGTCAATGTATGAATATGTGAGCATACAAGTTTATTTCCAAGGAGTTCATGTTTTGTGCAAATGTTTGAGTGCAAATGCTGGGGTTCAATGGAAATTCTGTTCACTTTCAACACAGGAAATTTGTGCAATTCAAAAACTTCGACCTGTAAACCTTGTTCAGTAGCCAGAAAATTAGATTTAGAACAATTTTTCAACAAAATGATTTTGTGCTTTTCAATTAATTTTACTTTTATTCCTTTTGTAAATACGCAATTTTTTTAAATGATGAAACAGATATTAACGAATGCACTTCTGGAACACCACCTTGTGACGTCAATGCACGTTGTACAAACACACCGGGTTCATACACATGCACATGCAACAGTGGATATAGTGGGAATGGAAAGATATGTGATGGTGAGCTGTCTTGTTCACTCTGCGTTTGTTGTAAACTTCTTTTGAAAAACTTACGGTGATCAACACATTTTTTTGAAACATACCAATTTGCTTGAAAATATTTCGTATGTGCCTATTCACGAACAGGGTTATAATGCAATAATTGTAAAGCCACAGCAGTGACCCACACCAAGCGAATCAATCGCAATTTATTGCATAAGGAAACTAGTTTCGTGTTTTACAGATCTTTTGTCCTGCGCAAAAGTCAAAATTGAAGATGTGTAACACACGAAACTAGTTTCTTTACGCAATAAATTGAGATTGATTCGCTTGGTGTGGGTTACTGCTGTGGCTTTACAATTATTGCTGAATAATGAGTACACGCTTGAATTATTGCAAGAAGATGGGACCAGAACCAGGCAGGAGATTTCTCAAACAGCCGGCTGCAAACCTAGAGCCTGTAATTGTTGCAGGTTTATAATGATCAGTGTTTTTCTATATTTTTGATTTTTCATGCATGTGTTTGATTCAACAACTTTTTCATCCTTTTGAATTAACCCTATTATGAAAACATCCTTTTGCAACGGATTGAAAGCGGTTTGTGTTAATTTTTGGCATTGCTGAAATAATCAAGGCCTGAACGTCTGCTTGCTGCATCAGGCAGTGCTTTTCAACAATCTTAGTCATAATTATTTTTAATTCCCTTATCATTTTTTTAACAATTGTAAACTTTAATGCAAGTGTACAAGCCGTTAGCTTTGCATTACCCTACATCCAACGTGGAGTGAAACATGCTACCTTCAGATACAAATTCCGCAATTTTCGTTGGTGTTTTGTTGGTTTGTGATAGTCAACATTATCTGGCATACATAATATTACACCAAATTCCGTCGTTATCTCAAATACATACAATAATGGCTAAATACGAAATGCAATAGGTAAGTGCGTTTGACTTTTCGTTTTATCTAGATCATATATATTTTTGTATTGGTCACACTAGTGTCAATCGTTATTTTTAATGCAGTAAAAAGGTTTTGCAAATGAGTTGAGAAAACATGGCATAAATCGCAAGTCACAATGTGATTGTGCACGAAAGGCTGCGAAAACGTTTTCAAGAAAAAATTAACCGTTGTGTGGTTATCAGTAACACTGGCAACTTTTCTCGGTATTAGATTGCCAATGCGAACACTGTTATCTCAAACCGCAATTTAATTTTCCAAATAATCCAAGATTGGGAAAAATAGAATAAACTGAGAAATCAATCTGAGGCACTAAAGTAAAAACATTTGAAGTGCAAAATTCGTTATTTGAAAGTCAAAAACTTTTCTTTCTTTTTTTAACCCGGCGTATCTGGTAGAAAACATGGTTATAATGAGCCAGAAAGATGCATAATACTTTGTTATTCTGTTTACGAGGAAATACGTTTTCGTGAATGTTTTAGTTTGTGGACTAAATTAAATTTGTTTTAAATGAGGTTGTGGTAAGTGATCAGACGATTAGGTTTGACCAAGATACGTCCGCTTATTGTGGGAGTGGTTCCTAATAAGGGAAAATTTACGTAATGTGCAAGGTTGCCATATTTTACAAAATAACCACTTTACATTTTACGTTAAATCAATGTTTTGTGCATCACTCTTTGCTTGC
>Ga0210059_1003067_pt1 | contig 26572 bp, 14 predicted proteins | sample Ectturendosymbi2_FD_188042 | JGI IMG/M metagenome (GOLD analysis project Ga0210059, IMG submission 188042) | Ecteinascidia turbinata endosymbiont from Florida, USA - Sample 2 (SPAdes) (version 2) | ecosystem: Host-associated > Tunicates > Ascidians > Unclassified | place: Key West, Florida... | reverse complement strand
ATTTTGACGTGGCTGGCTGTCTTGGGTTTGCGTTTGACGTCTTTTGCGTCACAGCATTGTCTCTTCTTGCGTCACAAAGCCTTATGGTTTTGAATTGCTGACATTGCCAAGTGTTGCTTTATTTTCTAACTGAAGATGGATTAAGAATAATCCGAAACGTCTCGAAATAAAACATGTATAGTTTTTTAAAGGCTTTTTTAGTGTTGATGAAACTGTTAAGTCTATCCCAGTTTTATGCTCCAAAGCAGTATTCTTACTAGTGGGTTCTCTCCATTGCCGTATCAAGGACAGTTGTCGCCAATCTCATTCGTTGGTTTAACCGCCCTGATTACTTCTGATACCTCTTTAAATATTCTAACGACAGTAAACACAATTAGTGTTTTCTTATTAACTATTGTTTATTTGAGTTGATATGCAGATAGGATCAATAACAGGTACTCATCAATAAAAAATAGATGACTTGAAAAGATCTCTCTCGAATCAAGTTCACAGACAAGAACATATCATGCAACCACTTCAGCAACCAGCAAAATATGTTTTATTTCTTAAAAGTATTCCAATTCTTTAACATAGTTTTTTGGAAATACTTCTTGCTACTCTGAGTTGTTCACTTTCAAATCAGCTTGTGCATAAGTTTGATCGTGTTAAAGCCATTTGACAAGGGTTCGGTCGTTAATCAAAAAGTTAACTAACTTCCTAAGTAACTGTCACGTTTTTTTTTAGACAGTTCATTTGAAGTCGTTTCAAAGCTTAATGTCAACAAAGAGGATTTTGGGTTGACACGCATTATTTTGTAGCTGGTAGAGACCATGTTTTGGAGTCTCTTTTTTATGGCCTTGAGTATCATAGCTTCGCTCGGACATGCCACTCGTATTGTCCGGAACAAGCCTTTCTAAAGGACTTACCCAGTCATAAACTCTTGATTGTGAAGGTAGGTGGGCTAAGTTAATGTGCCCTTCCATAGAGCTCCAATCAACTTAACCTCAGTGAGGCAGAGTTGGTTTTACTTCCAAAGCAAAACCTTAAGGGTTTAAACTTCAGAAGGGGATCAGAACAGTTAGCAAGAGGCGAGGTCGCCCAATCTGAATTTCTACTGCAAAAATCGTCTTACTTATACTGAATTTTTCTCTCGGGGAATTCCCGGAGGTGTCATAAAACCTCGTCAATGTACGTATCATTTCCTATTGAGTGGTGCATCATATTGCTTAGCAACTACGCAATTGATTGTCTGGCTTTTTGTCTGACTAGATCGTGACAGGAAGCGTGAGAGAAGGCGCGTTTAATATGTGCTCGCAGTATGGCTTTTATCTGTTATCAACGCACGTTCCGCGCTCGGTTGACCTTAGGTCCGTTCAGCAGTTGTTGTAGTTTTCTGACGCTGGATGCCGTTCGTCTATTGTTATGTTCTTTTGATTTTCCCTGTGGATTGCTTTGTTGTTCAATATTTGAGTTGTAGTAGGCAATACATGCCTGCTACACACTAAACAGATAATTTTTACAAAAACGTTGTTAGCAAAATGAACCATTAACCAACCAATGACTTTCAGGATTTAACCGAGACTTTGCACATTCTAAGGCAAGGGTGGGGAACCTATTTGCTGTCAAGGGGGGTATAAATTGGGGATTATCACTAGCGGGCTGTAAGCCGCATAAATTGTGGATTATCGCTGGAAGGCCGCAAATAACCATTGACCCTAAAATTCTACCTTTATCTTACTACGAGGGATAGAGTCATCTTATGACATACTATCTTAAGTACCTGCTTATCATGGAGTTTTCTTTTGATGCGATTTTGCATTCTCAATTTGGTGACAAAATTTCTGACGAGGGCAATATCAAACGTTCAAGGGGGGCGCAGATTCCCCACGCATGTCCTAAAGTCCGGTGTGTAAGCATCAGACCATGCCAAGTTAATTGTTGTAATTATTTGATTATTTGTGATTCATAAGCAACAGCCAATGAACCATTATCATTTGAGTTATGTAGCGAGTTACTGAATTAGGTACTTGCTTATTAAGGCAAGGGTATTTACAGACATAGGCGCAATTAGGTGGGAGACACGGGGGATGAGTCAGTAAATAAGGTGCATGAGTTTAAGTAAATTGTGTGCCTGAATTTGTCAAAACATCTTTAAGGGTGCACCACAATAAAAACGTTGAAGAGTACTGGTGTAACTAGAGGTTTGAGCTAGAGGGAAACTTAGCTAAAAGAGGCCCACTGGCCTCTGTACGTGACCTACTAGTCAACATTCAGAAAAAAAACTTGAGAAATAATCGTGAATCCGGGTGTGGATGGCCATACCAAAACCAAAAATAAACGGAAAGTACTCCAAAAAAGCAAGACAAAAACGTATTGAAAACCAATTAAAATAATACTAAAACCGAAATATAAGCTGTGGGGACCCGGTTTTTGCATTTAGCTGGCCAAGGGAGTCAAATCGACCCTCTTCCCTACCGTCAGTTACTCCACTGCAACAAACACTTTAAATATTAATAAAACAAAAATGATCAAAATTTAAAATCTTTGTTACAATTGACAAACATCAAGGCTTCAAATCTTTTGTCAGTCAAACGACACCTATCAGGCTTGAACATTCCTCCAGAAACGCGGAAAATTCGTTTGTTAATAATGTTAAAATTGCTGACTATTTCTTCTAACTGCGGGTTACGATCGTCTGCAAGGCAGCATATGTATTGTGTAGCTTTTAATTTGAAATGAAATGAACAGTAACGCCAATAGCTGCGTATCTGTCTATTAGACCAAAAGTCAATGGACAACTAAACCTCGCAGGTTTGATTGATTTTTTTTACCAGTAATCTATCTGGTGACTTACAGCTGACATGCCAGTTATCAGTGTTGTGGAAAGTACTTTCGATTTGGATTAAAGTACTTTGTTCCTCCGAAATTAAGTTAGTTTACTGTATATAAATTACTGCACTAATTATGCACATAGCCTACTCCAGCACTTACATTAATAAGCTCACTCTGAATATACATAAATAAAGCCAACACTTCTCGTAATGTCTCGCTATTCTATTACAGAAGTGTCAACCCGTTTTATGTAAAACTTTTCTTTTTGTTGCTACGCACCTCACTAGACTCGCTACGTTAATTCTGGCGGCCAACAGGAAGACTAGCTGGAACAAAGCGAGAATTCGCTACAAACGCTGTGCTTGCCGCTGGACTATCTGGTTTTAAACCACCCACACGGGAAAATAGCCTCCCCTGAAACATAACAATGAAAAACAATGATAAAGGATGAAACTCAGTCACCACAACCGTGGTTCAGCGCACAGTGATGTTGGGTGAAGATATCCAAGTTTAATCGCGAAATTAATCGCCGATTACGATTAAATTGACAATGTAATCGATTACGATTGTAATTACATTTCATTTTTGGTCAGTTCAATCGATTCTGATTACGAATACTCAAAAAACTGTAATCGATTACGATTGACGATTACTGCATTCCTAAAACCGAGCAGGAATGCAGTGACTTGAACGTCCAGTAACAAGAAGCCGTCAATACCGTACTCCTGCAACACTCCCTAAAACGTTTCCAGATGAACTCGGTCGAATTCTGTCTCGAGTTCGAGAAACATGTGCAGGCGCCTTTGCTTACTCCCAAGATTTTCACCAAACATTTTCTGGACTGTGAAAATTTGGTCTGTAGTGCTACGGCCGGGACATCATTTGTAAGGCACTTGTCATACACTTTTTCAGGGAGGTTAACGAGGGAAGGGTTCCGGCACTTAGTGCATTCACTGCTGTCTCCCTTTTTACGTAAGGGGACGATCACCCCAGTTTGTCTATTTTTCGGTGCCATTCCAGAACACCAGGGCATGTGCCCTGGGCACGTCACACACACCAGAAAGGTAAAGAACAACATCTCGATTCAAGGTTTGAACATCTCAGGTCGGATATATTGTAGATAGCGACTGGGTTTGAAAGATCTTTCATGCGTGTCATTCGTGCGTGTGTCTTAAAAGCTTGTATTTCATCAAAGTACAGTAAATACATTAGCGCCATCAAGCGTATACTCTATACTACCGCAATGTATATATCCTCGTCTTCCTTCTTGTAATTGTTTATTTCTCTGTACTGCGATGCATGTTAAAAATCTAGCGTTTTGCGTGTGGGAATGAAGACGTTACACAATACACTACACCTTAGAAATACTCTCTCGACCTGCCAAGGATGTTCTTCTAATTGCTGAGTAAGTCATATTTTAGGTCTTTGATGGACCTAGCAGTACAAGATCTCTTGCAGCGAAGACCCAAACCGCTTGCTACAATATTTTTTGTTTTGCTTTTCGGTAATTGGAATCCAGTTTATGTCCGAAATATTCCCATTATCCCATTTTGGACATCATCACCATGAGGGCTGAGAATTTTAACGTCTCAGCGTACCTCGAATGCAAGCATGACTCGGCTTTGTCCAGAAGCAATTCCTTGCAAACTACTTTATTTGCTTGAATAGCATCGTTCACTCCTTGGTTCAAACAAGGGGTTACTTTTCTGCAATTCTTCGCCACACCGAGTCGTTTCCCTCCCCACACCCGAACAGCAGATGGAGCTTCAGCAGCTTTGAACAGCCGCGTTTCAAAGCTGCTGAAGATCGAAAGCCGAAAGGCAGCTCTTAACTCAAACACTTTGATGCATTGATGTTTGCAGATGCCAGTTCAAGTGGAAAAAACAGCTTGACCTGTAAAAATGATCCCATGTTAACCATTTATTACTTGAAGGCAAATTCTTGTGTGGTCCATTACAAGCAGTCAACTAATGTGGTGTTTGCACGCAAGGCAACGATTTCGGAGTATTTGTGTTGCTTTGCATGAGTTGACGCCCTGAAAATAAATCAGAACCAAGTGCTTGCTTTTTTACCGATGAAGTCCGGAACTACCACTGAAGGAAGAAAACAAATGTTCTTGAAAAAATTGTTAATGAGGCGATGCATGCTCAACATGATTGCAGAATGAAATCAAGTTTACTGACCAAGGAGCCAAACCACATAAAAAAGTTTTGGATTATGTTAAGAGTTACCGACAACTTTGTAACAGTTGAAATTTTATACAATACCGGCTGCTTCTTTAACCATTCTTCTAATTGCACAAGGAGTAGCATGATTAATTTTGTTGGAAACAGAATGCTATAGTATCAGTAGTGTTAGTCATCTGCATGGTGCTTATCGACAAATACAAACTGGAATAATTTGTGACAAATACAAACTGCCTTTCATTGTTTCAAACTTTTGTTTTGTTTATTTTGTTAACTAATGTCCACCTCTACAAAATATACTGTCGCCTCCAACTAAAATACAGTGCTCATGTTATATTTTTGCTTTTCTTTCAAATTTATGAGGGGTGAAAGGCTTCCGTAACTTATTGTATATAAAAACAAGCAATAATGATGTTATACACACAGATCTTAACCTTGTTTTTCCCATTTCATAAAAATGTGTTGATAAAAACGGCGTTGTTGGGGTGGTGAGAATCCAGCAAACATGAAATTGTTGTTTGGTAATTTTTCGTTAGTTAGGTAATTGAATTCTACCTTGTGGTTTTGCACACTGCTTGTTATAAGAAATTGAGAAAACTCCTCATAAGGTTTCAACTACTATTGATGAAAGAGAACGTTCAACCTTTTTTCATGTTGTCCTCTCGTTTTAGTCGAATTGAATTGAAAATGGCGTGTTTTACGTTTGTTCTCCAGTGTATGCAGTGGCTGCTTCTTGGTGATAAGTCGGAAAGTTGCTATGAAGCTTTTGAAACTTGCTTTAGTTGTTTGACTAGAAATTTATTACAAAGAGAGCACAACAGAATTGGTTGATTGGTTCAAGTGGCGACTCCAGCATTCGTGCTCCTTAAGCTGAGCCAGAGTCTTCGATTACGACTTATATTGCGGAACGTTAGCTTGCTTGCTTTGTATATTTGTTCCAGCACCCACTTTACTGATTAAGTTTTTTCTCGGGATCTTTCCACTGGGCCTTGTCAATGCTTTTATATTTTCGTTCCATATCTGGCCTTTCGCGTTCATGCTGCAGGTGACCTGTTTCAGAAAATATTTTTCGTATTAGGCGTTCTCTTTACATCGGTCGCGCTTTACTCGGTATAATCTATTAAGAGTCCGAGCTGCTATCTGGAATTAAGTACTTTTGGAAATATAATTTATATCAGATGCAATGTGTTTTTGCAACAGTAGATTTGGATAGAGCATTGGATTTGAATTACAATATATGCACAGTTCCCATTCGAAAATAATTTCAAACGGAAGATAAATTTTCCAATACATCGGGCTAATATGAATGAGCCTTGTAGTCACAAAGGACTAACTGGCGTTATCATTGCTCTGTGACGTACGTTACGCAACAATGGACAAGTTCCCATGAGAACTCGTTCATTGTTACCTTATCCAATCACAATCTCACAGATTAAGGGTTATGCCAGCCAGAATCAAAGCAAATGGAAATTTCAGTGACGCAAGCCTCGAACGGTTACATCAAGTCAATATAATCGCGACGTATTGATCGGTTTGCTTTGCAGTTGATTTTTATTGCTCTTTTTCCCCTTAAATTACAAATGGACGAACACAGAGTTCCAGGTACAAAGATTAAGTTATTTGGGACTAGAAATGTTGCGGAAAAGCGAGAAATTCTACGACCAGACATGCGTACTCCTGCACTGGAAACTGAAGCGGATGCTTTAGCATTAATGTTGATGCTTTAGCATTAAAACTGAAGCGGATGCTTTAGCATTAATGTTGTATTAAAAAGTAAATTTAACATGGATTGCATGCGAAATACTGTAAGTGATGAGCCCGGGTGACGCTGTTGCCCTGGAGACGCCCCTTGTTGGTTGCATCTTTTTGTTAAGTAGGAGTTTGCATTTAACTACTGTAAAATTAGTTTTTTTTTTGACAAAATCATATTTTTGCCAGTGTGCCAAAAAAGAATTCGAGTTGTGCGTGAATGTGATCTAGCAATTTCTCTCGGAACGGGACAGTTCGGCGCCGCCGTTTTCTCTCGGAACGGGACAGTTCGGCCGTTTCGGCGATGAAATGTGAAAGGTGTTTTCCTTTGGAATGTCACCAAAGTGCAAAAGTTCGCACTGCCGTCGTGAAGCGTGTAGGCGCAAGATTCGGTCTAGCACTTGTGCCAGTCGTACAGCAATGAGAGCTGTTTATCCAAACGTACATACACTTATAAAATCGATGCTGACAACCAGCTGCACAACTGCGTCTGTGGAACGAGCTGTCTATCAAGATGGCGATGTTATGAATATACAGTACTTGCAAAATCACTGCGGAGAAGAACGATTAAATTGCAGTTGCTCTGATTACTTTGTATCGTAATGTAGAAGTGAATTACTCGAAATCAATATAGGACTTCTTGCGCAGCAAACAACATCGTCAACTGCTTAATTCTTAAAAAGCTATTTTCGAAATACGACGTTTGACTGATATTTTATTCAGATAATGCGGCCACAATTTTTGAGGGTAGCTGTCGCGCCTTTCAATAGGAGAAGCTGCTTATAAAAATATGGTTTCAGTGGAGACGAACCCACGTTACTTGGCGTGACGTTGAGGAAGGCCTGTACTTACTTAATTTTGTCATAATCTAGTATGTGTGAACAGCAGATAAAATTAGCCCGAAACTGCAAAACGAAACGATCGTGATTGGAGACTGTTCTCTCGCCATGAAGGTAAATTGTAGAAAACAGCTCCTGCGTGTGCGTGGCAGTGTATGAGATTCTGACAGCATTAGAGCCGGCACTGCCAGAGGAGGAAGTTCGGAAACACGTGCGTTCGACGCAATATCAGTTTCGAGTGTTCAAAAACGTGGATTGTTTCTTGTCACTGCGCAGACGCTATTTAGACAAGGCAGTAACGTTGTTGTTTCGTGATAGTACTATGCAACGTTAGAAGGGAAATATAGGCTGTTGCCCATGGCCGTCGCCAGCGGAGGGGCCAGTGGTACCGGCCCCTCCATTTGAACTCTCCCGAACTACCACGAAGCTTTAGAATTGCTATGCGCAGTTGTAGATAGTCAATAAGCAATAACTTGTTGAACGACTCTAGTTAGCGACATTGCGTTTGTTTTTCAAACAAACAAAAGCACTAAATTCCACTGTTTTAGTCGCCGGAATTGCCAACATAAGGGTCTTGAATGCTTTAAGTAAACAAAATTTTCGCTTATGGTAAACCAAGAGCGCGTCTTCTTTTTGTTTCATGACGACCAGTAAAGTTGTACGGAAAACAGAGCTCTTTGAAATTAGTTTTTTGAGTAGCCACACGTAGGTTGTGTACACTAAGGGCCGGATTTACTAATAGGCTATGAAGGCTTAAGCCTAAGCCCTCAAGATCCAAGGGGTCCTCCGGCAAAGTATGGTAGCATAGAGTCAATTGCCGTTACTGTGTATGATTAGTTCGATAAATAAATATTCATCAACCATTTATGTTTTTAATTTTCATTAATTTCATCAGATTTTGTGTCGATAACGCGAGGGTATTCCAACGAGATTTCATGAATCTCAGTATCACCGTTGGTCAAGCCTCATGCCAACTGTAGTGTCGACATACTCAAAGCACTTTGACTGCGTTCCGCATGGGGTGAATCCTATCGATTGTTACGTGTGAATTAGGCGAAAGGTTCGAAATGCACCTGATCAAAGCTTAAAGGTTATACTGCAGATAAGAGATATGTGTAGGGCTAGCATTATCCTACAATAAAAACACAGTTGCGTTTTCTGATCTTGAGCAATAGAACTGCTTTGTTAGGGTTTCTATTTGTTCGCGTTTCCATTCAGTCATTCAGAAATCAGATTGCCACTGAGTACACCAATTGCGCATGTTTGTACTGCTCCATACTAAGCATATCAAAAAAATTTTGATGAGTTTAAATAATAAGCAAAAATCACTTTGCCAAATGGCAACAACATAACTCTCTCCAAGGAGACAAAAAGTGAACAAACATCAAAAAAAGGACAGAGCATCGTTTGGGTCTGACGTGTGATGCCTTAGATTAGTGGTTCTTGGTCGGTCTATCCAATAACGCGGAGTCTTATTTCTTAGTTTGAAGGTTACAAAGTGCTCAGGAGAAGGTCTTTCTAAAAATTCAAAATAAATAAAACTGAATTATTGGATCACAATGTTCTAGGAGAGGTTGTCCAACACGAAGCATTCGGTGCATTAAAAATGACAAACGTGGCAAACAAATTGTAATGAAATCCTTGATAATTTTGTTATGAAGGCCAGGACTAAGCCCTTTCAATTGTTTACTGTGCTCTGTTCAGCCTGACGTGATACGCTGATTGCAGATTTTTATGTCTTAACATTTATTTCAATAATGACAGCTTAAGGGAAGTTTAAACCTCATGGAGAGGTTCTAAACGGAGAGGTTCATTTCATAGGATGACATTCGTTCTGCTTTTGTGCTTCAATAGCCACGTTGTATCGTCTACTTGCATTATTTCTGCTGTATAGCGAACCGCCTGATATACTGTAACTCGTGCCACATGAAAGAGAAGGCGAGGGCAAAGGTGAAAAGCGATGACAATCTAGAAGGACATAGCAGTTTTAACGGTTTGCAAAATATGCTATTACTTGTCTCTTCCCTTGCCCAAGTTGCAAAACATCAAATGATGGTGCTCAGCGGCTTCGGCGTTCATATCTGCATAACTTTCTGGGTCCAGTTGAATGTGAATAAAGTTTACATGTCGCAAGCGACTTTTTTCGTGGCGGTTGCTGCATACATCCATCATTGTGTTTAAAAATATGCCCCCCTCGTTATTTTTGGCCCCCCCTGCTGCGACATCCTGGCGACCCCTGCTGTTGCCTACTCCAAAACACCCGTATTTGAGACCTGCAGTGGCAGGGTTTGATATTTTATCGGCTTTAATGCTGAGTATATGCGGTGGAAAGGGGTCTGTCATGACAACCAAACAGACGCGTAGATGTGCCCCTGCCTACGTGAATAATCAAGCAATAGATGCTGTCCAGGCTTAAGTTTTGTATAAACTTACAAACGCCTCATGCCAGCATACTGTAAATAAACGTCACAAGCCATATTTCTTTGCACACGTGGTCACGTCGCACTAAGTTCTTCCAAAATCCTGTCGGACGGGAAACTACACTGGTCACTGGTAACCATCAGGATGACAACAAAAACACTTATGAAGCAAACATCCTTTGTAGTCTAACCTTCAAAGTATCTCAAAAACACACATTTTTTTCGCATAAAACATATGCGACCACCATCGCCGAAGCGTCCAGTCGCTGAAACGGCTCGTCGCCGAAACGGCGGCGCCGAACTGTCCTAGACCGATTTCTCTTTATTTCGCATTGGTTTCATGGAAAACAGAAAATGATTATTTGCTTTTCTTTTGGTACTGTACATTACCTATGAGCATGATGTCTGTAACGCTGTTCAATGAGTTTTACACAGTTTTCGTTTCTCCAATTTCTACAAGATGTTCATTTCTAGGTGGCTTCATGAGCAAAATTTTTTATTTTTTGTGCATTTTTACGGGCAGAAAGTATAATATTCTTCTCCACTGGCGAGTTTACCTTTTCAGGAAATTTCAAACTAAACTTATTTTTTACTTCAATACACGAGTTTCATTTAAGATGTTTGCTACAATACTATAGAGTTTGCACTATTTTACGGTTTTAGATGTGGTCCTTTCCACTTTGAAGACACTGAGAAAAAATTGCATAAACTCACATTATTTACATTAATTTCCCAATGAAAAAAACATGAAAATGATTTTATATTTGCTAATTTTGAAATATCCAATGCTTAATATTATTGAAAGAATTAAGGCAAACAATTAAGTATAATCTACTGCTGCATACTGCGAAATGTATACGTTTTTCATCCTCTTTGTGGTTCTGCTCACCATCAGTAGTGCAGCAACTACCAACCAAGTTCTTCTTACATGCGGTGGATCGACTGAGTCAGGAGAAAGAGGTCCACCTGGACCTCCCGGTAAACGTGGACCGGTGGGTCCATCAGGGACATCAGGATCTCAAGGGCCAAAAGGAATTAAAGGAGAACCAGGGGAGAGTGACACGTGGAGGAATGTAGCAGCCGACTTGCAACGAAAGATCATTAAGCTAGAAAAATTCGGTAAGCTAATGTAAAGAGGTAGAAAATAAAGTAAAACTATTATTTTTACATGGAAACGATTTTGCACATTTCAGTTGGCCAAGGATTGAAAAATTGCAAAAACCTTAAAGATTTTGGAAGCACTTCCAGTGGAATTTCCCACATATCAGTTGGACTAGGCGATTTAGCAGTTTATTGTGATCAAGAAACAGATGGAGGTGGATGGTTGGTAAGCGCACTCATAGTTTGAAATTGCAATGTGGTCCCGAACTAAAGTACTACTTTCGTGAAATAATTCAAAAATGTGCTTTAGGGGCAACCAAGAGTCACACTGAGGACAAAAAGCTCTTGTGGAGATTTATTTAATGCAAAACACTTTGATCGCAATTGCACATTTCCTTTTTATCAAACGATTAGTTTGACTCTAACCGGGGAAGGAAAAAACTCGTGAGTGCTGGTTGTCATCATCTCGCGTGTCACGCATCGCAAGTGTCACTCCCATAGATGTACAAATTTTGCTTAGCAATAAAGATAGACAGACAGACAAGACAGACAATGCTTATTTTACATGGCCAACGAAAAGACCCGGAGGTCATCAAAGTCAACTGACGATGGGTCAGTCATTATATGCTTACTCAGCTGTAACAGCTGCGATATGCAAAGGACAGACCCAACTTTAGAAAATTAGCAATGCCAAAGGATAAACCCATTCGTTCGTAGCAAACTGATGCTTCAAGAAAAAGGCAACAACAACAAAGACCAAATAGATACAGAACATCCAATACACAGAACATTTACAAGGCACGTTGGGTATATCAAGACCATAAGGATTAAGTCAGTTAATCGATATGAAGAAGGTATTTTTGACCTGTGTTCGAAAACTAGTGGAACCCAGTTGCTTGATATTCAATTTAAGAGACTGCAACACTTCTACTCCTCTATAGTGAATTGATTTCTTTCCGATTTTTGTATTTGCTGATGGTTTAAAGAAATTTTGATTAGAGCGAATTCGAGTATTGTAACCATGCGATGTTTTCAGATATTTAAATCGGTTGTCAAAAATTTTCGGCAATATTTTATGATGGAACGAGTGAGCGATTGTAATTAAGGTTAGCTTTATCATATTATCCAATCCTAAAATTTGGAGGGATTTGTATAAGCCTGATTCTGGAGTCCGCTGATCACTGTAAGTCATCAGTCGAACGATTTTATTCTGAAGGATTATAATCTTTTTGAGTGATGTTTTAGTGCAGGGGTTCCCAACCTGGGGTAAATGTACCCCTGGGGGTACATTTGCCTATCCGAAGGGGTACATTTAAGGTTAGCAATAGAAGGTAAAAATATATTTACATGTTGTTTATTTACAAATATTTGTACATATATCACTTAATATTATTTCAAAAGTCATTCTATGTTTACTGTTACATATATCTGTGAAAAATCATGAGAAAAAAATTCTTACTAGGAGTTTTAGGGGAACATGTTCTTCTGTCAAAAATCTGAAGGGATGCATCCTTATCTGTTGAAATGCTGTAGGGGTTCATGCTCATTTGTCGGAATGCTGAAGGGGTACATGGTAAGAAAAAGGTTGGGAACCCCTGTTTTAGTGGCATTACGCCAGCAAGCCAGTCCATATGAAAGATGTGGATGAACTAGAGCATGGTAGACAGTTTTAAGAATGGAGATAGGTGAAAAGGCCCGCAACTTGAGTAGAGCGTACGAAGCACATGCAAGATCTTTACCCAGATGATCTAATTGCTGTTGCCACTTCAATTGGTTATCAATAAGGACTCCAAGGTATTTAACTTGGTTCACTTCTTCAACTGCTGCAGCGACAACATTAATCTTAATTTTTGAAGTTCGTGACTCATGGTTAGAACCATAAATTTTGTTTTATTGCAATTTAAGGTAGGTTCATTGGATATCAACCAGTCATCGACATGTTTTATTTCGCCATTTACAGCAGCTCGTAGTGTACTCATGCAGTTAGATTAAAAAAGTCAAGTGTCATCTGCAGATAATGCAGTTTGGAAGGCAGAGGCTTGAGGTAGATCATTTATATAGAGTAAGAATAGCAGAGGGCACACAGAGCATACAATCGATGGATACAGACAGAGCATAGCATCGATGGATCGAAAATGCACATTGCCGGATGGGTTTTTCAAATTATCTTAGGGTTTTCAACATTGTCAGACATTCAGGTAAGGTAATGTAAGGTAATGTAAAGCTTATGCCCATAAAACACTACTTTACATTTCATAAACCGGTTGTTTGAATGATATTGTTCATGGAAAATTTGTTAAACTCGGTGATTTTCATTTGAGTTTTGTCCACGCTTGTTGATAGCAGAAATAGTGCTTCAAATGATAACTTTTCACAAACCAATGCAATTATCTGAAAGTTTCCATTGTGTGTCGATTTTCATTTGCAGGCAATAACGGCAGGCTTTCATTTTTGCCGTTTCATTTTGTTACTAAAGTGGCCCAAACAAAGCTAATGTAATTTGCTTGACGGATGAAATCGATTTTTCGTGGCTGCATTACAGCGTCTGACGTGCAAGCCAATGAGATGAAAACCACTCTGTTTTTATTTTTCACACATGAACCGATTTTACCCTGGGTTGTTCGATCATACGCGGGCTGAGCATAATCAACGATTACAGCAATTTGACAGTTAAACGCTAACTGTCCGTAAACCTAAACATGAAGCAGGCTATGTATTTTACAGTCTAATAGCGGTGGTCAGCAGTTCCTAGTTGAACAGAGCACAAGCGCTTAAAAATATTTGTTGGCACATAAACTGGCATTAGTTCTGTTTTTTGGCTTCAGTATAACAACGTCATGGACGTAGCCTGTGATTGAAACTACAGTACGCTTGCTTGCTCTGAGACTTGCTTAGTTTTTCATCATTTCACCTGTAAAATTTTGCTTTACACGACTAAACATGAGCAAAGGACACGAAATCGATTTCCCAGTAAAGCACTTTTCGAGCAGATTAGGCTGCGGCGCTCTTGTGGAGATTTGTTGCTGAAACGTCAGCTTTGTCAAAATGAAACCAATGCAAAAGTTTTCCCTGAGTGTTTCATGTGCGCAAGGTTGGTAATAAGTAGGGCAACCAAAAGTCAATAAAGTCAAAAATTTTCAGCCTTTTCTGAAGCTTATGAAACGTCCAAAAAACAAATTTCAAGCTCATTCCATGAGTGAATCCCAAGTTATTAATGTCAAAAAAAGTCAAAATGTATCTTCAGGCCAAAATTTATCGTTTGGTCAAAATTTTCTAGCAACGCAGTTTTTTTCTCTTTATCGATATCTTCTTGAAACTACAACAGCTGGTATTGATATGCTTTTGCAAGTTTAGTTGCAATTCTGTAATAGTCATGAGTAGGGCAACCAAAATCAATAAAGTCAAATTTTCTGCCGTTTATAAAGTTTATGAAACGTCCACAAACGAAATTTCACGCTCATACCAAGAGGGTGCCCCAAGTTATTAGGTCAAAAACAGTCAAAATTTATCGTTAGGCAAAATCTTCTTGCAGTACAGTTTTTTCTTTTTATCGATATTTTATTGAAACTGCAACAACACATAGTGGTATGCTTTTGCAAGTTTAGTTGCAATTCTGTAATAATAATGGGTTTGTTGCGATTTCTGAAGTGATAATGTTGCTTTGCCCACTACTGGACCATTGAACATTACGTAGGATAGGCATTGTAGGCGAGAAATGTAGTCTTACAGTACTTGTTTTGGTAAATGCTCAATCCATTATGCATATAGTGTTTCAGCTTTAAGAAGTTCTCAGGTTTGTCTCTACTGCAGTTATTAATGTACTTATCAATATATCATCCCCAAATTAAACAACTAAATTTTTTGAATTTCGAAGCAGAGTGCATAAATATGCTTCTGGGTTAACCTCAAAACCTAAGGCTAAATTATTTTGCAGTTGCAAACGCAGGAAATGTTTGGTCAAAATAAAGTCAAAATTTGTAAATTATCAAGTCAAAATTTTTAGTTTTTATGTCAAAAACTTGGTTGCTCTAGTAATAAGGCTTGGGGCGCTGACCTTGAACAATAGAGATATAAACACGATGCGGTGCATTGGAAATAAAATTGGAATAAAGATCGACTTTCGCAAACACTTGATGTGAGACACCATTTGTCTGTTCCTGGTCTCCCAAATTCACTTTCAAGTGTTAATATTTTGAATGAATTTGCTGGTGAGCCACAAATATTAAAACGTCAATGCCTGTGCGAAAGTGTTCAGAAATGATTCAAACGACAAAAAGTTTAACTTTATGACTTGGCATAAGATCCTTACAGACAATCTAGAATCAGAAAAAGTGCTAAGATTTTTCTCAAAATATCCAGAAAGATCTAAACCTGTTTTTGAACAAGAATTGATCGTGGCTGTAGGGAGGTTTCTTAATGGATTTTTGTGAATCAAACCGCGATGAAACAACAATGCAATCAAAAGAAGAAAACACCAAAGTGCAGAGAAATTAAATGCATGTTAGCAAAATGTGAAATGAGAAAAACGATTCAGAACTTACAGCAGGCATTCTGTAAATTGGTGTGACCTAGATGTTTGAGACATGAGTGTTGGCGACAGATGTTAAAGTTCACCTACTCAGACAGCCCTATTGTTGGCACCAATCAATAATAAATGACACAAGTTTCAAGTGAAGATAAGCAATGAAGTGATAAATGCAATAATTTGAACATCTGATAAAAATTAGCAGAAAAGCAGAGGATCACATAGAAACAACAAAATAGGATGAAACCATTCCTATATACGGTACATGGAGGGTGAGGCTAATCTTGCAAAGGTGAAGGGAACTACCGAACAAACGCATGTATCACATGGAATATCAACAGGATAACGAGATATTTTTGTATTATCTTCAAAAAGACAAAAGTGAAAAATACATTATGTTTTCAGGGTTTTCAGGCAAATGTTTAGGACCAATCTATATTTGAAATGTGTGAAACAGGCGCTTTGATTTTATGCGAATGGCAGTTTTCGGAAAAAGCAAACCTCATTTAATAATCGTGAACTGATGCAATCTTACAAATGTATTTGTCAGAGTGTTCAGTCAGTGGACAGTTATCAGAAGTGTACGCAAATTGGCAACTCATAATATAAATAATCTCGAATTTTTAAAACTCCGTACTAAGAACAAAGAATATCGGTTTCAGTTTTGTAATGGGGTTACCGCAGCTTCCTTTGCATTTGTAATCTTGTCAAAGAAAGTAAATTAGTTTCGTTGGATCTTCGTCTGTTAAACGCAGTAAGTCAAAAAAGAATGTAAAAGAGCAAAATTGAAATAAGGGCAATGAAATATTGGCGCAGTGTTCTGACCTTCCGTCATTAAAAAGTTGATTTGCAAATTTTGATTTAGACGTGATTTAAAAGTAACAAAATTCCACATGATTTCGAAAGTTCTTTAAAGCCCTACATCGCCAAAACAGGGTTGGATCAACCCCACGTTACGGGTCCCGTACTATTTGCCTATGTAAACAAACGCAGCAGCGCTTTCAACTTTTCAGTAGCTGCGGTTGCTCGGACTGCCACCCTGGTGCAATCGAGTTCGTACTCCCGTGCTGCACGTTTCCTCTGTGAAGAAAAGTTTGTCCATTCGGGTTGAAACCAACCCGATTTGTGATGGATGTGTGTGCCTTTGTCGCATGTGCTGGTGATATTCTCTTGACTTTGCAAGCTTAGTGCATATGTTCAGCACACGTTTTCAATCAGACGGCGGGAAGGTTTGAAAGTGACGCATTGCCAGCAGTTCGTTTTCGCAGATATCCTGATGCACAACTCTTTATTTAGATAAGGCTTCTGATTAGCAGCAGCGGCTGAAAATGCTTTGACGATGGCGCACAGCTGAAGCAGCCAACGTGTACCACATGCGAAGCAAGAACAAACAACTGACTCACAAAAACGTACTATTCACGCTGCAAGACCAAAGTTCAAAGCATCAACGAAAACGAGGTCACTGCGCTACTTTGAGTGTACAAGGAAGGCTGGCAGAAAGCCAGTGCCGCTGCAACAAGTGTGGCAAGCTTAAGTGCACTAGTCAACCTGCACCCCATCTGCAGTGACTGCTTGTGACATATGTTGTATTGCGAGGGCAAAACGTGTTTGTGTTGCTGGTGCAAAACTTAGTGTGTGCGCACAAATAAACGACGACCAGCTTTGGAAAAATTTGGAGAAACAAATAAATAATAAATCAACAGACCACACCAAATTTAAACACACTGAATTCCTTCAATTAAATTCGATCCACTCTTCTGTGTACATAGGCATGCGTTTTCATCTGTAAATTTCCTTCAGCGTGTTCTGTGCTTGTTTGTTTTACTAACTGTGTTTATTTTATCCCCAACTCTTGTTTTGTCTTGCTTCTGAATATCATCTGAGTCATATGAAACAATAAACATGCATTCATTCAGATAAAAATTTGAACATTTCTGCAATGCCTCCCATATAGTTTCCAATGGTCTTAAAGGACTGTAATTCACTCAGGGCTCGCGTCAGACACCTCGGTACAAGCATGGAACAGGAGTTCTTCAAGTCCAGCATATTTTTTATTGAAATATTAACTTTAATCATTCATACACTTTTCAATATTATTTTTTCCTTTGAATAAATAACGGCATAAAATTAAAGTAGAAAGCAAATTTTTAGTGCGCAAACAACGTAATAAGACTTACGTTTTCAGTGTACTCTTTGCCATCAACCTTAATTGAAAAAAGCCTTGTTTTTTCAATTTTCAAATTGGGGCTTTCACCAACCCATTTAGGTTCCCGGGGACAAAAAAATCCGATTTAGTGGTCGAGGGTTCAACTCTTCCATTTGATGCTAAATGGTTAAGTTTATCATGAAGCATAATGCCAAGATATTTTAAGTTACTTCCTTTGATATTTCGTTGACTATGAAAATAAACAGAAAATTATATTTTGTTATAGTGATTACAAAATGCTTTTGACTTAGGCATTTATATTTTGGTCACCTATTCTAAAGTTTCCTTTGGTAAACAGTGCATGATATTCAAAAACGTCTCGAAGAAATCAGTAGAGGTGTGTATCAAGAAGGCAATGGTTTATTCATAAAATCTTTAAATCGCGATAAGAATTGATCACAAAATACAGTATGTACATATTTCAATCCACTGCTTCATATGATGAAAACTTTGTTTTTTTTACTGCAAATGGCTTTACCAAATTCGGTTGGGATATTAGAAAAACTCACAAAAGCGTTTCATACTCACAAAAGCGTTTCATGTACCATGGTTTTTCCTTTAATAATTTTGTATTTACTAATGGATCCAGCAGTAAGTATTCAGAAGCACAAGCTGTTCACATGCTATGGGCTAGCAGCATCCATTTTTACTGTAAGAGACGTTTGACAAATTTGACCTAATTCGCTTGCTAGCATGTGCAGTGCCGGCAAGAACAATCTTTCATCGACAAAAACAATGCAAGAAGATGTCATTTTGAAACATTGACATAATTTCTTCCTTTCACTGTACATTTTTGAGAAGAACGTACAAACCTGCCCGGCGCAGATTTCCACAAAAAGCACCCCGCACCATCACACTGCCAGTGTGTTTCACGTTTTAGTCCGTAAATTTTGTGTCACACAATGATGCGGTACTTGGGAAACGCACCATCCTTTGAACGCCCTTCACCAGTGAAAAAGTGCTGTCATCACAAAACATCACTTTTCTTCACTCTACGGCATTGCAATATCCATATTTCTGGCAAACGTTGAGCATTTTCTTCACCACTGCCGCAGTGAGCATGGGCTTCTTAGCTACACGTCGACATGGTAGATGAAGATCCTTCAGCAGTCGATGACGAATTGTCATAGTTGAAACGTTGCGCTGATTCTCAGGGTGCTTGTTTTTCAATTCAACGACGGTTATTGACGGATACGAAGTTACTTCACGCTTCAAATGCTTATCCGTTTCTGGCGAGGTCCGCTTAGGTGTGTCAGAGCCCAACACCTTCTTCTATTCCATCCCGGATGGCAATAACAGAGCCCAGTGTTTCTGACTAGAGCAGCTATGTCCAACCCAAATGGCTTACGGAGTCAAATATTATGTCACTATCTTAACCAGGACCGCACATTGAATGGCTTACTTTGAACTTAGCTAACCAAATTTAGCTCAAGCTAATGTACAGGAAGTGTCCGAATCCTAATTGCAACGGTAACAGACGTGATAAAGTGGCACTGAGGACCACCTGCAACAGAAATGTCAAATTCAAGATTATCAAAATAAGAACAGGTTGTCAGTATGTAAGATGCTTTTACTTCGGCGAAAACCCAAACTGGGCCGCATGCGGCCCGCGGGTTGGACACAGCTGGGCTAGAGAAATAACAGAACAGAATATCCCTTCTCTGACAAAGTTAAGGTACCAGATGTTTCTTCCATTTGCAAGATTTATGGAGCTACATTTTTTTCTGAGATAAATTGTGCAAAACCACAAAATTTTAAGAAAATCAAATGTTTTGTCCGATTTCACCGACGAACTATTTGCCAAGCTGCACATCAATATGAGGCAGGCAGAGCAACGGCTATGAGGTGAAGCATAGGGAGATAGTTGCTTATGAAGAAAGTACAAAATTGTTTACGCTATATTTGTTCGGGGACAATCAGACAAATACATATCAGGATTTTTCCTTTACATTTTTATGCCGAATAAATGTAAAAATTTTCTTGCCTGCAGTGTAACAACTTCATTACCATATTTCGATGCAAGCAAAGGAATTACACCACTGTGTTTATTTGTTTCCAAGGTCTTTCAACGTCGGACAGATGGATCTGAGGATTTTTACAGAAACTGGGAAGATTATCGGCAGGGTTTCGGAAACAAAAGCAACGAATTCTGGCTTGGTAATGCACTGCATTGAAACACAATAGATAAATAACACATTGTAGACAACATTCACAGGTCTACACTTTTAAGCATAAAACCGTCGTTTTTCTCCTTTGCGCAAAATAATTTTGATATTTTGCATTTCCTGACATGTCTGATGAACTGACAATAAGCTGATGTTTAAGCAGCTGGTTATACTTCGAAATTTAAGTAATCACCAAATCAGAAATTGGTTCCAGATATTTGAAAACATAAAAATAAAACTGATTAAAAAATAGATTAGTAACATTAAGTTTTCAAATTCACATTTGGAAAGTTCAGCTTCATAATGAATAACCATCACATCTACCATTGTGAAAGAACACTACTGAAAAGACACGTTTCATAGATGCGTTTGGCGAAAACAGATAGCCGTAGTTGTCGCTCGTTTGTCAGCAATTCATTTCTCAACACTTCCAAAATTAGATGCCAAACAATAGAAACCTGTTTACCTCTTGTGATGGAAAAGAAAATGCGCTTTATATCATTTGATGTAAAAAGGTGTTGACGGGTAAGATGGTAGAGATAAATGAAAACTTGACTTTTTGCAAAATATGCAACTCTGATGAAATACATAAAAGAGCAATATTTTTGCTGCTTTGTCCAGCATCAAAAATTTATTTTTGTTGATCTTATGTCAACACTTCGCGAGAAACTATTCACAGCATATTTTTGCGCTCGCATCTTGCTATATCTATAAGTTCATAACAAATGTAGACGAAAAAGCAGTTAAACCGCATGGAAGGACCTTACATTGTTTTAACCATTTTATTCCCGCTTCACGACACTTTCAACAACAGCTGATTCAATGTTTCACAGCTACGTCGATGGTCAAGTCACAACGCTGTGGTGTATTGGCGATATTTTTACGAGCTTAATAGTTGACGCTAAGACCTTGTGCTTGTGGATGAGTGATGTTACTTGGATGCAATCATTGCTTTTGTGCAAGAGTGCAGCGTAGCTGTTCCAGTACAACTTAAGTTTATGAGGATCGGGAATTTTTCATTTGCAAAGTTGGCATGAATAAGCAAAATCCGTTTATAATAATTTCATTCGGACCTTCGAATCCAGCTGGAAGTGCTCTGCAAGAGATCTCACATAGACGCCTTGGCTCATATCAACAAGGAAACTCAAACTGAAAATCAAAAAGGTTTACGTTTGCTGAATGTATTTTATTAAGGTTTACGTTTGCTGAATGTATTTTATTACCGTAATCATTATCAGAGGAACTCCTTTCAAAATTTCGCCATAAGACTTTTTACATATTTGCGGACGAAAATCGTTTAATGTTACATAAAAAACACGTACTTTGGTAGGAAACTCCGAAGCTGACGGGTTAAATTTGGTTATTTTAAATGTTACAGACGCCGGAATTCCAATGCTTTAGCTAAGTGAATTTTACGAATAAAACCCACGTCTGAAATTTGTGAGTTACAGCGAAGATTACTTTACAGAAACAAAGTAACAGCAAATGACTTTCCAATTCCTCAAAATTAAAATTAACTGAAGCATAACTTATCAAAGTGACTATTTTCCAAATACACTGCCTTGTTTTTAAACGTCTTTAACGCGAAGAAACTGTTGTTTCAATGCTTTGCAGCAGAGGTAAACGAAATCACTCGCTTGCACCTCTTTTCGATATAAGTATTTCAAAAAACATATAGAAGAAGCTGTTAAACGAAAAAGAAATCAGATGCAATAAATTTTTAAAAAAAGCTCCAGGAACGATTGAATATTTGTGTCACGAAAATTAAAATTTTTATATTGAAACGCACAAACGTTTCTTTGAGTGCGTTTATTACATATACTGCTCCTCACAAATATCTTGCATTTTCGCACGTTTGCATGAAGAGTTGTGTTTAATGACGTTTGCTGGTTTTAAAAATTGTTCCAAAGCTTCAATATTAATCATATCAATGACAGTAAACAAAACCAGCTGCTTACAATAAACATGGTTTTTCAAATCTTGTTTTTTCGTACAGGATTAGATTATCTGCATAAATTGACAACATCCGGAAATTACGAGCTTCGGGTAGACATGGAGGATTTTCAAAACAACAGAGCTTATGCAAAATACAGGTATTACGAAGGTGAAGATAACCGTGTGGTTGGAATGTTCAAAACGAGCGAACATTATTCAAAAGTACAACAGTTGCAAAATCGCAAATGCAAATGTCGGATAACTTTGTTCGCTTCTGGTGATTCCAAAGCACCGCTTATTGCTCCACATAACAAGTCGCTAACATTGTATCTTGGTGAGTGTGAAATGACCTGTTTCGAGCAAACCGGAAATAATCCATCTTCCGTGTCTATGGATGTGTTGCACACTTTTATTATTGCGGTTAAAATGTTTATCTGTTTTCGCAATGTCAAACTACATGAAGCAAGCAAAGGAATGAAAAACACAACCAATACGAAAACAAAAATTGATGAGTTTTATTTGACAAAAACTTATAATTTTGATAATTCATATCTATTGTTTACTTATGTTGTTCATAGTTATTTCTTGAGAGAGAAAATACAAAAATACCTTTCAATTCAAAGCATTTTTATTGACTTCCATCATCGAAGCAGCTTATCATCAGTCAAAACATATTCTGCTACGTCTGTGTGACCTTATATTACTGCAATATCCCAGACCTTAGTGAAAAACTCAGATCAGTTTCCTTTATACTCGGTTTTGTGCTCCTTTCGGTTTGACACAAGTGGTCTGCAGACATCAATATTCGTTGCGTACGCCCCAGACACACCACATTAGTGGCTGGACACCCAAAACATCCCAAACTCAAAGGATCTTTGATGTATTGTGCAGTGAACTCCCGTTTCTCATTCAGTTTTGCAATTTCAAATGCATAATCATTGCCTTACTTCCAAACTGACCTCAGTGAACGAAACTGGACAAGGAGAGTGCACACTGGTTGAAAACCGGTAACTCGTCAAAAATGACTGTCCAGCTGGTAGTTTCGCTAACATGGTTGGTTCTTTTACTTAGCAAACTGCTTTGAACTGTGCCAGTACTGTCGAATTTAAGATAAGGTAACATTTACCAAAAAACGATAACAGCGACCTCAAAGCAGTAAACTCCACACATATAACTGATCATCGCTTTTCACTTGCAGTATCTCTAATTTGAAAGGGACTGCGCTATCGAGTATAATTTAAGAATCCACTGCAAGTGTTCCCCACCTTTAGCTCACATCGTGTCAGTTTCAGCAACTAAATATCTTTTCGAGGGTAGAGAAAAGCAGTACTTCTTTTCCAAATGAACATTTGATTTGCATCACTTGAAAAATGCTACCAAGAAAATAAGTGGGACACGTCAAAACGCAGAACGTTTCATGCTCTCCACTCAGTGTTTAAAAAAAAAATCTTCAACCATGATCGATTAGAGATTGCAACCCGCGTTTCGCTGTTATTTCGGGCACGTTAGGCAATGTACTTACACTTGGTGGAAATTTTGAACCTCCCACGAGGTCAGCTTTTTTCTGAACGAACTGCACATTGCCTTACTTCCAAACTTAATGGTCTAGCGCATTTATATATTGGTTCAAAATGGAAATCTCGTAATTCATAAATTGGATGAACTGAAATAGTTTCAGATGTTTTAGGTGCACGTCAAACCACTGTATTATGCAAATTACACCGTCGTACCAGTTACAACATGACATCTTGTTTCTTAAACTTCAAAGAAAGTTTAAATTTGAAAAGTTTTTTATTTCATATTCAGTGATTTCAAAAAAATCTAATTTTTAGAATATTTATAGGTGATTTTTACCGTGCTTAATAATTTATTGTTTTGCTTTTGTCATATTCGACTGTTTTGGCGCAGTTCATGCTGGTTTGCTACGGAAAATATCGAAAAAAGTTAGCTTTATCTTCTACGTGGGGTAGGCAGTCGTCTGCGAAGCATTCCCGATTTGCAACTAGGGCGCACTTTTATTTAATATCCGGTTGATTACAAATGTCAGTTTGCACCAAGGTTCACGTTTGAAAAGAAATGCCGAAGGAAATTTAGAAAACATTTTTACGAACAGGCTGAGAACTATGTTTTCGATTAAATATAAATCTGAAATGAAAAATTGTTCGTTACCAGCAATGGATGAAACCAAAATGTCTGACATTAAAATGTTATGATAAATGCTTGCAATGATTTCCACCTGTCGATGCTCCTGTGTTGACTTGAATGAGGTAAAGTCCTTAACCTTTCACAATGCAATGTGCATTAAGAGCTGAAATTGAAAAATTTTGAAGCAATTTTACATTCTGAGTTTATATTCCAACTTTTCAATTGTTCGTGTACATTTCCCAAAATTGCACATTGTTGATTTGAAATCTTTCATGTAAATTTCTATTTGCAACGGTCTTTCCAGGAAAGCTTATCAGAAGAAAATAACAAATTCCTTTAAACGTATAAACAACCACCATTTTCTCAAAAATTGTAGGTGCATTCTCCATCAACTGTTGAAAACTATTAACGTGATATCAATGTTTTTTGTTATCTTCAATAAAATGGTAACCAAGCGTGCAATTGCATTTTTAAAAACATGGAAAAATTTGGACATAGCGCAAAAATCACAAATCTTTTAATTTTTTTCAGTACTTTTCGAGTTGGATCACCAAGTCAACATTTCCGTCTAACTGTGGAAGGCTTCAGTGGCAATGCAGGTGCGATTTTAATTTTTTTAAGCTTTCCTACTCTTCTGTTGGTTTCAGTTTTACATTGCACGGAAACCTTTTCTAGCTTCTCGCATACGAGTACATTCTTGCGATCACCAGATGTTTCTGTAGATAAAATGCTGTTAGTCAGTATGACAATGTACTCCTTTGGAGAAACGTTATGGCACATAAAATTTTATTGATGTGTTTTTTTTTAATTACCGTATCGTAAAAAAGACCAAATGCACCTTTTCCCAGAATCAACTTTTATATGTTCAATATGGGTTTTTCTTTGAGTCTAAGAATTTGTTCCTATATCAGGCGAAGCGCCCGGAATTTAAATTGAGTTATACAATTAACCAGCAAGCCAAAGCTTTGAAATCTTGTTCAAATTAGTATATATTTGACTTCTTGTGTTTTAAACATACAAACGCACAATCGGAAGAGTAAAATAATGTTGTAAGTTTCTGCACATTTCCACTAGCATAAAAAATCTGGTGATGAGTGATTGTTTAATTATTTCTGAAAAATCTCCTGTTTTACATATATTGATGTTTCAATCTTGTGTTTCTCGGATTGCTAGTCATTCCTTTAGAATTACAGAAATCGAATCTGCAGCAAAAATGGAGATACACGAAAGTATCGTGTGGTCTAAGTAATTTCCACCACTGCATTGAGGCATTGTTAGTAGTTAAAATTTAACTTTATTTCTACATTCATTGGCGGTTTTTGAATTAGCTGAACATCTCTTGTACAGATGGTCTCACTTTTCACAAACGAAACAATGTTTCGTTGACACGACTTGCTCGTATCTGACGCAACAATCATAACGCTCAACATTAAATACGAAATTCTTTCACACATTCTTTTCATTTCATGATTGTCGCAAATGCAGAAGACTGAGGAGATTTCGAAATACTACACATCATTGGTTTCATCAATCTCTGATAGTTCTTTCAGCTCCACAAATCGACAGGATCAAGCCTGGTAGAAGATGTAGTCAGGTCACTTAGTCCTTTGTTGACCTCTAGGTCTCTTCCACATGGCTGCAGCAAACAGGTCGCGCTTTGCCAATCTTTGCGTCGTCGTTCTAGTCATATGGTCGAAACATAGTGGAAGAGATCTGTTTATTCGCAGGTGTGATTCGTCATACAGCGCTTTTCGAATTTTACAGCTGTGCACTTTGTCACGAATCGTCACACCATGAACTCTCCTCATCTCTTCCATTTGCACTTGAGGTAGCACTCTTTCAGTCACATTTTAAAGATTCGCTGCCATAGGTGAGGATGAGAACAGAAACGCTTCAAAATAGTAAAAGGTGATTACCTAAGATTCATCACAATAGTCCAGGATCGGAAGAACTGACAGTTTTGCGGCATTTGAAAACTCACAATTTGTGACCAAGTGATAAAGGTCAGACATTACTGTGTTTGTTGGTATCAATCCGTGCATCAATCTCGTTGCTCTGACTTATATCACTCGTGTGTATCACCCCAATGCACTTAGAGTTATTGGCCTGTTGCAGTCTATTGCTGCTGTAATTGAGGTTGCCTCGGTTGCGCTTAACACTTTGAAACAAAGATTTTGAACCAACTTAGCGACCTGCCCCAGTAAAGTTCTATTAGCACATATTGAAACTTAGGGTTGAGTCATTGCAAATTATGAACGAAGTTTGTTGGTGTTTGTAGCAAGACAGTGTATACGCAAAAACATAATTTTGCAAACCATCATCATCATCATCATCGTGTCTCGTGCACGGGGCCCGTCCGCGCGTCGTGCGTTGGGCCAACCAGATTCACGAGAGCCTGCCATTTATCACGGTCCTGCGCGAGGGTTTCAATTGCGGCTGGATCGAGGCCGAGCTGGTCAACATCGCGTTTGACCACGTCGATCCAACGGG
>Ga0210059_1003066_pt1 | contig 26578 bp, 25 predicted proteins | sample Ectturendosymbi2_FD_188042 | JGI IMG/M metagenome (GOLD analysis project Ga0210059, IMG submission 188042) | Ecteinascidia turbinata endosymbiont from Florida, USA - Sample 2 (SPAdes) (version 2) | ecosystem: Host-associated > Tunicates > Ascidians > Unclassified | place: Key West, Florida... | reverse complement strand
ACATCTTGTCAAGTTTGCCATTGATGTTTTTGACATCAACTTTCGTTGCAGGAGCATCCATGCTTCTCAGCAGCATTCAGGTTGAGATGAACAGTATATTAATCAGAAGTGGATACCAATCCAGTTGTCATACAACAAACGAGCACTATGGACATACCAATAACCATTGCGAATGATCCAACTCATTCATCAATGATGACGGAAGCACAACCAACATTGATTTTAGCTGACAGAATTACTGACGATCCTACGAAAAAGTTTTCAACATTTGTAACGAAGCCAAATGACAATCTTTCGGGAACGCTTTCAGCACCACCAATTAAATATGGTTCAAAGGTCTCTTGGCCACAAAACCTACCTTCTCAAACGCAAGACCCGCAACAAACTTCCAGTCATTCACTAGCTGCTGACATTTCGGAATCTCTCACTGCACAAGTCAATTCTAGACCACATAAACTATACCTACAAACACGCAAAAAACGAAGACATCAATATCGACTTTGTTATAATTGCCGTCAAACGACTCGTTTAAAAGCAAGTTGCCCTCAATCATTACAAAACACACAAGGAAAGTAATTTCACCGCACAGTCTACGAAACCCTTTCGTTACATAGAAAGAGCGACGTTAGAAACATTTTCCTACAACTCAACATGTTCGACTGCACAAGTTAATACTTCCTGTAATTGACGGTTCATTGACCAATATACGTCTAATCACTCATAATATCTGCAAACCTTCTTCAAGTTTCTTTTTTTGCTTTTCAGAAATCTAAATAAACCAGTCATGAATAATGACATCTCTGACGCTGAATTTTCTGAATGCAATGAACAACCTGGTGAATCATTACCAGCGGCAGCACCAAGTGCGCAAACGTTCGCCTCACATGCACAAGATGGCATTATGAATCCGCCTCAACCGGAAGAAAATTCGCAAATGGAAACATCATCTCCCCGAACTCATGAAAACAATGAAGAACCATCTTATGATTTACATACCGTCGGAAACTTCATCTACAAGATAATCACATTGTTACAAGAATTTCTTACATCTTCAGATGAAAAGGGAGATACGAACACAACTCAACGCATTACGAAACAAAAAACAATTGGACAACAGAAACACAACAACTCCCAGGAAACGCCATACCATCAATTTCCCTGTGAATTACACAAAGCAATAGAATTAATCACAAAACAACATCAATTTCAACTACATGACAAGAAATCACACAAAAATCATCCTCAGTCCACAGAAAAAGTTCCTCAATCTCTCTCGCAACAACTTCACAATTTACAACAACAAGTCGGAAAAATTCACCGACTACAAACGAGTCAAGAAAAATCTCAACGACACTCTCTGCGCAAACCTGAAACTCGTTCATGTTACAGATGTGGAAAATATGGCCATGTAGCAAAGTACTGCAGATCCTGTCCTTTACCAAAAAAACTACTTCAAACAAATCAGCGAACACATCTTTTCAGAGAACAAAACTTCATTCGACAACAGCACCATCAACAGTTACGCAACTTAGGTCATAATCCATCAGTTTACCACCCCCTACATAATTGGCAACTATCGCCTCTGCGCCCAAGCAAAATCTTATCTCCGCATACTGCAACACTTCCACTCAAAACAAAACAAAAAAATCTTCCCTTTTAACCAGAAAACCTGAAGAGTGAACTACACTATTCGCGAGGTAAGAGAACAGTTGTCAGTTGTGGTCCTACAATCTTACATTATATCAACTCCTTAAAGAATCAACTAGCGCTGCTTATTTTATTTTTCTTTGACAGTTTCATAGTTTTATTTACTCTTCTGCTTGCTCGTTACTTTTCGCATAGAGGAAAAGCCATAAAAGAAGAGACCAGCTGCGACATGACACATATCCCAATGCTTCATTACACATTCTCCCATGTCGTATTCCCGTCCGTTTCGTCTTACGGGTACCTACATCAAGATACGACGGAAGAGCGGAAAGACTAGTGGAAATAGAGTTTAATATTTAACTTGATTTTTTAACTTCCTATGAGAACCCTGAGTTGGTCCATATCCACTAGCCCGGGAGGAAGCCTTTCCTGTACAACAGGAACAATACAAGCTTAATCTAGTTTTTCCAGCTTACAGCTGTGGATTGCGGGCTTCCTATGAAATAAGTAGTACTTTTTATTTCATTTATACAAACATTATTGCACACAAACACACATGGTCTTTTGGGTTGGGATCACACTCCTCACTGGGATGAAGAAAGGCTTATCATGTCATCCAATGCAGTGTGGGTGCGTCCTCGACCCATGTTCAGATTAATAAACAAACTTATGTGTAGATTTGGCAAATTGACTCTCACGCCGGCATTTCTCTCTCTCTATCTTCTCTTTCTATACTTCTATTTTTCTTCCTCTTCAATGAGTGTCAATTCGCAAAGTTTGCACATACAACAAACACAAAATAACGATTATATTACACACGAATCAAATACGACTTCTTCCTCATTAAAAACGAACAAAATAACCCCCTTCTTTTTGGGCGACAACTCGCATCTCACTGGATTAGATTGGCTTAAGTGGTGCGAGTGCGTCCTAAACGAAAAAATTTTTTGCTTTGTTACATGCCTTGAGAATACTCAACAGACAACATTTTTTCATGAATGATCACTTGCGCTTCACAGAATCTTTCAAAACGTCGGACAACCAATGATAAACCATTGTTTAGTCATGCGATCGGACATTGCTACAGCTCATTTCATCTTTCTGAATGGAAGTGATAGTGTAAGCAGTCTCGGCAGTTTTGCGTTTTGTGCTTCGATAAAACTGTTCGCAATCTTCTGAAAGATATCGTTGAGTTTGAAAAAAAATGAATTGTTTTTGAAAAAAATGAATTGTTTTTTTTCAACAGTATCTATATCTGGAGGCAAAGATTTTAAATTCATATGGTTATCGAATATTCAACCAAATGTTTTGAAACTTGAATTGAAAAGATTACCCCTAAAGCCAGCGAAACACGTAAGAGATTTTTTTCAGAGATGTGAGAGTGCAAATCGTTTGCCTTAAAAAATGTTATTGTCCTACGGCGACTTCCATTCTTGAAAAACTAGCGTCCATTGTCTGTAATTGGCCAAAACATTTGGAAATTTTTTCTAAAAATAAAGCACAATAAACTGATTTTATGTTGAAACACAAAACCGCTCAACTCTTGAAATACCAGAAAGCTCAAAACCCGTCAGCTAACAATTTTATCTCTTTTTAATTTGCACACTTCAATCCGCAGCTGCCCTAATTTTTTGCCCACAAAACCACATTTTTTTCTTGAACATCAACCAAAACCGCCCTGATACGACTGGTTTTGACAAATTTCACAGAGCTATCGTAGATTCGCCAAGGCCTTTTGAGTTCTGACCTCGCACGCCTTTACCAAGTGACCGTTAACACATGTCAGAGACCGCAACTCTTTCATCTGAATACCGAGATTGCCATAAAGCAAGGTTTTAGTGCATTTTGGTGGTGGTCGAAAAGCGAGAATCTACTGTATTTTGAGAGACCGTTGGAAAAATTTGAGACACCATTTCGGTCCTTTACAATGCCTAATTAAAACATAGGCCATCGTCTTGCACGCCTACAGATAGGGCGAAATAAAGTTCAAAGGTTTATATCAGGGTTGGGCAATTAATTTGGCACGGGGGCCACCGATTTTTCGGTTATGGAACCATTGCGTGTTTCATAGTTTCAACCATATAATAATATTTTCGGACTTTCGGAGCGGACAATGAAACCAATCAAGCAGAACAACCAGTGACGAAGTGCTGACGTCACTTTTCATTCAGGCGACGTAGCAGTGCAGTGTGTTTATTGAAGTGTGACGTACGGTGATGGAATTGGACGGAGGAAAATTGTACAAAAATATTAGAGCTACGAAAACGGTGAAAAAAGTGAGAAGCGGTTGAAAGCGTTGAAATATTTCCTTTCGCATAAAGTAGTAAAAACGGTAAAAAATAGAAACTAAAAAACGAGTCGCAAGCAAGACACCTTCCGCTTGTTTTTCATAAATTATGACAGATAAAAATTAAGTTAATCTCAAAAATTAAACAAAACATGAAGCGTGACTCCTTCACAACAATGACGACGCACTGAGAGCATTTGATTATGACATCACTGGTGCAAGCACAGTTTAAATCTTGGCACTCTAAGTTCAACCGGGGTCAGTTCATTCGCAACATTCAGTTGAAGACAGATTCACAGCGGATGAATACACGAAATTCCTCTTAGTTAATTGATGAAAAAAAACAGTGGATCAACTGCGCAGAATAATAAAATAGAGTAAAAGCGAAATTTCGATAGTTGTCGCAATTAGTTCAAATCTAAAAATGCCGAAAAAAACAACATGAAGTGTTAAAAAACAAATTTCAAAGGCAGTCTGAAATAAACTCAGCTGCAGAGAAGCACTGGAAATATCACGTGATAAGAAATAACTACATCATTCGGTAAAAATTATAAAGTGCAAGTGATACGTTGCTTCCACTACAGCGATGTAAGAAAATAAATAAACAAAGAATAAACGGTTCACTGCCAACGGTGTTACGCCCGACTGCACATGGGCCGAATAGACAGTAGTTCATCTTTCTACCAGCAGCACACCCTGCACTCAAGTTGTTTGTTACAAATCGTTCCCAAAACATCGACATCACAAAAAGCTATGGCTTGAACGAGCGATTGTTACGTCATGATTTCACGTGAGATGAGATTCCAAAGCTTCTGGTCGTGGGGGCTTCAAAAAATGACTTTGTTGGTCTGTGACAGTTGAGATGGAAACGCTGAAAATTTGCTGGCGACAAGCATACTATACATTCAGAATGTGATAAAAAGAAACAGCAAATATATTCATTTGTGTACAAGGTGCGCGGCGATTTTCTGACCTTTGTTTACTACATACAACAAAGCATCAAAAATTTTAAAGTGTATTAAGAGGAAGGTTGTTGCGCTTTCAAGTTGAGCAACAAATGAATCCTTGCATTTTCGATGACACTTTCTTCGCTCTCTAAGTATCAACGTTTTACAACGACTAACGCGTAAGGTTCAGTGTTGCTAATACACAAAACGAACAGACTGTGCGAATGAAACAACAATAAGAGAAAGTTTAGTGAAAAATAAAGCGCAACACTCTGCGTCCTCAGAATGACCTCCGTCACTGACAGCAACAAACAGGAACGCAAACAACAAAGGAAGGCGATTGCACAGTCGAGGTGTCTCGTACTGCAGCGATCTACGCGCACGGAGCAAAATATACAGAAAATAGAAAAATAGTGGAAAACAATCTCTTGAAATATTTCTTCTTCCAGCGGTTGAGACAAGGAAACGTCACTAAAACTTTGATACAAAGTATTGCGAGAAAAATGATGCGCACTCAACCGGAACGTTCACATCAACACGCATGCTTTCGACCCTTTGACACTGTTTTTGCCGCTGCTATTGGAAGGTGAGGGGTGTCGGCCGTTGGCCGGGGAGGGTGCTTGCTTGGCCTGCTTCGAAGCGTTGAGTACCTGAGGTGAGCAAGATATGATGTCACAAAGATGCAAATATATGTCATGGTAACAAGGTACTGATGACATCACGTTTGCATAATTGCTTGGCAAACGTATCTACTATTAACTACTAGTAATCTATTGACGAGGAAATGGAGTTGGGAAAAATGACTTGAATCACGCAGATGTCAAATCTGTCAAATCAACACCAAATTTTTAAAAACAATATTTGCACGAAACGACCGACAGCTTCTACTTGTAAAAACTTTTCCAAACGAAACTTGATCAAGGATCCATTATTTCAGTGAACAAAAACCATTCGACAGTAATATTCGTGCAAGCGAACAAACATGAACGAAAAGAGATTAAACGGCATGGCAGGCAAATACATCACTACGTGCGTTTTTGGTGCAGCTACATTGATTAAGTTCCCACTTTTGAGGCACATCTTCTAGTACAGAGTTTACATTTGATCAACTTTGTACGGTATTCACGTGGTTTTTCGTAACACGACGTAGTTGCAAATAACTCCAACCCGGAAGAGCACAGGAATCACATGTTATACGTTAGAATGAGTTTCTGAAGCGCGTGTACGTATTGAAAAGTACAGGAAAGACTTATGCAAAATGACTAACAGGAATTCTAAGCAGCATCTACAAGCAAGCTCCAACAACCATCGAAATCTCACCAGCAAGCACTCCACGCTTCAAACGTCATGCAACACAGCACATGCACGAAACACACCAGTTGCACGGCATAACACGTTACCGACAGGGGAGTGCTTTCTGAGCGTCTTCGTCTTTTATAATGGTTACTCGCAAACGACAGCGAGTTTATTGCTGCACCATATGTTATCAGACAATCAAAACCAAAAGCTTTTCGAAGAGACAGTGTAACGTTGCACCAGACCATGCAAAGGACTTTGGGTGGGTTCGTCAGGACGGGTTATGTACAGTACTTGTTGGAGCTGCGTAACAGGAACTACCTGCTTTTTTCTTTTTACCAAACCTGGCCCACCGCCAACTCTGACGCAAAACAACTTTGTGCAATCACTTCCTACAGCGCGTAATAGTTTGTGACGTCAGAATATCGGTAGAAATGCTTACTACAATTTAATTGGTCTTTGGCAGAGCGTTTTCATACTTGTTACATGACTTGTGTAGATTTGTAAAGAATATTAGACGAAACTAATCCAAAAAATACAACCCTTTGTCCTACTTCCGACAGCACCCTTGCAGTACTTTTTACAGGACTCTTCACCCAAATGTTTCATGGAACGCGTCGTTCTATGTCAAGCAGTCCCGAGAACATGAACAAAGGTGTTTTCTTTTTATATGACCTCTAATACCCCCGTGAACACAGGGTTTACCAAAGGTCAGTGGAAAACGATGTTCACACAAAATCAGGAAGCAGAGAGTAAGCGTAGAAGGCGGCGATTGGTCACAGCATCATAATACGGGTCACGTGGCGCAAGATTGCATAACAAAAAGTTAACTGCCAACACATATCTGGGTTTTATTCCAGAATTGCACATCTATGCCACTATAGACAAGATCCAGACGTCCACGAAGCAAGTGTTTTGTATTTCAGGACCATTGTGGCTTCGAATCGCCGACTTCCTTTGTTGCATCACTGGTGGAGACAATCAGCGTGAGGGTGCGTTTGTGCAGTCACCAGTGGTATACATTTGAATGCATCATATACAGGAGAGGCATTCAGACAAAGACGTACGTTTTCAAAAGTATTCAAATTTCCACGTTAACTACAAACTACAGCGCAATAGGACTTTTTAGGTTGATTATAAGGTGCGACCAGCTTTCTAACGGTTTTTACGTTCAATTTTTAGAAAAACGAAGCTTCACGAAGTGGAACCAATCACAAGCGATGGAAACATCAGGACCAGTGTCCCGGGAGTCACAACGTCTCAGCGTTGCTCATTTGAGATCTGTTGTAAGGACATTGATTGATTTGTCGCCAAAAACCATCCAAAAGATACTACACGATATTTTTAAGCTTTGGACCAATCCCTGAAACGTTTGCGCCAGTCGTTGTGACTTGTGATTGAAGTCCTCACAAAACTGGCCGGTAGACCAAACATTTCGTGTGATTAAATAGAAACGAAATGGCGAGCTCCAACCCAAATTTCATTATGTCTTAAAAGTCCATCGATTTGGTGCAAACACCGTTGTTTTGTAAACTAAGAAAAAGCTGTACTGTTTAGGAAAGTCAGCGTGTAGATGAACGTTTACCAACCTGCGTGTTGTTTTGTTTTGGCCACAGAAAAACTTTCGGAAGGTTACCAAAGTGTAAGAGTATGCAACAATAATAGACTCGTTTCCTGGCCTGAATAACATGTTTACAAATGTCGTTTACGACAATGATGTTATAACCAGTCAAGTCGGAGTTACAAGCAATTGCAGTAGAACACGGAATTTCTTTGAACGGAGGTGTAACAAACTTTCAACAAACTATCAACAGAAGTTTTTGAAAATTTCCTTATATTTTTGGAATGCGTGCCAAAAAATGCCTATACGCTGAACCACTATGCAAAATCTGTTAAAGATGTCAATATCTGCATGCTGTAACAGTCAAAGTACATGATTAATTGTTAATGTCCCGTGAACCGCAGACATTTTTCACAAAAGCTTCAATTTTTTCTAAAATTTTCTGCACTACCTCCTGGTCAGTGAAGTTCTGGAAAAATCGCTCGAACGCGTCTCTCATAAAAGTTTTGGATCGAATCAAACGATCTGAGCTCTTCAGGAAAGCGAAGAGGCTGCGTAGGATGGGGGGGGAATAAAAGGTTTTTGCCGAAGTTTGATTCGACGTTCAATGGCTGTTGAAGTTTGCTGCTGAAACCGTGACAACAATTATACGAGGGGGGCATATTTTTATATATACAATATTGGATGTATGTAGCAACCGGGGGGCCAACAATGAAATGGAGGGCACATGTTTTAAATGTTGTTGGGGCCGGGCACCACTGGCCCCACGCTGGCCTCAACCCCGTGCGCTGATCATCTTCCGTTCCGAAGCAACTGCTGTGGGAAATATGATGCTGTACTTCAAAATGTTTCGGAAGCCAGTTCCCCAAAGTCCGCAGTGAGGCTTGCACCATTACATATAACGTCGATAACAGGCTTTTTGCAAATTACAGGCTGAAAGCGTCGGTGGAGATGAATGTGAAACGATAGCAACCGTTGCCACGTTGCAACGAGCCATACGGAACCGCAAGGTGGCGTGCGCGAGGCATGCAAAGATGACGAATCGGGTGAGCCATGCTTATGACGTATGATGATGCTGCGACAACGTGACCACACAACACGTGCAGAAAATGCTGAGTCACGGGAGCAGGGGGTGTTATGACTGGTCAACATGACGTCTGACTGGGCGGGAGGGAGAGAGGGCAGATAACACAATATACGAGATGTTCGAAACGGACGGCGTACTTTCAAGATGGACACTTACGAGATTGGTTACTTCAAAATATGACAAAATAACATGAAAATAACGTTATTCTTAATCGTTCTTAACTACAACTGAAAAATGATTTCGAAAGTTAACAATTACCTTAAACTGACTAAGCCTGGGGGGATTCAAAACGTTAAATTAACTTGCGTATGACATTGCTTCATAGCCAGGCAAGATAGCACACTGGGTAAATGGCAATATTTTACTGACATTTGAACTGCCCACGTCGCGCCACGTGCAAACGACCAGCCATCCCCCCCTGCTTCGTCGACATCGCAGCATCGGACCGCCTCCCATTTCTTACTTTCTCCGGTTCATCGTTCAATTTCTGGTCGAGGCCCGGCTTTGGACTCGACGGGGGCCGCACGTCGCCGTTGCGGTTCATGGTGGGGGGGACGACCGCCGCACGGACCGACTTTTTGCTCTGGCGCGACCCGCGGCGCGAGTTCGCTTCCGCTTCGTCCTCCTCGTGTATTGTTGCGCCACAAAGGCCGGACACGAATTGCATGTCGGGCGTTATTTCAAAACTGTAGACGCTGAACGCCGAGTTTCGGCGATCGCCCGTCGACGCCTGACGGATTAAATCGCGATGTTTATCGCTTGAATCAAAATCACAGTTAAGTTTCTAATTTATACTTTGAAAAAAAGTAACAATAAGTAAAAATCTAATTTATGTTTACCTTAAAAAATAATAATCCACAATGTAATTTTTACGAAGTCACAAAAGACAAGGAGAAAAACGTAAACATTTGTGATGTCACTAATGCGGGGGGGTATTCTTCAGAATTGATTGCGCTTCAAACTAATGCCAACGTGATTTTGAGTGGAAGTTTTGTAGAGAAAGTAAATAAAAGTCAACCTTGGATTCACCGAATGTGGTTTGGGTTGTGATCTGTGCGTTTTAGAAATTATAAGCGTGATGAACCAGACACGCCCCTTAGACACGCCCCGGTCGGCTGACGTCACTCGCAATTTCAATCAGCAAGCTGTGAGATTGTTTGTTAGGAGCGCAGCAACTTGAAAGTTAGTAAATCCTCCATCATCGTGCACTCTTTTCAGTGGTGAATGTGGAATGAAATTGCAACAAGCTGTGGGAGGTGGGGGTGCAATCAATCAAATCAAGTCAATCAAAGCTACGCAATCAGTTTGTTTGCCACTAATTTTCGTTAGTGTTTGTTTTTGATCCACTAGTGATCTTACTTCTTGATTGGAACGGACATATTTCTGAGCTTGCAGTAACTGTACAAGCAACATGTTACCGATAGTTTGAAAAATCTTTAACTACGGCTTCTGCAGCCTTCATCAAAGGATCTGCTAAACAGCTGCACAAAGAGAACGGGTTTAAAAACGAAAAACTACTGGTTTCATCAATGTAAATTTCGCTAAAGTAATCAAAAATCTACAGATAACAAAGAAACTATTCTACTTCATTACTAAAAATACGAATCTTTGAAAAATAATTAAAACCGATACCAACAATTTCTCATATTAAATGTAAACATTCTAACAAACGAAAAAAATCTCTTTCATTGTTTGCAAACAATTGCCTCGATGACAAACAATCAAAGTACTTGCCAACAAAATTCAATCTCGTTGTTTCGCGAACCTCGAACGCGCATAATTTCCAGCAAACACTGGTAAGGTTTATACAACATGCTTTCAACAAGCACAAAATTTCAACACGTTTTAAAAACCTCGGTCAAAGAAATAGTTAACGGTCAAACGTAAAATCAAGTAACATCGAATTTCATTTATTTTAAAATATAACTTGCCGGGTGGAGTTGCAAGACAGAGAGAGACGCTAAATGTCTAAAAGTAGTTGACGATGAAAACTGTTTAAAATTTAACAAAATCAATACTTTGAGAAAAACAAATAGAATGATGCAAAACCATCATATCTCGATATACGATGGGAATTGTTTCACAAGCAAGCGCACTCAAGCGTACGGACCATCTCATCGATGAAACTGAGCAACAGCTGGCAGCACCCTGATGCCAGATAACTTACCCCTGTAATGAGCTTCACTTTGTTTTTAAGTTTATTTGAAGAGCTGTTCGCAACTGCAGAGACAGCTTTGAAGAATGGGTCGAACTCTTTCTGGTCGGGAGGTTTGCCCTCCCATTCCCGGCAAATTTCCTGCAGAATAAATGTCAGTAAAAATTGCTTTAATGTTTTCAATCACTCAACAAATATATCCGAGTTCGGGAACCATGCGAGACTCCAGTTTAAATCGCATCGCTCTGTGCGTGAAGACAACAGCCATGAAAAAATGTTTCATTTGTTTGAAAAGTTAATTTTTAGCTCTGTTTCGCGCCATTTTCCGCGAGGCATCAACCTCAGCGCATGCGCCGCGAGTACTCGCGCATGAGTACACGTCACGAGTACGCGAGTTGGAGTAGGCAGTGCAGGTAAAAATTGTAACAAAAACATAAAGGAAGTTTTATTTTCACGCATTTTTTAAGTGTCACAATTGCCAGCGATAGTTTCATTGAGCTTTATTTTTACTTCGAAGAATTCATCCTCACTTGGATTCTTTTTTCTTTTTTCTCCAAACGATCATATTTCTTCTGCAAAGTGAGGAGTTCGACTTTAAGGTGGGAGTCGCCGAATGCTCCCGGGCCTTGCATCGTGTTCCTGCGTCGCATCGTCGGCACGGCCGGCATCTGGCCCGCCATCTCACGAAGTTCCTGGGAAACAACCGCAACATCATAAGCAGTGTATGTTTCAAGCAAAATATCAGTTCGCAACGCACTGCAGTCGGAAAAAGGTTCGCAACTATTGCTATCACTGCACGGAACATGTGTGGCCATGAACGTTTGCGGTCGTGAAAATATGCGGCCATCGCGGCTGGTTCTTTTGCATCAGGATAAGTTGCATGAGGGTTTGGACTCGTCGACGATTCGACCAGTTAGTCCTTTGGTGAAGTTCATTAGTCATCACCCTTTCGTGGTCCGTGACCCACGACCAAGACCCTTAACACCCACGGGCCCCTGCCCTTTAATAAAAAGTAGATTTTGTTTTGAAACGTACATTACGTTTCAATATTCTTCATTCCGCTCGTAAGCCACCGTCAGATCCTGGTGTCTTCCCTAATGGGGTAGACCAGACCCTAGTTTAGGAACCACGATCATGCTTTTCTCAAACTTTCACGCCCAAACTCCTTTCGGTTCAGCTTCAGGACATTGTCTTCCGATAATATCATCAGCTGCTGCAGCAGTCCCAGACATAACATCGCAACTTACTCGTAACAACACTTGTGCAAGAAGCTCTACTGTGAAGTTTTGGTCAGAACAGTTTTATTCCAACCAAACAGTAATTAGGAAGCTGATACTGAGGGTAAGTTTGGTTGTAAAACTGTATTGACACCATACTTCAGCTTTAAGCACACCAAAAATGCACTTATTGCCGAGTTTACTGTTGGATTGCAAGCTTAACAGTTAAACATAGGGCTAGCAGCTGAAAATGAATTATATTTGCTTCCTGTGGTGCCACCTGCTGGTTGGATGAAAACACCAGAACCAGCTGTTAGGTGGCGCGCTGCTGCTTCCAAAGAAACTCAATATAAGATGACAGCAGGTTAGTAGCAATTAACAATAGCACGTAAAAGTTGATGTCGGAATTGCATTCATGCTGGTCTACTGCTGTTGAGGCCTTGCTACTTTGGTGATGCTTCAATTTGTGTTTGACATTGTCTTCTATCAATTCCAAACATCGAGTTCACTTCACCTCATGCACCAACTTGTCCAATCCGGCGTTTAAGGAATGGAATGAAGTAAATATGGCAACAAAGGTGACAAAAACAGGTTGAAACTGTAACTATAAACACAATAACCCTCCTCGCCAACCTTGGTGGTCAGTTTCTGCACACTGGGGTTGGGGGGTCTGTCCTCCTGACAAGCACAAACGAAAAACGTGATGGAATTGTTTTCGAAATACTCCAGATGGCTTTCATCCACCGACGAAATGGCGATGACGCGATTGTGGGAGAATTCTGGGCTCAGTGTATCCTGAAAATATAGTCTGTGACGAAACAAACCTTACTTTTCGGAAGGTTGAATGCAAAGCATTTCGTCGCTTCAAAGACGTTTTCTTCGCAATTTAATTTACGCATTTGGAAAACACCCGTTTCCATTTTTCAACGCCACAAGCGCTTGAAGTCAGGAAATAAATACTTCAGCCAATGCTACTGCAATTAAAAATGCCAACTACTTAATTACAACAGGAGAAACAACTTCATCGCTTTTGTCATTTATTTTTCCTAAAAGAAATTACGTTCGCATGCAAACATAATTTGGTCGCAATGCAAGACTTGTTATGTTTAAATCACAGGCTCTGCAAATATGTTGGTAATCAAAATTTCGCGCAGTAATTTACAGCAAGCGACCAAACTTTTTCGGCATTTGCTGATCAACGAATAAGCTCAGAAACCAAGACCAAGGCACGACCTCAGGGAAGTCAGCGATCAGATATTGTGTTGATTGATCACCGAGTAAACTATGACTAGCGTCTGTGCACAAAGCACGTTGAACAATGCCTCTTAACAACGAACGATTCTTACGTAGCAACCAGTGTTTGTCGTAATTCAACAAATCGCGGAGCACTCGGTTCAGCCAAACGTGACGACTGCGCATCAAGCGGATCAGAAAACAGAGTCACGTGACGAAAGTAAAGCGAGCGTCACGTAGATCTGCGTCGTCGATCCCTTAACCTTCGAGCTCGCATCTACCGCGCATAAGCTCCACCCACCTTGACCACCTTCGTGGAGACGAAATCTTCGTCACCGAGAGTTTTGTATTTGACGTATAATCCTCTCGTGAAACGTGAGTTGTTGATTTCACAAGACCTGATGTTGATCTGGAAGCAAAAACATCTCAGTATTCCGGGAATGACACAAATGAAAGAAAAAACATCAACAAGACAAAGCTTATGACGTTGGTTTCGATTTTCATGGCGGGGGAGGACTTTTTAAACACGGAGCATAATTATCCATATTCCGCTAAAACATGGAACATTGCAAAGTTATTCACGCCCCTGTTTCAAACTTTAACTGTTTTGAACTTCGACATTGCATCAATTTTTTTTTTCTATTTCAAAAACAGCAGCACGTCCTTTCCAGCTCATCGACTTCAGCATTTTCTGAAGCTCACTTTGAAATAATAGGGTTTTTCCAGAAGCTCCTGGGGCTCTTCAATGAAGCTGTCTTCATCCAGGGGCTTCCCCTTCGCATCGCATGGGGACACAGCGACGACAAGCGTTCCTTCTTCGTCGCCCTGGCAACGGTCAAACAAAGGTCAGAAAACGATTGGAAAAAAGTCAAATCAGACTCAATTATTGCGCGGAGGTGAAATTTAATGGAATTTTGGATTTTCGGAAAAACGTCGAAGATTAAAAAGAAAAACTAGTATTTTGCACTGAAAGAAACCTCGGCAATCGGACAAAAAAACATATCTACCTTGTAGTTGGATATTCCCAACTCATCATCGAAGTCGAGCGCGTATGACAGTGATTGAAGAAAGACGTTCGCTGTGCCAATCCTGACGTCCTCAGGGGGGTCATAGAAGGGGTCCTCTTGTTGGGGGATGTCCTTGTAGCTGTCGTCACCATCAACGTATTTCTGGTATAACTCCTACCGAGAAACAGTGGAACAGGTTTTTTGAAACGTTTTTGAGGATTCGAAAGCTTGATGTTAAAAACACACAACTTTGAAAAATGCTGTTCTTTTTGGTACACCTGTTGTTGTGTAGCTTTTACCACCATGTTTCAAATCAAGCAGATAAATTAGATCTTCTGGCGATTTTATATTATTAGCCGACGTTTCACCCACCTATTCAAGTGGGCTTCCTCAGGGCAATGTTTTTTTACCACGTATAATATGCAACATACTAATAACAAGAAACAATGAGCAGTATGACGTATAAAGAAAAAAAACCGCAAAACTGACCATCATGTTATAGGAACGGGTGACAGTATGCCACAGAAAAACGTAGAAGCGTAAAATGAAAAAACGCTGGGAGATGATGAAGTATAACAACACAATAAATAGAGTAAAATCTACATAGAAGTGCACAAAAATGTGACCAAGTAAATAGCGTGAAGTAGTGATCAAATAAAGTTAAACCTGCGTAAAATTCAAAGAAGTTCGGTAACGGATAAGACTCACTCATGTTTTAAAACATTGTAACAAATAGCTGGGAAGTTGGCGCTTTTGTCATTCATAGTGTTCGTTTTTAAATTAATATACAAAGATTCTAAAAATATGCGTTTATGATAACTATTTACGTGATGTAGAATATGGGCGTAATCCAAATTGAAAGCATGGCCACGTTGCCACGTTGGACTGCATGTTTCGTTACAGCTGTTTTTTCTGGGTTTTTAAGAACATTCCGAGGTAAGGCCTCCCTGTGGTGTTCTTTCAGTCGAGTACTCAGGCTTCGTTTCGCTTCGCTTCATTATGCTTCGTCTGCTGTGATTCATGTGTCGAGATTGTGCGCGCCTTTCCACAATAAACAAAGCATGTGACTCGGAGGAAAACCTCCATACGCAAGAAGAAGAAGTTTCATCTCTCCAATGTATCTGTGTTCACAGTTCCCACATGGAATTCATAGACGACGCCTCGACGTTTGCTAGCAGGGACGGCGTCTTTTCCTGAAGCTAGGACCATATTTAGTTTAATTATAGGCTTGAAAATAGTTCGTATACGATGTCTTTCCAGAATCCGTTTTTTGAAGTCCCGACTGTGTAAGACAAAGTTATTTTTTATCTGAACTCAGGCGATCTGTTGTTTCTTCTTCTTGTTCTTAATCATCCATTTCAAGTCACCATTCAACAACTTTTTTATCTTTTTGATGTCGACGAGACAGAAGCTTGTTTCTTTGACTTCCTTGTTTATTTGACTTCCTTGTTTATTTGATCTCCATGTTTGTTTGAGAACTCGTTTATTTGACTTCGTTGTGATATTTAGATTTGTTGTGTTTGACCGCGTGGAAAACTTGGAGTCGGAGGCCAGCAGTGAAAAACTACATCTGTTTATCTTCACAACAAACTGGAATGGAAGCAGCGATTTCACCGACAGCAGTTTTCAAACGAGGAGGAATTGTTTTTTCTTCAATCCGAACTCCTGTGGCAGCGTTGAGTTCGCTTCGCAACAAACAATGCATATACGTTGCTCATGGCAACAGGAAAAACAAAAACAAAGCAAAAACTACAATTTACGAGGGAATTTCAGAAAAGGTCCACAAGACGTCACGTCCGGGCGTCACCAGGTAAAGTTTTCGCGTCGTTTCAAACGTCTGGCAATTGTCGGCGAAGTTTTCGTTTCACACAGTCAATATTTGTTCGCGAACAATCGCCAAACAAACGAGGTCGCCATGACAACGTCATGCTAGAGACGTTGTAAAAGTCGTCGTGAATTTTAAAGAGTTACCCGCAGATTGGAGAATGAAATCAAATTGTCTTTGCTTTTCGCAAAGATTCAAAATAAGAATGAATATTTCATGGCGTAGCGCCATTGCTTGATAGAGCCTGAGTAGCAAAGCAAAATCTCGGCGATCTAAAAGTTTTTTCGTGTTAATAACGGAAAATAAAGAAACTGATCTCTGTACAAATCCGAGGTGTCAAGGCATCCGACCAACACATCCTTCACCTGCATCATGTATCGTCTGTTCATGAACTTCCCTCGCTCCCACATCCACACGTTCTCATTCAGCAGGTTCTTAACTTTGACCATGGGCCTGCAAAAAATGTAAAAAAATGTAAAGCACCTGAATATTCGCAGTAAAATTTTATCGGCTAAGTCAACTTGAATATTTGATTGCAAAGCGCTTATTCTGCAACTAATCAAAGACGTGGATGTGAAGTGCTTTGCTGTAACGCTGAGAGTCCGTGGTATTTCACAGTATCAACCTGAAAAAAGGCAAAGAATTTTGCAAGTACTTTTTCTTCATACATCTGGAAGCACCTCGTGAACCTACCTTAACTGAGGATCGAACGTTAAACCTCGCTAACTTACTTTGGAGCTTTATCCTTGTCTTCCTGGAATCCCCCTGACATGAGAACCAACTCGAACGATCTGTATTTGTTGAGTTCTTCGGAAACGGCGTTTATTTCACTTATCATCGGCAAAAGTTCCAGGACTTGCTCCTGGGTCCGTTGTTGATCTGTGCGCATGCGCATGGATGTCAGCAGGTTGGTTGTGAACAGCACACCCATAAAAGCAGTTCTTCATTATATTTTGTTTAGTTCAACACTAATACATCGTCGATTTGATTCGAATAACATTCAATGATTTTCTTTACGCAAAAGCTTTGATGAGCAATTAAATGAACACTGCTTTCCATCATCTCCAGCAATAAACTTTGCACAATGTCCACGATTTAAACCATAAGAAAGAATAAAATCAACGCATATATGGTAATCTAATTCATACATGTTTTTTTAGGTCAATCCATCACACAAATAAATTCGTATCAAGAGGGTTTTATGTCTTGTACGTGCGAACGTGATCTCGACGTTCGGTTAAAATGTACCAAAAGTTGCCATTTTCACAGTGCGGAATCGAACCCACAACCTTTGGTCATGCCGGCTTGCAGAGTAGAAAACCCGCTCTTTTCTGCCAATTCCTTCTGCGCGAATTCCCAGTCGATAACGGGGGGGGTGCCTTCGGGGGTATCAGGCTTCAGGGGATTTTGGAAGACATACAAGTGGTTTGAGCCTGAAGAAAAATGTGAACAAGTTCAAATTTCAGAAAATTCGACTCGTTTTCAAATAGAACAGAGTGCGTTGACAATGGATACGAAAAAAACAAAAAATAATTTTTGACTAGCCACACAAGAATAATGTCACTACACATCAGGTTAAAATACGGTGCAGGATGCGCCCAAAACCACCCACCAAACAACACACGGTCCTGGTGCTCCAACTTCCTCTCTCCCGTCAATGGGGCGCCGTTCACTTTGATTTTCGCACCTGACGTTCCGGGTTTTATGACAAATTCATCGTTTTCATACGTAATAGTCGCGTGCTCCTTTTGAATGCTGAAAGTTGTATTTGAAGCAGATTCGGTATGAAGTCTTTCTTTATCGAAAATATTTATCTGTACTTCGTGCAGGAAGCAACAAAAAACAACAATTGCTGAAGCAAACATTGGTATGCGGATCTGAATTGCTCGCCCAAAAAGCACAAATACCTCAAACCGGTCAAAACGACGTTGGGCTCCACACTGGCGTCCTTGCGGCCGATTCGGGTCGGTTTGTCCTTTTCGATCTTGTGCTTGATCACCCCTGAGAGCATGGGGTCCTCATTGAGATTGACAAAATGAGTCTCCATCATTTTGCTGCTCCCGCGTTGTTCCGCCAACGCTTGATCTTCCAACCGTGACTAAATGCAAATCAGGAGTTCAGAAAAACGCTTGATCTTCCAACCGTGACTAAAACTGGGCCACTGCTACGCAATCTTCGGTCGCCGCATATTAAGGTCATCCTCCAGTAAGCACAAGTTTCAACTGAAAACTCTCCATTGACAGTCTTCGGTGGTATTCGAACCCACACCTTTCAGCTCCTCACCTTTTCGAGCTTGGCATCCCAGTCCATGTCGTTCATCATTTCCTGATTCGCGAGAAGTTGAGCTCGAATTTCGTCCGCCATTTTTTTGCGCATTTCTTCTATTTCTGTGAAGTTAACATAAAATCTTCAAACGCGTGTGCCAAACAACAGAAAATACGAATTAATGTAATTTTCGATTTCAAAATAACGCTTCGGAACAGGTTCCTTCAGGAATCAAAGCGCTGCAAAGGAATCAAAGCGCTGCAAAGACGTATTAAAGACAGCAACTCAAAAACCATCGTTTTCGATGACATTATGTTGGAGATTTCGGAAAAACCGCTGCTTTTATCGTCTGTAAAACTCAATAAATGATGAGTAAAACGTTAAACCATGAACCACGACGCATGATCATGTTTCACAACAGCTATCCTGTACCTTCGGGGCTCATTCCCTGGGCTGGGGCAACAGGGAGATCCCCGGACATGCTCTTCTTCAGCCTCTCGTTTTCTTCCCGGAGCTCCCGGATCAACTTGTCCATCGGATTTTCATTCACCACCGCCTTGTTCTTGATCTTTTTTGCGCGATCAGCGTATCTGTGACGTAAACAATCACTATTATATCGAAACAAATAATCAAAGTCATAGAAATTCAACTGCAGCAAAAGCTGAACACTAAAACCGTTTGTTGGGCACTTTTTGATTTTTCGTGTAAATTGTTGATACGAGTAATATTCAAAAAACTAGTTATTTGTATTTGCAAACCTCTATCTGCGAATGTTCTGCCAATACTAAGTGATTTTCACGAAACTAACTGAACACTCGATCACGTCACTCAAAGCAACCCGGTCGAACAACAATCCAACCCCAGACAGGCATTCAAAGCACAAGCCGTACCTCAAAGTGGACAGCGTCTCATCATAGTTGATATCTGCGGGAGAGAGGGCAGCGATCATGATGGTTTTTGAGTTTCCTCCCAGAGCGTTCATCAGCAACTTCGTCAAAACAGAATCTCTGTACGGGACCACGACCTTCTTTTTTCCCATTGACTGATCGGCCAGAGCCTGGTAGAGAAAGATTTAAAAATCTTGAGAAAAAACAACAAGTTTTATGAGTGGGAAGGCTGAAGTCACGCTTAGATAATTTCCATAGAGATCGGAAGGAAGGAGGCCCAAGAGTCACCTTTTATTTTCTTATGAAAAATTATCAGCCTATGGTGAAAATTATCAGCCTAAAACAAAATTTCATTCCAAAGGATTTGTATAAATCAGGCGATTGGCAAATTCTGACATAACCGACTCACTGATATGACGTTGCCAAGTGCAGACAATGACTTATTGATGTTGGCGCCTTCTTTCAAGCGGTCGCCTGTCGCACCAGTGCTGTCAGCTCTCTCCGAACCTGGAGGAAGATTGAGTGACGTAACAGTGACGTAACAATCATGAAAACAAATAGGTCAAAAAGCGCAGAATGCCTACCATTGTAACGTTTGCAGAGCTATAAACTGAATCGTAAGATTGATGTGCTTTGGAACTTTGAACAAATACAACATGTATACGCAGACAGTGTTTTGACAGGTCAGCTGTGGCTTGCATCACATAAGTTGCAAAAACGAAGATTTTAAAGCGCTTTAAAAAAGATGTTGAGTTTCGAATTTGGACTGATGAAGTTGCAACTGCTACATGCATGTAATCCAACGGAAGAGAAAACAAACATTCTTTTACTTCAATCAAACATAGAATCAAAACTGGGCCACCTCAAGCACAGGCGATAAAGAAATTGGTTGCTGGTGCAAGAAACGCAAGAAGAGTTGTTACCTGCGAGGTCGACTAAATTTATACTTGAACTTTTCTTTGTTTCTTGACCAGCTTCGTTCTTCTGTATTTGATCGAAAGTGATTGTGACGACAGTATGGGCGCGCGAGCTCGTTGCGTTCATTTGCGTTGACGCGACCGTTCTATTGGCAGTTCCTGGAGATAAGAAATTGGCAAAGTCAGTTAGCAAATCATCATTGCAAGAGAAATGGTGACGCGGGTTTACTTCGACAAATTCAGTGAAGCATATCTTCACTTCACGGTCACGTGATAGATTCCAGTAAATTAAACAAACAAAGAAACAAACAACACTCTGCTACTGAGCGGTGATGATGTGAACGCAATGCGTTTTTCAAAAGAATACTGAACAAAAATCCAACCCTGTATTTTCAAACCGCATTGACATGGAATAGGCAGCAGCAACTGGAATGTGAAGAAAAACACACCGAAATTTCCTGGCGAGGTATATTAATATCTTAAGGGCATGAAAAAACGTTGCTTCAAACTTTTATGTTCGGCAAAAAAAGAAACTTTAAAAAATCTCCCGTTTGATTTGATTGCGTTCTGCGAAATTGCGAACTTATTAAGACCACTGTCATATTTCTCACGAATATACGTGGACGTTGCAACGAAGGACTGTGTCATTGAAAACAAATTACAATTACAGAAAGTCGTTCATCTGCAACAGATTGATGCCAATCAACTGATTCTTGATTGCGGCAAACTGACATGAGTGTGCGACAGTGTCCTTGGGATTTACGGCCATGACGACAATGCTTAAATCAAACAGATCTTTTAACGTCACGAGGCTAAAATCACCCCAACAATAGTATTTTTCAGTTGATATTGTCAAGACGGAAAATTTCGCAGTTTCAGCAACGTCTCAACACTGTTTAACACGAGTAAACAATTGACGTTGGGCTGGGCGATGAAACTTTATTAGCTTTCATGTAAAGCAATTTTTCGCACAGCGGTAAAGATAACAATTTACGAGAATCTCAAGTTCATGACAACAAAAATTTTAAAGTCACCGGCGGTTGATTAATAACTGACAAAACAGGCGAAAAAAAGTCACGAAACATTTGACAAGTTGTTGCCTCAAACTACCTTCTTCCATTCGTCGCTCGATCTCCTTGTAACTTCCCACAGCGACCTTCTTCAGTTTCTCGACGTAGAACAAACCGAGCTTCGGGTTTTGTCGAACTTGCAAACCTCCCTTCGGGTTGTCTCGGGTCAAAAGGTCACGCACTTGCTCGTTGTAAATCTCCAACATGGAAAAGGTGACTTCAAATTTCTGTAAGAACAGGATGGAATTAAAAACCAGCGCGGCTTCTTTCGCTCGTGGTAATCACCACAGGCTGTTACTTCTCAAAAGGCATTTCGATTTGCCACATGTTTCTCGACTTAATAAACCGAGTGGTTCCATGTAATTACCCGATGAGGGCATCGTGGACGAACAGCGCGCATTTAAAAGCAAGCTATCTGCGTTTTTCATCTTCTCAACGTTCAAGCATATTTGCAAACTGTTTAACATGTGAACTGCATCAACAGGTGAACGTAGGCGTACGAGGCGGGGGGGTCGCGGCAACCCCTCCCGGCTTCAAAAATTTCAGGACAACTCTGTTTTCAGGGCAAGTGCAAGTTGCTCCAAAATCCTGAATGATAAAAAATATTTAAATGCAGTGAAGAATTTCAGGGCCGCTCTGTTTTTCAGGGCAAGCGCAAGTTGCTCAAAAATCCTGAATGTAAAAAGTGTTTCAATACAGTGAAAAATTTCAGGGAAAACTGTTTTTCAGGGCAAGCCCAAACTTGCTGAAAAATCCTGAATGGTAAAAAATATATTCAATACAGCGAAAAATCTCAGGGCAAACTCTGTTTTTCAGGGTAAGCGCAAGAGTTTAAAAACGCTGAACGGTGAAAAAATGTTCAATACATTGTATTCAGTGTATATTCACTTGGTGGTGATCTGTGTAATTTGTGTTAGTGTGTAATCTAGAGCAAAGTCGTGACTGGTTAGAATGACTTTGACTTTGATCTGGACCAACCCTCATTTTCTGTAAAAATCGAACAATCGGATGTCGGTAGGTCAACAGCTTATTATAAGAATTCGGTAACTCTTTCTTCTTTCGTTTTCGAGTTTGCGCTGGGTAGAGGTGCAGGGTGTTAAGATGATAGATTTTTTTGATTAACAGGAGTTTTAATGCCAGGTTTTTCGTGCTTTTTCAGAAATCTTCAGTTATCTGTTGCAGCATTGATCTTCACATCCAATTGTAGCTGACTGGCTGAAGTAGGAAAAATTTGAAGTTAGTTTTGTAAATGCAGTGTGTCATTTGGACCAACCCTGGTGTCGGTTTGCGTGATATGGACCAGTGGTACAAATGACAATACTTGTATAAAGTATTTGGAAAGTGTTTTATAGGCTATCAATTCTTTGTCCAAACAATTAACAAGCAAGGTAACTATAAAACAGATTTGGCAGAAGCTTCAGGCCCCATTCGGACAATCTGAATTTGTTACAGTATTAAGTAAATTTTTTGTCTGTCAATGATGATGTTTTCAGTTGATTCACCAGGAATCGATGCTGCGGGAAAAGTAGCAGAGTCTGAAACATGCATGTCAATGTCTATTACAGAAATGTTGGAAACGTTCGTTGTTTCTTTCCAGACTTGTTGCAGGTTATTCGTAATTATTACTATGACAAGTCTAGGATCCGGAAAACGACCATTCCGTCATCGTATCAGATGTGAAGTACGTCAAAAGCGAGTCATACAAAAGCAAAAAATGATGGGAAGAGAGTTAAGTTTTTTAGCGTTACAGACGAAGCCGTTATAAACGAATTCAACTGTATAGAACAGATTTACAAGAGGTTTCAGGCCCCATTCGGATTAAACTAAAAAAGTTACTTTCAGGGCGAATTATTTATTTGTAGGGCAAACTGTTATTTTGCTTATGGCCTACACTTCGCACAAGGAAAGAACACCAAGGTGTCCTTCGACCCAGGATTGCTTCAACTCGGCAAGCCACTGCACAAATATATGAGATATAAAGACAGAAGACGACAAATTTGTGTTTAGGTGTTCCACAGATGCACTCTGAAGAAGGTTTAATGTAACTGGGCCACAAGCTGAAACAATGTTGACTTAAAATCTACGCTGCATGCATTTAAACCAAGTCATGGCGAATGGAACAGGTGGGACGCTTACGGATATTGACGTGATGAGCGGACTGTGAGCGCATTAAGAAAACAGGCGTCGGACTCGAACAAAGCGTCAAGATGTAAAGTTTGTTCAAGTTTGTTCCAAGGGCGTGATCGTGTTTGGATTGCGGTAAGAAGCGCAACGAGTGACGCGATCATCCACAAAATTATGTTTGTTTTCACAACCAGCGCCAAACAAAAGAGCCAATCGCCTGATTGTGCTGCGTCATAATCCCACTTGTGACAAAACAGGACGACACTCAGCGTCAACATCGTAAAAAGCCGTTTCCTGCGAAGTTTCATGACAGCAAGCATTGATAACTGTGAAGCAGGCCCGCAACCAGGGGGGACATCCGGGCAATTGCATTCTCCCTTTTCCGAAATTTTCAAAAACATGTTTGGTTGTTCGATATAGTTGTTAGGTACAACAGCAAGTTACAACCATTTTTCCCCCTCCCTCGAATGTCTGTTGAGTTGTGGTCCCGCTCTGAAGGTCAGGTGCAAATTTTTACATTACTTGAAACGATCATTTTGGTGGTAAAGTTTATGAGAAACGACAAGGCTGAATGAATCATGTTTGGTTGGAAAAGTGTCGGCTTTGCAGTTACAAAATCATCAAAATGTACAGGTTTATAACTATGACAGATTTTCTGAGGCGCACAGACTTCCCAAAGAACTGCAGCTCCACCCTTGTTGCGTAACACCCACTTGACCGCCATTCTTATTTGGCAAGAGGTGATCAAACAATATCAAACCAGATACGAAAGAAGCACTAAAATTGCCCTTCAATGGTATACATTGCGATCGCATTAATCGTCACCGCAACTTTCCACTGAGAAAGTTCAACAGGGAAATTCCTTTTACACGAATTTACGCAGCTGCAGGCCACAATATAGTGGTATTTGCAGAGATGACAAGCCGGTTGGCCGAAAAGAACTTTGCGCCCATCTTTCCAGACGGCTACGTGCTCTGGGTGGTCCAGGCAGCGCTTCGGTGACGTTCATGAACTGTTTTCCGGTTTCCACGATGATTAATACTCTACGTTCAAGGATTTCTGCAAGTTCAGTTTTGTTTGGAAACTTTGAGTAGCTAAAAATCACTCTCTGCCTCCGATTTAGTAGTGGAAGCGTTGAGGCAGGAAGAAGCAAAGTTCTATTGGAGGAGGCCACAAAACAAACATTGTTAATTACTCAAGTGATTTTATGGGATACAGTACGCCTCCTGATTTCACATTAACCTGGTAGTAGGTGGCCAACTATACTATACAAAGGATAGGAAAGATCATTTGGCGTGTAACAAGAACATGCACTACCCTACATAATAATAGAATTTTCTCTGAAAAGATACCTTCTTCATTCAGCTTCGTGTAAAAAGACAGGAGTTGAATTCCACACAGCCAAAACATTCCAAGGAAACCGCATTTACTAGGATCTACAGGTGCTTAAATTAACGTTAGAACTGATGACAACGCGTCTCAGCTACTTTCGAAGAACATTTCAGGCCAGCAACCCCCCATCTTCGACTGATGTCACTAAATTTTCTGTTTTACACCATTCTAAGCTAACACAGTTTTGAGAAGATGCAAGTATGCTCATTACTCATGTTGCAGTTTGGTTTGATGCACCTTTAAAAGGTAATAAGACATCGAACTTATGTCTGACAACGTAGAAATTCACAGAAAATCACAAAAGTTTCATTGCGCAGCAAACAAACATCACGGATGTTCTGATAGTGTTGTTGCGATCGGAAATCCCGAGCGGCATATGCGCAAAGCTTCGCACTGTGGCAGCAAGCAACAATAGAGTTCACATGCCATGATCACTCTATTATTGCTTGTTCGCGCCACATAAATAATGGTGTTATTCTTCACGCACATCCCGTTCGTGGTGAATCACACAATCACCGCAACACCACCGGAGAGGTTGCAACAGTGTAATGCGCCCATTAAACAGTGACGTAACAATAATTTTTAACGACGCTTTGACTGAAAACCAGTTATGACATGAGACATTTCGCATCTGGGACTGAAATGTACAAGCCATGTGGTCTTTATTGGTTAAGCAGAGAAGTCAAAACCACCGCAATGTCCAATAAACTTGCTCTTTCCCATCATCAAACTACACATCCACAAAATTAACTGAAAGTTCACTAAACTTTAAACTAAAAACCATGACCCATAAATGAACAATATTTGAATGAAAACTGGCATGAGGTACCCAACAAAAACTGAAAGTTTTGATGGCTAAAATAAAAATATTTCTGCGCTATTTTCGAGTGTCGAACAACACTCTGAATATTTCGCGTAAACAACACTTCATGCCAGTACTTGATCTGATATCGTTAATGAAAACGTCAATGCAGCTACTAAGTGAAAGTTTCCGAAACTGTCCAACCAAACCTCAGCAAGGTTTAAAGCAAAATATTTTGAAGCCATGTATTCTCCAGGTTGCACATTAAATGAAAAGCACCAGAATTCCATTGTTTTGCTTCTCACAAATGCGTTCGCAAAGACGTTGGCGGTTCCCACCTTGCCGCAAATGAGCCTTCTTCGAAGGAGCTTTTTAAGAAAAACGCTTTTATGAATCTACGGTTGACATAGCGACATGTCCAGGAAGGTTCACACGGAGATACGGACTGGTATCAACCAATGAGCGTTCATCACCGAAAAAATTGCAGTTTGATTGAGGGGGTTGAACAGTTGCAAAGAAAATATGTTGAGCTGGGTGGTCTGGGTAAACCCATTTAATGCGCCCCCCAATCAACCTCAAAGCCCCACACATCAAACAAGTCAAATAGCGTTTGCATTTAACTTGTACAGGACTTGTTTCTGGGTCAAAAAACAAGCATTTGCAAATTCAATATTAGATAACTTTTAAGAGACAGCAATGTGAAGCGCTTCACAAACTCAATTATATTTCGAACTCCATAGGATCACAATGTGGGGCGATGTTAGGATCACAATGTGGGGCGATGTTAGGATCACAATGTGGGGCGATGTTAGGATCACAATGTGGGGCGATGTTAGGATCACAATGTGGGGCGATGTTA
>Ga0210059_1003065_pt1 | contig 26584 bp, 21 predicted proteins | sample Ectturendosymbi2_FD_188042 | JGI IMG/M metagenome (GOLD analysis project Ga0210059, IMG submission 188042) | Ecteinascidia turbinata endosymbiont from Florida, USA - Sample 2 (SPAdes) (version 2) | ecosystem: Host-associated > Tunicates > Ascidians > Unclassified | place: Key West, Florida... | reverse complement strand
TGCGTGTCAATGTCATCTTTCAGTGAGGCGTCATCATTCAGTGTCATCTTTCAGTAACTCTATACCAAAAGTAACAAAAACGGTCAGGGCGATGCGCATGCAATGGAGCAATTTACATTTCTCCCTGCTTCCCCTTGGTTACGGGCCTAGTTGGGGTAACTGAAAAATAAATGTTCTATTAAAGGAAAACTCGCTTCTAATATCATGATACTGTAGCATGCAAGCTGCTGCCGCCTTGTGTGTGTAGATCAATGTTGGGTATCGAAACGTCCAGCTGCTCTGCTACTGTGGTGGAAAATTTTCGAATTTTGCAGCACTCCACCTCACTCAAAACAACGCTCCGCCAACTGTAGCTAAGTTCCGGATTTTATCCTTAGTGACTTTAGACTATTTCTCTTTCTTGATGATGATTCCCACCGCGGTGATTCCCTGATGATCCAATTCTTTCGACGATGTCCATGTTTCATGGCCTAAAATAACTATGAACTGGGCGGTAAAACTACCGTCCCGTTGTAAAAATTTTCCGCCCAGTGTCACAAAATTCTAACCACTGGGCGGCACTGAAATTTGCACTGCACTTCAGAACTTCACTACACTTTGTGGTTAGATACCTGAGAACCTGTGTGAGTCCAAAAGTCGCGTATTCCTTCAAACTAAGCCCGACATCTTGATATCGCAAGTTTGGTGATGAAACAAAAAGCATTCTCAAAAAGCATGATGAAACAAAAAGCAAACAAAAAGCATGATGAAAACACAAAAAGCAAACAAAAAGTATGATGAAACAAAAAGCAAACAAAAAGCCTTCGAAGTTACAACTTCCGTGTGATCAACAGTAAGGCAAGCGATGGCATGTGAGTAAAAAACGTGCGAAAATCTATGCAATACCACTTTACAGATAATTTGAGCAGGCTTTGTAGCAATCTCGTTTCAAAATCTCGTACCAAATGCTTGCACACCATTTTGCAGACTTAACACGTTTACCCGCCAAACAGGCAGTTTTAATCTCATATAAATAGCTACCGTGTTTGTCCTACCTTCACATTCCTTTAGGTAGCTAAAGATAACGATGGATCTACGGATTCACGGCGTTAATAAGAATTTAGAAGATTACAACGTCAGTTTAAATGCAATGGCTTGTCTTGTCGCTGAAGGCTATATACGTGCGAGGAAATACTTCAAATCAAGAAGCTTTTCCTGATCTGGTAGCCGATCACTAGACGCCTTATCTCAACATGATTTGCTAGCACTCTGTTGTGGTACGCCGAGGCAAAGAAAAACTTGCATTTTTGAGACAGACAAGTTGCGGGAAATTCGTAAAGGTGCAATTACAATTTTAATTGGTTCACGAATTGCGAGCTTCACCGTGTCAGCTTTGCATCGGCGTTACTTGAAGGACTCTGTGCAGTCAAACAATCATTGCTTTGCGCAAGTTTTGGCATCGACATCTTTGCAAACCGCTCTTCCAGACCTTACACTTGTTGCTGCGATGCAAGTAACTTTTGCTCAAAATTAAGGCAAGAGTTTTTGTTATTGAATATCGTTTCATGAAATGAATTGCATTTTTATGAGATTGTGCACATTTTTGGCACTAAACAATTTGCGTAACTAAACACAACAAATGGTACTTCTAACTGTAATTCTAAAACTTCTCTTCTGATTTTAGACATGTTTCCTGACCAAACTCTTCATATCTTTGTAGTAGATTTCATCCAAGGTTTTCGGTGTTTATTTTGTTTTGACCTTGATCATTCGAAAAGCACATTTCAACGGTTTATGCATGCAAAATTTGTAAGAAAAAGCGGCGTATACTGAAAATTGATAGTTTAATGCTTTTTGAGGACACATCCCTCTGTCATAATTGCATAGTGTATTGCGGGGAACGCATTCAAACTTTTGAGAGTTTACACGATGAATTTTAATATTCAATATAAGCTTAAACACAGTATTAAAGTAGCATAGCTGTCGCTTCTTCCTGCACGAATATTTTGCGAGATGCAGTGCTGTAAATAAATTTCTGTTGAAAGAGTTACGATTCCCTGTTGAAATTTGATGCCTGTGTGCGTTGGTTCAACGCCTCGCAATGTTAAAATGCTTTGGCGGAGAAAAACAAGGATTACCGTAAATAGACACACCTCTAAACTTTGCAGCCAGAGAAAACAACCGCTTTTGCAGGAGACATGCGGAGAGCGCCAATTCCATAGAAGCTTCTTTGCATTAATCACCACTTTGTAATGACTGCTTCAAGTGGTGAAAAAGTCTGTCTTGTCTGTTATTGCTCATTTCCTAGTACTACATCAAACGCTTGTCAAAAACGAGAAATATAACTTTTTATTCGGTGCCATTGCTGTTTCCAAGAAGAGCTTGTAAGATAAGTGCATGGCAGAATTGTTTTTTTCAGGTGACTTAATCAAACCAGTGTCAGTTGTGGCCTACTCCTGGGCGAGGATCTGTACCTATGCAATTATTCATCGACACTTTCGGCCATTTTGTCAATTTGGAGAGAAAGTTTGAGCTTTGCATGGTGCAATTGCACATACATGCTTTGATAAACGCCAGTCCTACTTTCAATTTAGAAAAAAATTACCTACTCTTATCATTTATTTTTGCATGCCATGTCGTAATATTTGTGATGTGATGAAAAACCTCTTACCCATTTAGCAAATACACTCGAAGAGCAACCTTACCTGCACTTTCCTCAAGCAGTGTTTTCTCCGCTAATTTTTTGAACTCAAAAGAAATCGAAGTTCGGAGCGCGTTCTTGAACAGCCTCAATATACCTGGTTGTAGTTTTTCACCGAATTGAAAATCAAAATCAATGGGCAACTCCGCACCTTTCATGGTGTTGCCATCAGTTGAATAGACAGCCTCTTACATTTTGTTGAAAATGAGCGTGCTACACATGAGAGCATGATACCGCTTTTATCGCTTCCCATCAAAGTTTTGAGCACTTCAATGAAACTGTTTTCTACTAGTTGGCTGGCTTAAATAAGTGAATTGGTGGGGATTTGGCATTATAAAAACTTGCCACCAAACCGCGTCTTGTCAGAGACAGGTATGGTCTCCTATACATAATCTTCTTTTATGGCAGCGTACAATGTGCCACAAAAAATTGAACGCCAAGTGCTGTAGTTATGTCAGTGGTTGACATGTCTCTAAATGGCTCGGATGACTCAAAGTAGTCTTGGTGGTCATGGCAACAACGATAGACAGACTCATAAATGAACGAATCACTTGATGCAAATGCAGTCATGACCCTTGAAAAACTTGCATCAAAACGTTCGATTGCCATTTCGATGAATGACGCTGAAACAGCTTTTGCCAGCCATGGCTTAAAAGGTGTCAACAAAGCGTCCAGTGTGTCTGAACCAACAATAGGTTTTACAAAACTAAACTGACCTCTCAGTTTCCACCAGTAACCGAGGCCAAAACTGAAACTTGAAACTTTTAACCTGGCGAACAGTGTCTGCGGATAAGGTTGGCTGTAACCAGTAACCATGCCGAACCAGTTAATATCAAGCAACCGGATTTGACGTAATCAATGTCGTAACGAGAAATCAGTGACAAAAGATTTTTATCGTCCCAATCACGAGGTCAAGAGTTGTTTCTTTCAAGCCAAATGTTACCATGGGGTCGGAAGGATTTTTTCCAAGCGAGCCAACAGTGATGAAATTTCATTTCACCAACTCGAAACTAAGAGAAAAACATTTTGCAACTACAAAGGCAAGAGGAAAATATCAAATTTTAAACCAGGGGGGCAAGTCCCCTTCTGCCCTCCTTCTTCCAACGACCATAAATGTGACCTTTAATTGCTCCAACGCTGTGCCTCATAAATGTTATGAGTGTAGCTGGCATCTGGCGACCGCTTTTAGGTCCTCCCACCGCAGGCGCAGGAGGAAAGTCTACCGCAAATGAAGTCTACCGCAAATGAACAAAGTCTACCGTAAATGAACACTGCAAAAATTGGAAAAAACTCTTTGAATTAAAACTAAAAGTTTGAATTTGATCAAAGGTCTTTTGATTTTTTTGCGAAAAAATGGTTTAGTATGACCTTTAGTTGTACTGATAGTTTCTTTCCTCTATAGCTACGTACGCACACATCAATTTCACGTGCTGTTTCTTTCATCTTGACAATTTTCCCCTTTCAATTGGCATTCTAGCATATCCCCAAAAGTGGCAATTGGGGTATGCGTATTTTTCTGTCCCTTTTCGGATTGTCTCTACACATCGCGTTACACACAGTTAGTAAAACAATGTTTGGCAGGGAAAATTGCGCTTGCTTTGGCCCATATCTTGTTTGACCAAAGAAAAAGTTTCCGACCACACGACTGTCAACACCAGCACAAGGACCACGCCAAAGTAACAACTCCCGGATATAGGTTAAAATCTGGCAAAATTTTTAGGATCGATATTGAGGCTGTGCTACTATCAAGAGTTCAAAAATGAAATCAAAGCCAGAAGTACAAAAGCAAGTGAAACAGCAGCTGAAGTCAAAACAAACTAAACCTTTTGATTAGAAATGAATTGGACAACGAAAACTTTCAGTAGTCTGCTAACCACTGGGTGTTGCTAGAGACTCAAATAGAAAAACAAGGTGAAATTAAAAGGATATTCTTGTTAATTTTACACAAGCGCACGAGTTGACAAACTCTCTTTGTGGTCACAAATATTAGTCTCCGTTGTCCTCGTTTGGCATGCTCTTCACTAACTTGTACCAAATTAAGCGCTGTTAATATCGGTCAAACGGGTGCTTTGATAATTAAACAAACAGCTAAACGCAAACTCCCAAGTGATTTTTGAGTGACAATTAAAAATTGATAAAAAGCTCAACTGATGAAGAAAAGCCGCAAAACGTCATAAAAATGTGCCAACAGTTTGGTGGCTATGCTGCCCACCTTCATCAAAGTGAAAACAGGATTGGCCAAGCCTTGTTTTTACCTAGCCAATTTAATTTTACTCTGGTGGAGGTAGTCTGCATGGCTACCGAAGCGTTGATACGTTTGTGTAACAACTTGTGTGAAATAGGTAAGCTTTTGAAAGCAGATGATATTTTGGTGACATCAGAGCTGCATTAAGATCTTTTGCGTTGTTTTAATGCCCTTACCCTTCCAGCAACACTAAGTGGAATGTACCCAAACAAAGAAGCACTTTGACAAGTAAATTTGTTTAAAGTTTTCAGTTTTGTTAATTTTTTCACAAGTAGAAAAATTGCATTAAACCTGTTTTGATCGCACAATTAAAAAAATTGACTTTTTGATACTGCACAAGCCACTACTACGTTTCATCATGCAGATTCAGAGCTAAAACTAAAAAAAGAGTTTTCTTTTCAGGATCGAGTGCAGTCTGCGCAAAATATCGTTTTAATCTCCACTTGGCGCAACAGCTGATTTTGCACACGAAAAATGTGGCGTTTTGCACACGACACCTTCTCAGACATTTGCTTGTTCTGCAACTTCTTCTGACGCAGTTTTAGAATGTCTCGCCGTGTCCTGCTTTGAACAAGTCACGTGCGCACCAAGACGCTGCCAGATATAAACTGGAAGAGGGAAATTTTAGCAGGTTGCTTGGAAAAACGCATGTTCATCAGGCGAGGATCCAACAGAAGTTTTCAAAACTAGAGTTGCTATAAGTTGGTTCGTTGAATTATGTTTTCGCATTGATATTGAAACATTTGTGCCTACACTTCCAATATCAAACGTTTCAAAAATCTTCCGCCAAAGCCCTGTGACCTGACGAAATCACTACGGGTAGGACTGGGTCACAGAAGCACGAGTCGACTTTTTCACTGACCGTCCAGTAATTATTCAGACCTATCACTGCCCGTACTCGGCTGGGACATTTATACTCTCAGCCCATTTAGGTTGACCTTAACTTGTTTTCTTGTATTTTTAAATGTTAAATTTGAATTTTAATAATATATATTCAGTGTTTCTAAAGCATATGGACCCATGCGCGATAGAGATGGTCTCTCGGAGATTCACACGTGACGCTGACCTCTATAGAAAGGCGTACGCATAGAATAAAATGAAGTATCAACGGGTGTTTCAAAATAACACTGCTGGAGTCATTCACGGCAGACGTTTCTACAGCCGCACGGCCAATAGTGGTTTCAATCCGGCCAGAAATTGGAATTTGAAACACTTTCGGGCCCAGCCCGGCCCTTGCAGACCTTTGCTGGACAGGGCCGAAATCACTACGGGCCGTGTTGTGAAAACGCCTGAATGACTCCAACAGTGCTTTCTGAATAAAGGTATCAACGGATGATCTGTCTTATTCTCGGTACATACATTTATGTGCGAGTGCCCTAAAAGATCATGTTTATCGTGAATTGGTCCATGACCTTTACAAGAATTAGATCTATAAAAGATTTCAACGTAAAATTTTAATATACAAAAGAATTAAACATTTGCCGGGGTGAAATGGGTCGCTTTGCTGCACGATCCAGACCGGGTTTAAATTTTCAAACTGAGCTGATGGTGTGTCGGGCTGGCCTGAATCATGGCTGGCAAATGATGAGCATGGCTATAAAAAGTCGGCCCGTGCAAGTCTCCACCTCCAGTTTTAGAAAAGGAACGGGAGAAAATAACCTTCCGTCATCTGAATAACTCGCATTGTCTTCATTTATTCCTTTCTTTGCGTCTATTTGGTTTGCTGCATTTTGCACAGAACCCAACTTCTGAAAGGCGTCCTTCACCTGGATTGCTCAAAGGGTGCTACACTCAGTTCTATAAAGAGTAGGGTAACAGATGGGAAAATGCTCTACTAAAAGCTTTGTTGATAGTTTCTCGAAAAACGCACAAGCACAAACGTGCTAATATTTTGTTACTGCAAAAAGAAGTGCGGGAACACCTCCCTTAAAAAAGTAGAGTGACCCACGGAATACGCCACTGGTTATATACTGTGAATGTATCAGAATGCTACTAAACGTTACTCAACCTATCGTTTAAAACCCTGACTCTTCACAATCAATTTTTCATAGTTAACTCTATTGTTGAACAGTACAAAAAAGTAAATTCACTTACTTACTTTTTCATTTGAAATTTTGTCGGAAGAAAGTTGCGCTTTGTTTATATTTGGAAAGACATTTCTTGCTTCATGCACGCTTTGCCTCTGCAAAAGCAGGTATATTAAATGAGTTTGTTTCATGATTGCTAAAATTTTCATGTAGTTTTATGAATTTCTGCTTTTCAACAATATCAGCTTCAGCTAGACATCTTACAGACAAGTCTTTGAATTCTGAATTAGCACATGATAGGGCATCTTTTAGGGCAGCGCTCCCCAACTAGTGGGTCGTGGCCTTGGCTATCGCTTTCGGTGGTAGCACTAGTCTAACGATAAAAGCAAAATAAACGAATGAAAGAAGATGCATAATGTTGCACTTTCGGCGACCACTGAGCACGTTTGTCCATTTCAGTTTATTTTTTGAATCGTTGCGAAAATGCATTTTGAACGAATTCTAAGCTTGTGCTTCGCCATCTGGAAAAACCTGCATCTCGGTTTATTAATTTCGAATGATTAGCACATATGTCAGTGAATGTTATACTAATAACAGAGGTATACGCGCATTTAGTTGTTTCAACTTTTTCAACCAATTTAGACTAATTTCAGGGGGCTGATTTCGTATCTGATGTCAGTTTTGTTCTGTCACGTCACAGTTTTGTGCAACAACATACCCGTGGTTTTACGAAATTGTATACTTACGAGTAAAGTAGATGCTCTAAAATAAATCCAATGCGTATTTCAAAATCCGTTCCTCTGTCACTGTGTGGTTACAATTTGAGCACAAATGGCAGACAAAATGTCATACTAGAGAAAATAACTCACATACAAGTGACAGTACATCAAGTGATATTGGAGGTTGGGGTGTAAGCGCACCCCCAAAAGTTTTGATTTGTCGAAACTCCGAGTAAAATCGCTGAAAATTTGGGCAAAAATTGTTCCCAACGTTGTTTTATTTCAAAAAATGACACCCAACATTTCCAGAAAAACACACGAAGACCTCTTTCGGAGGTCATACCAAAAAAGGTCTTCATGATTTTGTGGGAGAAATTTTGTAGGCAAAGTCCCACAAAACTTTTCAGGCAAGTTTGGGAGAATTCGGGCAAAAATCCTTCTCGCACCCAAAATTTGCCTGCTCCTAAACCTATGTACACCTACAGATTTTCAAACCAAAACTTGATGGTATCCAGACACAAAAGAAACAGAAAGCCATTTTGATCATGCTACAATTAAGAACTTAGAAATTTGCGTTTCAGCGATTTTCTGTCATGTGATTTGTTAGGGCAGTCTTGTTTTGAGCTCCAGCAATAGTCTGCCATCGTGTGCGTGTCCCTGCATCCTTGATAACTATCTTCCACAATTTTGATGTCCTGGTGAAAACGTTCGCCTTGCTCGTCACTGACATCACTCAAGTTATCTGGAAATTTGTCTAAATGAGACTTCAAAGAATGGAGCTTGATGCTTATATTTCCTCCTAACAGGTGGTAACTTGCCAACAACTTTTTGACCAAATCTTGGTAGTCAGATGATTTAGTTTTCCCAAAAATATTGTGTGCAGCAGATGAAAAGCATTTTCAGAACCATCTTGAATGATTCATGTTCTTTAAGCTTCACTGCATATCCAATTGGTACGGGTCAATATTTATTGCCATATAAGTATGAATCCATACCTACTGGACATTTAGTTAAGACTTCCTTTCGAACTATCTATGAAGAGTTTCCATTCTTCATCTTTGTGTGGTGTCAAATCCATTGCCTGTAAGAGGGATTTTAAATCATGGAAATACACCAGTCCATCACTGGAAGCAGTGGCGTGCAGAGGTGTGGCGATGCCCGAGGCGACTGCTTGATTGGATGCCCCCCTACCAAATTCTAGTATTGAGCAGTGGCGTTTGGTGATCATTGTTACAGGATATAAGCTGTTTGTGACCTCACAATATGACGTCATATTCACGTTTGCAAAACAACGTTTTAGCGAAGTTTGTTGACACAACATGAATATTCCAGGACGCCGGAGCAGCGGTAGGGAGGCAGCCCCGTCGCCACCGGGGGCTTTTGGGGGATTAGCCCCCCACACAAAGCTCCAAGACCCATCAAATTGAAATATGAAGCACTATAAATCGGTGGAGTTTTTATCAAATTTCAGAATGTCAACCCCCCGTGAACAGATGTAAGACCCCCTGTTGAAAACTTTCTGGCGACGGTTTTGTAGGGAAGGGGGAGCAATAAAACATTTGTGGGCAATGGAAACTTATAAAAAATATCGTTACCAATTGTATTCGTTTCTGTTCATCAACAATGTTTACCTCAAACAAATAGGCTAACAGAAATGATGGAAAATCATTCTGAATTTTCTGAGTGCCGAACACCTGCAATAAATTTGTTTCAAGTCGATCTTGATAAGCCATGAAATTACCCATGATACTGTTATGAAAAGCAGTGGTGTTTGAGGTGGGGGTACAGGGGTTGCAAGCGCACTCCAAAGTCTTGGTTTGCTGATGATCTGAGCAAAAGCCCTGAAAATCCGGGTAAAAATAGCTCCCAACGATGTTTGGCTTCAAAAAATGGCGCCCAAGGTTTGCATAAAAACCTTTTTTTTGAAGACCTTTTTATGGATGTTACACCTAAAAGAGATCTTCATGATCTGTGTGGCAGAAAATTTGTGGGCGAAAGTTGCACAAAAAACTTTTCGGGGAAGTTTGAGCAAATTCGGGCAAAATCCTTCGCAAAAATTTGCCTGCTCCTACACCGATGATGAAAAGGCACCTCCGCCCCTGTTACCCCTCTTTTGAAAGGGCAGAAGGGGAAATGCCCTCGCCATGTCTCTATTCTCCGGCTTCCCTGTGCATATTATTCTGCACGCACTCTCTTTACTCGTTGTAAGCTACAATGTGTCATTGCAATGAACATAAATTATCAGCGGTCTCCTAAGACAGAGCAGTTCAAGACTGCAAAAGTATCCGGCAACGCTTTGAAACAGGGGAGTAGAACACACTCAGTGCTACGTCAGCGCAGTTCACAACTGCAAAAATACAAAGCTGCACGAATGTCTGGTCGAATAGCAATCATGAAGGTAAGCGGCTGGGATGGCGGACACCCAGGGTTGACAGTTGGAAACTTGGTAAACTACACAAAAATTGAGAATACGGATGAAGTAGGCAAAAAACCTTTATTTTTATTATGTGGCTGTTATACGTACAATTATTAATGGAAGAAAAGTTACGGGTTGCGTGAGCCGTTATGATCAATCCTCCTGAAATGGCAATTAATGACGAAACTCGGAACGAAGCACATATTGCAAGCACAGGTGTGCGACTGCAGGCCCGTAACCAGCTTGGGACACCAGGGGTGGCTAAGAGTTTTCTGATTGGAGCCCAATTTTTTTTAAACTATGTCCAATAGTTTTGACCTATGCTCAAAACATTTTTCCAGGGGGGGCGAAAAATTTTGTAGAAAGGGCTTCGCCCCTCCTGGTTACGGGCGTGTGCGACTGTATTAGCACAAAAAACGACACGGGAAACTAGTGATGTATCATAAAATCAAATAGGACAGTTATTAGGACAGTTTTGAAATTTGGCTCAGAAATTCAATGAAACGTCCATAATTATAATCAGTGTTGATATACTTGGATCCAACCAAAAAAACACCAGACTTTTTTAAAAAACCCACTGAAAAAAACAATCAAACCCACCAAAAATCCCACTCTACTTTTCCTCTGAAAAATGTACTATGAAGTAAAAAATAAAATAAGCAGCACACTTGCACAGTTAATTGTACATTTTTAATGAATTAAAACGAACAGTAACGAAATTTGAAGGACTTGAAAAAAAGAGAAGAATCATTCGAACAGTTTGGGTAAATTCTATTAGTTATCTTCTGCAGCTCCGTAAAATCGGTAAATTTTAATCAATTTTTCTGCCTTCTCTGCATTAAAGATGTTTCTGATGTTGGACCTTGCCAAACCATATGTTGAAAAATGCACTATATACTGTGGACACTGAACTAGCAGGGCATGTAGGCTACATACACATGACGTTAAAATGCAGAGATTGTATGGGAGTGGCTTTTCTCTGTTTGCTCTGCACGTTCTTGCCAAGCCTTGCCACTTTGGAGTGAATTGACCAACAACATTTTGCGAAAAAAAGATGGGATACATTTCTTTACCCTCAAATTTGAATGCCATAATAGGTATAATAAGTTATTATTGTGTAATTCTGAAAATGGTGATATTGCATGATGCAATAAAAACAACTCAGAATGGGGTTTTAGTATTTAAAAAAAAAGAACGGAAAACTGTTTCTTTTCAAAAAAACAAACCAAAAAATTGGATGAAAAAAACAGGTGGGTTATTTTTTTCAAAAAAACATTTTTTTTTCTCAACCCTGATTGTCTTTCAATCCTTTCTGTGATTTTCCCTTGATCGCCCGATCTGGAATAAGTCACGTCACTATCAGTTTGATTTGGTGTGCGCCGCACATTTAGAGTGTAGATTCCTGGTAATGAAGAAGCTGAGAATTACTGGCATTTTAATATATAAAAATTGGTGTTTAAAAACCCCAAAGCCCAGATGAAACAGGAAAACCCCAGATCTAGTGAAAAATCCCCAGCAGTGGTAACACTGATTGTGACTGTTTGTGCCACAAAAAAAGTTTGTAAGCGTTACACTTCGCGTTTTTACACAAGGACTTAGTCTCGCAAAATGCGCAAACATGCGCTGCGCTGGTGTTGGCTGACTTGTCCACACCACACTCGGAAGTAATTCCACAGTCTGATGTGACTAGAACAAGTCCCAACTTGAAACAAAAACGCATTGTAACCTCAATCCCTGGTAGAACCGACCCTCGGATTTCGCCGCGGCGACCTATTTCGGTCAAATTAATTAGTCGCGCAGCATGAGCGAACCATGGCAACTGTCACTGCGCAGAAAAGGTCCGGAGCCGGAGTTGCTAAATTAACCACCACCTCCGGCTCCAGCTAAATTTTAAAAGCAGCTTCGGGTCCGGCTCCACCGAAAATGGCCCGGGAGGCTCCGGCTTCGCAGCCCTGGTCACGGGTTAGTTTCTCGTCAAGACAAGCCAGAACTCCATCACTTTCTATTTCTTTGTGAATTGAACAGTATGTTCAATGGCGTTCACAAATTTGAAGAATTGCTGCAAATAACTTCGATTGACGATAACGAGTGCATCGTCCACGTAGTGTTTCCAAATTTTACGTTGGTGGTAGAATTCTGTTATTGTTTTATTTTAAATGTCTTCCATGACTAATTTCGCTGACGTGGGAGACACCGGTGAATCCATTGGTGTCCCAAATATCTGTTTGAAATATTTTCCTCGGAATGTGAAATATGACGCTTGAATACAATGATCCAGCCCCTCACAAACCTCTTGTATAGACCAGTTGGTGAACAAAACGTCACACAAACCCAACAGTAGTTTTAACCTGAAATCAGTTGAAAATTGAAAAAACAGATAATGTCTGCAAGCTCAGTGCTTCACGTTATGCAGGCCCGAAACAATCAAGATAGAAAATATTGTTTAAAAATCTCGACTTGCGTAGATACGACGTAAAACGTCGTAAAAACGTACTGACGATTCTGTGGCTGTGCAACCAACCTTCACCAGGGTTTCAAATGGAATAAAATTTTATCTGGTTTTAAGCAATTTTTGCTTACATCTTGGATGGTATTCACTTTGTATGTCAAGGTAATTAGGAGAGGTTGAAATCTGCAAGCAGTTATGGTAGTCACTTTGGTTTTTGTAGCGTAATTTTTTGCGTAAAAACTGCAGTTGTAAAGCAAATTTGAATGATTTCGATAAAAAACTTGGTCTAGCAATTTTGCGAGATTCTACAAACTTTTTTTGGTTGCATGGAACGTTTGCGCTCCCTGCTATCTCGTCTCCTGTAAAAGTAAGTACCTATAAAATTTGACTTGAAGTTGACTACTCTGTTGAGTATATCTACATACCACAGATTGTAAAATGTGCGTACGAAGTGGAAAAGTAACCTGTGTTTGCTCGCTTAAAACAATAATATTACGAAAAAAGCAGGATTTCTTTGGACCAAAGGTGTATGGAAAAGTTTTCTTCAGAGGTGGGGAGTGAAAAGCGAATCCCCCAAAAACGTTTGTCGCTAAAGATTTTTGTGGAAATAGCTTCTGCATCATCTGAAATTTTCCGAAATTCACGAAATTTTTCCCTAACGCAATGAAGTGACGAACAAAAATGCGGTCATTGTTTTTTTCTAACCAGTTTTTTGAAACAACGCAAAAAGGTCATCACCCATTTTTTCCACATTTACACGCTTCATTCTGTATTTGTCCTTACCCTGTCTGCTCTGGCTTTGTCCTCACAAACACGTCCATCTTCTACCCTCAAAAACAAAAACGCTTCCCTCACTCGCTTGATTTTAACACCATATATTGGGGCAATATAAGGGGGCGGAACCCTGCAAACCCCTAGTTTCGTGCTTTTATACTTAAACTGATAAACATTACGACAGCAAAAAGCAAAAGCTGTTTGTTAACTTTCCCAGATAAGGCCATAGAAGAGATTGATGATTATCATTTTTCCTCGCATGTTCTTGCAATTTTATTTGTGTAAAAAGTTTTTTGTAGGCAGTAAATGTGAAAAAATGTACTAGTAGACCTCTCTTAAACAAAATATCATCAATATGTTTAGAAAATAAACCACTGACCACGTCAATTTTGTCGCACTGAGAGTGGAGACATTCGTCATAAAATCCCTTCCAGTTTACCTTTACGTGATTTCTAGTGGAAACGTTTTGCATGCATTACGCCACTACACTGCAGCCGCAAAATGTATATACCACTATATTTATCACACTGTCAAAGAAGATCAGTGGACTTCCAAGCACCAAAAGAGCTACAAAAACAAAAAACGCTAATTTAACGCAGTGGTTCCCTTTTCAACCACGCCACCCTTAAATATTGGTCCTTTCTTTCAAGCCCACTTACTGTATATATCACGACTTATATCACACCCACGCCGTGCATCTTGACGAGTTCAAGTTCAAATTTTCAAAATAGTATACAAACCCACACCGTGCTAGAAAATAAATTTCTAATTTTAATGCAGGGCTGGCACCTTTTCTGAAAATTTTTGACGCACTCCTGCAGAGGCCCCAAGGTTAAGAGCCACTAGTTTAGTGCTTTCTTGACTTGATGCTTACAACAACTGTTCCATATATTTGTTTCCTCTGAATGTGCGACTGATGTTATTTCAAAACAAGCAGCTCTTGTAGTTAAAAACTGTGAATAAACTTTTATAATCGTTTTAGTGGCATGTTGTACACGAACTATCGTCTGCAGTTTTACCGGGCCTGTTAGAATCTTCTATTCTTGCTAGTATTGGGAATAATTTGCTAAATTATTTTAAATGCTTGTGGCAGGCGCACATATAGGCTTATGTTTAAAGTGAGGATGTCGTTGTCAGCATCTAATACTTGTTAAATTTCCTCTTTACGTATAGTGAATCTCTTGTTGATCAAGATCTCAAGATATGGTAAACATATATAAAAAAATATTTGGAAGTCAAAGCTTAGTGACAGCATTACAGCTTGCTTGAATATAGAGGTGCAACGTTATTGCAAGATTTTCTCAAAACTTAAAACCGCAAGTGAGTACTATTGCATGAGAATTTCCACAAATATAATCGATTCGTTTGGTGCTTGATGAACGTGGTTACGCGCAAACCCTTGGTCGCACCACTAAATTAATCCCCGATCCTGGCAAAAAGATGTGCAACCGAATCTTGCTGATAAAACAACAGGAAGTCTTTGTTTGGTGTTACTGCGTCATAGATCTCATGACTGAGGTGACCAGACTCGTGATCGAGTATAGCGCGGCCGGAAGGAGTGACCGGCGGTGGCGACTTTTTGCTGTTGGATTGCTTCTTCATCCATCGGCAGCGTGTTTGTCATCAGGAGAGGTAGTTTACAGTAGAATTTGTTGCCGTAACGGAGTTTTGGCCCTAGTATTCGCATCCACGCCGTCTTGCCGGTGAGTGTCGTGTCGGTTTTGGCCTGTCACTGTATAGGTTATTATGTTTCTTGTTTGTCTTATGAATAATGCACTGCGCGCGTTCTTCTGCAGTGTGCACGTCAATTCTAAAACAGGAGTGTCCAACGTGCGACCCGCGGGTTGTTTAACATGGCCAGCGGATTTGATTTCAGATTGTGTTGCATACGGCTCGCGGAATTTTTAACATTTTACCTCGGATCCCGAGTACAAGTAGTAAACCAGGATTGTAGAGATTTCCTCTACCTGACAATGCTACGATTATAATTTAGGCAGCATCCAAATATTCGTGATGTTTCGTGGTGAGGTTGGAAGTCGCTTTGATTATATCAACGTGTTTGTGGATGACAATAAGAGGCGTAATTTTTCTTTTCGTTACTGTTGGATGAACATAAGCGCAGCGCAAGAGTCAAAGTATTTGGAAATTGTAATAGTATTTTAGGTCTTACTGCATCATTGCATGTGTTTCAATTCCATCTCATGGTACTGCATTGCTTACTAAACCAACTTCTAGTAATATCAAGGTTACGATACAAAGCATGCTTTTAGACTTTTAGTGGAACTATGGCGGCAAACGTGATGGTTCTGAAAATCTTTTACTTGCAGACTTCCTTCGAGTCGACATTATTTTACTGTTAAATAGTGAAATTAATAAAGACATGTTAGATAAAATACTTTGTGCATACGCGTTATATAACTGGTGATTGTGACACAGACAAATCTAGGGAGGAGTGAATGCATATACCATCCCTCTTGAGAAAATATAGGGAATGATATCCCCAACCCCTTGTTTTTACGTTCCTGAAGAACATAACATATTTTCTCCAGTTTTGCAAATTCAGTAAGGACAACGAGAACATAGGCTGATTATTCTGAAACTCACCAAGCATTTTGCAAGGTCAAACATATTCAAAATTTGTCTTAAGATCCAAAGACTACAGACATAATGGTGCTAAAACACAGTTGATTACTAAAATTATAGTAAATAGTGGTAAAAGATACACGTGGCAGCGATGGACTGCTGTTACAAACGTACTGTCCATCGCATTAATAGTTTCGAAGTTGCACTCTTTTTCAAAACAGTTTCCTTCTTTGATCAACTTTTCCCTGTATTTCGCAAACTTGTAAGGTGTGAGGGTGCAAATGCACCCCTTTTTAACTTGACTCTCGTTGCAAAATAATGGAATAGACTTTGATTGGCAAAACACCAGGGCTTGCTTTGCTAGCTTGAACCACCAGCAAACAGGTTAAACTATCGCAAACAGGTTTAATAGTTTAATTGTCGTAGCAAGTGAAACGTTGGGACGGAATAGCAACAAGAGCGCTGAGAAAACATTCAGTGAATTTCTATGCAAAAATGATATGTGTTTTTTCTCCAATATCTTTTCAGATATTGCAACACTGTACTAACTGTAACAGTACCTCAAGTAAGTGTAACTTGTAGCCTGAAAACTTGCAAAGAAGCATTCCATTTTAGTCCATAAAAATTGCAAAAAAACAACATGGTCGAATTTTTTCATATACAAGTTTTTTGGGAAAAGAGATTATTTCTCTTCTATTTAAAAATGTTAAACATGTCTTGGAACCTCGAACTCGACGATGAGCATTTGAACTGCAAACGTTTCCGCATGAGGTTGTTCTAGAACCGTGGGGCGTTTCGCTTGGATGGCGTTTGTTGTCGCACCGGCAGCATTACTGACGTAGATGTAATGTTGGCGGCATACGAGGATTGGCACTCTCTAAGATTGGGAACAAAAGAGAACATACATGATGCAAACGTTGGTGGACTGTCATTTCTTTTCACTAGACACGAAATGAAGCGCGAAACGCGGTATTTTGATCAAAAGAGTTGAGGTTGGGAGGTGGTCATGGCGACTTTCGGATACGCGAAACTGGCGAGAAAATCTGCAATGAAAAATAATCACCAATAGCTAAAACTTAGTTTGTCAATTTTGGAAATTTAACCATTTCCTTCAGTTCATACAAAACAGCTTTAATCGCCATGAAGCAACTCTGTAATTGCTTAAAATTATTGTACAGTTTTTCATAAACTGTTGTAGGACGAAACAACTCTGAGGCAACCAACGTCCACAGTTTTATCCACCCACCGCCAGATTGTCACTCAGATCACGACAAAGGCAAATCTCAAAAATTTCTATAAGAATGTCCACATAACTTGCCACCGATACGTGCTGATTATTATACAGTCGTGATCACGAGACAGCGAAATGCGCGAATGCGATGATAAATCATCTCTTGTTATTGACTTCGACACCTCACTTGAAATCACTTTGGAATCGCACAGAAGTTTTTCTTGCATATGCGCTGACGCCTTCTTGATGCCGTAGGCCAATGATCGGAAACCTAAAGGGGAGCAATGAATTTTGTGAAGTTGTGAAGATGCAAAACAACTATTTCAAGCTGGTGAAAGCTGTCGGAGTACGCGTACGTCCTAATTTTGGACTTGTTTTAATTGACACATTTTAGTTTTAAAAAGCAATATTTCGCAAACGGACGTTTATTATGTAAGTTTTTAAAAATGTAAGTGGATAAAAAGCAAATGTGTTTTGATAAATGCTTCTTTCTTGCCATTTTGGAATGCCACTTAAAACAGAGAATATTTCTGCATGATTACTTTTTTAGGTCCCACATCACATCTGGTAAACACAACTTGATTCATGTGGTCTTTTACTACACTGCTTCAGGCAGGCTAGTCATATCGCACAACAAACCTACCTGGAACACTGGGAAAATGAGCTTGATTACAAAGTTCACCAATCGTTATTGATCAAAACTGGGCTTGTCGTTTCGACCGCACATATCTTATTTTTTCGATACTCCACACTTATTTATCGAAGGAAACTATCGAAATAAATGACGAAGCGTGCAAACAACTTGAGGAAAACATGTTTTCGTCACAGTTGTTTAAACCTGCTGTTTTTATCTTTAGTGAACTTGTTTTCGCGGAGCAAAAAAAGTCCAACTTGTAGAAATGACGAAACCTGCAGTAGCTACCGAACCGATGCCTTCGAATTGATTGTCATAAAAAGTCCGAAAAAGGATTACCTTTCAAGCACCCGCTGTCGCATACAGCGCCTCGCCGCGTGGTTTAGTCAAGTGGCTACTTGCGTTCTCACGGCCGATAAATTACAACCTAGAAAGGATTTTAAATTGCAATGTTGTGCAACTTCTGAACTTGGTGGAATGAACATGAAAGGAACGTGCAAAGATTAATGCTTACGTGCTGTTTCTCATTTTTTCTCTTCCATTGCATTTCAAACCATGGTCAGGGCACGACTCAGATTCAATTTTGCCAAAAAAACACTCGGAAGATGCCATTTAAGGTTTCGATTATTATTGCAGCACGAGTGAGTAAGTTTTATGGCATGCTACTGTATTTTCAAGTTATTTTGTACTAGAAACCTACTTAGCAGGCGACTACGCCGGGGCGTAAGAATTTTACGTGCTGCTCCACAGTTACTGATATCCTCAGAGCTATTCGCCATGCTACATATCGCGATGTTCAACTAGCTCAAGTATCCAAATGTGCTGTTCTTACCCAAACGAATACAACCTTGTACACTGTCGTAGGGAAGAGCAACCGATTTTTGTTCAGTCTTTTATTCTTATATTATTCCACACAATGACTGCGAATTTTTGAAAATTGTGTAGAAAGATAGAAGCGAGAACACCCAACCAACTCCACAAAAATGTTTCTTCAGTTATCAAAGCGAATTGTAATCTTCAACACCATTCTTACTGCGTCTCGCTTTTACTTAATGGCTGCTTTTCTGTAGTATTATCAGGTGAAGCCAAATCAAAGCTGTGTTGATTAAAAACCGCAGAATTTTCTACAACTCTTGTGTATTTAAGTCTTTTCGTTTAGAGAATAAAGGAAAGCTGGTGACGTACTAAGCAATTCGTCTTTATCAATAACCTGCGCAGCATCTGAAAACAACTGTCCAAGTGCAAAGCTGAAGTATGAAGCAAGTGATGTTATTTCGCTGCATCGTAACCCGACGACAAATCTTGTTGCTATAAACTGTTTGAAATGCTATATGCGATGCTTTTTAGTCCTTAGCATGCAATGCGCCTAATGAGATTCATATATTGAGTTCATGAAGTGAACATCGATTTTACAATGAAATTTTCTTCCTGATAATGTTTTCCCAGGCCTTATCGTTAGTAATTTACGACATATCCCAGGAATTTTCTGAAGCTGAATAACTTCAGCTTATGTCATAAGCACTGCTCACAGCATAGTAAATTATTAGATGTAGAGGCCCAGTGCTATGCGGCTTTTGGGAAACAACTAAAAAAAGGTCATCCAATTTCACTGTCCTCATAATTTGACGCTTTGGATACTTTAATTTGACGCTTTGGGCATAAACTTTTTATGAGTTTTTGAAGAAACGTTTCAGGAAAGAGCACAACTTGAAATTGATGGGAAGCGTTTGCTTTCAGAAAACTTAGCCAGACAAATTTTAGTTAAAAGTTTGTTTTTGTGCAAACATTTAATTGAAATAGTTTTTTGCACAAGAAAATTACCCAAATTACATATGCGTAGGTTGCCAACGAGGTTTTGGGCTCTCAACTATTATAAAAATAGGATCCTTGAATTCAGAAGACACCAGTGCAAGCCACTGGATACCATTTACAGGAAAAATGGTTTTGCAATGAAATTTATATTTTTGTAATTGTGACTTTCGTGCATATGGGATTGCGAAACACAAAACGTGAGTTGTGGGGTTCTGTTGTTCCAAAATCACCGAGGTACCATTGCGTGTACAGATCTCGTTTTGACAAACGGTGATTTGAGTGGATGCTGGTTTCTCGCGACGAAAGTCTTCATAACAACACTTGTTGGATGATTATCATTGAGTTGGTAAGACACTTTTGAATGTACCGGCTGCATCAGATTTTTTATTGATACATTTGTAAAGCATCAAGTTATTATTTTCTGCTCCTATTCCTTGTTGAAGCACCTTTAAAACGACCCAAAATGCCAAGGAGTGTACATGACAGGTCGGATATGCAATCTAGTCACTTGCTCTTTATCCGATCGCCGAGATGTCATGCATTGCTGTTTTTTTTGTGCACATCATTAGGTTTGCCAGATTTAAAAATTCAGTCTGTGATCAACAGAGTATAAACGAATGTTGTTGCTAATCAATTAATCAATCAGATGTCAACGCATTCACGCAAATGTAATTTCTTAAATGTCAATGAGATAACAACTCACGAATATACAATCGTGGCCAAAAGTTTAAGACCAAAGTCGATTTTTGTGTGCGAAGCTACTTGTCCCGCAGTGCTGCATCAGAAATCATTCGCCATTGCATCATCCTTTCTGGTGAGCGAGAGTGTGACGCAAGAGACTATTTCAAATCATAAACAGTCAACCATTTAGCAGTGAGGTTGTTTTTTTGTTTTTTCGTCATTATTTTCTTGCCTCAGAATGGTTAAGAAACGGTCTCTCTCTGAGGCACAGCGAGCTCAGATCGTGATTCTATGCCAGGAAGGATACACTGAACGCGCAATAAGTGAAATCCTTGCAGTCACTAAAACAGCAGTGGATCAGGCAGTGGTCAAGTTCAAGAATTGTGGATCTTATTCAGATTGTAAGAGGAGCGGTCGTCCACGGAAAACCATCCGACGAGACGATATTTTGATAAAAAGATGTGTCGTGAATTCTCCTAAGTGTTCAGCTAAAAAGATTCGAGCGGAACTTGGGAAACTGGTTCGAGAATCAGCAGAAGATCCATCAGTCGCCGTTTAACCGACGAATTCGGCCTCAAATCACGAAAACCGGCTAGAAAACCGAGACTGACCCCTGCAATTAAGTTGAAGCGCTTACAGTTTGCGAAAAAATACAAAGACTGGACAAGCCAGCAATGGTCCAGAGTTTTGTTTTCCAACGAAACAACAATTCAGCAGTTTGCCGCGAGAAAGAGAACTGTGAGGAGACAACCAGGAACTCGATACAATGAAAGATTTACACAGCAAACCATGAAACACCCCCCGAGTGTGATGATTTGGGGAGCGATTTCAACCCAAGGAACGGCCGGCCTATTCTTTCTCGATCCCGGAGCCACCATGAATGGCAAAAAATGTCTGGAATTGATGAAAGAGAAGTTGGAGTAACACATGGCAGTGCATAATTGCGAAATATTTATGCACGACGGGGCGCCATGCCATCGGGCAAAAATCGTCACGGACTTTCTCAAGACGAAAAATATCAAATTGTTGGAATGGTCAGGAAATAGCCGGACCTTAATCTAATTGAAAATTTCTGGACAGAACTGAAGAATAGAGTTGCTGAGAAGCATCCAACCAGTCTTCCATCGCTTATCAAGACCATCAAGTCATCCCGGGTTCTCAACATGCCCACAGACCTGTGCCGAAACCTCATCGAGAGCATGCCGAGACGGATCAGGGCGGTGTTAGAAGCCAAAGGATGACGTACAGAGTACTGAATGTTGATATTTTTTTATGTGAAATGGATAATAATGTATAAATATGACGCCTATCTATGAAAATAATAGATCGAAAACACCTGTGTACTTTCATTACGCTACGGGATCAAAAAATTATGAAATTTCTCTGTACGGTCTTAAACTTTTGGCCACGACTGTAAAAGTACAAAATGACCTACCAGACGCTGTAGTTTACAACTATGCTTAGTTACAGTTTTACATTTAGCTTGCCAACATTTTTAAATTTACAACTGAACTCTAGCTTTTGCCCAGTGAGACGTTTTTCGTCTATTGTGAAATGTTTTATACACATCGTTAAGGCAGATTTGAAAAGGCTTTCGCACCAAAATATGTTTACAGCCCGCTACTCTCAACGAGATAAAGATTACGCGAAGTTAGGACATGTGTTTCTAAGTTCGTAAGGCTCATTCTGATGCTCTTACGTCAGCACAGACCAACGTCCTTTTTCCGGTAATAGCACTTGAATTTTTGCGAGATTACAATATAGCGGGTCTACAGCACATGCCATTTTCCATTGCAAACCTATTTATGGAGGTAGGATAAATTGCTTAAGAAGCCCCAAAGTCTAAGCTTTAATGTCATACAAACGAGCGAAATGGCTGCTAAAGCAGCTTGGAGCGTAGGTGTCGGCAGAATTTTCAGAAGATCAAACAACAAATTTTCGTTGTTCCGTGTTAAATCAAGAAAAATGGTATGCGCAGCTGCTAATTCATCTTGAAAATTTGGCAGCAGATGTTGAAGCATAGGGAAACACACTTGTACCTGTAAGTACAGAAAATACAGTTACAGAATAAATGCCGACATGCGAAAGGCATTGAAAAAAATGATATATTTTGGTGTCTGGAAACACTTTGTTTCGGTTTATTGAAAAATAAAGAGCCAAGCATGTAAACTTGTAAGAAGCGGAATGCATTTGACCATTTTCAAAAACGTTTTTCAGAAATGGTTTTGTCTTGTTTGAGCGTGACAACAGCTTCTTTGAGTGTCAATACAACAATGAATTCTTTAACAAACTGTATTAGGGGCCCTTCACAAACATCAGCCTTATCACAAGTGTACAAACTGGGCTCTTTTTCGTACCCTGAATCCCATTCCTGAAAGTGTACGATTAAAAAGACGATTACACGTCTTCCAGTTTTATAATTGAATGTTGGGACAAGTAAAAAGTCTGAACTTTGAAACAAAACAAGTAAAATCCATCTGCAGCGTGAAAGGCAGAATGCAAAACAAATGTTTCAGCGATTAGCATAGCTGGGCCATGACGAGGTGAAAAAAGTAATTCAGTTTAAAAATGCTGTTTTGTATCAATAACTCTAACGTCATCGCCTACCTCGAAATGTAGGAAAAGTACTTTTTCAACATGTATTTAAAAGTCGATATCACGCGATTTTGCAAAAAATCGATGGATAAGCCATGATATAGCGTTTGACGTATATCCCCATAAGCAACTAATACGCCGATATGAATATCGCCGATATCGGTGATTTTTACTGGTATCCAAACAATGAGGAAACAAAGTGCACGACTGCGATTTTATTATAAAATTCTAGGATGGCTTGGTTTTCCAATCAGTGGCTTTACAGAAAGAGAAACAATTAAAACTGTGGAGTCAGTTCTAAATTTAAAATTGCTATAAAATTGTCAACATCATGCAATATCTAAAAAATGCCCATAGAAACAGCATTTCAAAGATGGTACAGCAGAAACACGGTTAAAATCAACAATTTTAACTGCCAAGGATGAAACCTTTATTTTTGTTTAGTAAGTAGAATACCAGGCCATGATATTTGTGAACATTTTGGGTATTCTTGGGTTTTTGCTCAGGAAATACGACGTCGGACCGTTTAGGGCTGTCGTGGTTCAATGCTTACATATTTATCAACAACACTTGACGCTTATGAGTTTTTTATCCATCACAGATTGGCTATTTATAAAAACCCCTTCAACTAGACTTTAAGTGTTTTCGCTGTTCCATCCGCATTATTGTAAATATATGTGCATATAACACTGCAGCACTTGAATCAAAGCGTGAAGATGTAAAAAAATTTCCTGATGCAAGGGAATTGTGACGTTGCAAATGGGTATGTTCGAGCGTCATAATACGCAAAGCACATTTGATGAAACCGGCAATGGAAAAAACTAAACTGCGCTTATGATCTATTTCGACTGTGATAAAAACCTTTCAAACCGCGTATCTGCTTTTTGAAAAAGAAGTGAGGAAAATTTCGGCGTTGGTGTGGTTTGTGAGCAGAATTCTGTGGAAGATATACCGGAAGAACCCTTATTATGCCTTATCACAATGAAAACGTTTTTCAACTAACAAGAGCGAATGTAAAATCATTGCTTGAATATGATTGTGAAAACTATTCAACAACTCATCAATTTGAAAATCTAACAGGGCTACGCCCTCCTATCGCACTCTGCCGTCGACCACGGACCTTCAGAATACAAAGTTAACTTGAAACAACCGGTGAAAGCTGCGAAACGCAAAAACTAAAGCAGCTTGACGCGAGTACTCAATGTTCCTGTTTGTTGGAGTGCGAGCTGGGTAGCTCATTTTAAAACGAGCAAATACTAAGCTAATCTTCAACTCATCCATTGCTCTCTTGCGATAAACATGAAACGAGTCACCAAGTGCTTTAATTAGTACGTGCGTGCAGATCCGAATGCTACAGTGTCCATCTTGTTGACACATTCCGACTTTTTTCTTGGGCCAACAGCTTTTTCACCACTAATGGGTGATGTGAAAGTAATTTGCAAGAGTGCTGAAGGATTGAGGCTATTTTTGACTTAAACTGCCAGGTAATGCTTATCATGCAAACAACGATAACATTTTCCATTAGGAAAAGAGAGCAACTCTCGGTGTGTATATTTAAATATTTTTTGCATCTCAACAGGCACACAGGAAAAGAAAGGAAAGGTTTACGTTTCTGGATCCACTGGTGTTAGCCAGTCGCGTTTTTGCGTATCTTATCGTGAAATGTTACTTTACGTTTTTCTTGTTGCATTAACTGATACAAAAAGGTATTACTTAGACAAAACCAGTCCACACTGCAAAAAATGCTTCAGATCTATGTCATAAATTCAACCGCAAGACCTTGCATCACTGGGGACAAATTTGAAGCCCGCTGTCTTGTGCCATCCCATGGGAATCATGGTCCCGTGGACAAGCCTGCTACGAGCCATCTGTTGCCATTCGTAAACACACCTTTCCCTGTGAAATCACAATTGGTGCCTTACTATAATTTGATGACAGCGACCAGGGATGCCGGAACGTCGGTAGGGCAGGGGGGAAGAAAAAATTTGAGGGCAATATAAACATTTGAAAAACAAAACAATCGTTACCAATTATCAAGCCCGTAGGCTAACTAGGAGGGGAGCAGGGGGCTTAGTCTACCCTGAAAAAATTTTTGCCCCTCCCTGGAAAAATGTGTTGGACATAGTTTGAAAAATGGCCCCTCTCAGTAAACTCTTCACCTCCCCTGGTGTCCCAATCTGGTTAGGGCCTGCCAATTATGCTTGCTACAGTTCAACAATAACACTGGCTTCAAAAATAAATAAAACAAACTATAGACAACTTGTGTCAATTCGATCTTGATAAATCATAAAATTACCTATGAAAAGACACCTTTGCCACCGTTGTCCCTCGTTTGAAACATCAAGGATTCAATGCCACTGCTTGCCGCTATCAGCAGTCACTGTCTCGCTACATTACCTGCCAAGATGTCTGTGTTCAAGAGTCACATGCGATAAAACGCCTAATGTCCTAACTTGAAGTGAACAATTGAAGATTTGTTGACATGTTATTATTACACGATAAAGACTAACAGTAAAACAATCCGCTCGGAAGTTTGGCAACTTGCCCCTGCAGGCAGTAGCTTAGCCGTCCCAAAAATTTAGGGTGCCAAAAGGTTTGGTGGGGGCCAAAATGTTTGATTTCAAGCCAATAACACTATTTTGTTTGTGATACCGCCTCTCACAGCACAAATGACTATATGTTCTAAAAATTTGTGGGGCGACATGGCCCCCTAGGCCCCTCTGGCTAAGCCTATGCCTGCAGGGAAAGGAGCGGACATGAGTGAACTGCAAGCTCAGCACTGCATGACACCAGAACAGTGAACCTGGCTATTGCGCAGTGTGAGCGTCGCACTGGCAAATAAACTGTTATTGCTAGAAATAAATCAATTAATCGGAATTGAGCTGCTGGCGTCAAATTTTCTAGAAAGTTTTAGTTCTTAGTCCAAATTTCCAGAGAGGGGCAAATGCCCGTTTTGACCCCGGGGCAGATCGAGCCAATACGGTTAAAGGGGCGATTTCAGTTCTATTTGTTAGTCAAGTCTCATTACGGGTTCACTACTTTAAGATACAGTATACTTCACAACACTTCTGTGACAAAACAATGGATTTATGGGGAGTGATCGCCTTGGTTTTAGGGGGAGCGATCGCCTCAATTGCCCCTCCAGGATTCGCCCCTGTTTTGACGTCCCTGCGGACGCCCATGGCTTTGACGTATCACGAGTTTAAAACTGTTTGCTTCAATTCAGTATAAATGCACACCCATAGCCATAATAGTCATTCTTTACGCACTTGCATATTTAGCGACAATGTTGACCTCAAAACTCTTAACAGAAATTATAGAAAAACATCCTGAATTTTATGTGTGCACGAATAGCTGTAATAAATTTGTTTCAAAGTGATCTTGACAAATCATGAAATTACTTATGATACTGGTATGTGAGGGCACCTGTGCCCTGGTTGCCCCCCTTTCAAAGGCCAGGGGGGTAGCGCCCCCGTAATGCACCCCCGTTCTGGCGTCTCTGACAGCGACACAAGTCAAAATAGACAGTTGTAGGAACTTCCAATGCGCCTGTATGAGTCAACAAATGTCAACTACCGCAGTAACCTTGGCCGATAGCTTGCCACCACAATATGTCTGACTCCACACATTTTTTCGCAAAGTGTGACATCATGATCAGTTTCGTTTCTATAGTAGCGTAAACTTCAAAAAATCTCTCAACGCAAGCTCACGTCCTTTTGTTTAACGAAAGGCATTGTT
>Ga0210059_1003064_pt1 | contig 26584 bp, 16 predicted proteins | sample Ectturendosymbi2_FD_188042 | JGI IMG/M metagenome (GOLD analysis project Ga0210059, IMG submission 188042) | Ecteinascidia turbinata endosymbiont from Florida, USA - Sample 2 (SPAdes) (version 2) | ecosystem: Host-associated > Tunicates > Ascidians > Unclassified | place: Key West, Florida... | reverse complement strand
ACAACAAAGAAAGCTTAGCCACTGACCTCTTTGAACGGCTAAATTTTGAACAATCATTTTTTAAAACCGTTTTTTTAAGGAACTCCTTGCAAAACTTCAAAAAAAGTAACCTATGCAAAGTCTCGAGACGAAGAGCTCGAGACCGAGACCGAAATCCTTCGAGACCGAGACGAGACCTGAGACCGTCGAGACCGAGACCGAGACCGAGACCGAGACCGAGACCGAGACCAAGTCTCGAGACTCCATCACTGTTGAAAACACCCAAGAAAGCGTCACCAACCGTCGGCGAAAATCGTGACACTATAACGGAAACTGACTGAAATCAAGGCTGCTGAAATCAAGGCTGCTGAGACCAAGCCTGCTGGAATCAAGGTTGTGGAAATCAAGCCTGCTGAAAGTACGATCAACCATGCAACCCGATCACGAACCGGGGAAAACCCGAGCACCGAAAGTTGCCCGCAAGGCTTCTAGAAGTTTCACCAAGCACGAACTTGAAGAAGCAAGAGCCGGCGACGTAAAGGTGGAAAGTCCGAGTAACTGCGAGAACCTGGCATTGCCTGGCGGTGACCAAAAGCAACCAATCATTGTAAGACATTATCAAACACGCCCACAAAGTAAGTCATATAATTGGATCACGAATTAGTGATGAAAAGGTGAATGCCCGAGTACCTAAATTACCTGGTGTTGCCTGGCAGTTACCCAAGTTAACCAATCATCGAACACCTTGACAAATTATGACCAATCAGAACAACTGAAATAAGTGGGTGTTGACAAACGCTGGAGCGACTGACCAGTATAAATACAGCCACATTTGGACACAAAGTCAGTCTTTTTCAAGACTCGTCCTGCCTTGGCGTCCCGTGCGTGTAGGTTAAGGCATTGTGTAACCTAAGAGTTTGCAATGCTCAGAAAAAATGGCTTGTCCGAGTGGATCTCTGTCAGACCATACTGTAAAATTGACTTGTCCGGGTTAATCCCTGTCAGTTTGATTTACAGAAAGTGGCTTGTCCAAATGAAATACTGTCAGACAGTTTTTGTGAAAGTCAGACTTTAAAAGTGAAATTTTATCAGTTTATTTCTGTGACAATCAGATTGTGAGAATGCAGTTCTGTTAGTTGATATTGTATTGTATTTGTGCACTTTCATCAGGCGAGTTGTTCAGGCCTGGAATATGTTTATCATTAACACTTATGATTATTAAGTTACTGTTTAAATTTAAGTTTAGTCAATTAGTTTACTTTCTTCGCCGTTGAAGGTCCTATCTTCTTCCGTATGTCACTTCGAGAGGCCGTTCAGCAGGTGAGCACTACTCCCTGTTGTTCCGCAGTGGACATTTTCACACTTGAGTGACCCTACTCTCTTGCCTTGATACTCCTTCGTATCGTATCAGTTGACTGCACTAACTTTCGACTAAACACAGCAACGCCCCAAATTTAATTAATGATAAATTTCCGCTGATGGATCCCCTCTTGCTGCTTAGAATGAAACTCAGAGTACTAGCAACAAGACGTGCACGTGAAATGTATTAGACAGCATCGACAGATTTAATGCGTGCTTATCTGCCGAATGTATTTAGTTATTGAGGCACGTTTGAGACACAAATAGTTAAGTTTTATCTATCTAAGTAAACTGCTTGAATAGGGGAACCTGTCTGAATGATGGTAGATCTGCTTATCGCATTACTTAAAGAATAGCAATCAGTTGTGGAAATTATGTGAGCGTTGTGTCATGTCGAGAAGTGTTTGGCCCACGTGAAATTTGATACTTTGGTGAGTACTCATTTATTTTATTTGAGCGTGTGTCCTTATAAATATTATATGTTTTCTTGGTGTATATATTTTCTGGAGTGAACCATTGAGCAGTAATTAGGAACCAGGTATTCAGTAGGGGCTGTCAACCAGACGTAGTTTCTGCGAACACGGTCCCAGACTTAGTAATGAGAACCCATGCATATTAGATAACTACAGAGTCTAAAGCACAATACGATCCCACCCTATAAGGGTCGTATCCTCTGTAACATATGTAAGCATTTATGCACTACAGTCGATTATGCTGAAAAACACACCATCTGGTAACCGCCTAGGTGCACTTTTATTAGTATGGTATGTAGCCATCTGGTTCCATGCATCCACGCACGCTAACCAGATTAGTTTAGCACTCTATCATTTCTGGAAGAATCTTTGTGGTATTTATAATTTTTACGTTTTTGTGTATTGAGATCAAGATACAAACAACCTTTTTTCCTTAGCTTTGCAGGCTATGTGAAGAAACAATTTCAGAGCATGCAGTGGCTTGCCTTTCATTACCAGCTCTGCGTCTGGCCCCTGCCGTTGTTGTTTTCACACAATGCCCACAATTGTTGTGTTTTCTACTTGAGATCTTCCGCTAGCTTTAGAGCATGGTGAAGTAGCTGTCATTTATGACAATGTAAACCTTATAGTGATAAGGCTACTAAAAGAGATATTACAACAACCAACTGCCAGCAACTATTTGACACAGCTAACAAACAAACCTATAAGATTACTAAATATCAGTCTAGCTCCTGGTTCTCAGGAGAAAATCAATCAATTGTTACCCCATCGTTGTTTAACTGCGTTCATAGTTACGAAAGAAACTCTGCAAAAGCTTCTAACCACCTTTTTGAAGAAACATAATCTCCTGATCACGCACAGGTCATTTTTGACGGCTAAGGGCTTCTAGGCAGATATGCCAAATACTCTGTTTCCAAAGCTCTAATAAAAAAATTCCAATAGCTGCAAAAACTTTATCATAAGTTAAGAAAAGTCAAGGAGTATGACGAAGCAAATAGCAACATTAACGAAAATACGAAACGCTGAAGTTAAAAAACGGTAAAAAATGACCGCACCGGGCTTCTAGTGCTAAGACTAAAAAGAGAAGATTTAATCAAACTGCTGGAAACAGATCCTGTTGACGTTCAACAGGCACCAAAATTAGCAAAAAAATCGTTTTAAGATACCATTCAGTAAGTGGACTAATGGTAATCAATTTTAGTTGCAAAAATACCTGTCAAAGTCCTTGGAACTGTATTAGAAAGAAACTTATAAATTTGTTTTCAAATAAGCACGAGGAACTTTGCCTTGAAAGAATACAAGTCAGCCTTGAGAGGATTTGCAAATCAATGTGAAATTAAACTATCTGAAAACACAACATACGACCCCGATTCATTGATGGATGATATTAAAAAAGGCTCTTGAAAAAATGAAACCACAAACCAAAGCAAAATTATTCTGAAAACAATAATGGAAAAAGTTAATCTTGCTACTGGTGAAAGTACATTTGAAAAAAAGCGGTTTCAATCACAAACGGCGATAAGACTAAATTCAATAAATCTTGATGAATTGTGGAGTATTTTTTGTGAACAAATGCTCAAAGATTTAGCAAAATTTCAGATGAACGGAAGTGGTTGGTCATTTCATTCAATAATTGCTCTTGATATTCATGTGGCAAATAGCATACCATTGAATGGAAGTTCTTATACTTCTCTTACTAAATTTATTGCTGAAACAAAGCATGTATGACAATGAAACATCAAGATGATCTGTGTTTTAAATGGTGTATTGGAAGGGCATTTAATCTTGTTTAAAGTCACTCTGAACAAATCACAAAAATTTTAAAGATACACATTCAGAAATTCTCAAGTTTACTGGAATTGAATTTCCAGTTAATTTGAATGACACTGATAAATGTGAAAAACAAAATCCAGACATTGCTGTGTATGTTTCTGGATATTAAGATATAGTACTGTATTATGTCGTCACGTGAACTGTTTATCTCGAGCCCTCGATGTACCTACGCCGACGTCTGTGCTACGTCATATTGTTGTTATGTGCCGCACTCCTTGTTGGTTCCGTAGCGGTGCGGTGTTAAAGTTTGACCAGTTTCACCACTCAACCTTCTAAACCAAGCTTGGACTTGTTTCCTAGTAAATTAACGTATGCGAAAGTGATTGATTTACGCAATATGGTCCTGTGAAGCATTGGGTTCATTGCAAATCGATATCGCCTCCCCCACACTAAATTAGCCTGTGTCCGCTACTGGTGGCCATCCATTGATAGTTCAACAATAATTTTGTATCCTCACGTGTCTATACGCTTTCATGAGCACAAACATACACGTCAGTTTCTCTGCCATGTCCCATAACTTTTTCATCAAAGTAACAACTTCACTGCTTACAAATTTAAACTAATCAGCGTGCTGTAATAAAAGATGATTCTGTTCTGAAACTTCATGATTACTTTTTCCTATAAAAATGTCCATAATTTTTCAATATTGTATATACATTTTGGCCAAATTCCATACTTTTTCAAGGTCTTGAAAATGAAAATCTATTTCACAATTCAAAAAAATCTTTTTCAGTACTTTTAATACCGCATGGGAACCCCGATCACTGCATCAACTGACACCTCGGGATTGGCGACGAACATTTCTTGGCACGACTCATGCTATTTTTTATGTCCAGTGGGATACTTTCAATAAGTGCCATAAGCTGTAGCCTAGCCATTAGGTGGACATATCAACATTAAAATTTGGCGGTTGAAGTGAAGAACTCTGCAAAGGTAAAGTTGCTTGGTTTCAACAGAACTGGTGTGCTTCTGTATGACGTAATGCTATCTGAAAATAAAGTTCTTGAAGCGAGATAGTGCTGTTGGTGTGTTTGCGTGGGTAATTTACAATAGAGTTCAGATTGTAGGCTTGAACTGCAAGTAGAGCGAATCAGTGCTACATGATAGGCAACGTGGCACGCTCGCAATGCTCGTGCTCCGTAGAAAAATAAGATGCCAACATTTTACCCCCACGAAATAGTACAACAACACGTTACAATCATTTTGAACCCCCTGGAGGTATCAACAGGTTGCAGATATGCAACGTGGCTTTCGTAGAAGGCTCCTTTGCTCGACGGCACACTTACCATTGGAAGTCATGGAAAAAGTTATTTCAACAAGATAAGTTTACAAAACGTTTGCTCTCATTTTGGTAAATTAGAGCAGGGGCCTCCAAACTACGGCCCGCAGGCCAAATCCGGTCCGCGAAGACCTTTTTTCAATGTTGAAAACATAGTATATTTCAAAACATTTATTGATTTGGTGGAATGGAACATATGCCGAAGCAACCTCATCACTTAAGATATCCGGCCCTCGAACTACTGTGTCATAGCTTATTTGATCTTCTGGCTTGAAAGTTCGGAGACCCGTGAATTACTGTAGAGCCATGAACCTTAGTCTGAAAATCTAACTCAAGGGCAAATGATATGTTCAAGCATGGCCGCCCTTTAGCCGATTGGACCGTTTGCTTCAATCGGGCCCAACGCCAAAGGGAGTCTCGCGCTGCGCCCACTAGGAGGGTTGTCGAGTCGATGCCCCCCCGTCATAGGGGCATCGACTCGACAACCTTCCGGTTCCTTCAATGCCCTGGCGTCCTTGCACTAACTTGGGTTTTTTCTAGCTGAATATTAATTATCGCCAAATAAAATCAACTCAACTCAACCCACTAGCCTACGCAAGCTTACACTTTCAATCGAAGCTGCTTGTGTAAGGGTCCACAGTTTTTTTAAGCGTGGTTCCCGTTGCCAATGAAAATTAAAGTGAAATGCGCGGTTTTTAACGCCCTCAATCATCATAATTCATCCTTCTATCATATTAATGGTAGCCTAAATGTTTTTCGGTAATGTGTGGTCTATTGATATGGCATGTCGGCAAATTGATTTTGTTTGAACAATTTGATTTGAGAAAGATCTTTATTCATAAATACACGAAACATAGTGAAGCGAGTACAATAAGTTCTGGTTGTACCTGACAGATATTTTGGTTATTTGTGCAAAAGTCCACTACAATTGTTGTTTTGCAGAAACCAGATGTTAAAATCTGATTAAAATGTTTGATCGACCAGAAAATCATGAAAAAACAAGAAGGTTTTTGCTGCTGACGTAAGTTTTAACGTTTTATTTTGATTTCACTAAATTACTGTTCATAGTTTAGCGATTAGTGTGTTTGCTTTGGGATTGCTATGCGCTTGGACTATTCATTGTCACCGAAAAATTATCATGGATGAATAGATTTACTGTATACTGGCTTGGTATGCTCTGGAACATCACCCCCAGCAAATCCAGGCCTCAGCGCAGTTGTATATGTATTCCTTCGCTTTCGTCCTGAACATATTGTGCGTTCCTCGACCTTCGTTCCACACAATTAAGCTTCAAAGCGGCTTCCACCTCCCTGTTATTGTACATAACGGGATGGATAGACGGAGTAGTTGTCGCATGTTGCGCCACAAAACCATCAAGTCAACTACCTTGAAACTTTCAATAACGTGTGCAGGACAGGTTATGGAAAAGATTGATTTTCAAAAGCAAATCTTGACAAACAAGAAAAGAAACCAGATAACAGCGGTTTTGCAAAACAAGTGCTTGTAGAATTTTGATTCACAAAAAAAAAAAATAAATTGGAAACAAATGAAACAAATAGCGAACTGACTTTTTAGTGAAAATATAAATTCGTTGTGGTTTTGCAAATGCTCATTGCGACACCCAAAGTCACACTGAGACCTTCAATCTTCGTTTGCATTCAGTTTTTCTACGAATTTATAAAAATGAAATACGAGGTTCATACAATAAATATATTATGGAAATGGTTCAAATATATAAATATTTTCAGTATTTGTCGTCGAGTTGCAGTGCAAAGAAATCTTCAACTTAATCCTGAAAAGGTAGTCCTTAGTGAGAAGTGCAGAGCTTGGGAAAATCACAACAAATCTTTAGCTGGTGGCTTGGCAATGGCAACCGTAAGTTTTCGTGTTCAATGCAAATCATGAAAAGTTTCAGTCAAGTAGTTTGAAGATTGCGCAATACCACAGAAAAGAAATTTTAGCAAAGTTGAACAAAAGGTTTTCTCTATGAGTTTCTTTGAACTTGACTACCCGCAAATTCAATGATTAATAACCATTTTATGCTTGCAGAACCCTACAGAAGAGATAACAAATATTTTGTGGCATCCGATAGCGAAACCGCAACAACATTGATATGAGATTTGCGTATACTAAATAAGATAATGAACAACTCGCCGCAATCCCCGTGTTGCAAATGGCCCTACAACGTGTTCCATACCCCTGTTAGAAACCATTGCTGAAATGGAATCTCGTAAACATACGTGAGTTGATTAAAAGAACCAATACACCAGCTTGAATTTGCTGAATCCAATGAACTTTTTAATTTTAGAAGTATTTATGGTTTTGGGGAAGAGTAATTTTGTTTCAGTTTTCATATTGTAGCTTTGTGTAGCCGAAACTCCACGATAAAATCTTTCTCGAAATTATATTATTGAATTACCGGCATGTCAATACAAGGGCCCATGCGAGTGGAAGGGACGTTTCCGTCTAAAGACGTTTTTTGGAGGGAAACGATGCAACTGTAGGTATTGACTGATGTGAAAATATTTTTGAAATGGCAACATGGTTTTGTCCATGAAGTTAAAAAGGACGGTGCGTAACAACATGTTGTTTCGCGTTTTACGAATTCAGTCAAAGTTTGTTGTTGAATGTTCAAGTTTTGTTCAACTACACAGAAATTGATGAAGATGCCACATACAAGGAAAGTTCAGGAAAGGTTAGAACATTCTCATAATTATTCATCAACCTATTTACTAACAATTTATTGTTTTTTCATTCGTCTACGAATTTAACCCCCATACCATCATTACTATTGAATTTTATCGGCAATACTTGAAGGTTTTTATAGTATTTTTATTGCTGAAATGAATGCTTCTCCACAAAAGATGTGCGGTTGCAGCTAGTCTTTCGGGCCTTGTCAACATAGTGTATAAACTCCACGTTCAAACATTTTCTTGTGATAAAATTAAAACTTTCTTAAATCACCTGAGTATAAAAATTGAGCATAAAAACGTCTTTGATTTCTTTTGAATGCATTATTAGAGTGTTTCTATGAAAATTGCTTTTCCCTTAGAAGGTCACGAAAATAATCCATTAATCACCAACTGAGGAGTTGTTTCCCCTTCTCAGATTTGTGGTTCAAAAGTTGAAATCCCAAAACAGACGCGAATTTAATCGTACAACTGGATAAAAGTTTGCTGTCAGTTTCAGAGTGATGACTTTGACTGTATGAGCTTGAAGTCCATTGCATCTGAGGACAATTGTGACGACACAAGCGATTCCTCGAATGATGAATGGACCGGGGAAAGAGTTTTTCACGTTTTTTATTATATCGAAAAGTACGATCTAAAATGAAAGCAGCAATTCAGTTATGGCGATATTTCAACAATATTTAAAGTTATGTTTCAAGTTTACTCAAAGATGTTGGCAACGCGCAAACAAGCTCACATGCTTTCCTGAGTACTTGGAGAACGTGTTTGTTTTTGCTTTCCTGAAAGTAATATCAGGACAAAATTTTACTCAAACCAAGTAACTTGCGTGGGAATTCCTGCAGTGAACAAATCCATGGAAATCCCGGTCTATGTTTTCCTAAGAATGCGCGGCCACATAACTGGATTGACTAAAATGTTTCAACAAATATCTTAAATTAGACACTGTTGGATGAGGAACGCTCATATCTTTTCATCAGATTCGAACTGTTTTTGGTCATTTGTCCCCGAACTGTATTAAAACTTGCCGAAACAGTAATCACTAGCCTGTTTTCGAACATGATGCCCAAGTTGACTTAATTTGTTTCGGTCATTTCAAATAAAAGTCGGTCAATGACCGAAAAAAACAGGGTTCAAATCTCCATTTCATCAAGTCGTTTTCACATGTTTTGAAATTACTCTCAGCACGAGGCAGTTTTAGCTAAAAAAACTTGTTTTCAATCACGTAACTTATCTTCCCAAGGACACAGCACGTTTAGATAGATTTTAGTCAAGATAAGTATAAATTTTTAACAGAATTTTTCCGAAATCCCGAAAAACTAGTTATAGGACAGCATCTCTTTGCTGGAAAGGACCATAGTCGGTCTTAACGGTGAGACTCAGTGTCAATGGTGTGTTGTTGCGAGAGAGTGTCCGCCATCTTGTTGTCTTAGAAGCTTTTTTAGCTGCTGTATCGCTACTAGGTTCATGCGCGTAGTGGATCTTACCCGCGCGCGTCGCGAGTACCCGCGTTTGTGTGGCGGGTGCGGGAATCCGCTGTGCGTGCGAGGCGGGCGCGAGTTAAACTTGGTGCCGGCGGGGCGCGGAATGGGACAGTTCAGCGCCGCCGTTTCGGTGATGAACGTTTCGGCGATGAAATTTGAAATGTGTTTTACTTTGGAATGTCACCAAAGTGCAAAAGTTCGCACTGCCGTCGTCTGGGAAGCGTGTAAGCGCAAGAGTCAGTCTAGCACTTGTCCCAGATCTTTCCAATTATGCAGTATTTATTGCGATTCATGATGCATACCATGGATTTGGAAGTGCCATTACTGCATATTCGTACACCGATAGGCAACCGCTAGGCAACCGATGGCAAGTACGTATGATATATTCTTAGATTAGCTGCGAAATGCAATCAAAATGATACCTACGTGAAAGATCAAGCACTAGATGCTGTCCAGGCTTAACGTTTGTGTAAACTCACAAACGCCTCCTGCCAGCAAAAATAAACGTCACAAGCCATATTTCTTTACACACGTGGTCAAGGTCGCACTCAGTTCTTCCAAAATCCTGAAGGACAGGAAATTACACTGGCCGCTGGCCATCAGGATGACAACAAAAACACTTATGAAGCACACATCCTTTGTAATCCAACCTTCAAAGTATTTCAAAAACACACATTTTTTCGCATAATACATTTGTGACCACCATTACCGAAACGTCTCGTCGCCGAAAAGGCAGCGCCGAACTGTCCTAGACCGGGCGTGGGATAAGAAATTCTTTTTGCGGGTAACTGACTGTTGACTCAATGCATGTGATAGTGACATGAGCAAAAATAGAAAACTTGTAGTACAAAGGTCCCAAGTTAAATGCCCTAATGGGACAAAAATTGTCATTATCTTCGTGAGGGCCGCACATTGAATGACCTACTTTCATTGAAGCAAACCAAAATTTAGATTTGAACTACTGAGAGCATTTTAAAACTATTGCGATGCCATAGGCAAATGCATTGCTGATGGAAAAACAAGAGTACATTGAAATTAGTTTAGTGCAGACCAACACATGAGCAGAAATTAGAAAACCAGGAAGCAATTTTGCACCGAGGTGTCATTGCACACGTGGAAATCCACCAGTTCGTACTAAAGACCAGTGCATTGAAAATGTCGAATTTACGATTATCAAACTAAAGACATATTGTCATTGTATTCTAAATACACATTAATGAAAAAGCTTACTGGGCCGCACAAAACCTTTGACTGGGCTGCATGCGTGCCGCGGATTGGACATAGCAGGTGTAGAGACATTCTCCTGGTGCGAGACCACAGATTGGAGTTTCCTGCTATCAGTGTAGTAGTCACGCTAGCGCGACCGCTACATGTAAGCAAAGTCGTCCAAACCAAGGAGAAGGGAAAGACCATGCAAGCGACACTTAAAAGTGACTTCCATGCATGTGGAAGTAACAGATCGCTTTGGCCGGAACGGCTAGCGTGCTAGCGCTATGACGACACTAACGACTTCCTCCCTCGATCAATCCAAGGTTCACTTCCCCTCTGAGGCGGTTTGACGAGATAACCGGGACGTTCCGCTTCATCAGTGATCTTGCAGAAAATACGTTCTGCGTGATCGTAACAAGTGGTGCTTATGAATGAGTGTATAGTATCAATGAACATGCCGGGAATAGCAGAAGAGCATATTTAAAGAGTATCTCAGTGAACGACATACTCTTTATTAACAATGCTTTGAGAAAGAAGCTGACTAGGTTTCACATTTTTACTTTTCAGTGCTTTTTAAGACCCTTTCGTTTGCTTTGAAATGAACCACTGAATAAATTGCCACTTGAGATGAAACGCGTTGCATGAGTTTTTAGTGGTTTTCAGACACACAGTGGCAGGTGCAGGTTTGGGACGGAAATATTGTGGGGTGGGGCGGGCGCGGTTTAGAAGCCTGCGGGGGCGAGAGCGGCAAGATTTTTCGATTTCCTGCGGGTGCGGGGCGGGTGCGACAAACAATTTCAACCCCCGCATGGCTCTAATGGCTACAGAAGCATTTTCTTTTTCTTGTTTGTTTTGTGCATTTTCTATTGCAGGTAATCTGCCGGAAAAACACAATTCAGTTTTACTGTCTCCATTTTCGCATAATTTCTCTCGTCACGTATTCACAACAAGTTTGTTTGAAATTGGAGCTGAGGTGCGTGACTGTTGGCTGCGCGAGGCATTGTGTGAACAGTATGAACTGAATCTTTGCAGTGGGGCCAAGCTTGAACACCTTTTCACTGTAACCATCACGATATGCTCATAACATAGTAAGTATTAGACGTAGAGGCTCAGTGCAATGGTGGAGTCTATGCATAGGCGTACAGGAAGGCATTTTACTGGGGGGGGGCGAAAAAAATTTGCCCTGAAAATAACAATTTTCCCTGAAACTAACTTTTTAGTTTAATCCGAATGGGGCCTGAAACCTCTTGTAAATCTGTTCTATACAGTTGAATTCGCGTATAACGGCTTCCTCTGTAACGTTAATTCGCCCATAACGTTACAATTTGTTGGGTCGCGATGGCATTTTTTATAAGCGTTTCAATTCGCTTATAATGTCAATTCGGCAATAACGTTCTTTATGCAATCCCCTAGAGATGCCGTTATAGGCAAATTCTGTAGTTACCTTGCTTGTTAGCTCAAGGGGTTGAAGTTCCTTGCGTGATGTGTTCTCCCAGACAAGAAATTTTACGGTAATTGCTTTTAATGATGCAAATATTTACGCGACTTCGATGACGCAACGCAATGTTTCAAAAGCGACGGTTCCGGATCGTATGGTCTGACTCCCTAAACCTGCCTGTGTTGTCGCTGCTGTGCGCTTGAGCAAGGCACTGAAAGACGCGCACTCAAAGGAGCCAAGCAATCTGCACGTCCGTGCTGCCCGCTTCTAAAACTCCTGTTAATCAGAAAAATCTATCATCTTAACACCCTGCACCTCTACCCAGCGCAAACTCGAAAACGAACAAAGAAAGAGTTACCGAATTCTTATATCAAGCTGTTGAACTATCGACATCCGATTGTTCGATTTTTACAGAAAACGAGGGCTTGGTCCAGATCAAAGTCACTACAACCAATCACGACGTTGGTCCTGATTACAAACTACACTAGACCAAATTACACGGATTGCCTCCAAGTATATATACACTGTACTGAAAATTTTTTCACAGTTCACGATTTTTGAGCGACTTGCGCTTGCCCTGAAAAAATAGAGTTGCCCTGAAAATTTTCACTTTAGTGAACATACTTTTTACATCCAGATTTTTAATAACTTACGCTTGCCCTGAAAAACAGAGTTGCCCTGAAATTTTTTACTGTATTGAATATATTTTTTACTATTCAGGATTTTTGAGCAATTTGCGCTTGCCCTGAAAAACAGAGTTTCCCTGGAATTTTTCACTGTATTGAAATATTTTTATCATTCAGGATTTTTGAGCAACTAGCGTTTGCCCCAAAAACAGAGTTGCCCTGAAAAATTTCACTGTATGGAATATGCTTTTTACATTCAGAATTTTTGAGCAATTTGAGCTTGCCCTGAAAAACAGAGTTGTCCTGGAATTTTTCACTGTATTGAAAACGTATTTTTTATCATTCAGGATTTTTGAGCTACTCGCGCTTGCCTTAAAAACAGAGCTTGCCCTGAAATTTTTCACACCCGGGGGGGCGGCCGCCCTCCCCAATCCCCCGCCTCGTACGCCTATGGGCCTATGAAAATGAGGTTGTTGGACTTTTTTGGGGGAACAACTAAAAAAGAGACAACTAAATTGGTTTGGCCCACCTCACAGTGATGGACCCCCTGCTTATTGCACCCCTATCTGGGCGTTTCTTAGTCACGGTTCTGTTGAAGACAGGAAGTGGACACGCACAGAGTGTAATCTATTTTGTATTACTGGTTTCGTGGGAATGCCATGGTAAGGGACAGTCATAAGCTGCCATGGGTTGATGCAGGTCATAAAAAAGTGTTCCATGGTTAACACAAACATTTTGCTTCTTCAAACTAGTCTTTAGATTTTGATGTTGGGGTGTGACGTTATTTCATCAGCGACGTTTGCTGTTAATGAGAATGTGATTTTGGTTTTAGTTAATAACAAGACATGGCTTCTTCTTCATCGTTTGATCAGTTCTTTCAAGTTGTTGAAATCCATTGGTGGCCCAGTATCGTAGCTTGGGTGTGGGCTGCCCCGGGCGGCCCTTGAGTTTGGCGCCCCCGAAGCCCATAAAAATACTTATTGCACAGTTACTGGCTCTTAAAGCTTTGTATATATATTAAGTAGTTTGTGCACCATTATAATATTGTAGTACTCGCACATGCTCAAATATGTTATGCTGTAAATACACACCAAAAAACTCAAACACTGTGAGTAACAGTTAAACAAAAACCAAAAATGACATACAGGGAAAAATAGTAAAAAAAGTGTAAAAAACTAATGACATCTTCTTTCTGACATGAAAACTACAATTTTGCACACAGTAACTTTTCTTGCCTTTTTGTTGGCAAATTCTTCAATGGCAATGTCAAAATTTATTTCATCTGTCAATTGTTGCTCTATAGACAGTATGGCAAGATTTCTCACTGCAAGGTGCTCATATTAGATCAGTAATCCTTGATTAGTTTTAGTTTCGAAAAAAAACTGTCACAGGTAGCAACACTAACGGCAATTCTGAGGAAAAACCGCAGCATTATTATTATATTTGGAACAGAGTTCCCAAAGTTACACTTTTTAATGAACTGCAAAAGTTCAAGGGGGACGTCTTTCTCTACTGTGAACTGTTCATAGGCAACATCGCATAACTGTTATGGAACAATAACTTTTTCTTAATTGCACAACAAGCGACACAACAACTATCAATATTTCTTTTTCGGCTATTAACTGCACTCAACCTCCTGTACAACTAATTGGCCTACTTGGAATCTGAATGCGGCACGGTGATCTAAAAATTTTCATAATGAAGCATCAACATACTGAAGCAAGAAATCATTTACCCTAAAAAACTAGGAACCCTCAAGGAACCCTTAAAGCTCACGTAACTCCATTACATGTTTTGCGGAAAAATAGGATTCCGCGGAGCCCCTGTTGAAGAATACTGAGCTAGATTATATTTCAACACACACACGGAAATCCATTTTGACGAGCACAAACCCAACTACACATTTATCAGATTTACACAAATGTTTTTAGACCCAACAAAACGTTTTTTCTCGCAAGCAAAAACGTAAGAGCACTTACAAAAGTTTAGAGCTCACCACAGACATACATTTGCCAACAGTCATCCACCACACTCCTAAGTTTTATGACGTCATATAAAGACAACGATCAAACGTCAACAACGGCCCAAGACTTGATCAATCAACCGTGTTGCGAATCAGTAAAACGTGACATCAAGTGAGTTGATAAGCGTGTTGAGAACCGTGTTGCAGCGTCATGTCCAAAAGCCTATTGATAAAACATCCCTGATACACGACTGTTTATTGTTTGGCTAAGATAACAATCGCTTAAGTACACATGCCGTAGTTTAAGTTACTCAAAATCAAAAACGTCCGTCAGCTGCGAGTAGTGTTCCGACATTAAAACCATTTTTATTTCACTACAGCCTGTACAGGTTTATAGCCTACAGCATAGCCCATAGTGCCGCCCTCATAAAAGTGCAGCCAGGGGCAGACCGCCCCCCCACCCCCCTTAGCTCCTCCACTGTGGTGGCCGCACTAAATCTCAGGGCAGGTGTTGAGCAGCTATGTGACTTGCAGCCACGAATTCATTTCACTAAAACGATTTATTTTGTTGTGCGTGTCAACTTTGCAATACCTTTTGTTTGTTGTAAAACAAAATTCATCAATTTTGGGCAAAATTTAGTTGCTCCGTCATAGGAATCTAATGTTTGACGGCGACGCTATAATTTTCTTTGGGATACAGGTCGACTCCGGAGCTAAGCAATATTTGGTCGCAATAATGCCAGAATCTCGTTGCTGCTATACCTTTTGCAGCCCAGCTTAATGAGTGTCGGCATCCGATTATTTCCCAACAGCATGAATCGTTAGATTCAGTCATTGACTTGCATTATAACAATGAAGGAGAACAAAGAACAAGCAAGAGAACCAATTCAGAAACAACACTACGTGGCAAAGAACCTTTTTTGTGTAAAGGCTATGTCCATATCGAAAACGACAGGAATCTTTTCTTCAGCAACCTCATTTTCTTTTAGTGCGGCTAGATTTCTTGTTAGGGTAGCTTGCAATGGATCAGCTATCATACTACTTGCACCTGCAGCTAACCGCTCAAGCTTCGCTGTTTTCTTCATTTTCTCTTGCGGACTTAAATGAGCTTGCCTTGTTTGTGGAACCTGATATGAAATAGTCAATGATCGTGCTTTCTCGCTTTCGTTTTTTGCGTTACTTTCGTGCTTTCATTCATTACGAATGGTTTGCTTCTTTCTGTTCTCTTAATTTCGGTTGCAAAATGAACAGCATCAACCCTCTTCTTGTTCTTATTTCATCAAAATTACCTGCAAGAACAAATGTTATACCCAAATTGCTATGGGTGCTGTAGACTATTTCAAACGACGATTAAAAACTGTAAGATTACCCACTTGAAGAGCTGTGATCTAAACCAGCGCTCTCCAACTGGTGTTGACGGTGCACCCCGGGGTGCACCAAAATATGCGTGGGTGCACCACTAAGAATGAGTTCGCAAAAGTGCATCACAAATTTGTCACACTAAACAGATAATTTTTACAAAAACTTTCTGTTAGCAAAAATGAACCATTAACCAACCAATGACTTTCAGGATTTAACCGAGACTTTGAAGCTTATAAAGTGTGGTGCATAAGCATGACACCATGTCAAGCTACTTGTAATTAGGCGATTATTTGTGATCCATAAGCAACAGACTAACAGCCATTATCACTTGCATTATGTAGCTGAGTTACTGAATTAGGGGACTTGCTTATTTAGACCAGGGTACTTACAGACATGGGTGCAATTAGGTGGGGCACACGGGGGAAGTGTCAGTAAATAGGGTGCATGAGTTTAAGTACTTAAGTAAATAGGTGCATGAGTTCGTCCAAACATCTGGGTGCACCGTAACGAAAAAGGTTGAAGAGCACTGATCTAAACCACACACAAGTGACTATGCTTACTTGCTGGAGCATACAAGTCATACAGCACTGGCTACTGCCACCGATAATTGTGCTGTAAGAAACGTAACCTACAATAAGAATAAGTATTTTGTCGTCACGTGAACTGTTTATCTCGAGCCTTTGATGTACCTACGCCGACGTCTGTCATATCGTTGTTATGTGCCACATTGCTTGTTGGTTCCGTAGCGGTGCAGTGTTAAAGTTTGACCAGTTTACTACTCAAGCTTCTAAACCAAGCTTAGACTTGTTTCCTCGTAAATGTATGTACGCGAAAGTGATTGATTTACTTAATATGTTCATGTGAAGCATTGTGTTCATTGCAAATGGATATCACATCCCCCCACCAAATTAGCCTGCGTCCGCTACTGCATAACTTATCCATAATGACTATCTAACCCATACTGAAATCAATTCTCCAATTGGCATGTCTCAAGATGTCTTACTTTCATTTCAATGTATGCAGTCTAGCTAAAAATAAATACAAAATTGATCTTTTCTTTGCAATGTGTAATGTTTAACCTGCTTTTATAGCAGTTTAACCTGCTTTTATAGTATATCTGAAAACAAATTGAAGTTAAAGTATTGTACAATTTCCTAACTGCACCTTTGTCCACGTAGATTCCTTAATTACTGCTGGAGGTGTTGGCCTGTATATAAACAGAAAAATACAGTTTATTGTGAGACAAGACTTAAAAGTACCTATTGTTACGGTCGATCAATTACTCATCCACTCAAACCACGGCGCTTAATTTGTTAATCAAGCGCATTCCCTGGAATGCCGGGAGCGGAGCATCGTCGCCCTGCTCGTTTGCTCGCAACGCCATGTTCAGTTCTTTGTTCGCCATGTTAGAGTTAGGTGGCCGTTGTGCTACTTCGTTAAGTTGAAGTAACAGTGATCATTGCAGTGAGGGTAGTGGACTCGGCTGTAAGAGTATCAGCTTAGCTTGTGTTAAACTGTCTTTGTTTGTTGGATTGCTGCGGCATCTATGTGGTTGCCAGGGATAACTATTGTTGTTATATCTGCGCAAGTGTATTAGCTTTGAACTCCCAGGTGACGTGAATGTTTGTAAAACATTACGACCTTCTCTCTAGATACACCACGATATTGCACGACGCCCTCGCAAGTGTAATTTGACTTTCTGTAACACTGTTACTTGATCATCGTGGATCTTTTCCTGCAATTGTATGCTGCGAAGAGTTGAATGACCGCTAGTACAAATGTACCATACTGGGTTGTTGCATTGAGAGTAGGCTGTGTGCTTTCACAAGTCATAGCAGCCAGCAGAGACTTTTCTTTGACGTTGAGCCTTACACCTGAATATAAGTTTACAAACAACGGTTTGTCACTAGCACAAAGGGATGTGAACGTCTTTCCCTGCAGTGAAGTTACATGAATGTTAGTGGCAAAAATATATCGTTAGAATGATTCACAGATGCTTTATAAGCTTTTTAGCTTGTATTCTCTAATCTAGGCTACTTGAAACCATGCACTCTGGATACAGAAATGACAATAATGTTGGCTACTTACGTATAAATCTGTTGAAACTATAAACTGACAGACACATGATTATGTTAGCATTATTTCGAGTTGTGGCTGCATATCGCTTATAAACAAACTCACCAAATATTTTCTACCTCTCAACAATCCCTACTTGATCATATATATTCAAATGTCATTGATGACAACACACCTCTACTGGAATTGCACTCTATGATATCTCCGACCATCTTCCCACTTTTGCAAGCTTTACTTTTCATTCCAGAAATGCCAAGAAATGAAGACCAAAAATTATTTGACTAAGAAATTTTGACTTGACATCTTTTTGAAGTTCTAAACACTGATCTTTGTAATCTTGATTTCAACAACAATGATCTTAACATTGCTTGTAATAATTTTGTTCTTATGTTCAACGGCATTGTTGACAAACATACTCCTTTTAGACTTGCTTCCAGAAAAGAAGCTCGTTCCTTCCTCAGACCTTGGTTGACCAAAGATTTGCTAACATCTACCTCTAAAAAGAATTCTTTCTATGAAAAATTTAATAACAAACAATCTATCAATTTCTACCAAGCACAAATTGTACAGAAATAAAATTGCTCACCTTTAACAATCCCTGAAACAACAGTACAGATTAAAATTTTAAAACTAGAAATGATGTTATAAAACTGAGAAGTTTTTATTGTAATTATTTCTATGAAAACCAAAAAAACAAAGTAGGTGTAAAAACCTTTATTTCTGACCTTAATAATTAGAACCATTGTGAATAACTAGGTATTCACTTCTCCAACATTGGCATAATTATATCCTTCTAATTTAGACTCTCCCTCTTAAGCTTTTAATGACTTCTTAATGGGTTTTGCGTACATTATCACAAACCAATGATGATGAAAGTAGACAAATAAGTTCATTTTCAAACTGCAAAGACAACATCAATCTTCTGTCACATCCCAGCAAAGTTTTTAAAAATTTCTGCCAATAGTTTGTCCTATTGGTTATCTGAACTTTGAATAAATGTATTGCAAAGTTGGATTTCCCAATATATTATTGCTCAAACTGCACCCATTCCTAAAATAACTACTCCCAAATCTCCTAATGATTATGAGCCAATATTCATAATCAAACTCTCTCAAGTATTTGAAAAGCGAATTTACAGCAGATTGTACTACTTTCTTACAAGTAATTGCATACTGAGCCCCCAGCGGTGTGGCCTCCGCACCAACCATTCCGCGGAATCAGCAATCGCTGCCATCCATGATGACATGATATCAACCTTCGTATCTCAGAATGGGGTTGGGCTGTTGCGGAACTGAACTCAGGATTTGAAAACCACGCTTTCACCAACTGCAAACAACAACCCTGGATAGTGGACGCCCCACGTATGTTGTTTCGTACAGCTTTTTTTGGTTTCATTGTTCGTCTCCGCTGTACTCAACAATTAAGCTCTGCCAGCTTTGTTGTGGCGACATTGCGCCAAAATACGTTTCTCGGCAACTGCTGAGATTCCACAACAGACGCGATGTATTTCTTTCGTGAGCGATGAAGTGACACTGTTCACGTACACTCTATTACACTGCACTGTTGTGAGACTCAACTTTTGTTTTTAGTAAAGGTTTAGTGCCGTTTTTAGCAAAGGTTTATTGCCGTTTTTAGCAAAGGTTTATTGCCGTTTTTAGCAAAGGTTTATTGCCGTTTTTAGCAAAGGTTTATTGCCGTTTTTAGCAAAGGTTTATTGCCGTTTTTAGTAAAGGTTTATTGCCGTTTTTATTGTTTTTTAGTAAAGGTTTATTGCCGTTGCTGTATCATACAAGCGTAACATGAGTCATAATAAAGTAACTTTTGGTGTTGCATCAATAGGCAAGCCGTCGGTAATTTGCAAGCAACATGAATTTTTGAGACATCGACAATAAGATAATGGCAATATTCAGTGGCGTTGCAAATGTTGCCAGAACAACAAACGTTACTTAAGTTCTGAAGTTTTGTGATACCAGCTGACAACGTGCCAGGCCTCGAAAGGATGCAAGAGCTCACAGGGTATTTTGAACATACGTAATATTCGAGGCAGACGGCGGGAAAGTAATGGATCTCCCATCTTTCCAGTAAAAAGAGGGCGTCTGGAGGGATTTCGAAACTGCGTCTGGAGGGATTGCAAGAACAACGAACTCTATCGAAAGTTAGCATTACGGAATACAGGCACGTTTTCAATGTCATCACCCAACAAACTATACTTTTCGCTGATGGTACAGTTTTGGTTCAGAGCGACAACAATTAAGGAAAATCACAAACTGGGTTAATTGTAAAATGACCAAAGTAATGGGTTGACGAACTGCAAACAAACTCTCACTAAATGTTTCCAAAACAAATATACGTTGATCACAAGCGAACATGTAAGCACAGAATCCTTTGTAACAAGTGCAAACAGCAAGCGTATTGGAAGAACTTTTATTTACAATTAGCTTGGTGTAATTGCAGATGAAAAACGACTTGGAAAGAGTATTGTAAACAGTTGTGTTGTACTATATCCAAATATGTTGGTGTAATGTATAAAGTACATGAGATTCACCTAAACGTCTGGGTCAAATCTAAGGTGCTAAACTACCACTGTTTTTGTCTTGAAATTATAACTTTTTCAGGATACATTCTTGGGAGAAAATTTTCCCCAGTTCCTGAAACGTCTAGTCAAAAACCGTTCTCCTCAGTCAAAATTCCTTTGAACATTTGAACAAAGGACAAAGACTACATGCAATAGCAGGTTAGCAAACACTACTGGTTCAGTAGTTCGAGGTCAACGTCCCCAGTTCAATTCTGATGAAAAAGGCCTTGTTTGAAATCACAGTAAATAGAGAAAGCTGTCTTAATCCGTTATCTTTCATCTGTCGATCCTTAACAACAACCCAACGGCATCGTTGTATCACCTGACGCCTATCAGCATTGGGGACGAATGCTTCATGGTACGTTTCATGCTATTGTTTAATTTCAGTGGGAGTTTTTCAATGAAAAAGTGTTACAAACCGTAGTCTAGTCATTAGCTGGTCTTATCAACACCGCATTTTGGCGAGTGAAGTGAAGAACTCTGCAAACGCAAAGTTTCTCAGTGTCAATGGTACTGATGTTCTTCTGTATGACGCAGCAGTATCGGAAAATTACATTTTAGAAGCGAGATAGTGCAGCTGGTATGTTTGCGTAGGTAATTGAAAACTCGGATGGTGGAGCTGCTGCAGGCAGAGTGCATCAGTATCAGCCGCTCTCCAAAGTGGGTTTAGTTAAAAGTTTGTCTGTATTAGTTAAAGACGGGGATACTACACGAAATATAAAAGTTCATAAATGTTTACATCTCTCGAGTAGGAACCACTATATACCGTCTCTAAATGAGCCCCGCAATATCATATTTTTGTTTGATTCCCTAGAATGAGTAAACGATTAAAACTGATGAGTAAACGATTAAAACTGAGTGATGCGGCTTACACCACAGACTAAAAGCCAGTAGAGAAGAACAGTAGGAATAAGCAGGGGCCATAGACGCGTATGTAAAAAAAGAAGAAAAACAGAGAGAAAATGATAAGAAAAGTGGCGAACAAGTGGAAAAAGCAAGGCCATAACCAAGAATTAAAACAAGACAAAGTAGCCATTCTAGTGAAGAGAAAGACGAGGCGGTTCCTGTGAGAGAGAAGGAAAATACAATTTCGAAAACGGAAGTTGATTTTACCTGTGAAAGAAAGTTCAGCTATAGTGAAGTTAATGAAAAAATGCGGTACGCAATGAGCATGGTGAAATTGCAAGCAAGGCAGCTGCTGAGAATGTCTTCGATAGTGTTGCCCATTGGCCCGAGCACTGTTCTGGCCAACTGCTTATCGATTTGACAAAAGTCAGGACTAAAGGTTTTCAAAACAAGCACTGACTATTTAGTCGAATAATTGTAAAATTAGGGCAACAATCGAGCTTGAGGACGCCGTTACAACATTGGTTCTACAAAACTTTGAACCGAGCAAGCGGTCATGTGAGAGTGCTGACATCATGCTTGCTTTACTCAAAATCAAATAAGTCGTTGTACTGCTTCGGTTGTCGTCATTTTTTAAAAACAAAAATCAGCTCAAATCAAATCTGTCGAAGAACTCTGTCTCCAACAAATTCTGGAAACTGAATCCAAAAATTTCCAACCATGAGGTCTCCTGAGCACATTCCATGCAGACCAAATAAGTTAAATTTGCATCTTTGCAACCGTTGAAGATGCGGAAGCGGTGATGGTTCGAGAATTTTTTCTGCGATTTTTGTCGTGACTTAGAAAAACAACCAGCGATTTCAATAAAACTTTATTGGATAAATTGGAAGAAGAAAAAAAGCTGGATTTGGCGAATTGCAGAGATATCTGGTTTAATAACAATGCTACCATGGCTGTAGTTCACGGTGGAATTCAACATGTTTTGCAGAATATAAATGGCAAAAGTAAGTTTTGTTCTCTTTTACTGTATTGTATTCAAGTATAGCCGCCAGTATAAACATTGCAAACACACAAAAACATCACCAAAAATGAACATGGGACTGGGACACGGCAAAACCTGAAGGTTATCTTGACAAGGTGTCCCTAAAGTTATGCACAGTACTTTGATGGTCATTACAACTATATACCGAATAGCATGTGGCTGTTATTTATATTCAAATACTCGAAACAAAAGAAACAAAGAGTAATGGATATATCAAACAACAGCAAACTGCAGCAACAAATTCAATATCATGCACAGTTAAATTAATCGAAGACATATTACAGAGCGGAAACATCGTAGCACAGGTAATACTTAGGCATCGATAGTGAGAAAAAACAAATATTAGCAAGAAAACATGAAAGAAAAATGAGTGAGTAAACTCATTTGAACTCATTTGAAATAAACAAGTACAGTAAACCTCGGTTAATCCGGATTCGATTTGATCGACGATTTTATCCGGTTTAGACGAAGATCCCGATTAACCGAAGATTATTGTTTCTAGCCTGACGTAATTCGGTGCTGAGATATCGGTGAGAATCGTTTAAATTGAACACATTTACGACACAACAGCAGATTTTTGCAGGAAGCAAAGCGAACTTGTTGATGTATTTACAATGGCACATCAGATTAGTAACCGCCATATCCACGCAGTTACAAACAATCTTAAGTTCATAATTTTAGATTACTTGGCTGCGAAGAAATCTAGGATTTTGAACCGACGCAGAGATTTCCGTGACTGGTCCTTTAAGCAGTTACTCTATTTGGACGGTAATGCCCTCCAAACGTCTTACCGAGCACAATATGCTCAGGGATAATGCTCTACACTTCTCACGCAAACTCAACACAAGTCAATAGAGTAAAACCCTGGTGCGGCGGCATGCCTTCAGCGTTATGTTCAACGCGATCTGATATGCCCGTGTGTGACGCAATAATCGTCTCCAGTGTTTTTTTAAGGTGTTTTGAGGGACCAAAACGGTCTCTCAAATTCTTCCAACGGTCTCTCAAAATATAGTGACCTGAGATCACATCAATGGAGAACGGTCTCTCGAATTCCTCCAAGCGGTCTCTTAAAATTTCCTTGCGGTCACCAAAGCGAAACCTTAAAAAAACCCTGATCGTCTCTACGATTAGTCGAATGTTGCGTGCAGATGCGGCAGCTGTTAATGTAAGCCTAAATGTTCGTTGTTGATCGTGACCACACATGTGTTGCGTCTGAAAGCATCCGAATCTTTCTTAGAGACTAGTCAGTGCACTTACTTCACTGAAATATCCCGATCGCGAGATGTGAAACGAACAGATTTTATCCGGTATTGGCGAAGAGCCGGATGAAAAAATCCGGATAAATCGAAGATTTTTATAAATAAAAACGAAAGAAATCATCCGTACACCAATTTTATCCGGTTTTGGCGAAGATCCGGATTAACCGAGGTTTATTGTATTCTCAATAATGCATCGATTGTCATTATTATTCTTCAAGGTCGTAACTTGCCCACAGGGACGCGACAGCCGAACCCCCCAGAACGTCACTGATGGAGTGTTTTCGTACCTATATGAACTGTGAAACAAGGGGGTAACGGCGCGGACTCTCCACTATTTTAAGGGGATCCGAAATGTAGGAATCTCCCACTATTCTATTGCATTTTACATTTTCTTTTTAAATTACATCATCTTCAAATGTTCTTCAGAGCCTGACCTTGCCGGTAAAGCAAGCTCATGCCGATAGAAAAATATCTGTGATAGATTGATGAACTGTGTGGGGGCAAGGGGGAAGTTCAGGTCAAAATAAATATTACTTGCACAAGAGGTTGGCGCCCGGAGTCTATTCTGAAGATACGGCGTTTTATGACCATGTATGACGACAACGTTTTTGGAATGATTTCTTGCTTTGCAAAGCCGGCATTACTTGAAAATTGGTGCCAATCTTCTATACGTGAATTGAGTTTTTCTTGCACAGATTTGCTTCATAGAGAAACATGTATCTTTTGGAGCCTGTGTTAAAACATGCCTTAAAATCACAACGACTGTTGGTACGTTTTTCATCTTGTCATCCCCGCAATTTAATTTGTTCCGCTGCCGCTACCCACGTTACATAAGCACAACTTTTGTCAAAAGCGTGAAAGTGGGCAAACAAGTGCATACCAGCTTCAAGTGATTAGCCTCCCCAAACAAGCGAATCTATCGGCGAATGTTTTTATGTAGGAAATCGATTTCATGTACCACCAGTGGCGTAGCGAGGCTAAGGGCCGCCCGGGGCCGACCATAAAAGTGCCGCCCTTTCCACCTCTCAAATTTGCTTAAAAAAATTTAAAATGAAAGAAAATTATGTTTCGTGCATATTTAAAGAAAAAGGATTAAGAAAGCATCTTGATCACAGTCAAACACTCACAAACTGAAATGGGTCTTGGTTTTCATTGTCGGATATGAGTCTTGCTTTTTCTGCTTGTCACCACTTTTCATATTATTAATTTTTCTATTTTTTGCTTTCTCTACCTATGCATATACGAACCTGACATGTTTCACAAATTTTCTTTCCTGTTGGTTTTTAATCTCCGGTAAGTTCACCGCATGACTCTGTTTAATAGTTTACTCATTCCTGGGGATCACACAAAAAACTTAAGCGATGTGATGGCGGGTCAGCTACTTTACAGATCTAAACATTTATGTATGTTAAAACTTTTTATATTATCTCCATCTATAACTAAAAAAGAGTATATATACTACATATACTGTACAAGGCTAATCTGATAATAAGATCTCATTGATGTAACGAACGTTTCATTGTTAACGTCACGTTTCAGTAGTGGTTTAATCCTTTTAGTATGTATAAAAGGCTTCTAACGTTAACTCCGTCGGTTGCACGGAGCTCTCTATAGGTGCAGGGACCCAAAAAACAGATATTTTGAGAAAATATCTTAAGCAGATTTAAAACTATAGTTGAGAAGCCCTGGCTTGCAGTCTTCATCGTGTCCTGCGCACTTGGTCTAGCTGTTGTTTTGGCCCTCTTCCAATTACACGTGCATAGTGCTATTCCTTGCATTTGTGCGGTGCCAACAGAGCCATCGCCAGAAGGTCTTCAGTTAAGGTACTTAATGTTTGTGCAGGGAAGTTGACATTCTAAAATTTGACAAAAAATTCACTGAATTATAGTGCTTCATATTTCTGATTTATAGTGCTTCATATTTCAAGAATTGGAGGTTTATTTGGAGGGCTAAGCCCCGTGGCGGCAGGACAGGTGAGCAATAGACGTCTATTTCGAAAACTGTGCTACCAAACCATGCTAGGTGGGACTAAAGCCTTATTTTAATACTCAGAGGTGATTAAAACTTCTTAGCTTCGACAGCAAGTGAGTTGAACAACTGTATTCGGTACAGCCATTGCCAATGTACAAACCTAACGCAAAGGTAAATCGTACAACTGTTTAGATTAACGACCTATAAAAGCCTTCACCACAATCATATCTAAACATATCATTTACCTTTTTTACAGCTAACTTTGGGTTTTTGGGGTGGTTTTAACCTTTTAGCTGCTTTAGGCATAACTGTATGGCTAGCTATATGGGTTCGTCAGTTATACCAAGGAAACTGCCTGCAAGGCCAGAACCCCAGACAATTCCCCGCGTCTGACCTCTAATTACGTCTCGTTATTACGCAGAATCAAACATACCAGAAATCGGGTTTGTTTAGTCGATTTTATTCTTCAGACAATTATAACATTTACAAAAACATTTACTCACCAAAAGTAATAGATTCGATGAACAAACGAAGTTTTTAAACTCTCTCACGACCAAGGTCTCAGTTGTGAGTTGTTGCCACGCCCGAACCGACACACGATTTATGTCGAAACTTAAACAACTTGTTTAATCAAAACTTTTACAAGTGAAAGTTTAATGTCACACGTTCGGTTTATCTATGGGACGACCACGCCTTTTTGCCTTCTTCGATAGGTTTATATCGAAGAAGCGTCTCAACAGGATATGTCGAGGTGATTAATATTTTAGTTAGCGCGCCGAGATTACAGCGCTGCTTTCAACAACATGCTTAACATATGTCTCGTGTGAGATGTGCATTGCGTGGTTACGAAAGACATGAGCAACATGTTTCATAGACTATTCGTTAAACTTGTTTTCATTTTGACTGTTCAAGTGTAATGTATACGGGGATAGGACCCGTTTTACGCCGTACACTATGCTCAAAACAGCGCGAGCGTGAGGGAAGCAAATGTCAAAACTTTGAGATTTCTACAAGTCCCTCCTTAGCTATTGTACGTCCAAGTCAAGAGCAAGTTCGAAATCTCGGTTCAACCCAACCAGAGTGTTCAGCTTAGGTTCTGGCCTTTATATACTTTTTGGAGATC
>Ga0210059_1003063_pt1 | contig 26590 bp, 21 predicted proteins | sample Ectturendosymbi2_FD_188042 | JGI IMG/M metagenome (GOLD analysis project Ga0210059, IMG submission 188042) | Ecteinascidia turbinata endosymbiont from Florida, USA - Sample 2 (SPAdes) (version 2) | ecosystem: Host-associated > Tunicates > Ascidians > Unclassified | place: Key West, Florida... | reverse complement strand
AAGAGTTCCGAGGCATTTTTGAACTTAAAAAGTCTGCATTACGCAGAACAAAAAAAAAAAAAAATTCAGCAGCGTGTTTTAACAGAGTGCTTTGAAAAGCACTTCGAAAAAAAGACATGGTTTTATTTGGCTTCTCAAAAAAAACTTTTTGGCACTCTTCCACCTCTTTCGAATAAGCCTATGCGTTTCATAACAAAACTCCTGGAAAAACAGTTCAAAGAAAGTCCTTAGCGAAGTACTCCCAACCTCTTGTTGCTGAGATTATGCGCTGCTGTTTCATCGGTGTATGCACATTTTTTATTGAATTCAGTATAAATTTTAAACGGGGTAGAGGGCAAAATGCTTTCTACATCTCGCAAATAACATAACAACAAAGAAAGCTTAGCCACTGGCCTCTTTGAACGGCTAAATTTTGAACAATCATTTTTTAAAACAGTTTTAAGGAACTCCTTCCTGCAAAACTTCATAAAAATAACCTATGCAGAGTCTCGAGACGAAGAGCTCGAGACCGAGACCGAAATACTTAGAGGCCGAGACAGACCTTCGGAGACCTTCGGAGACCTTCGGAGACCTTCGGAGACCTTCGGAGACCTTCGGAGACCTTCGGAGACCTTCGGAGACCTTCGGAGACCTTCGGAGACCTTTGGAGACCTTCGAGACCTGAGACCGAGACTCCAAAAAACGGGTCTCGAGACACGTCTCGAGACCGAGACCGAGACCAAGTCTCGAGACTCATCACTGGTACTGAGCCAGCTGGCTTCTGACAAATGTTTTTGCATACCCTGGCGTACTGTTTCTCACTTGGGTTAAGAACCAAATTTCAAGTACAAATTGTATATTTTCAAGTCTATTGCAACATGGTATAGGGAAACAGAATGACCAGGAGCTACATAAAATTGTAGAGAGAACGTTTGCCGTATAAACATTTTTCGGGCAAATTTTGGGAAAATTCGGGCAAAATATCCTTTGCACCCCAAGCAAACTGCTTGTTTCTCCACCTACAGATCAGATAACAGGATGCTGTGGGTCGTGGGAAGATCAATTTATTAGACGTATAAGATAAATATGAATGGTGAAAGGGGAAATGCGTGCAGTCAGTTCTTGGTGAGTTCAGTTCTGGTGTGTCTATATGCCGTAACAAAGGTCTTGACTCAGATTTGGAGGCCCTCTTTTTATTAGCCCCCGGTTCGGGTTACGGGGTGCCTTTTCCTCGGCATTTGCTTAAGTCTAAATGAGTTTGTCGGAGAATTGGCCTTAGAGTTTACTGTGTATGAAGAAATTTCTTGAAGTTGCAAGTTTGGTGAGGTAGTTATTAGTGTCTGAATAGATCTTAAACTGGTTGAAATCTGATGGGTGTAGGTCAGGATCACCAACATGGTGCCCGCGAGCACCAGGTCGCCTGCACAGACCACGTGGGTCGCCCGCGGGCTTGTTTTGACAATAGCAGAAACAGGTTTAGTGTCTTCCCATTGATGACTATCTTCAATATTTATTGATAACATAATTGAAGGCAAATTGAGCAGATTTTTATTTCAGAAGTGTATGTATCAAACTGGTAGCCCTTCGCATGAATCGGTACACAAGATGCAGCTATCAGTTTCAAAAAGGTTGGTGACCCCTGGTGTGGGAAGATTGTTCACGTAAGAGTGCACGAACTCACCAGCAGACATTTTTAACAGCCTGTTGATTGTTAGCGTGTAATTTTGTGCATAAGTTTCATCCAAAGTGGCTTTGTTGGATGTTTTCAAAAGTTTCACAGCTTTGTTTTCAAAATTCACAAAAGGTTGCATACCAGTTCATAAGACCCTGGCCCAGTTCAAGACAGCGCATGATTAATATAAAGATTTCAACATTCACAGCTTTTAATAAAGCTTCTTGGGTGGCATAATGTCACGTCACAGGAAACTGTAAATGTTTGTAGCATTTTTAACACGACGCCAAAACACGCCATGACAATGCCAGGCCTGCGGGATAAGTGGTTCGCAAGACATCCGGTCAGGTCAGTGTAAATGTTGATCTTAAGGGTAAGTAAAAGCCAGTAATGTTACTTAAGTATGAAGCCATCATTGGGTACAACGGAGATGATTGGCCAATCGGTACGATGTTCCTGCAAAAGTCGGAAACATGCGGCAGAACCGTGGAGAGTAGGCTACAGATCAAAACACAGCCATTGCAAGCACATAGACCAGGGGTGTCAAACTCGTTTCAGTACAAGGGCCACTTCAGACAAATTTAATCTCAAGCGGGCCGGACCAATGTAATCTATGTAAAACATCCTGGTTATAAGTAATGACGACAACTGTTTTCATAACTTTAATGCAAAATGTTCAAGCTTATCTGAAAATGATTATTAGCACATTTAAGGAGCAACCTTTACGAAACACCCGATGTTGTTTCACCACTGAAACCTGCTGTGAACACACCAAACCTACAGGTATCCCATTCACCTCCGCAAAAAAGCAGGAAACGGACCAAATGTCTTGGAAAACTCTGCATATTCTTTGTCAACTTTTCTGTGTTTCGATAAAGACATTTTGGGTAACGAGGCTGCCACAGAATTGAGAATAAAACCTAAACTGAGCAATTTAAGGAAAGACATAAAGCCCAAGTCCGCACATGGAATAGTTCTGCATCTAACAATACGTCCTAATAACGCCACAATGCAATTTCCTTCGCTCTTACCGCATTTTCACGAAAAACTGCAAAGATGTCCTCCGCGTTTCACTACATACATATTTGAAACAGGAAGTTGCTTGTGTGGGTGGTTTTAGTCAACATTTCTGTGTGTTTTTTAACACTAGAACAGTGGCGATGTCGATTAAGACATTTTTTAAAATTCAATGCGCTTTTTTCTGCAGTTACTGCTTTTTACCGATTCTTAAATTTTACCTGGTCGAATAGATTTCTGTGCAGTTTATTTTTGGTCAGTTATTGGAATAGAAGCTTTACGTAGTAAATTTTAGTTACAGTTGTACCTTGAACTTCGAAGATTTCGAAATCGACATCGCTGGAGCTCAAGGCAGGCCCGTAACCAACTTGGGACATCAGGGGTGGCGAAGAGTTTTTTGAGAGGGGCCCAAATTACTATGTCCAATAGTTTTCAACTACACTCAACACATTTAACCAGGGGGGGCGAAAAATTTGTGTCGGGGGGCTTCGCCCCCCCTCTGCCCACCCTGGTTACGGGCCTGGCCCGGATTTCTAGTGTTGAACTTTGTCAACAGTAGTTGAACTTTTGTATGTTCATACCTGTTTGAAAGTTCAAACCGATGTGAACATGCAAAAGGAAATATGCAGAAAACGGGTAATTTTCACGTAAGAAAAACAATGAAATATAAGCAATTGCATTTAGGTTTCAAGTGATTGAAATCTAGTCACCAGTTATCGAAACATAACTGGATAAATTTCTCAAGCAAACAAAGATGTTTTTACTTTACAAACTCATCCCGCGGACCGGATACAACCTCGCAACGGGCCGGATTTGGCCCAAGGGCCGTATGCTTGACACCCCTGACATAGACAAAATCTAAAACTGCACGAAAGAGAAAAATCTAACGACTTTTGCGCAAATGCACAAAAAGTTTTATCTTTCAACAAATAAAAAGAAAAAAATAGCTTGAACTCGATGTTGAACTCAAGAAGCCGAAACTTGTATCAGCACTATTTGTTTGAAAACAAAGAGATGTGGCTGACGAAAAGGTGCATCTGTGGCGAACCGTATTTAGGAGTGTATTAAAGGCCTTTTGCCCTGTTTGGCTGGGGCTAGCTGCAGTGCATCCTCTAAGGTGTGCAATTGCGCAATGGCACCAGACCACTTGCGCAGTGAAAATCCCATTCCCGCCCACTTGCAACATTCCAAAATTAAGTATCATTTATATATTGCACTGAACTGTCAACCGTTGAAACGCTTCACGAGTTGTGGTTGCGCACGCGCATGCGCACTAAACTAAACATTTGCTCAGTGTAAAATTTTCTTAGTGGAAACACTGGCTAGCTGCCAAAAGTATCCACTTCATTATAACCGCGAATTGCACAGGAATGTTCTCGGTTGGCACCCCAGCAGCACGAAACAAATTTGATTAACCCTCTTCTAAACCGCGCCTACGTATATAGCGAAGTTTTACGAGATTATGCGCGACGATTGATAAAAAATAAACTTAGGCTATTGAACAATGATGCTCCTTCAGTTTTTGTTCACGTCACAATGATTAGCAAACAATTATGAAACCTGATCTTGATTTTATGCATTTAGTGCTACATTGACGAAAGTCAAAAACGCGTTTTAAGTATTGTGACAAACAGTGATATGTCAAATTTTTCGAAAATAATATCGAGGATAGTTGTTAGAAAGTTTTGTTAAGCTAAACATAACTTTTTTGGTATACTACTGCTTCGGAGCTTGACCGCTGAAACAGTTGTTTTTTTCCAAACAAAATTGTTTAGACTAATTCTTCGGCCATAGGGGAACTCCCTATAAAGTCTGCGTTATTCCTTATGTGAAATTTCAGGAAGTCAGATTTTGTTGATTAGAATGTTTGCGTTAGCAGTGACTGACAAATCGCTTTCACGAACAAGGACAGCATGCAGTCACGCTGGGACATGCTGTTATATCAACGAAGACCCGCCACTGGTCATGATAAGCGCAATTTTGTTGTAAAATGTGAGGGGGGAAGCTTGGTGTGAAACCAATATATTACGAAACCAAAAGAGAAAAATACGAGGGGACACGGCATATTAAATCCCCACTATCTGAAAAAGTGGAGGGGGCGCGTCCCCCGTGTCCCGACCTAATTGCGTCCACGCTGGTCATTAACGTTGGTGCAGGTCGGCACGTGTCACGATATCGTTGTGCATGCGCTTTTCTAACGAAAAGAGACTCGGTTTATTTTGTGTATCTGCCATATACGCTAGCGCTGCGCAATCAGTCCACTTGCGAACAAAATCACAAACAAAGCAAACGGATGACGCAAAACCAGAGAAGTGCTTGTGGCAATTTTCCTGGAACAAACATACATTTCCTACATTCCACGTCAACGAACCGTAAATCAACCTTTTCAATTGGAAGCGGCTGTGAGCTCAGGTTATCTTTTGCAGCGAAAGCGACACTGAAATGGCGTCGCTTAGCAACAGGGCTGCTGCGCATTTCCTGAGGCAATGTGTACTGCAGGTGAGCTCACAGCACGATCCGTTTCACGGAGAGCCTAACACCGCGTTTGACAGTGACAGGCTATTTATTTCTGCCATTCGTTCTTTGCTTGGCAAATGAGTGTTCTCGTGGCAGAAACTTACCGAATATTGGATGCGCAGTTTCGTTGGTTTGAGGCGGATGCTATCAAGAGAATGCGCAATCTCTGTCCGGTGTCGATGAAGCTTTTATTTATTAACAAGTGCGTGGATTGCAGGTAACGCGCTGGTGACGCGTTAGCACAGATATGAACAACGGCTTCGAGGTTTATAGGAATTAGATTTCAGTGGGTGCTGAGTGCGAGTTTTGTTGAACAGTCACTGATCTTATATCACTGCCGTGACAAACACAGATTTTTCATAATCATCGCGTTTGAAATGCTGAAGATCGCCAAGCTTCAGTTTCAGCATCTACTTCACATCATGTCATGAGCAGTCTTAATGTATAAAAGCATTATCTGAGTCTAAGCGTTAGTCGGAAAAATCTGTCTAGTAGGGAGATTATTTTTAATATGCTTTCAGCATAGGCAGAAGAAATGTTCAACGTATTTTTACCATCCAAATGCATTACAGAAAAATAAAAAGTGAGCAATGAAAGGCGTAAAAGCTTTTTTTAGAATCACCAAGTAAAGGCACTCATCTCTCGAAAAACCTTGTCGTTTGATAATTTTGGTAAAAAAAACAATCAGGTTCTTTTCGTCGACTGCACAAAAAGTTACCCAAGTAAGGTGAAGTATAAGTGTTGTGTAATAAACAGTTTCCCAAACCTTAAATGTAGAGTGAATGATTTTAGTTATAACTCCAATGCAGTCAAAAGATTACGCAACAAGGCTCGAGTTGCATAAAGCCCATCACCATCCTGCCATTGTAACACAAATGTTTTTTTTCAGAATAGATTGAAACCTTAATTGAGCGAACTATTAATTTTTACTACAGCAACGTGCTGCTGAAAAGTATGTCTTCCAAGCCTTATATCAACAATAACAGGATGCATATTGATTAAAATGAGCAAGGTGTGATGCGCTTGAAATACTTTATGCACTGACTTGTTACACGACTTGGAAATAACGGGAAATTCAATGTGTCCAGCAGCATATTTTTGGAACTAATGGTGTTTAGTGTGTTTTTTATTCTAAAGAAAATAGATGTAAACGCAAAATTTCGTACGTTTTACAGGATAGTTCATTTTACAAAAAGGTGTAGCAGCAACAACACTTCGGCTTCCAGTAGGAATACAAAGTTTGAAACTTGTAGCCAATTCGCGAAAATGTTTGAAGCTCAGAATATAATATTCATACATCAACTGTGCAATTGGTGCGTAACTGGGGCAATGTTTATGTCACCAGTCACGGTTTTAACATTTTACTAAAGAATTACTGCCAAATATGATATGCACTAACTGCATCTTTGTTTGATTCAGGCAGAGGCGGTACTGTTTTCTACGGTATCGAAAACATCAATTCAACAAGACTTCATGAAATATATGATCACATGTAGATCAAAGAAAAACATTTCAACGTTTGCTTCGCGCATAAATCAAAAAGATTTGCAAAAAAACATTTTAGTTGAAGTGTCGTTTCACAGCTGTGAGCATGCCCGCAAAGGGGCAATTGCCCCCTCCCCGAAAAAAATATCATGTTTTGTTGTTAGGTACAACAAGTTACAATCATTTTGCCCCCACCCGTAATTATTAGCTAGTTGCGGGCCTGACTGTGAATAGATTGATGACGAGTTGAGTGATCTAAGAAAAAATTGAAGATGCGTTTGAAGAGAACGGAGCAGTTCTTTGCAAAAACTTCAGTCACACTTGCTGAAGTAAATATATTTTCCAAACAGATTTCCGTTTTGGATTGCTCTCACACAACACTGTATGTGGGCTTGCAGAAGACTGCATGTAAAATTACAAAGCGCAATACTATTCGGCTAAATCTGAAAAATTGTTTGTAGCTTTCTTGTTTGCCTGTTGCAAGGAAGCACCGAATTCCTTGCAACTTGCGTTTTCCACATTGTTTTCATGCATTTATTTGGCTGCAGGCGATTTGCTTTAAGATCAGTTCGAAACATACATGTTTATAAGACATAAATGAAAAAATAGCTGGTGGTCCTTAGAACGACGACAGCTCACATTCTGCTGCATGATGATGAAGCAGTGCTTGTTGCTTTCATTGTTCACATTGCTGTGGACCACAGCAGCAGCAGGTAGGGAAGATTTTGCTGCATGCGTTACAATAACCAATTTGGCAAGCGGATGTTTTTCAGTTCTGTTTTAAGGTTTTCCTTCGTATTACAATAAACTTTTACTTGCCAGGAAGCACTCGCTAGCGATAAAGAAGCGCGGGAAGCACTCGCTATCAATCTGTGGAAGTTAAAGTCTGAAGCTGCGGGAAGGGAGTTAGGATGGCGCGGTATTTTCTCTTCTCTGATCCTAAAAATCGTTTTCACAAAATATTTTAGTTTTCTCCCCAGCTTTCGTCATCAAAGTTGACGCGTTTCATTTGAAGTAACAAACTAAAATAACCGCTACGCATTGATGACTGCATCGTAATAAAACTCATAACGTTAATTCGTTCACGTGCTGGTTCTGTCTACATAAAAAAGTCACCCGATCGTCGGCCTTGGTCGGAGCATGCCATCATTGCAAATACATATGCAAGAGCAGGCACTTTTTTCGGGGTGAAAAGGATATTTTGCCCAAATTTCTCCAAATTTGCCTGAAAAGCCTTTATGCGACGAACTTTCTCCCCGCAAATTTTTGTGTAGTTGTTGGTACGTTATATTTGCCTCTATCAAGTTGCCACAGACTTGAAAATAGAAAATTTGGCATTTGAAATGTGGTTCTGTGTAACTCAACTGAAAAAAGCACGCTAGACGTGCAAGCAACGTATTGTCAGAAACGACTTGACTCCGTATTCCTGAGCTTCAGCCCCACAGTTCTGAGATTTTCCATTCACATTCCAGCTGTTGCCGCCAGCAAGAAACCTAAGAACTAGCTTAGGTAGGCTGAAAGTTGCTTCCTTCGCTGAAGACGTGTATATGATATATGTGGTATGTATCATATTACTATGTTATGACTATGTCATGAGTCTCACAACATTGTCTGTTCAACTGCACGTATATGCAACAAGCTTTATGGCAAAATGTGTTCATCCAAACACTGTAGTTAAATAAAAACTAAAGCTCTTTTGTACTAGCCACATCTTCGTAGAGGCCAGACATTATACATGCTTATGATATACTGTACTTCGCATTACTAGTTTCGTGGAAATTGCATAAGATAGCACAGTCACAAGTGTCCATGGGATGGGAGTGGGACTATAAAAAGTTGCTTCGTGGACAAGTCTGCTAATGACCCAATTTTGAAAATAACTTTTATGCTAAACAAAGTCTCTTTTCAAGGATATTTTCTGTTTTTTGGTACAACGATGAAATTAATGGAAAGTAGAACGAGCTGATAATACATACGTTTATTTTGTTTCCGGAAAACTTTTAGGAGGTGAAAACGATTCCGAAAGGTATTACGAAAACAAGGACAACGGAACGAATGGAGGAAATTGGACCACGAAGGGATCAACTGTGAATGAAACCACAGACAAATCCAATACTTCAAATCCTGTCCTGGATCCTGAAACCCAATACCGACGTGCTAATGAGCTTTGTATCAAGGGTTGCAAAGAAAGCAGAGGTTGGACACTTTTATTTGTAATTTTGAGTAGGATGGGAAATGTAAATGCGTCTTTTTTAAAATGAATTTTTTAGAAAGCTTCAGAAATATCAAGGGCGCTTCTTGCTGAAAACAGACAACTGTTTGGGGTATCTGGTCAGGTTACGACAGCTTTGATTTATCAAAATCAAATTGCAAAACGTTTGGAATGCCGGTTCGTTCCTTCAAAGAAATTTGATGAATGGCATGTGTCACTCCATACAGTATTTTGGAAAGTTTTCCTTACCTAGAAAGTTTAGTTTTGTCGGCTTTGGAAAGCTTTTCCTGACACTTTATACCTGTACTTCTTCCAGCCCTGACAATTCCGAAATTTCCATTGTGTTACACTGCCTGTTAAGTGCTTGTAAAATGAAGATTGATATGAAATTGTAAAACAACATGTCTCTGACAATTGGCGAAACAAGTCTACAGCGATAAAGCTACAAAAATCACCAAAATATGTTGGACTTTCAATTACCTTGGATTGTGCGGAAATAGTCGAACAGTATTCCATTTCTTTGACAACATTTTATGTTTGACGCAGCTCTCTTATTTCAGTTATCACACCAGTTTTCCCAAACGTGCACACATCCTTTGTCTTCGAAATCAACAAATAATAATAAACGTCTTTAGCACCGTTTTTTTGACTTTCGAGGAAGTTTTTTCAAATTATGAAGTATTTTTAAACACTTCACAAACTTTCAGCAAGCGTTTGCCCAATCTTTTGCTTATTTTTAGCGAAATTTTGTTAACTTTGCAACAAAGTTTGGGTGATTTCGTGTTGCAACTGCTCTCCCTACTCCCTGCATCGTACACCTAAGAGCATAGTTGTAATAAATCGGAAAACGGTTAAAACCGTGTAATCGGAAAATGGTTAAAATGCAAGATACACATCTTGGAAAACTAGACTGTACTGATGGAAAAGCACTTCACATTGTTCACGATTATCCGATTACCAATCGTTATCGACTGAACGGCCTGTGGCATGGTGGATAGGACTTGAGTTCCACTCAACCCCGGGTCTTACCAAGACCTTGTAAACTGGTACTGGTTGGTTCAAGATATGGTTTATTCGTGCATTTTTGTGACTGAAATCGCGAAATAACACAAATGCAATAGGAAGAAAAAGAGAATCATGGCGAATCATGGCGAAAAAGAGAATCAGGCAATTTTTGTGAGATGAAAAGGATATTTTGCCCGAATTTGCCCGAAAAACATTTATGTGACAGACTTTCTCTACAAATTTTCTGCAGCTGTTATTACATTCTATTTTGTTCTACCATGTTGCCATAGGCTTGAAAATAGAAAATTTGTCACTTGAAGCCTGGTTCTTAATACCCAACTGAAAAACATATGCTAGGCTGTTCCCAACCTTTTTAGTGTCGTGGACCCTTTTTGACAATTTGGCTGAAAACTGTGGACCCCCTTAACAAAACCAATTAAAACCCTGCTCAGGGTCATGTGACTTAATCCGAAAGCAGTTTTTAATTCAATTTTATCATTACTTAGAATTAATGTTTGTAGCTGATTCTTTCAGTAGCTGCAATTTAAAGTACTCTGTCGAGCAGCCATCTCGAAACTTGCATAAGTTTTGTATTTTTCGAGTTACGGGAGTGTGTGCTCAATTTGGCCCTGCTTTCATGACGCGTAACAACAGTATTTTCGCAATTTGGCCTTTGGTAATTGTCTTGCAACAAAATGAGCGCATCTTGGCCTATGGATGTGCGCATCTTGGCCTATGGATACCTGTCGAGCAACAAAAGAATATATGATCAATAGGCATGCGTAGCCCACATCACGTGTAACAGTTGCACACGTAATAGCACTGTGTATGCTACCGCAACATTTAGCTTGTTTGTGAGCTAAGCCTGGCGGACATTTTGGCTTTGAGGACCTTACAGTATGTGACTAAAAAGTGCAAAAGCATCCTTAAAATAACATATTTTCATGTATCAACTTAATTTGCTTTTGTTGCATGTAGAACCGCAAGCTCGGGCAAAGCATGATTTTGATCTTCAACAGGCAGCTCATGTTTCTTTATTTTTCTTGCCCTTTTAAAGTCTTTACTATGAGTGCTTCACATATTTTTGAGAAATTTATTTTTGTTTTTTTGCAAAATAAAAATTTTTCAAAATCCAACAAGATTGTTTTTCAAGCAAGATGAGCTTGTGAATTTCTCAGAAATCGCTGAGTTGTTGAAATACACGCCTGGGCTTCCCGAAATGCTTCAGTAAGTCTCGATGATGGGACAAAATTGTTGCCAGTTTGGCCTATGTTTCCAACAGTGTAAGTGTTCACTCTCATGGACCTGAGCAGGGGTTGCTACGTTCAAGTGGTCTGTACTAGAAAAGGTTATCATTCATTTGATTTGCATGTTAAAAATCATGAATGTTTCCTGAAGCTTATCGCGTAGTAATTAAAAGCTCTCGGTTTTCCAAATTGCTCCAAGCTTTCGAGGAATCAGCCGACTGGGTTCTGCTCATAGGCGTAGTCAGGGGAGACATGGTCTCCTTGCACGCTTCTGACATATCTTTTCATTTTGTTCTTTGAGAAGTGTTGTATTGTTGCGATCGGAAATCCCGAGCGGCATGTGCGCAAAGCTTCGCACCGTGGCAGCAAGCAACAATAGAGATCATGCTCGCAATCTCTCTTACTACTGCTTGCTCGCGCTACACATATGATGGTGTTATTCTTCAGGCACATCCCGTTCGTGGTGAATCACACAATCAACGCAACACCACCGGAAAGGTTGCAACAGTATCAAACCTAATACTGTTCCTCGCTTAAAGTGAAAATATTTGGCACCGCCAAAATGTTTGGTTGGCTACGTCACCGGCTCTGCTTTCTTCACATGGGATGATTCAAACTTGCAGTTATCTGTATTTCGAGTAACTAGTCTCTACAAAAGCGACACAAGTGGATCTATCCGCAATTTTTTAAAATAAGAAATTGATTTCGTGGAAGTGTAACACTGCACACAAGCAGTCCTGAAAACTTCAAGTAATGCTTACTGGTGAAAAATTGAATCGGGGAAACAAGAGCAGAGAAAGCAAACAAATTCAAGAATAAAGTTAAAATCAATAAATGAAAAAATAAGCTGCAGTCATTGCAGCACTGAAAAACACGTCGTTTCTGAATAATTGTTTTCAACTGAAACTGCAAAACCGTCTGACGCTCAGGGCCGGCCTTAAGCCGATGCAAATGATGCAGCTGCATTGGGCCCCGCGCCTCTGCGGGCCCCGCACCACGGTGTTTGGGTAGATTGTTCATTTTTTCCAGATACAACTTGCGCTTGAGAATTCACTAGAAACGCCATATCAATTTCATTGTTAACAAAGAACGCTCTCGTCAGAACTAGCAAATGTCCTCTCGAACATTAGCAAACGTGCTCAATTCTCGTGTTGGTGCTGTACTGCATATCTGCGCTCTACCACGATCGTAACACCGTTGACTGAACACGATGACGTCATAAAATCACTCCTCAGAGGGGCCCCGCGCCCAGGTCTTGCATTGGGCCCTCATCTGCTAGGGCCGGCCCTGCTGACGCTACTATAGTCGAGCAACGCAACAAACCCACATTGACTTTCGCCGTTATTACTCAAAATAAAGCGTTAAGGTAAAATATTTAAGAAAGAGCAGGATTACTTTCGTTGGGTTGGCAGCCGGAAAATATGTTTACTCTTTGGCCAACATATTGTTGATGACATGTCTTACAACGTTACAAGCAGGGCTATGGAGCCGGTACTGAAATTTCAGGCTCCGGCTCTAGCTCCGGGCATTTAATTGTTTTGGCTCCGGCTGCGTCTTGAGCTTTTTGCCTCCGGATCCAGAACAATTTGGTCCTAATAATAGCAAAAACGTATTACTTGTATAACTCGCTTGAACCGGAACCCAAATTTCAGACTCCGGCTCCACCATCTAAATATTTTTAGCTCCGGCTCCAGCCATCCAAAATTGCCTGGGCTCAGGCTCGGGCTCTGGATCTACAGCCCTGGTTACAAGTCGCTACATAAACACCATAGTTTGCGCATGTCAGATTTTGCTTCAGCGGGAAGGTTTTGCATTTTCCCATTAGTTGTGAAACACACGTGACCATTGATTTTCTGTATTATTCATGGTAACCACAAAGCGCACAGTGCTTGCAAGGCCTTTACACACCTTCCAGTTCCTTTTCAGTGGGCATGCTAGCAAAAACATCAAATTGGAGAAACAACTACGCCCTGCAAATGTGACAGGTAAGAGACCCACGGGCTTGGGCTGAAGGATAATGTAAGATGCGCTCTGTCACAAAAATATCCTCGTATAGATAAGCTACTCAAAAACAAACTGTATCAAAAGTTCCATTGAATTTGATTTAATGGCAACTTGCATATCTTTGTTGAAGTGCATACACATCACACATGTTCGTTCATATATATAGGCGAGACCTTTGTCACCCTATGGCCTGGATTCTACTTCTAGAGTTGCTCTCATGCTTGTCTTTTGCAAACTAGACCACCGCGGCACGCAGTGTGGCATTGCGCTATTTCGCATTTATCTTATGCATATAAAGGCCATGGACCCCCCACAATCAGTCTGTGGCCCCATGGGGGTCCATGGACCCCCGGTTGGGAACCACTGTCTTAGATCTTCAGCAGACATTAAAGCCTTTCTTCTAAAGAACAAACGGCATTGCGATCTTTTCTTGGAATTTATAGCTCTTTTGTGTAGTTCAGAAGTCTCTTCGGTAAATTTCAATGATTTCTTGCGATTTTTGTAGGTTTGTGTTTCGGATATGCGGGACCGTGTTGCCTCCCTCGAAAATATCGTATAGGTGTCGATCTGATTAACTGTACGTAAACTCCTTTTATTATACTAACAGTAACCACATATTTTATGAACCAAAGAAGCACAATCCATTCAGTGGACACAGGGCTTATGCCGTTTTTAAGTTATTATTTTCCACGCAATACGCAATACAATGTTTTAATCCTCGATTCCATAAGTCGATGGTAAACAGCATGAAGACAAGTTTTGCACAGCAGCAAAGTATTGTCGCAACGCCCTCAGTTAACCATACGAAGTCAGCCTAATGCAGACACGTTTTTCCCAGTAAAATTAACGATAACCTTTTCTAGCTGGTTTATCTAGCATGTAGAAAGAGGTTCAACAAGCAATCTCTGCATGCTGGAAATCTAGTAAAAGCAACCAAACGTAGGATGCAATACTGAGAATATTGCTTTTCATCAGAGTTTTGCAGTGTCTGGCGGTCTTGCGTTGTTGAGAGCTTTTTGTCAATGGAAAATTGAACGTCAATCAAATACCGTTTTTTTCTTTTTCATTCTTTTTTTGTAATTGCTTTCGTGCGGACGGCCTGCATCTCTCGCACGCCCAGATGCACAATATTGTTGTGTTTTTACTGTACTGATAAGAGCATATAGAGTAGACATTTGCATTTCCGTTCGTTTCAACGTAAATTGTGAAGTTATGATCTGCGCAGTTTCGCAAATGTTTAGTTAATATTGAGTCATCACAAAAAAGAGTTGCGCGTGGCCCCCAAAATCGAAGGGCCCTAGGCCATGGCCTATTTAGCCTATGTGCAAATCCGTCACTGCTCTGAGCATCTGCTTCGCAGTACTGAAGTTTGGCGTTCCATTCACATTCCAGCTGTTCCTGTCAGCAAGAAACCTCGAACCTAGCTGAGGACATATATCCACATACTGTTATGGCAAAATGTGTTCAATTCTAAACATCGTCCTTAAAAATACAAACACAGCTTTTCCGAACTTGCCTGACACGTTGAAGCAATGACACATGTGATTTAAGGGAACGTCAGAATGCCGGTATAACCTTAAAGGTTAATACCTATAGAAGAGCTTAGGGTCAAAACGCTCATGCAAAAATATTATAATGGACTCTACTAATATGACGTAAGTGCCCTGCAGCATACTCCATCTCACAGTATACAATTAAAGAAGTACATAAATGAATTCCCTTATTTTTCCCAAACTTTCATGTGAGTCAGCTACTCATCAACTCTCACATACTAAAACACGAAGTTACAAGAATCAGTTTGTTGAATATATATATAGATATACCTAATGTGTTTTCTATGGCATAATGAACTTTCATTTATACACTTAATCAGGGTTTTTAAGGAAAATATTAGGTCCCTTGCATGGACCTGCAGGGAGTCGATTTCTCTGATTCTAGTTACCCGATGATAATTTATTCTGATTCTAGCGACCCGATTTTCAATTCTAAGGTCACAATCGGGTTCTTAAAACACATTAAAAAACTGCACTCAATAACAAAAATATCTAATTTCCTTAGTATTGTTGAAAATGTCAAAACTTCTTTGCCCAATTTTTTTGAGATTTTGCTCAAATTTATGACAGATCAAAACTTTGAGGGACACCTGCAACCCCTGCACCCTACACCCCTGCACCCTGGCTCCTACACCACTGAACATGTGTCCTTTTTGGAACATTTCTGAAAAGCTCTCGCATTTTGTACGTGTTTTTGGCGCTCATTTTTGGTAATTGTTAGATAATCTTAAAGAATTTTGTCTATTATATCGGCAGGGTGCTCTTGCAGTGATGTGTGCCAGAAGCCCGAGGCATGCCCTCCTCCAGGAATAAAATATGTGGATCAAGTCGGTAAGCACATTGGCAGATCTTCAAACGTGTGGTTATTCCCAAACAGACCGCATGATGCTAGCATTGTCACATACTTTTTTCCACCTCTATCGTGTTTAAAACTATCAACGTATACTTCTGATATTCCACTGCGGCTTCGACAGAAGAACCTTTGCGCAAATTGTGACAAAATGTGTAAAAGTCAGGTCTTTAAGCAGCTACCCACTTTGTCCCTTACTCTGATAATGAGGCTTGGATGCAGATATACAGATATTTGTAACATTTTGTTATTTGATTCGTGATAAGGACTCTCCAAATTGAATCTTGCTTCGCATCGCATATTACGTCTAGCTCGATTTTTGGGTAAATTTATGACCAGTTTTTTTAAAACATGTGCAGTTTTTCTACAGAAACACACTTTAACCAATCAGTCGCAATGACCCTTAAATTCAAAGCAACGTTGTGCGTTCTTTTCTACCAATTCAGTTGCTGTTAGGTCTTAGAGGTTTTAGAAACAGGGGGGGCATGAATTTGTGCAAGATATAGTTTGCAGCAAACAATGGGTAACAAGTCACAACAGATTCCTTTAAAAGTGTTTTATACCGGGGTAAAATTACGACAAACTCGTAACTTGTGGCACTAGACGATAACCAGTGTGTAGTAACGAACAACAGCAACAGCTTAAATCAGGGGCGTGGCGAGGGTGGAAATGGAACGCAATGCCCTGGTTTCGTCAAATTATTTCGCAATATCAACAAGCTTTCTTTATTAATTTTGTGAAATGTATACTCATTCTGGACCCGATCTGATACCGACGTATGTAAGAATCACCGATGCAGATGCAGCTGAAAGTCTTCAATATATGGAAATTTACTGTATTTGAAATATAATTTCCGCTGAAAGAAATGCAGCGAAAACCTCATCGCCTCATTTTATCAGCAACGATTACCAACAGTAGCTTCTTTGCTCGTCTGTATGATATTTTCTGCTGGGTGGTATACCAAACAGCCTGAAGTACGAAAAACTGCTGATGCCCCTCTACGCGAAAATTCAGACGATTGAAATGTAATAATAACGTTTCTTAAACAGTTTTATTTTCGGACACATTGTTCGCTTCTGAACAGTTACTTTTTTGAAAATAGAGACAAAAATCGTCGACGTCAAGAAGTATCAATGCCCATGCAAGGAGGTCCTTAAGACAGCTATCGGACTTGGGGCGGGATTGGCTGCTGCCGCGTGTCTGCTTCTGTTTTTGTTTCTGAAAAACTGGTAAGCCATTTCTACTTAGTTCACTTTAATCTGTGTTTCTTGTAGTGATAAGCCTGTGGTCGCGTCATTTTCTAAGCATGATGAATGCCGCTTGCTTGTGAACCTGCCATCGCATATCCGGTATGGCTGTTCGGTTTCAAAATTGAACGCTTAGAATCTGTGACGACGACCTGGCGAAAAACACTGAGTGGAAACCGTCAACACAAGCTTTGTAGAGGAGAATAGGATAAATTTGCTGGGAATCGCTGATCAGAAAAATGCTCCGAGTGCCCAATTGAGAAAGGATATTAGTTCAGCTTGTATTGGCGCCAAAATGACCTCTCGCCAAGACTGTCGAGATTGTGTCTAATACAATTGTCAGATAAAAGTACAGCATGTCAAAGAATAGGTCAGAAAGGTTTTGTTCAGAAAGCATTTAGCTAAAAAGCAAATACGCTCTGGAAATTGTGCAAACATTTTATGGAATTTAATTTCCTAAATTTGCAAAATTTATATCACTCTCACGAAGCTCACTGTCTATCGAAAGAAATCCTTTCTCACCTACGAATCAGACACGAAGATCTTAACAGAGTATTATTTCGCGTACAAGATGAGCATCATCAGTTAGTAGCCAAATAGACCTTTATTCTCAACATAAAGGTTAGAAAAAATTTGAAATTGTCAAGAATGTGTCAGATCAAGTAACAGTAAAAGCCTGCGTGAAAAAGCTCCTGAAACGTTTTGCGTAGCAACTTTACTATTGGATGGAAAACCTTTGATGTCATGCAGCTTGTTGGATTCTTATAGCGCAACCACCAGAAACATTCTTATGCCACAACGGGCATGCTGATACAACACAGCTTTTGAGAACAACCAACCAACAAACAACCAAAAAATGCGTTGCTTTCCTTGCTCGACAATCTGCTCCAGCGTCTGTACCGAATATGCAAAGCACAGATTCTTCTGCAGATGGAAAAAGCGGTTGCTATAAAACTCCTGCGCTGTTCTCTATTGCAGCGCATGTAGGTGGCACACTGGGTAAAGCACAAAAATGTATTTGGGTTCTAAAGTAGGCGATCGTGAATGAAAAAGAACGGGAAAACAAGACAGCGAAAAAATATTTGCGAATTAATGAAAATTGCAGTTAGTCATGTTCTATTGCACCCTGTAACAAGTAGAAAATGTATTCTGTATCATTGTAATGCCCTTGCAAAAGTTATTACTGCTGCATGATAAATTACTTGTAAACACATACATAGCAAACAAGCGTTAAACTATTGCAAAACACAACATTTCAAACCATCCTTTTGAAAATGGCAGCTTATGCAATATACTTTTACGGAAGAAAATTTTAACTCACAAACGATAGCAGCAATCATCCGACACGACAGAATATGATTTCAATCACGTGCAGTAGTGACTCAGAAGTGCGATCCACTATTTGCTACATTGGATAACAGAAGTGCACTCGCGTTAAATCGTCAGAAGCAACAACATGAACTGTATTTTGCTCACTGCTGAGAGGGCACGATGTTTTGTAATCTTTCACAAAAAGAACTTAAAAGTACAGCCATCATACGTCGTTCCACGTCAGTTCAGAGGACAGATCTCTTATAAGAAAGTCATTTCTTTCCAGTATCGCTTGAAACAAGTTGAATAAAGTTATTTTCCATACTAGCAAATCTGGTTTGATAAGAATGACCAGACGAATTCGTTGAAAAAAAATCTTTGCATATTTTCGGCAATTAACTGTGGTAAAATTTGTACATGAATTTTGAACTTCGAGCTGATAATTATCATTAAATTTCAATGTTTCTGACGTTTTGTACAAAGGAGTTATATGGCATATATATTGAAGAGAAAGCAATATCTTCAACAAATTGCTTTGTAATACTGACATGGTTGCAGAACTGAGTCATTGGCTGTACCCTGTGAAATAACGCATTGTTGTAAGTGCCAATGCACGAAACTAAAATATAATATCTCAAATCTCCAATAGGAACAAATTTACGAATTATAAACAACATGCGAGATGCACAGAAGTTTTCTTTTAATTTAATGAGCGTGGGAGTACCGGTCCTACCTGTTATCTATTAATACGCCCAATACTTGTTGCTTTCTATTAATAACCTGCTATCTATTATTACGCCCAAAATATACTATCCCTGTAACAAGTTACATTGTAAATGTAAACAGTGATAGCTGACAATGTAATAGGACTGCCTGAGTATTTCACAGACCTTGTTAACATGTACACGTATTTGGAATAAGTAATTGGTAATTTACTTAAGTGCATCCACCAATCTACATTACCCTGTCCCCAAGTTACTAAGCTGTGCAGAATATGTACATTTTTATGAGACTAACAAAGATAAGTATCATCCGCATAAAGTACATTTTAAAGAGCAAAGCAATTCGGAAAATCATTCACAAACAACATTTTAAATAAAAGTAGCCCTAAACCTGACCCTGTGGTATCCCACAAAAATGTTTGTTAATGGAAATTTTGCATTTTTAACATGGCGTAATGCTGACGATTTCTAAGGTAGATAGAGAATAGTTGGAGTGGGATTCCTCATATCGAATCTAAAGTTCAATTTGTCAAGTGGAATTTTGAAATTGACTGTATCAAAGGCCCTTGATGAGCCAATGAATATAGATCAAGCACAGAGATCATTATCACTATCGTTAAAGAGCGGAATGAATAGTTTCAACTGCAAAATCAGTTGTAGATCTGCGCCTGCATCCATATTGATGTTTTGGCAGTAAATGAGACACTTGCAAGTTTTTTCAAAAAATTTATTAAACTACAATAAACTAGATATCGGTCTATAATTGCCACACCTGGTTTGGTCACCTGACTTGTAAATAGGTGTAATTTGAGATATTTTAAAGTAGTTTGGATCTGTGTTTTAATTTATACACCGATTAAAAATAGGTGCCAGAATTAGTACTAAAAATTGACACGAACAATTAATTAAACTTGGTTTTTGTATCACCGTATAGCTTTATTTTCAGAAATGTTATCAATTAGAGCTGAAACTTCTTTATCTGGAGTTTAATGCAAATTTAAGGATGAACAACAAGGGTTTGCGTATTGGTACTTACCTGAAGGTTCAGAGTTCTTGTTTCTGCCAACTTGGACCATACTTCACTAAAAGATGTAATAAAATCGTTGGAAATTTTCATAGGCTCAAGAAATGTTCTATCATCCGTACTTACTTTTTCCGGGATCTACCTTTGTTTTAGATTTTTTTCAGATTCATTAAAGTTATTATATTATACCACAAGCACTTTGGATCATTTTTGCTATTAACAATTTTTGTCTCATAATGCTTTATTTGCCAAATTTAATTAAGCTAGGCAACTTGTTTTTGTACTGCTTGTAGAAAGAGTATTTGTATGGATTTTTTACTCCATACTTACAGAACATCTTCTCTTTTTGACCTGACTATAAATCTAGGATATTATCCCACAATTTCTTAACAATTGCTTTTTTAGGGATGCATTGCAGAGATGATAATGAGGTTCATGAACTTCATGAAAGATTTCATAAACAACTTAAGGTGTGCAAAATTAGAAGTGCTGTTGTCAAAAATTAATTTGGAAGACAGATGTTCTTGCGAATCTAAAACAAAACCATCTGCTTTAGCCATAGTTAAAGGCCACAAAGTTGGCGGCAAGTAAATCAGTCACAGTTTATTGACGGGGAAACTAGTTTCGCGTTTTCCAACGCATCATCAGTCCTGTAAATGTAAGACAAATCTTACAGGCGAAATGTTGACACTTGAAAACAAGTAAAGAAAAACACACGAACTGTGGCTAGTTACAACGACACTACTAAACATTTTTCGAAGCTAAAAGGCTGACCTCTTCAGAGCCTCATAAACCAGTCACTGCTAAGAAAATCGCGTTTGGCAGCGGTCTAACAAAGACACTTTTCCTCTGGAGATAACACACGTGCGCGATGACGTATGCCAGAGAGAAGCCATGCGATTTGAACAGAGCGTAACAGTTCACGAAAAATCCAGAAAGGCCTGGACTTTCAACGTACATTGGAAGCCTGCAATGAAGCGAATTATTAGTTATTCCTTGTTCCAGACACAACTTCTTTGATAGTTTGACAGTTCGTCAATTCTCCCTTTTGCTGTCTCATAGTTCTTTCAGTAAATGTCAACATTTGCGGAAAACAGTAGAAGCATGGATTCTCTCAACGGATCGAAGACAGTAAGCAAACTTTAGCCTTGTGGCAAGCTTCTGAGGAATCTGCCTGCTTTCTGCTTTCATTTTTCTGCGACGATTAAAACTTGCAAGCGTATCTATTTTTCATAGTTAAAGGCCACAAAGATGGCGGCAAGTAAATCAGTCACAGTTTATTGACGGGGAAACTAGTTTCGCGTTTTCCAACACATCATCAGTCCTTATTCAAATAGAATTACTTGCTGCCATCTTTGTGGCCTTTAACTATGAAAAATAGATACGCTTGCAAGTTTTCATCGTCGCAGAAGAATGAAAGCAGAAAGCAGGCAGATTCCTCAGAAGCTTGCCGCAAGGCTAAAGATTGTTTACTGCTTTAGCCAGTGTAACTATGCATTGAAGTAAACTAATCATCCTTCAGCACAAACTCCGATCCAGTGCATTGCGGTATTTTTCAGAATCTAATTGTAATTCTTTTTTAAATGAGAGCAGTTCAGAGTTAACCTGACCTTTCCCATCCCTCGCAGGGACTTCTGCAACAATAGTAAAGAAGTTCCCGAAGGAAAAGAAACGGTCACGGTCTACGATGAAACGACAGGAACGTGGATGACAGTTTACGCCGAAGACGTCGTGGAGAACGACAACACAGAAAAAAAGTTGAGCTCCGAGACCGAGGAAGACAAAAAAGCACTGGAAAGCCACGACAATGTTGTGATGCAATCGTTGTGAAAACTATACTCAGCGATACAATCGTTGTGAAAACTATACTCAGCCCATGCGCACCAGCAATCGGAAAGCAAAATCGTTTATGAGACTAAATAGAAAACTAGAATTACGAATTTAATCGTGTGCTTTGAAATACTGTACGTTTCAGCTTTGAAATTGTTTCGGTTTCTTGAAATCCGTTCGCGCCGTTTTTGCTGTCTGATATATAAGTTAACAGTTTTGAAAAAAAGTATCTCTGACTTTGCTCATATCAATGTACTCAATGTACGTTTTTTTATCTTCTAATAATGAATGCAAGGAAGACCGTGAAATATGCTGACATCACATCTGATATAATCTAAAAGTCACCTTACTGAAGCTTGCTTCTCATTGCATGTAATCCAGGCACCAAGTCAAGATTTCATACTGCTTTTATGTTGCAAAATCTTGCCATTGTGGTCAGCCAATCAGGGCAAGGACAAGTTTCTGAACGAATATTGTCAGAAGGCAACCCGCATGTTGCCTGGTGACAAAATTCATATCGTGTTTATCAGTCATATTTCATGTCTTCCTCAAAAAAGGGTATTAAACTTTGAATATTTTTTAGATTTTAGAAGAAAATACAAATTCTTCGTGTTTCAAATAAGGTATGAAGGTTAACTACAAAAAATCAAAAGTCATGGCGCACAGGCATTTTATTTAGTGATCCACTGCTTGTTGATTTGCACCTTGATGACGAACCTGCATTGACAGCTATATTTGGCTGCGAGCTTTTACATAATATATTCAAAATGGACATTAATTGCGCAGACGTAGGTGAAGGTGTAATGGCTTTTTAACATCATTCCATCTTTTCAAACGTCAGTAGACAGAAGGATTGCTAGCGACTGTTGACTTGACGTAGAGATTTCCTGTACATTTTGCCGATTGAAAAAGCACGGGTTCAAGGAAGACAAGCATCAATGCATAAGATGAAACGCGTGGGTTACTTGGCTGTGTTTGGTATTCCTGCGCAGAGGCAAAGTCTCTGCAACTGTCTGTCAATGGAGGTTCATCGCAATTCTTATTTTTTTAATTCTGTATTTTGTTGAGTGTAATATGAAATAAATTCTTACGTTGCTGTTCAGATAGCTTTCGCTTAGTTGATGCGCAAGTGCTGTCTCCCGAATAAGCGTGTTTGGAAAGTGATTCTCCGCCGAGTTTTAACAGCGGCGACAATGGCACGATATATGAAGAAAATCTACGACAAAGTTTGTCACTTCACGTTTCAAAAACGTTCTTTCACACTTCACACTTCATACTGTACGTGTTTGACACGCAATTTTCGCACATGCAGCAAGTAAAGCTAACCATGGTTTCGATATTTAAAAAGTGCTAAAGAGCATCCCCGGAACCCGATTTACAATGTTTTCCAAAACTTTTTTTAAAAGGACAGGACATATTCCTATTTACGTACAGCAAATTTTTGTCACTTAATTATGGTTGATGGTAGTGTCTTCAGTTTCTCAGGATTTACATATGACGCAGCTGTTTCAAAAGTGTTGTGAATGTCCGGCTTACCCTTGTTTTTGTTTTTTTCTGTTTGTTCACAAAAAAAAATTAAAACTTTCACAAGTTGCACAAACCCTTTGAAACGAGAAGCCATTTCTTTGGCCAAAAATGCAGTTTTCTTGCGCATAGTTTCCCACTGACCTCATGGCAGTTTCAGGGCAGTGCACAGCATTTTAAAGAGTTCTGCATCGGCTTCACCGTGTGATTTGCAGTGCCTCGACGTGTCCATGGGTTTCGGAAGGGGGACCAGGGGGGGCAAGGCCCCTCGACTTTGCAAATTTTAGCAAAAAAGGTTTTATGAGCTTCGAGTGGGAAAAACAAATTTCACTAATTTTGGACCCCCTAGAAAATTTGTGGAAAAATCCCTAGTGTCCCCCTCAATGGAAAAAATCCTTCCGACGTCCATGCACGTGTCCTGGTTATTTCGTAGCGAGTCTATGGAGGTTTCGAGGCCAACACATCTACTTGTCATCTGAGGACGTGGTATGTCCCAGTGCGTTTTTATTGAGCAGTTAACTCCAGTTTAATACAGCAAGGTTTCTGTTACTACAAGCAAGTTAATTATTGCGGGATGTGCTTATTGAGTTTTTATAAACATGCTCCTAGAAGTAATAGCAAAATTGTTTGAAAGTTGGTAGGACAACAGTGAAAATTACTTGCTTTTGATATACCTTGTCAAATAAAAAATGTTTCAGATTAAAATCAATTGGATGGTTGTTGATATTCACGAAAAAGTGTAAATCTTCCTTAGATGACAATTGTTTCGAGAAAGTAAGTCAAGTTACAGATTGTGGCATTTTAGAGCGAATCGAATTGTAAACTTTAGCAGACGAATTGGTGGAAAGCTTTTCGCGAGATTGTAAAGAATCACACAAACAGAGTTTAGGGTAGCTTCAATGGCGGAAGGTGGTGAACCTGTTTAATGGTTTATTAAATCAAAGTATTGTAAAACTAGTAATTGCGACATAACCAACAAAACCGTATTTACTGCTTGCTATATTCCAAATAAAATTTGCTGAATAATTCGATTTTTTACTTATGACAAGCTCACCACACCAAGCATAAGATTATGAAAGTTGCAGACTTGTCTGAACTGTGCGTGTTGACATTTGATATCCCAATCATGGCCAAATTCACCGATTTGGCAAATACCAGAACTGTCTTTTTGTTGAGTTTTTTTGGCAAAGAAAACAGTCGTTTTTAGAACGACCAAATGTTGTTTTTCTTTAATTTCCGTGTTTTTGCAATACGAGTTTTAACACGCATTTGCAAAACTTTATAATCCTATACCAAGTGCCTTCGGCAAAAGGCAAGTAAACTCTACCGCGCAAAATCAGATTGAGTGCTGGACAATTTAGAATTTACTGGCCTTCTTTGCCTGCGCGTTGGTCGGTTAACCTTACATCTGCTTCGCGCTTGTCACGTGAGAAATACGCGAACCAAACAAGAGTCAGTGAAACTTACCGTCCAACCTGGTGGTTGCAAGCTTGGACGATCAGGGTGGAAAAGTTCTCAAGTTTAGGACAACTTGTCGTTGTCAAGGTTTGTGTTGAATAAATGGCAGCAGAGGCTTCAGCTGTCATTGAACGTTAAATATTGTACCTCTACGTTTTCAGCTGCACAAGCTGAAGATGGCAGTGACATGATTGCTGCGGTTTGTCGTCGCTGTGCCTCGAAGAATTAGTTCTGGCTTTGCATTAAACAAAAGAACGACCCCTGTAGAGGAGCTGAAGGGTGCAGAGTTTGTACTTGTCATTTACAGCATGCGCAGCGGCAACCCTCTTCAGTGTTGGTTCGTGCAACGATTCAGAAAGTTGCGTGCAGAAAATATGCCTAATTTTAGCCTGCTGATGACGCGTCTGCGGTTGCTTTCAACGATGACAAGCATCCTGTTGCCGCTTGGCTCGAGCAATGTACAATACGTTGCAGCAAGGCCATAACCGGTCGGTGAATGCTTTGTTGCGGACGGGGCTGCGATGGCTGTGTGGCTATCACGTTACGGTGAAGGTTCGACAGAGAAGGATGAGGAGTAACTGGCAAGTGGTACCTTCGCGTTTGAAATTTTGCCTGGCAGTGTAACGTTACCATGATATCTCTGTGATTTCATTATGAGGTATGGCAAAATTTCAAATGCAAATGTACCTGTTTCATTATTATGAGAAAGTAAACAAAAATGGTTCCGCAAGTGGCTACCAGAGGGTTCCTTCGCAACAGACCGAAATTGCCTGGGACGAAATTTGCAACCACAGTTCTATGGACTTTTAGCAATACCAATGTTTCACAGGTTTATTACAGAAAGTAGGATAGACACTTGGATCATTGCATAGGATTCCATGAGCAACGCAAAGATTTGCGGAAGGTTCCGCTGCAGCAAAAACGGTTGAAAAACACTGATGTGACGTCTTCCTTGACTGTCTGTCGCAATCGGAGAGAGAGAGAAAGATATATTTATTTTTCATATGACTCAGGTAATAAGCAGACACAATACGAAAAAGGCAATATGTAAAACAGTAACTGATTTTCAGTGAAAATTAAAATAAGTGAAAGCACTGTGGCAAGATATTGATCAATGTAAACAAAGATTGTGACTGTGTCACATAGGATATCTAGTTAGATAATCCTGTTCAAACTTTTTGACATGTGTTAGAAAATAACTGTTGAAAAAGGTAAGCGCATTTAAAAATACAAGCAGACATGGAGCACGGTCAGGAAAGATCACAGATTAAAAGAGCATGCCTCTGTATACAAGGGAGTGGATCTAGTCTCACTGAGGAACTTCGGTGTGATCAAAAATGTTAAACACAGTATGAAAGTAAAAACTAATTGTTAAAGTAAAAAAAGCTATGGAGCGTAGTTTTTTCCGTAAAACTGCAAGGACGAATAAATTGTATTGTATTGAATTGTATTGTATTGAGTAACGTCGTCATTCCCACACGCAAGTCGCTTGAATTTAAGCATGCATCGCAGTAACATGAAATACGCAAATACATTAAGGAAGAAAAGGGTACATACATCGCGGTAGTAGAGAGTATACGTTTGATGGCGCAAATACATTTACTTTGATGAAACACAAGCTTTTGAGATTTACGTATGAATGAAGTCATCCTGCTTATTACAATGTAGTACTGCGATGACTTCCAAGTACATCGATTTATAAAATGCTTGAGGGAGTGGGAGGCTGCGAAGGACCAAAGGTCATCGAGGCTGCAGACCTCCCAAGGGCGAAACTGCTTATTTTGTAAAGGGAATAGTGCACAATAATTAGTAAACGTCTTTTGCTCTGGGTATAAAATATAATATGGGTAATGCGGTTACAAGGTAAATTGAAGTAAAATCTAGTGCAGGCAAAGCCAAGCCCACAGAAGAAAATGGTTTAGAGTTATCAAAT
>Ga0210059_1003062_pt1 | contig 26591 bp, 8 predicted proteins | sample Ectturendosymbi2_FD_188042 | JGI IMG/M metagenome (GOLD analysis project Ga0210059, IMG submission 188042) | Ecteinascidia turbinata endosymbiont from Florida, USA - Sample 2 (SPAdes) (version 2) | ecosystem: Host-associated > Tunicates > Ascidians > Unclassified | place: Key West, Florida... | reverse complement strand
CCGCCACAATAAGGCCGTGATCCTCCTGCTGTAGTGATTCCAACTTGCCACGGATAGGATCCTGGAACAGCTTCATTTCCTCCTACTATTCGCGGATCCTGAATATATTTGTGAAGTAACACTGAAATCAAACCCACAACCGACTTCAAGCACATTCTCTTGTTATGCAGTCCATGCTTTTTTGTGGTTGGTAAAAACTACTGATTACCTTTAAAATCTATAGAAATTAGAATTGTTGCCAATTGAGTGTTACATTGTGAAATTTCGAAAAATGTTTGATCAAGGCTTATTTAATTGGAAGAGCGGTTCGATGGCATTACTTGTTTATTATAATCAATGGAAAATTAATCACAGATGTCTCATAATGAACCATGTCTAACATTAACTTCTGACAAAGTTGTTACTGAAATGATGCAAAGCGCGCGTCAAGCATTGCATATAAGCTGGTGCGAATACCATATACAGGGTAGGGTGTTGTACATTGAAAAATGCTGATTGAACACGTTCCATGAGTTTGAGATTTTCTTTAACGGTTAGCCGAAGTTTCCGGTTTATTTTATGTAACACCTATCGCTACTTTTCCAGTACAATTGTTAACCTTCCCACTTCATGAATATCTTAGTGTTAGCAAAACTTTTTGTGTCAATATGATTTTGTAACATATTCAGGAAACGTTTTGGAGAAACATAGAAATATTTGTAATCCCGCAGCAAAAGTATCGCCTAAAAACATTCAAATGCTTCAGGTGCACATTTGAGAAGGAAACTTCATTGTTTGGATGTTCGGTAATTTGTTGTCAGGCACAGCATCTATAGTTACGTTTTTTCTTTACTTTCTTCACTGGTTTGAGCATTTTGTTCTTCATTTTTTCCTTTTTTGCATTTTCACATATTTTCGTTTTTTACGACAGTAGTTCTCGTAACTCACCCAGGTGAATTCAGGTGCAACGTGAACTTTACCACATTCGCCAGACGTGGATGACGTTTGAACTGAAAAACATGAAAACAAAGATGTTGCTCGTGCCTCAAATCTGAATCGGTTTAATGAGCACCAAGTACGGAAAATATTATTTGTTTCAAAACTGCGATTTGTCACCCCGTGTGTTTTTTCACACGTCTTTTCTTATTCTCATTCAATCTTGCTCTTATTTAATGCAGTTGAATAATGTGTGCACAAAAGCAGAGGTACAATCCGAGTGTACGGGATAATTTGCACGTAATCGCGCGACAACGCAAACATATGAAATATCAAAATATATGAGTATATTTTGTCTGATAACCCATGAAAGCAGAATTCATAAACATAAATAAAATTCACTACCAGTTAACACCACAGTATTGGTGACATCTTTGTTGTGCCCTCGCCAGATACTAATGTGTAAATACAAATGTACGTTTAGATGTTCGCTTCAACATTATTGCACGTGACAAACGATTTTGACTATGTCAAAAGTTTACGACAAGGATACTCAAATACATGGTAGCAAAGTTTGGTTGAAAAGTAAGGTGAACATTGCGCGCATTCGGGCAAGATAAACCTGTAATAGAAATGTTTCTCGTTTTTCATTTCAAAGGATCTTCGAACTACTGCATAAGCAACTCCCGATAAAGTAGCCTCACCGCATGGAGTTATAACTGCAAAACTGCGCTTGCCATTGATATGCCACAAAAATCGTAAATATTTTGAAATCAGGTAAAAAATAAAAAGTGTGAAACAACTTGTCGAGAGTTGTGTTTCTCGAATGTTCTTTGTACAAGCTTGGCACAAATTCCGCGGCGCTGATTGTTACATGGTTTTCGCCGGCAAATGCTTTACTCCACATTGTGCGTTGATTTGTTTTGCGCGCGCTGTACATCTTCGTCGATCGCTGTAGATACTCTCGCCATTGTCAAATGTGTTTTCATGCAAACATGTAATACCGGACTTTTCTGATATGCTTTCTTTTCTATACCAGCACTGTTTCCATGCGTGGGATCTTCACTACCAGATCGACGCATAAGGAAATGCTTACAAAGCTATCTTTCCAGCCCCGCTGAGGTCGTCTCTGGCCATCCATTTCCTCTTTACTACTATTTTTCGTTTGTGCACAGGTCACTGTCAATTAAACAATCATCTGTCACGCATTGGTCTTCATCCTGACGGACTCTGTGAACAGTGTGAAATACCAGAAACGGTAGAACACGTTATCCAAGTCTGTCCCAAATACACGGAGGCGGGACAACGTCCGCAACATGCACTCAATCAAATTGGTGTTACTTTTCACACCCCGGAAATCCTTCGTGCTTTGTTCGAGAGTCAGGCATAGGTATATAGATTCTTTTCTATCCGGCCCTGGCACTACAAGCCTCGTCGTCAGAATGTACCATCACCAACCTCCCCCCTCATAATAATATTACTACACGTTCTACACTTTTCTGTAATTAAATCATCGATCCATACCCGGAAGTCTCGCTGTGTCTACAGATGTTCTTCATCAATTTGAGTACTTTACATTTTCTACAAGGCGCTGCGAGTTCAGAAGCTCAGTCAGGGAAAACTGTGACGACGTTTTGTGTGCGTTTATTAATTTATTCTTACAAGATCAGAAACAAAGAGTTACTCACCGCATTCGACTTCGTCGCTGTCATCAGAGCAGTGCCTCACTCTGTCGCAATGTTGACTGCTGGGAATGCAAGTTCCATCCCAACATCTGTATTCGTCGTTAGCGCATTTCCCTAAAGATGATAATGCCAGTGATAATTACGATAAACTACGCCCATAATTCCAACAAACATGCTTGAGCTGATGTCTCTACGCAGTTTGAGTCTAAATGTGTGACAGCTACAAGTAACGATTGACTGCCATTTACTTGAGTGAACATTTGAGAAGAGAAACAGAATGTGCATTTGCAACCGGGCTATCATATATTATTTGAAAGGTGTACCTGACAAAAACATCCAAAAGTAGCATAAACAACACGCTACGATTGCATCACACACCCAGTGGCGTAGCAAGGGGGGCCTGGGGGCCGTGGGCCCGGGGCGGCACTTTAAAGGGGGCGGCACTTCGCACACCAAAAGTTGATTTTTGAAAGGATTTTAAAAGTTCTAGTTTTTCGGTATTATTTTAAATATATTTTTAAATGTTCTACCGCTTTTCAAATTTCATGTTTAGAAGCTCTAGACTGGTAGGCTAGCTTAAAAGAACAGCACATGTGGCTTTGGAGTGAGTGGATTGATAAAATGTTTGGGGGGCGAAGAGTTTTCTGAGAAAGACCCAATTTTTTTTAACTATGTCCAATAGTTTTAAAACTACGTCCAAAACATTTTTGCTGGAGGGCGAAAATTTTTCCTGCGCCCTCTATTTACGGGCATGCTTACTTGAGGGCCAATTGTGCCCAAGTCCCTACACCTTCCTCGCCAGACAAAGCCATTTCAGTAATTTCAGTCAAAAGTACTTTGCACAGAGGAAAGAGATGACATTCGACCGCAGACAAAAAACATTAGGGCTCCAGCTCTTTTCGGTTTATATTGCCCCTCCTCTCAAAATCTGATAAAAATTTTTGCCTGAAATCACGGTAAGTAATCAAGGCTAGCTCAATCCTTTTTCTCGTATCTTTGGTTTCTCAGTAACGCCCCAATTGCACATCATAACATCTCCTGTCACCCAGGCATTGGCGACGAAGATTTCGCTGTGGCGGCGACAACCCAGTGGTAGAGTGTTCGCCTCTCAATTGGAAGGTTGCGTGTCCAATTCAAAGCCACTGAGTGACTCGCCGTGGTGCTCCTTGGGCAAGATCGTTCGCCTCAACTGCCCCGGTAAGAAGCATATTTCAGGTGTTGGAATGCGGCTAATTGCCGTCGCCAAAATTATGAAAAAGCCATTTATTTGGCACATCTCATGCTATTTTTTAATGTCCAGTGGGGTATTTTCATTAACTGCCATAAGTTGTAGCCCAGTGTATAGGTGGGCCTATCAACATTAAGTTTTGGCGGTTGAAGTGAAGAACTTTGCAAAGACAACTTTTATCAGTTTCAATACAAATGCTGTTTTTCTTCATGACGTAATGGTGCCGGAAAATGACGCTTGGTGTGTTTTCATGGGTAACTTAAAGCTCAAATTTGAGCTCAGATTGTAAGTTTCAACTGCAATTAGAGTGAATAAGAGCCAGACGATAGGCAACGTGGTTTTTGTGAAGTCGCCTTTGTTCAACGGTACACGTTTAAACATTGGCAGTCAAAGAAAAAGTTATTTCAACAAGAAAAGTTTAAAAAAGGTGTGGCTCTCATTTTGATGAATTTGAGGCAAGACCCTTAGTCTGAGATCCTAACGCAAAGGTAAACGATATCTTTAGATATGATTGCGGTCAACGCTTTTATTAAAAAGAGCGATAATCGAAATAGTTGTACTGCTTGGCAATGGGTGTACTGAATAAAGTTGTTCATCGCAATAACCATCGAACATAAGACGTTGTAATCACTGCCGAGTATCCAAAAGGCCTATGTCCCAGCTGGCATGGTTTGATAATACAGTTTTCGAAATAGACGTTTGTTGGTAACCATTCCCGTCGCCACGGGGGTTTGGTGGGCTCATCCCCCCCAAAAAGCTTCGATTTCCCCAAAACTGAAATATGAAACACTATAAATCAGTGGATGCTTTGTCAAATTTTAGAATGTCAGTACCCCTGCACAAACGTATTCTCCCAATTGAAGACCTTCTGGTGATGGTTCGCTTGGTAATGAACAAAGGCAAGGAATAACATTATGCACGTGTAATTGGCAGAGATCGATCCAACACAACAGCTAGACCAAGTGCGCAGGTCACGATGAAGACTGCAAGCAAGCGCTTCTCAACCATAGCCTGTTTTAAACCTGTTCAATATATTTTTTCAAAATGGGTCCCTGCACCTATAGAGGGCTCCGCGCAAGTGCCCACAGAATTAACGTTCGAAGTCTTCTATGTATTCTGAGAGGATTAAACCACTACTGAAGCGTGAACAAGTGAGCAATAAAACCTTCTTTACATCACTGCGATCATATTATCAGATTGATTACATAGCCTGCTATACGCAGTATATATACTACTGTATTTTTAGTTAATGACGGGGATACTGCACGAAATTTTAACAGACATAAATGTTTACATTTTTATGGTAGGTATGCCGCCATCGCATCCCTTAATTTTTCCGTTTGATCCCCTGGAATGAGTAAACTATTAAAATTTCATGCGGTGAGCGTAGCGGAGATTTAAAAACCAACAGGGAGGAAAGTTTGACGAAACATGTGGGGTTCGTATATGCCTATGCAAAGAAAGCAAAAAATAGAAAAATTAATGATGAGAAAGGTGGCGACAAGCAGAAAAAGGAAGAATCACAATTGACAATAAAAAACAAGACACATTTCAGTTTGTTACCGTTCGATTGCGATTTTGAAGATGCTTTATTAATCCTTATATCTTTAAGTTAGCATGATACATGAACTTCCATTTAAAATTTTTGTAAGCAAATTTGAGGGGTGGAAAGGGCGGTTCTTTTATGGTCGGCCCCAGGCAGCACTCAGCCTTGCTACGCCACTGCAAACAACCACAGCCAAATAAACCGATAGCACCTTTACTACCATTTGTACAAATTGTCTGCAACTCTATTGCTTAGTTTTTGTTTTACTGAAAGCAAAACATAATATTTTTTAAACTCCAGGCAATTCCTGCAATACAAACGTTTTACCTTCAAATGACCATTGTATTTCAAAACCTTTTCCTGTTTGAAATGAATCCGTGTGAAAAACAATTCGAACTCTAGATGTCGCTGAAAGAAAGTTTCGTGGCTCCAGCGTCCCGCACAGACGTTTTGAGGTATACTGAAAGTTGTAAATATTTGTCGAAATTTTTGTTATTTTTCTTCTCAACATTTGAAATAGTGCTGTTAGATTTTACCTGTTCGTCTCCGTCGTAAACATCCAAGTAGTCTTTTGTGCAAGTTGTCGCATACTCAATGTCCATCAAAACAAACGTAATCTTTATCACCTGAAACCAAGTAGATTGCAAAATTGTATCAACGGCTGTGTAGTAAATGCTTAATTTTACAAAATCTATGAATTGCAGCATAACTCTTTTCCAAATTGTGCCAATGTCAATCTTGAATTATATTTAAACTATTTCCGATAAATTTATGTTCATTCCATTATGATGAGTATGTGATAGTGTGATAAATGTACGATACTATGATGAATACATGATAATACTAAATGTGTAAGAATATGATGACTACTTTATACATGACATAGTCCGATATATTTTGCAGCCATTTGAATAAAATGTCTGCAAAACGCAATTTTCAATAACAGCTGGAATTTTTCTGAATCGCTGGAACAATCACTTCTGTTTACAAGACGACGAAAGTTTTAGAAACCAGTATTACTAAAAAAAACAAGTCTACATTTTTCGCCCAAAATGGGCTGCCAACACGCAACGCAAAACCGTTTGAGCGACAGAGAATCAATGAAACACGTGTCTGCAGTTGACAGGTTGAAGTGTTTGATTCGCATAGTCACTAATTGGTAATTGCTTTGACAAATCATGACCCTAAGTTTTTTTGTCAAAATTTCAGAGCGGTATCCCAGAAGCGTGTACAACGTAAAGGAAAACGACTCCGCGTTTGCTAGCTGATTTGTTTTGAGATGAGACAGAAAACTTGATTTCTTCAATAATATCCTAAAATTATATTCTTTCCAACAGTGATATTTTTGTTCGCTGGTAAAATATTAAAAGAAATTAAAGCAGGAAAATTGATTTCTGGCATAACAGTTGATGGAAACAACTGTTATGATGGAATCTTTCTAAGAATTTTCATAAAATAGATGGGTGATGTAAAATTTCCGAGAATTTTCTTAAGAATCAAAAACGGTTGTATTTCCCTTACATCCCTCACCAATGACTCAACCGAGTTTTCATAAAGGAAATTAGCTGGCTGGCTGCCGCTGGCTGACAATTTTTTATTTTATTTTTATGACTCAATTTATTTTCTGCAGTTTAAATCAAAACTGTTTAAACTTCTCTATGAGCCACTATTTCTGAAACTCTCAAGTTATCTGGTTTATCTTTCTTTAAGTTTCAACGCCAAGAACTTCAAATTTCTACAACATTATCAAATCAATTTGTTACTTCTTACCATGCTAGCAATTGTTCCCCCAAGTTATTTAACAAAATGGATTTTTCATAACAGTACATATTACTGTATACAAAACAGTGCATCTCATCCTATTGGAAAACAGCTACAGAAGTCGTCATTCACTCATGACCGTTGTGAGCAACTTCTTCCTAGTGAAAGTATTGGCTGTCAAACGTACATCTTTCTTGAAAAGATTACCGAAAGTGTAGATTTCAAGAAATGTAGGAAAAAAGGTTAGAACAAAATTGTAGCTTCATTTTTGTCTTCCAATCAACTGTTCACTTTGCTAGTAAACATTCAGCAGTAAACACGTCAATGAGTTGGGATTGTTAGGAAAATGGTGAGGTAAGATGAAGAAAATTGAAAATTTTGTAATTAACAACTCATGAAATGAGGAAATGTTTATGGTGTATAGTCTAGAGCTAATCTCGGTAAATTAAGTATACTAATCTATTCAAAAATCAATAGAACAGAAAAATGACCAACAAACCAGCGAAAGCACACCTCGGGCTGTACAGTCTCATTTTTTCTGAACATTTTTTTGATATTCTAGGATCTCGGTGTGGGCAACAGCTTGATTTTATTTATCTGTTGCCAAATATTTTGTTTTTTTGAGGACACAATTTTGTTATTACAAATGAAGGACCGAACAGTGCACTGTACAAAAGCGAAAATAACTATAAGAATAGGAGGTTTTGCATTATTCAAAGCATCCTATCTATTTTGCAGCAAATATACGAAAGACATGCATGTCCGAATCAAACCTCTCATCAATTCTTTTCACAAACTTTCCCTAATTGCATTCATATATAGATAAAATTGTAAGATGAGCTACTGATAGCAAACCATCATGCATTACTCCAAAAAGAACAAGTTAATACATGACGCTGTCATACAAATGTGCTCGATGAACGATTTTCTTGAAATTGGTTTGCTTTGCAATACATGTAGCTTGAAAGGAAGAATGTCAAATATTTTAACTGCGAAACTTGCCAAAACTGACTATCACCTCAGGCTCTGGGTTGTTTTTACCTTTAAAGGTCCGCGTGAGCCACTTTTTCGCTGTCACTTTGCACCACCATAACTCTCGCGCCATTTGCGCTTGAGAGCTGTTCAAACGCGCGAAAGATGCGGAAAGTCTTCTAGTTTGAATTTTTTAAATTAGGACGTTTGGAATTTAGTATATTTTGTAGGTGGGATTACAAGTGGCATAAGTTTTAGGCCATTTTGACTCAGGTAACTTGGCCCTGGACGCCAGCCGCAAATGGGATTTTTAACGCAAATTTTTATTCGAAACTAGGATATAATCTGATTCTTCAGAGCCCTTGACTGGTTTTCTAACGTTTTTGGTTCAAACGTTATAGCTTAAAAACAACCAAATATTTGGCTAATCCCTGAATTAAAAAATTAAGTATCGATTGTTTGTTGTTGGTAGGCCGAGAACGCTGGAAAGACAACCCGAAATGATAGAAAGGTCAACGGAGCAGCTTGCTGTCTTCTAAATAACAATACATTATGATCTAATAAGCAACGTAACACTGTGAATTGATCTCATATCTTTGCTGGAAACGTTTTAACGAAGCATGAGCCTTAAGCAGTTGCGTAACCTTTTGGAAACAGTCTAAACAAACAAACACTCCAATTAGCTTTCAAAAATCTCCTTTTTCTCACGCTCTATCACTTGCAGGTCGATACTTTGAATGGTATGAAGCAAGACTATGCACAACGAAACTCGTCCAGCAAAAATACAGCAATTTTTTCTATTTCTGTCGCACCAACAATTTGAAAAAAATGGAGAGAAAACAAAGGCGTAGGTTTCTGCACATCTGAGGATTCCTTTGTTGCTTTTATCTGATAGATTGGTACTCCTTCAACGTCGATTTACCTTGTCATCAGTAGCATTTATGATCACTTCGCAGTCGAGGTTGTCGCTGTAATTTCCTGGAGAGTTTGGGCTTACTAATGTCCCATTGTCGTTTGTGAAGCTTGGTGAAGAACAAACTAAAATGATAAATAGTTTTTCTACACATATTCCCTGTTGTTAACAGAACCTTCAGGCATTTCAGATTCACTTGTCCTAGTTTGATTTTTATTATTAAAACACTGACTTTCACGTATTTTTGTTTTCGCAAGAAATATTTGAGTTTCCACTAAGACAGCTTTACTGGTGCATTTCTATTTATTGTTTTTTGAGCATTTTGTGATGAAAATTATCAAAATGTGCTTAATTTCGTGACATTCTTATCAAAAAACAATCCAAGTTTTTTATAAATGGCCTAAATACCAAAGTAAATTGGTAGTGTGAACGTATTACTGGTATTAACCACTTATCGTTGGAATAAGGACTTCATTACCAGTATATGATTAATGTTTGTACTTCTTACTCATTACTTCTGAACTTGTCAACCACTTTTACATTTTGGCTCATTTGCACGGACAAAATTTTGCCGAATTAAATTTTTCCTTTTAATCTCCTCGAGTGTAAACGGCAAATACCATCCAATGATGACAAAGACCCCACAGACACACACTTGCAAGAATTAAATTCATCAGCAATGCCGATACAAAAGAAGAGGAACGAATAATATTAGATATCATCATTGTAGTAATGGCTGAAAGTAATTTTCGACAAGCAATCGCAATTTCATTTGAAAAGCAAACGTGTGAGAGGTGTTTTGTGCAAGATAGATATAAGCCAATTACATTAAACCACAGAAGATAAACATATTAGGCTGTATAAAAACAAAATGAAAAATCTCATTTAGAATGCTTCAGTGAAATAGTTTTCCAAAACCAATTTTTCATACAAATGTGTGATGTAACTTGAACACAAGCAGTTTTGCGACAACTATATTTTGCAGATAAGACGTGAACAGAACGTTACGCAGCCATAATTTTATGGTGAATATGTGGGAATCTGACATGCGTTGTACTCAATGGCGATAGAGTATACCAGGCACGTAACCAGGCGCGCAGGGGGGAGAAGCCCCGTTTTGCAAAACTTTGCGCCCAACATGGAAAATGTGTAGAACATCGTTTAAAACTCTTAGACATAGTTTGAAAAACTCGAGCCCCTCTCACAAAACTCTTCGTCCCCCTTGATGTCCCATGCTGGTTGCAGGCCTGGAGTATACTAACGAATAAGATTGTCTAGTTGCGTTTTTGCCACTACGTCCAGTACAAGTGAACAGTGGTTTGCAATGATTTTGACAAAACTGTCCGGAAATCGACATGAGTCTTGTGAACGCTGGTGTAAAGAAACGTGTTCAAAGGTTTTGAATATTACTCTAAGAGGGTTCAATGCCAGGATTTCTCTGAACATAATCAAACATTTTGCAAAGCAACTTTAGAACAAATGGCACAAGATATTTAATAATTGCTTCCAATCAAATATAGCAATTGATCCAGAAGCACCAAGGTTTTACTTTTTCAAAATCGTAGATTGACATTACTTACTGTCCTGTTGAGATTCTGCTTGCTGTAGAGCAGCCAGGATAAATGCAAGACATATCAGCCATTTCTGTAAACAGGTCTGTTTTCTCATTCTGAGTGATGAAATTTCCGACGGAATTTGATTAAAATGAAGATTTTGTTTCAAAATTCCTTATTAAGGTTTTAACGTTTTTCACAGTCTATAAAAAAATTGAAAAAAATTGGAATGCTGTTCCAAACATAACTTTAATTGTTTTAATGATGAAACCCACTTCTTCTTTATGATCTGTAATCTTATTTCAAAATAACGGAGTTTAAGAAAAATTAAAGTTTGAGAAAAATTAAAGAATACATTCAAGTATCACCGCTTTCTCTGCTTCTATCACAGTTTCATAAAGCAGTACATGATTGCGAAACAATCCTTGTTTAAATTATCCTTTCATATCTCAAATGCGTTAGAAAGTTTCTTTGTCTTTATTAGTTTGCTAATAAAGACGAAGAACCAAACATACATTAAAAGTGATAAAGTAAACATTTCCCTACAGCAGGGTTGGGGTACCTGTTTACTATCACGGACAGCATGAATTACTGAATATCGTTGGCGGGCCGCAACAATCAACTATTTTTAGCCTAATTCTGCCTTTGTTTTCCAAAGGAAAACAACGAGAGAAAAGGGCGTCAAGGAGCATGGCAGAATTCTCTTGACTTGCTGCCTACATGTCTGCTTGTCACGGAGTTTCGTTAGGACGCGATGTGCTGCAACGTGGGTAAAGTAAATTCTGATGCGGGCCATATTAAATGCTCACGCAGACTGCATTTGGACGGCAGGCCGCAGGTTCCCCACCCTGTTCTGCAGCAAAAAATACGCCAACCGCACCGATCACTGGGCTTTGGCTGTTGAAATCCGTGTGACTTGAATAAAAAGTCATTTTTCATAAAACCACCTTCACCGCCTTCTTTCTACAACAGGGAATTTTAATATAAAAGCTTATAAAACGTAATTATTTAATATTGAAATGCGAAGTAAAATTTTCAAATTGCAAATGTGAAGTCAAATATTCATTTTCAAGTGTGAAGTAAAATTTTCACATTTCGTTACGAACAAGGTGGACCTTAGGGAACGTAAACCAGTTTGTTGTCGAACACAGATCCAGAACAGTCCAGTTTCCACTCTAGGATACGTGTGAAGGTAAATGGCTTAACAAATCTAAGCACAAATTATAATTCAAATCTTGATTTCCCTCGTGTGAAATAATTCCTGTTCCCCTTTTCGTCATTCATTGATATTCAACTCGGCTTAGCCAACTTATTTTTATCATTTTCACCACCCATGTAGCTACCTACGTTGTTACCAACCTTAACAGCGCTTAGCGTTTAATCGGTCCTCCCCAGAAACCGTCTGCCAAAGGACCTCCTTGATGACGTCTTCCAAACTTACGAACGCAATTCTGCAATTACGCATTCTACCAACTCACTGTTTTGCGTCACAGCGACGTAAATATGCCAATGCACATCAGTTGCGTTGCTCGCTAATCGGTGTCAATTCGTTCTCCAGTTTCAGCACTAATATTTATTTGAGAACAACACTTTCTCCTGTTTATCACTTGATGCACCTTGATTTTTATTTATGCAATTTAATTTAGACTTTCCTTGCTTTCTTTGTTCTTGTTTTAGCCTTCCAACGTTCCTGCCGGAGGCATTGCTTGCAGATGTCAGAATAGAAGATGCGTAGTGCTACGTAAAATCGATTTGCTATTGAAAATGTTCTGATTGATACACCTTCGGCATCTTTGTAAAGACTAGTTACTTGAATAAAGTTTGCAACGGATTGTATTCAGCTTCTTGTTGTCTAAATACTGACAGCACCTCTTCCGCAATACGAAAATATTGCCACGAAAAACATCTCATGTCTTCAGTTTTCAGTAACTTATAAGCACATGTATAACTTTCCACTCTCTCGTAAATGCATGTACATTATGTAAAAACACATCCTTCGTGATTACCATAGCTATTCACTGGTCCAGGCGCATAGTACTATCAAACAAAGAAGCCCACGAAAACGCTTTTCTACGTTTTCAATACGATTTAAAAATCGGGTATGGACAGCAGTTTTAAGAGAAACTCCGATAGGAAAGTCCCGACATGCCATTCTTGCGAGGAAACCGAAACGGGAACACCGCTTAGAACGTACATTCCTGCAGCCGCAAACATTACTGCGTTTACACTGTTCATCACGCCGATTGCCCCAAATAAAGCTGGCATTGCTATGCACTAATCGAAAGGCGACCTTGACGTCTTATGGTTGACTGATGTACGTTAAGGAGGGCTTTGAAACGGTGAAATTTGAAAAGGGAAAACCAAGTTCGGTAAATAAAAGCTACATGTGTGGTAAGAAAAAAATTAATCAAGCAGGACAGCAATAGGCTGATATTTTCGTGAGGTGGAATGAATGCAACTTGTTGTTGAACCTAAAACTACACATGTTTTTGAAGAAAAGTTGTTGTACTTTACAACTATACATTTTTTAGAAGGAACGCGGATTATTTCACGCAATGGGAGATCACATTTGGAATTTTAATTTGTGATTTTAGACAGTTGAGTTATATAACTGTGCAGGTACCAGAGAGTCAAAACTGGATTTTCTGCAAACGTAACCTTGCAAAAGTCATAAACAGGTGTTTTTTATATTGCTACATGCAAAACACAGTGCCAGAATGAAAAGTGTTTAGCTGTCATTATTCTGCTGTAATTGGAAAATCCCGAGCGGCATGTGCGCAAAGCTTCGCACTGTGGCAGCAAGCAACAATAGAGTTCACATACTATGATCACTCTGATATTGCTTGTTCGCGCCACATATATATGGGTGTTGTTCTTCGCGCACGTCCTGTTCGTGGGGAATCGCACATTCAAGCGAGATGCTGCAACAACATCCCCTCCTTTTCACAACGAACCGCACCGATCGCACCGCTCTTTGTGTGAAGGTTTCACACGGCACGACCATCGCATCCTGGTCACAGCACCATTTTGTTGCGATCGGAAAGCCCGAGCAGCATGTGCGCGAAGCTTTGCACTGTGGCAGCAAGCAACAATAGAGATCACGAGCCGCGATCACTCTATTGTTGCTTGTTCGCCCCACGTTTGTATATGCAGTATTGTTGTTCTTCGCGCACATCCCGTTCGTGGTGAATCACACATTCCATGCAACGCCACCGGAGATTTTGCAACAATTCTTATCTGACTTGTTCCAAGCATCTCGATGCGTTGTCCACCTCTTGGAAAAATACTTTACTGTGTGGTGAAAATGCTGGTCCTTGCATGTCACGAAAGCGCCATTCAGATGCTGTAGTTTGCACATGTCAGGTTTTGTTTGACAGGGAAATTTTAAATTTTGGGTGGATATGCGAACCCAGGCCTGTAGCCAGGTTTTGAAAATTTGGAGGGGGAAAATGCATTTTGCGGTGGCAACACATTCTTTTGAAATATGTTTGACAAGAAAATTTCTGGACTGGACTCAACAAGGATTGGTTGGGAAGAAAAAAACATTTCTGGCGCATTGCCTCCACATGCACGGCATATCTACGGGCCATTGCGAAACTACTAGGACCATGGATATGCATCCTTCATTGCAACAACAAAGAGCACAGTGATTACAAGGCCCTTGTGTACCTCCAACTTGTGTTTTTCTCTTGGTAAAACCGTAACTTGTTCTTGTAAAAAACATTTTGTACAGTCAGACTTATAATGCTCCACGCAGGCCACTGCGATTCACGTTGCGCAACAAAGACGCAGCCAAGCGTGAGTGGGCAAGGCTTAGCAACCTCCTGTGCGCACTGAAGCATGCTGGCATCATCTGCATATTCGAGAGCAAAGAATGTTAGTGAAAAACAAGTTGCTATGCGTTTAAATTCTTTCGACATTCTCGACGCACACGCAGAAACTTACTTCTATGGCTTCAAATTTCAACACGCTCTCCTGGTTTCAGGAAAACCGTCATATGTTTTAATCTGCACAAAGAGGAAACTTGAAAGCAAATGCAACCTTACCAAGGAAACCGTTGTTTCACTGGTGCACGGAACTTTTCCGTACGGTGAACGATTTGTCTTTCACAATATTCACATTTTTCTCTTTTCATTAGATTGTGCAATAAGCGCAATTGTCAGAACTCAAAACTGTATCGTCAAATGCCCAACCCCTAGGATGTGTTTCCTGGCGAGCAAACGCTATCGTGCCTCATTAAAAAACACTTTGAAGGGAGGTAAGGACATTGCCAATAGGATGGTGGTAGAAAAAGTCAAAACACGTCAAGGATCAACGCACAAAATAGCAGGAAGTATTTCACACTGCAAAGGATATATCATTTAAAATAGCCGGAAGCCATAGGACTAACGAAAGTGGTTTCATTTGCAATTTATTTTACAGGGAAACTAGTTTCGTGCATTTAAGCGCATCTTCAGCCGTCCAAAGGCAGCAAGAAGACAACGTTACTGGGGAAGAGTAGAAAAGAATATTCTAGTCCAAATTTTGACTTTTTGCTGTAACTGTGGTGTTGATGAAGATTCGTGAATTGAAACTTAATCTAAGCCAAACCAGGCCAAAGCGCGGCTCTTTGCCCAGTTTCATGCGGCGTTTACATAAATACCATTCGTGTATAAGTCGCAAACTTTTGTACCAACCGTTCAACTTGAAAGTCAGCGTGCGACTTAAACGCGACTTAAGGACTTACCTTTATTTTGCGTGGAAGCGTGTTTGGAGCCTCATCACTAAAAACTCTGAAAGATGTCTCTACCTACAACAACGAGTGTGGTCATTTTTTTAACTTTAATTTGCAAAACCGTTTATGAATGTTTTCTTTCAATTTACTTCCAGTGTTGCCTTGAAACAAGACAGTCAATCATATTTGCATGTTTTTGTAAGGTGAAACAGTGGCCAGGTTAAAACGTAGCCTATAAGGAAAAAGAAAATTTTAGCAAAATATTTTATTACACCTCAATCAGCACAATTTTTGCATGTCACAATTACTGCTTTACCGAATGCGTGTTTTCCACAACAGACCTTCTTCCAGTCATGGGCGCAATTTGGTGGGGTGACACGGGGGACGTATTCCACCCACTTTCTCAGATGGGGGGGACATAATATGCCACGTCCCCCCACTTTTTTCTCTTTAGGTTTTGTATTTGGAGTAGTTTCAAAAATGTAAGTTATGTTTGTCACGTTTTGTGTGAAGAGCTTTTCATGTTAGATGGTAGGCCACACATAGCCAACTTGATGTTGAAACAGAGTTTTTGTTTGGTACCACTGGTTCCGTTAGTTTATAAATTTTAGCTTCGAAAAAATAATTTTTAGCATTTTTCAAGTTTCTAGGGACGGTGAAAAAAGTGTCACTGCTTCTGTCCGAGATTTCCCCTGCGTGGTATACTGTTAGAAAGGTTATTTTCTTGTAACAATGAGAGTACTACAGCTGCACATGGGAGAGATCACAGTACAGGCATGATTTGTTCCGTGCAGAAATGTAATTGGCTTTGCTCTAACGTTGGCTGTCACGCATTCAGAAACAGACAGAGTATAATTTAAAGATGCTAGTCTACGTAATGTTAGAAAGTTAGGTTTTCAGGCAAATCTCTGCGAAGCTTTTGCCGAAGACAAAAAGCAGCACTATTGTGGAGACTTACGTTTGCGATGCGAAGTTTAGCAAAAACTGTTTTCAACCATTACTGAACAGGATTTCAATCAAAACGTTGAAGAAGTAGCCTACAGTATTTACCTAGCTGTACATTGACCTATAGCTAAAAACGTAGGGACTTGAATTGGAAATAAAGATAAAATAAACAATTATCCTAACTTCTTGTAATGTCGCGACAATGGTGAACAACAAATCCAAAATGTATTTTTTTCCTTGACTCTTGCACTTTGTGCTTGTGCTGAATGCATCGGTTCGTAAGTCATATGATTTGCTTGAGTTTAAACAAACCCACAATGCAGCAGTGTTTTCATTCAAGTGCGAAACATTTGCTCTACAGATACATCACACCCAGTTTTGTTGGACATTCTTTTCGTGTTGAAGGTGAAACTTGGTAATTTTTTAACCAATTCACCATTGTGCATTTTGATTTAATCTCAAATATATTTTTGCGTCGTTATGCAAGTATCGTTATGCAAGTAACTCTGAGAATGAAACTTTTGACATGGTGCAGAGTTTTAAGTCTGGCCGTGCTTTTCAAGTCGGGCCGGGCTCGGGCTTAAGTTTGTCTAAATATTTCGGGTCTGCATACAAAAATTTTTGTAACATTAAGATTATCGACTTTTTTCTTTCGTGACGTAGATTTGTTGTGCTCACCGCGGCAACTTCTGTGAGTGAAGTGATTGTACTTTTTCTTCAGCTAGTTCTGTTTGCAAACGCAGATGCGTTCTTCTTTTCTCTGCTGGGATTAGTCTCACATTGTTTTTGAGAAGGCGACAGCGGTGAGGAAATTAGCACGCGATGGCGTTGCGTCGAAAAGATCAATAACTCACGCAATTCTTGGATTGTTTTAAGAAGCCTACAAGCTGGCTTTTTATATCTATAGAGCTATCCTAGAAAGTTTATTTTATGCCTATAGCGCCATCGCAGATGGTTTCGTGATAGTTTCTTTTTTTCTTGACCTATATTATATTCCACACTCCGCAGTATTATCGCTGACTAACATGTTACGTTTGCACCAGGTTATGCCAATATTTTGGTCACAGTGGTTGCTATTTTCGGTGTGATAAACCGTGTATCTGCAACTATATCTGCACACAACGTTTTTTGTTACTTCGCAGTTGCGCATATCTTAACTCCCTCAGTAAATTTGGCTTTCAGGCCAAAATCGGGCTTCAAAAATTAATGTCGGGCTCGAGCCGAGTTCGGGCTCGGGCCAGGTTCAGGCTTCAAAATGAGGCCCTTTTACAACTCTGTGTGGGTATGTAGGCAGGGGCCAGAAAAGGGAGGTTTCAAAGGATACATCCTCAACCCACCAACAGTAAAATAGATTGAAATCATTTTGTGACGTAGGTTACGCTAATTTTAGGCCAAATGTTTTTGCTGCTGCTAAGAGGATGTCAATGGGGATCTTGGTAGGGGTGGGGTTGTATGAATGATGCCCAGTTGCGTTAAAAACATTTGTAGCATTTTCTAAAAACGAAAGTGTGCAAGAAAAATATTTATCGTCTTTGTAATGTTAAGCAACTTGAAAGCGTGATTAGTGTTGCTCTCAAAACACCTCTAGAAATAACATTGGGAATCTATATTCGTCACTTCTGGATCGACCCGATGAGTATACCGGTATTGGTTTCACACCAAGCTGTCCCCCAACATTTTACAACAAAATTGCGCCCATGCTTGCAGTTTTGGCTGAAGCTAGATTTATTTTTGCATGACACGAACTGGTGATTTTTTCTTTTCCCAGCTTAGGTGCTATTCAACACTGATTGCAGTCAGTGCAGTGCTGGATGTCTTGGGCCACAAACGTGAGTAGGACGTTACGCAGCCCACGCATCTCTTCACTGGCAAAACTCTTTCATAAGCTCAAGTAGAAACTGGCTCCGTGAACGTTTCAATTTCGTTGTTAGACAGTAAATGATGTAAGCATTTATGCACTACAGTCGATTCGCAGGTTATTTTTGACCTCTCAGGACTTCTAGGTAGATGTAATACTCTCTTTGTAAAAGCTCTAATAAAAAAATTCCAATTGCTCTAAAAACTTTGTCATAAGCTAGGAAAGTCAAGGAGTATGACGAAGCAAATAGCTACAACAACGTAAATACGAAATGCTAAAATTAAAAAACGGTTAAAAATGACCGCACCGGGCATCTCGTGGTATGCAAGCACATGCTCAAAAAATGTACAAAGCACACAATTTACAAAAACGAAAAACGCAAGCACACGAAAAGATTACCCTCTTGGGAAAGACAGACGTTACAATAAAAAAGCATACATTTAAGTATGATTGCGCAGAAGCAAACTTGTAATTTAAATGACGAGCTGCTGCACCATTACCACCGGTAACAACGAGAGTTGCGGAGTCGGAGGCAAAATGTCCGACTGGGAATTCTTAACATAACGAAAATAAAGTGTGGCTGTCAACAATTTTGTAGCAGCTGGCAATCAATGGAAATCGTGGTACACATCAAGAATTATCTTTTTCAATAAAAGTTTCAAAAGAATTTGTACCATTGCAACAAGAATTCTCAATCAGTTTTCAACTAAATTTAAAAAAGAACCAAAACACACTTATTAAACTAGTTCCCTCAACAGTAGCTGAACTTTTCGAAGCGTTCTGTCGAGCAGTCCTAACGCAATATGCATAAGTTTTGTATTTTTGAGTAAGTGTTACTGCCATGATGGCAGTGGGTTCCTCAAGTGTGTTAAAAATGTTGTGCTATTGTAAAACACCTGGTTTCCAATGCCATTTTTTTCTGATAGACTTGACCGCGTTCCTCGAAAGAATTAGTCGGTGAAACAAGTTGACTAGACGCGGGCGGTCCATAGTGAGCCTCGGTTGCGGTGTAAAAGGAATTTTAAAAGTTTTTGCATGAGTAACCTTGCGTGTCACCAACGGAAAAAATATATTTGAATATATGTTTCGAAATACAACAAGGTTGCTTTTTCGGTCAGGAGCTTTAAAACCGTTGCTGAGTTGTTGAAAAATGCGCTTGTGCTCCTGAAACGTCATTTGCCATTTTGGTTGGTGTTATCCAGTACTCAAAGGTTTGCAGGTTTGTGCAGGTTAAAGCTTGTCTATATTTCTCTGTCTGCTGTGCTAAGCTTTGGGCAAGGACACTCATTTTATTAAACCAGGTTGCTTTTGTTTAACTTTTGCTACAAGCTAACCATTGCATGACTGCAACAAATGATGTAGAAGAGAAAGCAAAACAAGCCTAGAAACTCGCCAAAAAACATAAAGCGGACCGAAAAAACAAACGCTTTGACAAAACTTCCATAAAACAACACACGTTCCATTTAGATCAATGAAGAGACTGAGAAAACGAAAAAATCTTGGGCTTTTAAACAACGCATCACATGCGCGGATTTGTTCAATCTTTCTGCATAAACAGCGATGTACAAAACACATTAACCATTAAATGAAAAAAATCGGATTTTCCTGGACATTCACCGGTCCATAATACAATAGTGCATCATGTATAATTTCCTCCTTGCTGATCACCGCTCTTCTTGTTGTTGTTTAACGTCTGATTAGCTAATCAAGGGTAATCACCTCTTGAGTTCCTATCAGTACATCGCCACATGGAGGGCTCACATTTTATAACATCCGTGCTCGAATCTCACGGCATTTCGTTTTTAGCCCTGATGAAGATAGCTGCATCAACTATCAAAACGTTGGCCAGTTTTTGACCTGTTTTTATCTTTTACCTCCAGTAGAGCTTGATTAAAGTATTGTTTATCGAGGTGCAGGGATCTCTCAAACAATGAGGGTAATCAGGTTAAGGAGAAAACTAACGACGTAACGCAATTTTGTTTAGAAAGCTCCAGCACAAAAATGTATTTATAAACACAAAGTTTCAATTCTTGATTTACCGTTCAAAAGTTTAAAAAAGCCATTGAAAATATTGCTGGAAATATTAAATCTCTTTGATTTACTCTGTAAAACTACATGTGCCCGTTTTGATATTTAAAGTCTTATTTCAGCGATATCTTCAGTGCTGCTGTTTTATGCAAGAAACTCAATATTTTAGAGAAATCACCCTTGTAAACTGCATACGAAAAGCCTTAGTCTTCGGCATGACGTTAAACTGACCTGAACTCAACAGTTCACATTTTGTTGGAGCGTTCAGACCTGACAACCTTCCATCTAAAGTTTAAATAGATTTTTCAAAATCAGAATGATCTCTTCAGCAGTGCCAGTTAACTAGGCTTGACAAGGAGAAACCGACAGGCTGATGGGAAATACTTTTTTTCTTTGGCTGCCCGTGGGACTTAACCTGGATCCACCGTATAGATTACGCCTTGTCTCTATGGGGATCTTACGTACGGTCCACTGACGACTGGGGATGCTCATTGATTTAAAACCGTACCAAGGCTCACTTAAGAATTTTTTAAAGTTATCAACCTTTCTTGCAAAGATTCTCCCTGACACAATAAAGCGGCTATCAACAGAAAGACAGTACACCTTTTTATATGACTGACATGGAAGACAGTTCTTTTTGCAAATATTTAATTCAGCTGCAGTCAACCATCAAGGCGAAACGGCACTCTATTTCAAATTACACAAAACCGAAACCACGAAGTGCAAATGTGATCTGGATTCCTAGCAAAATACGCGACGTCGGAGACACTATATGCAAACACACGCTTGTGTGCACTACGTGCTTTTTGTTTTGGGTAGAACATACGCAAAATCAGCAAGTGCACAGAATAATTTAACCACTGTAGTCGAAAAGGTAGGTAATTCAATTCCTTTCTCCGCAAACCTGTTTCGGAAAAGAATAGTTTTGAAGTTAGTAGAAAGTTGTTTCCTATTGATATCACCAGATAATACCTTTTTTGTTATCGGCTGGACTGGATTAAGTGACTGCTTCTTCGGTCTATCGCTCAACCTTTACTGTTAATACACGCTTTGTCAATTGAAGTGCATTTTTTCTTGCCTTCTTGCGGCCCAAATATGACTTGTTTTTCAAATGCATTCTCTATGCTGCATATAACCTTAATCGATGAAATTTGTTGTTGGTTGCGTAAACATTCAAAATCAATATTATAAATGTAATCCCCAACAACCAAACATGAGCCTCGATTGCACAGTATAAATTGGTGCTGATTTCACAACGTTCACTTATTTCGATTCAGCTTGAATTATCGAAAAATTCTATGCCAAACTTTTGTACAAACACTCATTGTTTTGCCCTCCGACATCATTGCTATTTCACGAGTTAATTTGTTTCACCTCAAACTTCTTTTAAAAAAGGATTCTCAGCCATATACACAGCAGCATGTTTTTCGATATTTGTCTGTAGTAAAGACAAAAAATTTCAGAACACGTCTTTTACACCGTTATTCTGATAAAATGTTGCACAACCAACAGAATTGCGAAATCCTACTTACATTTGAATAATCTGTGTGTTGGATCAGAAGTAGCCGCAGTATTTGGTATAACTGTGAGATTTCCTCGATATTTTCCTTGACTTTAGCACAAAGTTCAACTCATTTCATAAATAAGAAAGAATACATATTGGCAGAGCCTTGCTTAACGCAGATTTGCTTCTAAATAAAGTCTCGAATTGCACTGACTTTGACTGTGAAGCGTCATACTTTTTTTCAAACATAACTGCCGCGAATTATTTTTCACTACAAACATTTTAACGTCGGGAAATGATGGTATGATGAAGTGTGCAAAAAAATCAAGACGTGGATACATCACTTGACACCAGATGAAGGCACAACATCAGCACCTTCACGAAAAACAATTTGTGGCGTCTAGAAATGTTGTTTCAAAACTGCGAAACTCTACTTTCACATTCAAGGGGACAGATGATTGGTGCACAATCATTGCAAATCATCACAAAGTACTGATGATTGATGCAATTTTAACCTTTGCGGATTGGCTATTTCAGAAGAATGAACGTGCGAATTACACATACATTATGTCCACATTCATTCTTTAATGATCACAGGTCTACAATGTTAAATGAATTTCATGAGGATTGGAGTTTGAGAGCGTTTTCTTGATAATTTTGGGGCGATCGTTTCAAAACTGTTGTCAGATTCTCCCTATGTGGTCAGGTTTTTGAGCTATTTAATATTTTTAATTTATGCAGTTGGAACATTTTAAGCATATTGTTGCGCAAGAGGGTTGCACATTTCGTGATTTGTTAAACCGGCTAAATGTTGTTCAAACACTAGAGACTTCTTATAATAACCGTGATTTGTAAACTAGCTTCTGAAGGGCAATGTGAAGCATAGAAAACATACAGAGGTTAAACAAACACATAACGTCAGTTAGTGTATAATGTATACTTGCAACTGCGACTTACAAGACATAGATGAGAAACTACATAGATATTATGGCCTTGCAATGCAAAGATTGTGGTGACAAAACAACGTTAAAATGCAAAGAGTAGCCCAAACATGATAGCAAACTCTTTTTTCATGACAGAAAAAATTGCACGGTTGCTAATCCAGAAATTGTTTTTTCTGTGTTTTTCCGGTGTAGCTACTGCCAGCAACCTCTTTCTTAGCACCAGCAATAGTCTGCCAACTTGCTGGTATTGCCACATCCCTGGTATCTTTTCTATTGTTTAAATATCTTGGTGGAAGGACTCTCCTTGCTCTTCAATCATTGCTTCTAAGTTTTCATGAAGATAGTTTACATGACTATGAAAAAATTGAACCTTCACACCAGGGTTTTTCCTAAGGCGTTTTAGGGACACGATTCGGGTCCCCAGAATTGAAAATCAGCTCCCTAGAATTGGCGAAAATTATCATCGGGTCCCTAGAATCAGAGAAAATCGGGTCTCTAACATCATAAAAATCAGGTCCCTACAAGTCCATACCGGGTACCTAACATTTTCCTTAAAAAAACCTGCTTCACACTCATATTGCATCCTAATTTTTCGTAAGAATTTAACAGGTGTTTTGAAAGGTCGTAATAGTTAAGAGCTTTAAAATATCCAAGGAAGTTTTCGACAACTGCTGTAAAGGACCGCTAAGAATTTTTACATTGGTTGTCAAGGTGAGTGGTAAATATTTTTCCAGCATTTAAACTAAGAGTCATAAAACATTCCATCTCTCAACTTTTCAGTGCTCAGCGCAGGGAACTTTTCACACAAATATGCAAAGATGTCACTTTTACCTATTTAAAGCTTTTGCAAACTGTTTTCATACTTTGATACGGAAAGGAGGAAGTAACACCTCGTTTCAAAGGAAAGTGTATAATACTTCTTTTACCAAACTCAAATCCTCTCTTTGGCCAACTTTCCCTAGTCCAGTGCTCTTGGCAAGCCCTGCTCTCCCACAGACACAAGAAACACGGAAAGTTTGTGTGTCCACTTTGCTGCCCAACCAATATGCACAAATTCCTCTAATTTACTGCACGTCATCCAGTCAGTCATCCTCATCAACTGTGGTACCAGGCACAGACTATTTTGACATAGGATTTTATTGTAGTTACCGCTTATAACAGGCTACCACTAACTCACTCCCTGTGGGCCTACGGAGTTCAACAACAGCTGATAAAGCATTTCAACATTTAGAAGCACAACTAGTGATTACAAAATCTGTTTTAAAGTTAAAAATGGTAGGAGATAACTCTTGAAACTTTTGGTGAGGTTTTTCAAAGTTTTGCGAAAAATTACAAAACGTATGCCTTGTAGAGGCTAACCCTGACCAGATGGACAAAAATGGATATGATTTTTGAACTCAGCGCCCCCCAAAACCCCAAAACCCGTTGCAAACTTCAAGTCCCTAAAAAATTTGTACACCGGTGAATCCTTCGTGATAGATAGACTTCGTGCTAGAATGTTTGATGCTGGCACATCGCGTTTGTGCCATCACCTCATACCACTACTTTATGGCAAATACAACTGTACCACGTGCGACAATGAAGGTGAGAATGGAAACATCACAGCAAGTGCTGTCATAGCTAAGCACTGTTGTGGTAATCAGTTAAACTTGTAATTTTTCGCTGTTGCGTCATACGAGCAAGAAAATTACTTGCTTTCATCAAGCTTGTTGTTCACTCTACTCATCTTTCAATTGTTTTGCCAAATGCCTCACATATTCAGTGTTGTAGGAAATTCCCACCAATTTGTTTTCTCCCAAATTGCTTCAACACATTCTTCTATCAGCTAACGCACGTGCCTCGCGAACACACGTTTGCCAGGGAGTTCACTAACGAACCAAGCAACTACGAGCGTGCTGTGCTCACTCTCCGGAAAGCTCATTCGATCAATCAAGCGTTTGGTGATTCAGCAGAAATCATGTCACGTGACCAGAAAAGGCAACTCATTAGCTTGCTTAAAAGCGTCATGCAAAAAGCCCAAATGTTTGTTTGGGGCCACCTGCAAAACGAAGTGTATCACACCAGTGCATGCGTGTGTCATGAGGTTTGCTTTCTGGAAAAGCAACATGCAGGTGAGTTACACGTCCTTTCTAACCCTGGAAGACGGTTGGTTCCGATATGTTAAATAAATGTTTTTCAGAAAATTTTGGAATCTTTCATGCTTGTAATTGTTCACTTACTTGGTAAAATCTTCATTCTCGAAAAAGCAGTGGGCTGCTGTAAGAATCCATTTGTCAGAAATAACTGACCCTCCACAAAAAGGGAAAGACTTATCAATATACGCAATCCCAGCTTGCCAAGGCCAAGAACTGGGTTTTGATGCTTTTCCACCAAATATGCGAGGAAGCTGCATGATAAAACCTTTTCTGCCGATTTGTTTAAAAAAAATATAAAAAAAAACTCACATTTTAGTATCAAATCACAAAATATGTTAAACATTGTTTGCGGTTAACTTTCACTTCAATAATTTTTCTAAAACCTTTGAAACATGATGGATGTTGACTTATCGTGTTAACTATGGTACAGATTAGAGAGGAAAGATGGTGTTTGAAATTATCGCACCTTTTAGAAACGCTGTTAACTAAGCTATTGCAATGCACTTCTGCGTTGAGCGACAGACAATCATCTATTTGTATTAAAAAGAGCAACAGCTATAAGTAAAGCTGTAACAGCTATACCTGTTCAAGGTTTTTTAAGGAAAATTTTAGGAACCCGGTTTGGATCAATAGGGACCCGATTTCTCTGATTCTAGAGACCCAATTTTTTTTTATTTTAGAGACCCGATGATACTTTTCTCTGATTCTAGCGACCCGATTTCAAATTCTAGGGACCCGAATCGGGTCCCTATAACACCTTTAAAAAAACCTTGCCTGTTTCATTCCAACCCGATTTTAGGAAACGAGAGAATGGAGCAATATAACATTCGAAAAACACTCACTCGACTGTGTTGTAGCGTTTCTTGTCGTTTCCCACATATGAATGTGTTTGATTGAACATCTGACAAACACGCGTTTGACGGAATATGCATGAAAAAAAGCGTACGGTTAACCAGGGTTTGCAACGATACACGGTGTTTTGGTGTATGTTGCAAAAAATTTTTTGCTCATTCTCTTGTGTGTGAAAAGGTATCGCGGTTACATTAAACTGAACTTGCCTGTAAAGTGGTTTTGCTTTGCTGTATTAAATCTAGGCCAAAAGTTAGAATCAACTAAAATTAAGACGAAAGAAATGATTTCAACGAACAAAAAGAACACGGGCACCAATAGAACGTCAACAGGCGCCTCGCCAAGTATGAGTTGATGCAGTTAACACCAAAAAAATGAGACGTGAAGTTCACTCATTTCCACAAGCGGTGAATCACATGCAGAATGGGAGACCCGACACAGAGACACTTCTGTGACGACAACATTTATACCAAATAACAAACAAAAATTCAATATCTTTGATTAAAATAGAAGTTTCGTTATCGTTTCTTTTCGCACTAAGTCACTTTGTTGTACAGTGAAGTCCTCTAATGATTTGGTCATGCGACAGTTTCAGCGCAGACATTTCTTTAGGAAAATTGCGTGAAAAGAACAAGTAAATTAAAAATATTTTGACAAACTACGTTTTGGCAAGTGGTGTGATTTGTTTAGTTTTCAATTTCTTCACAGCAATTTTTCGAGAGATCAGTATCCAAACCAACTATGTCCGTTTTTCGTATTGGCTGATCCTCACAAGCTTACCAGTCGGTTCAGCAAGCAAGTAATGGCACTTAGCATGACCGTGCGAACCCGTATTCTCATTATGTTTACGCGTCTTGACAATGCCTGCGATAGCTGTGCTTCTTCGTTGAATCTTTGATCAGGCAGTTCCCTTCGTACTTTTCAATCTGCAAAAAATGCCGCAATTTATAAAATTGATAGAACGTGGTAATTTTATGATTGCTCTACATTTTTTGGCACAATGTATCTCTTCGAGGAGCAATTTGTAGAAAATGTAATGAA
>Ga0210059_1003061_pt1 | contig 26597 bp, 11 predicted proteins | sample Ectturendosymbi2_FD_188042 | JGI IMG/M metagenome (GOLD analysis project Ga0210059, IMG submission 188042) | Ecteinascidia turbinata endosymbiont from Florida, USA - Sample 2 (SPAdes) (version 2) | ecosystem: Host-associated > Tunicates > Ascidians > Unclassified | place: Key West, Florida... | reverse complement strand
ACGCGCCAATCTTGGCGTACGAATCTTTTCTATTCTCGTGCTTATGACTATGAGAATGAATCCACATTTGGGCATGAATTGAACTTGGATGAAAGTTGCTTTGATTTGAGCAAAGATAATTCTAATTTTAGTTCAATTTATGGTTTTCGCAAATCCGTTAATTTTAAGTCTCATCTAATTTGTGATATTTGAGTTTGCTCTAATTTTAATTGTAATCTAATTTAGAAAAGCTAAAAAAATTCTAGTTGTACAAGTCTGCTTCCAAATGGTTCTTTGAATTTTCGTGCTCACGAAATAACCTTGTATGAAAATTGGGCCAGTTGATGAATCCACGCACTGGTTGTGTTCTTACTAAAAAAATTGCAAAAAAAATAATAAATTCTATTACCACACTCAGAGTACATAATATCCAAGGTCTTGCAACACTTTCCCCTTTGGATGTTTCCATTTGCAGTGAAACTTTGAAAAACACTATCTTCATTTCTTAGAAAGCTGTTCACTGTATTATTTGGAGGAACTCTCATTGTTATGTCCTGGCCAAGTGGTTGGGTCATCACACATGTTAATTACAGCTGTACTCACGGACGCCACAACAGGCGTCGACAACCGTTTTTGCATCACAGACTGGTTTAATGTAGGCAAAATTTTTACGGACCAGCCTTCAAGATGTGGAAGATAAATATAACAAAGTAAAATAACACAAACGGCCATTCGGGAGCGGACCCATGCCACAACGGCCCGGTACCAAGCGAAATTTCTGACCTATTTTTGTATGTCAGTTATTTTGCTTCTCAGAGTACAGGAATAAACTTCGGCGATTACATTTTTGAGGTGTGTTGCGTAAATGAAACTTTTGGTTAGATGTCAGGTAGTCCATTACAAGCTACAGTACGGGAATAATTAACCACTGAAAAATATTTGACTAGTCTTGGACCTCCATAATTTTTCTTTTTCTAACCCAAACCCAACCCGACACATTTACCTAAACACTAAACCCTAATCATCAGTTCTCAGCATATTTGATATCTCAGTGAACAGCCACTGCTTGCACTCTGCGCATGCGCACATGGCGTGACGTCAGAAATTTCGCTTGACACCGGTAATAAATGCCTCACAAGGCGGTATAGGGTCGAAGCTTGCAGCCAGGTGTTTGCCGACCCCTGAGTCCTATAATACAGAAACCTTGCGTTCACTCCTTCTAGACCGGTTTCGGAAGCGGAATATCCGCATACAGTAAACAAAAAGATTTCATTACCGCAAGGCCGCAGGAGCGTGTGTGCTTCCCTAGCCTAAAGGAACGTTTTTCTGTTTTTCAAACTAAGGTGATGTTTTGTTTCAAACTTTCCTGAACAAGTGACGATCTGTTTGCCTTAACTGACAGGTAATCTACCTTACAACTTCCCACTTTTGGCACCTTGACTTGATCTTCATAATTTCTTTGGCCAGGGAAAGTCATTTCCTACTGCTATACCGATATTATTACCAGTACTGCACAGCACATTGTGCTTAAAATGAGCTAGCTTCCACCGGGATGGAAACAAAACTACGCGCGTTTGAAGTTGGAGCCTGGTGTATTTCTTTTACAGAAAAAGTTTCAAACCGTAACTCTGTCCCCTTAAGGAGCGGGACCCAATTTGATGAAATCGGTCAAATAGGCTTAAAACCAGCCCTGTTGCTGGCTGCATTCTGTTGTATAGAAAAGCCGGTTAATGGAGTATTCCGTTGCCAAGAGTCAGTAAATCAACGCTACACATTCGGACAGGTCAGCGACCTTTCACTGGGCCACGTGATTGAACGGGCCAATCGGATCATGTGAAATAGGGATAGTTCTAATCTTGTCTACATTTTGGAAATGCACACTCCGGACCTCCTGCTATGAAGCTGCTTCCGCCAGCCTGGCCATATTCACTGCTACCAATGCGCATATATGTGCCATCAACTGTAAATGAGTGTGTTCGCTGATTAAAGTATTGGGTGACAAAATGAAATTAAAAAAGGAAAGAAACAAAAACCAAAAAAACTCTTCAAAATTAAATGATTTGTACATTTTTCAAATATAACGTAAACATGTAATGCCGTAGACACAACAATGTGACGAAACAACGATTACCAAGCTCCTCTGGTAATGACTTTGCCATCATCATCACTGTCGTCACCCCAGATTCTTACAACGTTTGTGTAAGTTAGATCCCAGAAGTCTTCCTGAAACGGATGCAAAACAAGTCGTGTGACAATCACTCGTGATCATTTCACTCACGATTATATCAAGAAAGGTAATTGCCTACAAAACAGCTTTTTGGGCAAAACGACTGTGACGCACTTTAGCTCGCCAACTATTGAGAAAGCGTAGACTTAAGACAGGGGTGGGCAAACTTTTTTCAATTAGGGTCACATTATTCTTTCAGACACACAACGAAGGGTCAGATTCTGCAAATTATCCACTTTATATAAAAGATAATGTATTAAAATATTTTTAATTTTTAATATATTCATGTTTTTACTATTCAAACGTATTTTTTCTTAACAACAGGATAGTCTTCTATTACATGTTTCTTTTGTGTCAAGTTTTATACTATCATATTTTATGATATATAAGTGTGCATTGTGCATACGAGGGGTTAGGGCCGCAAAAATGTTCAGCGGGTCGCATGCGACTTGCAGGCCATAGGTTTGCCCATCCCTGACTTACGAGTAAGCCTACAATACAGTAAGTTGTTTTTGTGGCAATTAGAGACGCGTCGAGCTGTCACGCTCGGTTGCGCACAATGATGTTATACTACAGACCTTTCCCAGTAAATAAAGATAACCCTAGGATGTAGTTTCAGTCATTGGCCAGTCCCATAATACCGTTCCTAACGTAAATAGCTGCACTGCCAGTCACAAGGAGTATTATTGAGTGCTGACAGCCAAGGTGGAACAAAGCGGTCGTTTACGATTTGTTTCGCTACGAAATCAAGCTTAGCGCTGACAAGCACAACGTATTTCATACCAGCAACTTCGTTTCACAATCGTCCCATCTGTAGGTAAAAGTATACCACTGATCATCGGTAACTACATCGCACTCTGGCCTGTCCAAAGGTTCGGATCCAAGCGTCACTAACGTGTTGCTGGCAGCACATTTTGCAATTTGAACCGTCATATTGTCCGATTTGCAGTCCACGACGATGTTTGCTGAAACATTACGTGAAAATATTATTTAGCCAAAGTAGTTGATGGCGCCTTGTTCAAAAAGTGTTGTATCGTTGATGATATTTACTAATGTAAACATCTTACAATGATTTTTCATCTGATCTGATTGTCGCAACCTTTGCAGAAACAGATGTAATTTAAATACACAGTAGTAAAAATAGAATTATCAAAAAACTTCTACATACGAAAAGTTGGAGCATACTTTCGCTTCTGTTTGAGTAAACGTCATTGTGCAATTACGTGCTTCTTGACTGAACAATATCTCAAACGATGGGGCATATCAGTAAGGATTTTAATATAGTTTTGATATGGAATGAACTAATATCGCAACGTTGTGAAATCACAACCATCGAAAAATATGTTTTGTTTTTATACGATATTAGGCTTCAGCAAACTCAATATGGCTTCAGTTTGGCTGTTCAGATTTATGCATGAAAGTTAAGTTGTTGCTTTTGCTGATGTTAACAACTTAATTGAAAACTGACATAGTCTACGTTGCCTAGAGTTACCTGAGCAGGTTAAAAAGCTCAAAAAGAAAAAATATATTCTTGACTATATCGTCTGCTGACTTCGTCTAAAAAATAAATCGCTCAAACTGTAGCTATGCCAGAAATCTGCTTGATCTACATCCGACCAACATAACTCACGGATGCAAGTTCTTCCATCTGGTGCAACGCTCCAACATGGCCTTGAACAATTGCAGTAGTAAGTAGACTCGGACTCGTGGCAAGTGTCGGAGCAGCCGCCGTTGTTCACATCACACGGTGATGACGTGCCTGTGACACAAAACACATTGGCGAGCAAATTGATCAATCCGAAAAAAACTTTAATGCACAGATAAAAAATCCTTGAAGATTCTTCACACAAAGGCAGGTTCAAACCAAGAAAGAAACAAAGTGCACTCTGCAATAAGGAACGAATTTTGGATGTATGAATCAATAACGCAATTTAGTTGTACTTGCAATATTGCGGATGCTAAGCGAATGTCTGCATACAGGGTGGTTCAAAAATATGTATCCAATATATTGTCGCTATCATTTCACATCAAATTAACCCAGATTTCTGTTTCCCAGGTAAATCATAGTTAGAGCTCAAAATTGTTTTATTTCCAATCTTCTGTGGATCAAGCAGCAAGATATCCGTGCATGAGAGGATCAAGATAGTAGAGGCCTATTTCGCGACGAAGTTGCTTGTCCAAAATAAACGACAGTTTCGGAGGAACTTTCCAGGCGGAAACGCTCCAACCAGACACAATAAAGCGTCTTCTGAACAAATTCAGGGAGACGGGGAGTGTACGGGATAACATTGATAGTAGTTGTGACCGGCTATGGTCAATCAGAACAAAAATCACATCGTGTCTGCGAAACAACGGCTGGAGCTGTCTCCAAGGAAATCCACAAGACGTTTGTTCCACATGAAGCGGAACGATCCCCGGTGCGGTTCCACTTGCACAAGGGTCGAACCCTCAGTCTCCGGAAGTGATTGAAGCCAATTGTTCGCTATCTGCGTCTCAACCCATTCGACCAAAGAAGCGCTTCCCTCGTCTTTGCAGATCGAGGCATTTTAACTCTAGACTTTTTACACCAGGGACTTTCATCTGGTGCTGTCGCCTTGGACTTTGTCGATTTTCTATGTAGTGGCACGAACGTGACCACTACACACAGGACAGATCTTTCAGGGAGTTCAGTTATGCGCATAGTGCACCAGGATCTTCGCTTGTTTTTGCATAAAATACAGATTTTGCAACTTCAGACCAATGCAAATAAGGCTGAGAAACGTGCTTTTGGACAAACCACCAGTCAGCGAATCAACGTTCATCTTGCTTTCTTCAACTTATTTTTTCAATAACGAGGCAAACTTCCACGTTACTGGTTACGTGAACAAACAGAATATGCACTGCTTTTGAGCTCAGGCTCAGCTTCACGAGAACCAGTATCACCCACTTAGTGTGGAGAAAGTGACTGTTTGTTGCGCGTTGGGCCGTACTGGTATTATCTTGCCATACAGGTTTGAGGATGCTGATGAATGTCGGGTAACTGTGAACACAGAGCTATACATGGAACTAATTAAATGAAAATTCATCCCGGCAATGAGGAGGAAGGGAGAAGTAGATATGGATGTTATGATTTATCAGCAGGATGGAGCAAAACCGCATTGCTCCCGTACTTCACTCAAATACAACCATTTGTTACTTTCCTGGAGAGCAGGTTCGTCTCCCCGCCGTACGGATCACCTTTGACCTGCACATTCTCCAAACCTACATCTCTTTTGATTATTTCTGTGAGGATACCTAAAAGACCGAGTCTATGCTAACATTCCCCAAACTGATGATGCGCTCAAGAATAACATTCGAGCGGATTTCAGGAGAATCCCCATGAGTTGTTGGACAGGGTCATTACAAACTTCGTTGTGTGAGTAGTCACAGTGAATCCTTGCAGAGTAATGAAAGCACAGTATGGCATGCAGATCCTTCGAATGCCCTACGTCGGTAGCCACAGTGATTCAACGCCAAGGAGCTTGGATCGAGCACATTATAAACTTTGGAACTGTGCCCACAAATCGGTGGTGTACGAGTAAAAAAAATTACACGTTTCAATACAAAATACTACTATTTCAAAAACGAATATAGTCTACGCGCTTCCACCTTCCATAAGTGGCTTTATCTTCTTTGTGTATTTCCCTCATTAGCAATTAACCCGGTCTCGTTGTGTTAAGTGTTCCTCAGTGACATTAAGTAGCAGTTATACTTCAACTAGTTGCTTCATTGCATTCTAAACCAAGCAATGATTGGATTATTTTTCTCATGCCACGAAGAAAGCCATTCGAAAATACAAAAGAACTCTTTTTTTCATTGCAAAGACATTCAGGTAACGATGAATAGGAAGAACAATAAAGGTGTAAAAACACAACATAACGACGAATACAGATTGCTGCAGTCAAGCGAGTTATCATTCCTTACCCCCAACAAGAACTGTGATGCACCTTCTGTCAGAAGATAACCTGAAAAAGAGTAAAGAGCTTTTTTTGAAAGGTAGAAAGTTTACTACATTACTTTTTAGTAAAACGTGTTGTTAAAAGTTCATTTATTAAATGTTGCACATAAGATCAACGAGGTTGCACGTTAACCCTTGTTTAAACCAAAAATTGTATTGCAATAGAACCCTACTTAGGAAAAAAAATTTTGTTTGTCCCTGAAAACGTTTTTTTCTAGCTTGGGTTGTCGGATGTATTGCGAAACAGTAGCAAACTGTTCATATGTATTGCTTGCAGGAAACTGTGAGCAATAATGAATCACTAATATCTCAGTTGGTGGGTTCCCTCATGGAAAGTAATGCATGTGTGGCACTTGTTTTTTTCTTCGTTATTCCACTATTGATGTTGACTTCTTTCTTCCATGGGGTTTCTCTTAAAATCATAGTTGTGCAGCATCATAAATGAGCTTTCAAATCAACACAAATTAGGGAATACTCTGACGTCATTTATAGCGCAGGTATGACATTTACTTCTTAATTCTTGGATAATATGTTAATTTAAAAATTTTCTCAACGAAGTTTCATTGACATTTTTTGTTTTAAAGTTACGTGAAACAGCTCAGTCAAAAATGTTTTATTGCTCTAAAAAACATTAAGAAACAAGTATTTCAGTGATGTGACACTATTTCTTTACACTTTTGTCAGGTCGCAATAGTGGAAGGTTTTAATTGCAAATAGTGGAAAAAAATTGCAAACGCAATAGTGGAAGGTTTTAATTGCAAAGAACTATTCAAATAAGTTTTATAATTATCTCAAAGAGAACCTCGCTGTGTTTTCTGTAGATGTTGTTTACACATTGTGCCCCACAATAAATGCTTTAATTTTTTCTGCTATTTCCCGTCTAAATAAATGATAAGGAATATTATAATTCATTTTTAGCATAATGTGATTGATTGTCGATTAAAGTTCAGGTTGAGGTACAACCAACCGGACAACTAGCTCACCTATTTCAACTTTTCGAAACAGAAATAAAACTTGTCTGATTCATGGCCAGCAACTTTTTGCAGAAAAGTAACAAAATTATACAAATTTTAACTTCAAGTATAGAAGAGACAAGAAGGCACATTAAAGTGATTGACATGAACCATAAATGACAACATGCCAAAACGTATTGTAACATATCAAAATTTATTTAAACTTTGTCTACTTCAAGCAGACGCGTTATCCTTTCCTTCCTGACATTTTGATCCAAACATATTTGTTTTTACTCGATCTTCGTGAAAATGCATGAGTCGTTTGGAAAAGCATTGAAAATCGTTTCTGGGCGTTTACTTCTAGATTTTTCATCTATAACGCACACTTCAACCAAATTTGGCAGCCGGAAATTATTGAAATCAACTTCTAAATTATTAAATTTTAACTTTGTAGTAATTATTAATAAATTTTAATTATTAAAAACTAACACTTCTAATTTTAAAAAATCTCAGAGGAAAAGCCTTGTTATACAAAAAACAACCTCTCAGTGTCTTGTTTAGCATACATAAGACAACGAAGATATAACACATCATCCATAAAATGCATTTGAAATCTTTCAGCTGCATTAACATTACGAAAGGAATAACTCAAAATGTCCGAAACCAATTTCGTAAATGAAATACTTGGCACACCAAATCTTGAAAGTGTTCGTGCAATGCATTACAGCTTGACGACAACGTGTGCTATGGCCAAATTTGAAAGGAAGTAAACTCTGACATACTTTGTAAAGCAACGCACGAAATCACGAAATCAGTGATTTTATTGGATACTTGTTAATTCCACTTTAACCTATGCAATACAAATATACCGGTAGGTGTGTTGCACAATTTCCGTAAATAGAAATATCTCACCCAACGGAATCTTTTGCTGTGAAACAAACCAAGTGTCGACCGATTTGCTCCTTTGTTGGGACCCACGTCATAACCACCTCCTGTTCGTGGTCGCCAATGGACTGTAAGCTTGATTTTCTGGCTCCGAATGGGTATATGAAAATGATATCCGTAATTCTGCAACACAACGTAAAGAAGGATCAGCATGGGCAATCGCTAAAGAAAGCAAAAAGATTAAGAATGCAGCAAGCTTACACTTCCGATGGTGTTGAAGCGTTTGCTGACACTCTGATGGTGAATTCAGAGCCCATGATGGCAACGATTGATCGTCCATCCGGTGGGGTGTTTCCCGTAAATATTGGTTTGACGTTACAAGGATCACCTGACGTCCTCACTAAGAAAAATAAGTGAAATTGATTTCCTTCACAAATCTCCGCACACGCTCTGTACCCACAACCAAAAAAACGTTTTTCCTCTATTTTTCCCGCGCAAAAACCAAAGATTTTTGGGTTTGGCAAACCCACTGACTTCCTGGAATAACAAACAAATTCTTTTCTTCTTAGCCTTGCATTAACGCCCAGGGGCATGGCTGGTAGGTCCCACGGTGTGCCCACCGTGATAACAGCTTTGTTTGGTTAACTTTGATGTCTCAAAGCTAAGGGACGGGTACGGTTCAACACTGTTTTCGATACTGCGTTGAAAGCAGCTAATTTATAAGGAACGAGGATGCTTAAGTAAGAAATCACGTTCTAACATCAACGTGGTCATGTTGTCCCTTAAGCTTTATTTTTAGTTTGTTGGCTGAAAAATCTGTACAACTTTAGGTGTTTGATGATCTCCTAAAATTACTCCTTGATATTTTGCTACTTTTCCTGAACTTTTATTGTTAACCGCAAAAAGCAAAGCGGTTTATTGGTAAAAGTGGTAGAACAAATCTTCAATTGCCTTGCAGTTTGCACATATTTCCAAACATCAACACTTATCTTATTATTATCATCTTTTGAGCTTTTGTCAAATATCGTTTGGCTCTGAAAACTTTTTTTCGAATACTTACCATCAACTAAAAATTGTAGTGGAACATAGCTCAAGCTGTCAGATGGTGTGATTCTTATCCCAGGATCGGATCCGTTGTTAATGTAGATCGTTTTCAGTGGGTGGTCTTCGATGATTATAGATACCACCACTGTGGTTTTAATACCACCTCCATTGTACACCAGCTGGCAAGTATCCTAAAAAAAAAAGTGTTTGTGTTTACTTTCTTTAAAATTACAAAAATTGCTTCGTTTTTGTTTGAATGGCAAGAAAACAGGTGGTGTTTGTGGCATTTTTGAGATACTGTTGTTGAGTTAATCAATAACAGTGCAATATTCTGCATAGCTTAGCTAATTACACAGCTTCCTCGTTCAAAAGTTTCACATATTTTGGCACCAATTTTATTTGATCTTGTTCGGGATCGCGAAACTCAGGGTTTCCATAGCATGTAGCTTTGGGGGTTTGTAAATGGTCAGATAATTTTTGATAAAAACATGAGTTCTCCAATAAAACTACTTTCTGAAAAACCTCTGACTAATGAAACGCAAATTAGTGGATAAAATAATATAATTTGATTAAAATGGAGATCTCTAGCAAGCCACTTTTTGAAATGAAGCAATCAAGTGAAAAATTTTATTAAACACGAATCTTTTCAGGCAGAATGCACCTCTTTCAGTTAAGTTGCAAGGCAGCAAAATATTTTTTGTAGTGGAATGTTAAAGCCATGAATGCTCTGCTTCAAAATCTGTACTGTTAAAAAATTTTGTTTGTTGCCCAATTTCTTCAGAGAGAAAGTCTGCTTGCCATGCATCTGCTTTTTGTGAATCTAATCTAAATGCAGGTATTCCTTTGAGTACCTGATGAAAAAATGCCAACCAAACCATGCAAAGGTTGATACTGTCAAACAACCTTGATAATGCTTATCGTGAATCAAAATTTTTTAGGCAAACATGAGTTATTTTTTAATTTTTTTCTTGCGATGCTTTGTCTGCCATACTCTAGTAATGCAATGTAAGGAAGCACACTTTTAATTAACCATAGAAATGCAAACTTTTACTTTACATTTTTTGTAATATGACAACCTTTCTTCCTACGCAACACACCTTTCTTAAACATAAAACTGCGCAAAAGCATTATATTGCCTGCCTATCACAGTAACTTACTCCTCCAAAACCAAGTGTGAAATATGGAAAAGAAGTGCACGCCTCTCCACATTCCTCGTCAGTTTGGCCAAATCTACAAGTAACGCTGTCACCATCAGGATCAGTGGTCGGAATTTTCACTGTTGTGGGACATCCATACTGCATCCTGCAGAAATATAACGCGACAAACTTTGCAAAAAACGAAATATGAGTTTGTCAATATTCATTTTGTCTATTAAAGAGCAACTGTTGTTGAAAATCAGATCAAGTAGCGCGAGTAATACGTCGAAAAACTATCATTTTTGTTTTCATGCTTGAGAGCGCAGCAACTTTGAAAGGGTCCTGGTTCTTCATTTACCAACGCCATATGCATAGCATTTTGGTATTCTAGCATTCAAACTTTAAAAAATTGTCCAAACATAATATGTCGTTGTTGTTTCAGCAGCATTTATTACATCAACACGTAAACAAACAAGTGGAGCGATGCGGTGAAAAATACTATGGTGCCGAAGATGTGATGCTGGTGAGTAATGCACAAGAGGTTGCTTGCTGGTGAAGTGTCGATGAGTGTCAATCTTTATTATCAGTCAACACTGTTGACAGTTTGCTGCAGGCTTACATGTCACGATATGGAGGTTGCAGGCCAGCACTTCGCCACCAGAGCCGGTTTTGAGTTTATCAAAATAAATCCAGCACCTTAAGACGACCCCGCGCCATCGGCCACAGAGTAAACGGTTGAAATCTTTTATATATTGTGAGAGAACTAAACCGCCATTGAAACGTGAAGTGAACATAGAAACATTCTTTACATTACTGAGATTCAATTATTAAATTTATTATTATAGCATACAATCTGCAGAATACATACTTTGTTTTAGTTAAAGACTTGTTTTAGCACTGGAGGAAGTATAAACACGCCTAAATTTTTGCATGTGTAAAGTAGGTATGCCGCTATCACTTCTCTTAATTTTTGTATTTTTGTTTGCTCCTCTGGAATGATGGATAAACGATAAAAGTAAAGTGGTGCGGTTTACCGCAGACTGAAAACCATTAGGGAAGAAAATGTAACGAAATATGCCGCGGGTCTATAGATGTGTATAAGTAAATCAGGCAAAGCGAAATAGGCAGAGTGATGATGACAAAGGTGGCGAACAAGCAGAAAAAGCAAGTCCAATAATCGAGAATGTAAAACAAGACCCAATTCATGTTGTGAGTGTTTGATTCTGTTGTTGGATGTGCTTTGTTGTTCCTTATATCTTTAATAAGCACGAAACATGCTCTTCTCTCATTTTACATTCGTGTAAGCAAACATGAGGGGTGGAAAGGGTGGAACTTATATGGTCGGCCCCGGGCAACACAGCCTAGCTACGCCACTGGTTTTAATCATGCCATGGGTCCCGCCGTATTAAAATCAACGGCCAGCTAAACAGACTATCTAAACAAGATGTGAAATGATTGAAATAGATGGTGCTACATGCTGAAATACAGAGAAAACCGTCTCTTGCTCCACAGACCAAGCTTGCAGTTGTATTCGGAGGGTCCGATACGCGGTAAAAACAAGCTTTGGAATACACGTTCCTATTTTCACAATGAACGAATTTATTTTTCATTTATCTAAAAAATGAATTGCTGGACGTTTCTTTCTAAAGCGCTTTACGGGGTAAAAATTTTTACGAGCGCGTTTTTAATCTTTATGTTGAAATATCGCATCTACTGTAGCATTTGCAATGAACTAACAAAAACAAACGAATAACAAAATCTGCAAATATGCAGTAAATGTATTAGCGATCTTGCGAATTCACTCACCGAATCACTGGATAAGATCCTGATTTGGGTGAAGAGTTAGGTTTTTGCGTATCGGAACGTGCTCCTAATATAACACTTGTTGTTAAACTCCATTGGCAAGTACTGGTGAAAAGACCGCTGACCCAACAACCACCACGAAACCTGCAACGTGTTATAAGAAAACAAGTTGCAAGATATAACGTTCATTGTAAAAGAAAAAAACGAAATATTTACATCACAATCTACTACATATCAAGAGAAAGCTCCTAATTATTTTTACGCAAAGAGTTAAGTTTGAAAACTTACCATATTGAAAATGGATTGCTGTTGTTGCTTGTGTAATAAATGCGGTTGCTTCCCATCATCCAGTCAGCAGTTGGATCGAACTCCGTACATATGAAGTTTGCTTCACCGATGGGGCCACGTGCAGTTTCCCATTCTCCAACTCCATTTAAAAGCGTTTTGTTATCAATCAATCCATTACTGCACATGACGTCTTCACTATATGATACGCGAAATCCCAGTTGATATTCGAGCAGGATCTGTGTCAATCATGCAACAAATCCAATATGTAATAATTGCTTTCTTCACTTCAGTGTGAAAAATACAAATACAAACAATTTGTTTCGGTTAATACGCAAGGTTTAACGAGTCCTTGCCTTTTTGAAGTAAAAAACAAACAGATGCACAAATGTTTAAAAAGCATATTTTACTTACAATTACTTTCCAATCCAGTTATTATTGCAAACACATTTCTGTAGCAAATTCTTGCTGTGATGGAAAGTTTCTTAATATTCCACACACACAAAATACCACTGATACTAGTCTCAAGATCAAACCCAATTGGTATTTCTTGAATGTGCTTTTTCTATTTTTCGATTTAATAGGATTTCCCAAAATAAACGGTATTATTTCGTCATCCATACAAAGCTGATACAATAGAAAAAAAATGTAATAAGAATCAGCGTGAGACTATTTTTTCAAAGAGCTGCAAATCACGATTTTGTAATTAGTGGAGCACTACCTCAAAACTTCTAACTCCTTGCAGTAGGCTTCAAAGCATTTTCAAACAAAAAGTTAAAAGTCTGGGATGATTTATTAACCACTATTTCTTCTTATAATGATACATTATCTAAAACTTAGCATTTAGATTGTATCTTTACAAGTTTAATTAGGTCTCCCGTGAAGGTTTTAATGTCAAGGGCAAGCGCACGCAATTATATAATGAAGTGTTGCTGAGTTTCACCAGAGTCGTCATGATGAAGGTATGATTAGCAAAAACGCGTTTGCTTTTAGTTTTAGATAATAATCTAAACCGTGGTAGTGTAGCATTGCGAGCATCAAATACCACAAAAGGTTTGATAAAATGTTGCGCCGCAAACGGGTAAAATCCACTGAAATCAAAAGACTGCAATCATAATTAAGCCTATTATATTCAAGAGACTGTGAGTTCATCATTTTAATCGACTTAATGTTTTGATGCACGCCCAATGCACTCCGTGATATTTTCTACGCCACTCGTGATATTTTCTACGCCACTCAAGCTTATGTGGATGGTTTCCTGATAGTAAGGAGGACAAAAAACAAACAAAATAACAAAGCAGTTTTTCGCAAAAAGAAAAGTTTTCATCAACAGTGTAGATGAAAGCTATAAGCTGGCTAATATCGCTTATCTCGATTCTTTTATATATGACTGGAGAAAAGCACTTGCACTGCTGAACAGCTTCTTTTCAAATATAAAGTCACTTTGTCAATCAATTCTATCACTGTTCTTGCTAAGTTTTGTGAGAAAAAAACATATTTAAAAAAACTGCAACGCATGTTTGTCTCGCTACCGTTACAAAGACAGACAACGGACCATCGGCTATTACTTGCGGTGAACAAGCAGTTTAAGCAATGCTATACGTTTTCACGGTGCGGATTAAATGAGGGTCATAAGTGGCAAACTTATCCAAGTTAAACGAAAACATATCAATGTTTGACCCAACCACTGAAAACTTGGAAACCTAAGCCATGGCCTTTGCATTAATCCAACTCTGCTTGTGGCTGCATGTTCCAATCGTCCGCCACGGTTGAAAACAAATATTTAATTAAAAAAATTGACCTTTGACAACTTCAGAAAGCTTTGTGAAAAATGGATGCTTTCTGTGGACAGAAACGCATGCACTTCTAAATGTATGAAGATAAACGAGGAGTACGTGCTTCTGGTGTTCCCCCTGGCTACAAACTTGGTTGCAAGTGGGGCAGTGTTTTCCAACCGAGGGTCAATGCCCAGTAATGGATCTAAGGGTGGGTTTCAAGCGGGTTACATTGCTAGTTAAAATTCCTCTACCACATCATTTTTGTTTCAAGAACAAAATAGTCACTAAAAATACAATATCACCAATAAAGAAGCCTTGTTACGGAGCACAGGGTTATACCGAGAAACAAACAATGCGAATGGGGAAAGGGACTGTTTTTTTCTTATGCGAAAATCACTTGGATCACTCAAAAATTGTTGGGAAACACTTGCTTTGGACAAGACACAGCCCCCTTTATCAGATTGAGCGTTTAAATCAGACGTGCCTACGTGGTGTTTTCAAAAGCATACAGTGTTCCACCTTCGAGCGAGGGATAACGGTAATTGGCCGAAGCTGTTTTGTAACTGTTCCGCTTTTCTGTCTAAAACTGGCTTGCGCCCTCGAATCGCGTAGATTTTGGCAGTGCACTCATCCTTGGTCCACTATGAAAAATCAAACAAATCAACTTCAGACCGATTTTGATACTTGCACTTACAAAGAAAGCTTATGGCTTATTAATAGATATTTTTCACGGGCGATGCCAGGCATCGTTTGTGGTGCCTAAAGGACTGGTTTCCATTCATCAGACTCGGGGACACATATCTTCGATTTTCATCTTTACGATAATCAATGATGTTTGATTTTTCGATCGTTTATCGTTCTTTTTAATTTTTCTGTTGATTTTTCTCAGGTTACTACGACAAACAATAACGCCGGTAACTCGCCCAATCTCCACCCATGTTTGTCGAAAATAAGCGCACGGAACTTTTTCACTAGTTTGTGCGGTCAGCAAAAAGGAAAAAATCATGTTTAGGTTTAAAATGCTCTAATGCCATACCTCTTTATTGTTTTCAGAATAGTTGAGCGACGGTTGCCACCAGACTGTTCCTCCACGGAAATGAGTGGCACTTGCGATAGTGACCAAAACGCTTGTGTTGATGAATACAGCCACGGCGACCGTCATATAGAGTGATGAAGACCCTTTTTTGTTCATCCGACCGAAAAGCATTCTTGAAAGGTCATGTCATAATTATACAATGATGCTTTGTAGGAATAGTTTCAACCAAGCCACTTAATTCGCTGAAAGCTCAAAGCAAAGACGCAAAATTTAGCTTATTGGAAATCACGAGCTCACTGTGGCTGCGTATTCGTATAGATTTGAACATAAGAAATGCACCTGTTTTTGCAAATGGTTCATATAAGTAATAATTCCAAATACATTTGAAACCTGAATTTTTAGATGCCAAGCTGAGTACTTGGTCATTTATGATTGACAACTAAATTTCTTTATTAATGAAAAAGACATGGCTAAGACGTAAAACCACTCATTGTTTTGACGGATGAAAAAAAAGAATAGTAAATTCAACAATAAAAAACATGGAATGTTTACCAGTATTTTTCTCAACATTTTGTGATCCACCTAATTTTAAGGTAAGCAAAAATTTTAATAAAATACATTGAGGTGGTCAATATCCGTAAACGAACGGTTGTTACGACATACTTTATCACTATACCTACTGGTACATTATACTGTAGTTACAACAAAAACTATGATCCCTTCAGTCTTTAGTAAGGCAACTCAGGTTGTACGCCTAAATACCGTCAGCCTATTCATGTTTCAAAATTTACTGAGGGCTGACCTAAACACTCAATCCTTTCGCTGAACGTCTAGGTAGTAACTCATGATTTTGTTCTGATCTTCAATCTGTAAGCAAGAAATAACAATTCTTTGGGTTACCTAAATTATCATCTGAAAGTGTAATTGACATTACTAAGGTTTGCCAAGATCACCTATACGCTTTCAAGCAATTCTAACTGTTAGGCTGGTATGTCAATCCGTTACTTAAGCAACTATAGTCAGTGGTTTCGTTGGGTAAGTGGGTGTTTAGGTGAATTTCCAAAATTAAGTGAATCATTAGCCAGGTAGAAGTCAAGAAGTATGCGTAATTTTTAACTAATACTCGTTAACTTGACTTAGTTATTCGAAAATCATTCAGCTGAGGTGCAGTTATTTCAATCACTTAGCACGAAAATTGTATTAAAACCTTTCAATAAAGAATCGAACGTAAAAGCGGAAATGCATTCCATCTAAATTTCTTTGTAGTTTTCAATCGCACGCAGCCTTCTATCGAACTCCCGCCAAACTGTTGTTGACTTCAAAATATTTCTATAAAGAGGCACAGGATTTCCACGAAACGTTTCGTTGACGCAGTACGGCCGAGAAAACTGTGTTAAGTCTGATACGGTAATATCAAAATGATTCACATGGAATTCGCAAAATTTCCTGTAATAGGACTCCTTTGCCACAGGAGTAAACACGTTTTACCCGACACTTTAAACTTGGCTGCCAATTTCTTTCAACTGGAAATCGATACATAAAAATGAAGAGTTTAAAAGTGTAGATGCTGCTGTTCTGTTTTAAGAAAAATTGATGATTTTTGGATGTTGTACAGTGCCCATTTTGTATTACAACTTTTATAATATCTTCGTGAAGAATTTCAATATCCATTTACATTCAGAACGTGATGACATTTTACGGTTTCGCGAAAACAGACATTCTACTTTTACTTATGAAATTTCACAGTACAAGATAATTTAGAGGAGGATGTCTTCCAATGCATATCTTTCAATACTTGCAAAATTAGTTCTTGGAGGTTTCTCCACAAAATTATATTGAATTAGAAGCCACCATTGTGAAGTTGCTCCACAGATGTTTTTTCACGAGCATTCAACGCTTTGATTTCAAGCAATAAACGTTTATGCCAAAACATCAAAGCATATGCTAGATGACATTAACAAGTAAATGATACAGTAGCCATCCTTCCGAAGCGGCTTCACGCCAAGTTTCTATCCAACAGGCAAGGGACGCATAAATTGTTTGTGCGACGAGGCTCATGGCAACAGTTGTGGCAGCCGAGTATGACAAACCATTTACGCTTCATTAACCCTCTCATCATCCGAGAGTTGCTCCGCACGAAAGATCATGACGATTTCTAATTTAACGGTCTGGAGACCTACGTTGCTGGCCACCGCACATGCTGTGTGAAGCAGTGGAACAGCAGAGGGTAGAGAAACAAGTTTTCGTCCAACATGTTACTGAAGTGGTTTTGTGGTGATGAGACTGATGACCGGTATGCGTAAAATCTGAATGTTGTTCAGCCTACTAAAATTTTTCTAGGGTTGAACCCAAAAAATACAAATATGTTTTCTGAGCAGTAACAGTTCTTACAACTTGCTCCAACAACAAAGTGTTTGAGACAGTATAAAACTGCGGTTTCCCAAATCGCAGAAACGTACGATTAATAAAAAAAACAACAGAATCTCATGTGCACATCTGGTGTGGGCATACAAAATACCTACTGTCGTTAAGATTGGCGTGAAACGCAATTTTAACAAACTTGTATACAACGTTTAAGCGGACAACAAAACTTTATATAACGTTTCAAAAAGAGCTCATGGGCCTGTAACAAAAACAACAAGGTCACATCAAAAATAAGTTGCTATTTGGCCTAAATAAATACACCATGTTTATCACACAAGACACAGCGATACAACGAATGTTTTACCACACCACGCTACATGTATCACGACTAACTACAGAGGATTTTGATCTCATTTCAAATTTGCAACGCAAGAACTAGACTTGTGAATTTGTCGTAGCAAATAAAACTTCGTACCTGAGCACTAACAACGCTTTTCTCTAAAACCTAAGTGTTTGTTCTAATAGAGTGAATTTTTTTAAAACAAAATTGAAAGTATTTCCAAAGTAAGACAGTATTTCCAAAGTACTAAATGTTCGTGGTGCGGAGGCAGCAGAACTATTAGAGGTTGCTGAAAACCTCAAGGTGCTTCAAGACCTTCTAGGCCTGCTGCCACCCTCCTCAGAGAAAAAAAGGGTGTGCAAAGTGAAGTGACTAAATGTTGAGGTTTACGTCATTTAAGCATTTCTGGGCAACTCTGATGTGCTCGTGAGCGTCATCTAACTGCCTGAATTAAGTGTTCGCAAAAAATGGGCCATAACGAGGTGTATGACTTTCGTTCCGTGTCTTTCTGCTTTTCTCTCGTCACGGAATTGTTCATGTAAAAACGACTGCAAAACTTTTTTACAAGTAATCATTCAATTAAAAGCTCTAGTTTTGCTGCAAGCTTTCGAGGAATCAATCGACTAGGATCTGCTTTCATGACTTTGGGATAATTCGGACTTGTGCATATCTGTATTCACGAAGTTGAGTCAATCAGCAAATTTTTAATGAGAAATCGATTTCACGTAACACTATGCATCTTCAGTCCTACAATCCTCAAATCTAAGATTCTTTTTGATAAAGATTTCAGGACTGAAAATGCTTAGTGTCACGTGAAATCAATTTCCTATTAAAAAATTGCTGGTTGATTCAACTTCGTCACCTTTGTGAACGCTACTGTAGTTACTTTAACACAGGTAATCACTCAAACTACTTTTCCTTTGACAAAAATTTCCGCAGTAGTGTGAATACAGGAGTTGTCATGACAGTATGTTAACAGTTTCTGATCTTCAGAATTAACTTATGGTTTTGTAGGAGTTGGTTTTACGTCAACATGAGAAGCAACAAAGCTTTGAGTGGTACCACGTGCTCACAAACATTTTATCAAGTGCAACGCACGAGTGGTAAGTAAAAGTCAAGTATGTCCTTGTCATTTTCGTCCTACATTAATTGTAACACTGCTGCAAAATCCGTTACGCAGAAAACGAATCAACCCTTTGGTATTAGGGTGTTAAAGTTACAATAAAGCGATTGTTACGACATTACCCGTCAAAGCAAGTGCTTCAGGAAATGCTTGCACTTACTCCTCTTAGAACAAACTTAAGCCACTCCGACTGTGGAGTTTACGCAAGTCGTGGTTTGGACATGTTTTTTTTTCAACGACGACGACTGCCATTCACTTCAAAAGATCTAAACTTGTGAAGAGTTGTTCTTATAAATATATCCAGCACTTATGATCATGGCCAGAAGGATTTTGTTCAGTGGAGGACCAAAAATGATTTTTCAGGTGGTAACCAAACATATTTTTCCAAGAGGGACCAAAAGTGGTGAAATTTTATTTTGTCCTCTCGAAAGTAAAAGAACAACCTTGTTTGCCATACATATTATAGGAAAATGCCAAATTTCAAAATTCAGGTGGGTCATGGCCCCCTCTGCTCCCACCTTCGGACGCCAGTGCTTATGATGCATGCACTTTAAACCAATTAGCCACGCATGTGTTTGTCAGTTTGTCGCAATTGCAATTAGCTATAAAGCTACCTGCCATTCAGCATGGACCCTCAAGAGCTGGGCGTTTGCATTTTGAAAACCTTTTCTGGCGTAATTGACGAAAACATTATATATATATTTTTGACTGACTCCAACGTCATAGCTCGACTTATGCTCGTTACATGTATTGTTCATACGTAAATCACGGTTTCCGTTTTGTTGCTACCTATGTAATGCTTCGTTGGCAGTGTCTCACGAGAGCTGTGTTGTGCTAATTGCTCACCAGGTCGTGCCTTGCTGTAATTGCGCGTGTGATGCACGTAGGGAGCAAGACTTGTACTGATCAGCAGAAGAATATAAGCAATTTGACAGGAGATAATACAAGCATACATTGCTTTATGAAGCAACGAGACCATCCATCTGCCTTTCGCTTAACTTTTTTTCTGTCGTCAAGGTTGCTGACTTTAATCTCGTGCATTGTAACTAATTACTGAGCACAAAAGAAACGACCAGTCTTTTTAAAAATTTTGAAAGTACGTGCAGCTCAAGAGTGCGGATTTGCTTATGACATATGCTGCGTGCATTCAATCACCGAACATATCAAGAAAATGTTCACAAAAAGGGTTAGAATATTAAGAAGCAACATTGTAAACATTATATTCATTTGAATTGAAATGTTTTTCCACAATTGATGACCACTCCTTACTTGCCTCACGTTTGTAGTGTACGATTAGCTGACGTTTTGTTTGCAGTTCGACTATGTCGTTGATTTTCTGTTAACGACCTTGCAAATCTAATTTCAATCCTGGCGAAGTTTTGCAAAGTCAACCGTTCTTTTTTTCAAAATTTAGTGTTCAATTGACATTCAATTTAACGTTTTCAAAATGTACTACCGTTTTACAAATTCCAACTTCTTGAATTTTCCTTTGATAATTTTCTTTCGTAAATTTTCCTTTGTCAAGTGTTTGCTCGCTACAAATGTGTTAGTTCAATGTTTTCAAAAGATAATTAGTTAACATAATGTACAACATGCCCCTAAAAATACAAAAAGTCTTTGCTTCTATGTTGTTTTCTATGGAAAAGTAAATACGATTTTAGTAACTAGTTCAAACAGTTTTTTTGCAATGATAAACTAACATTATTCACCCAATTTTAATTTAGTTTCATCAAAAAATTGTTTTGAAACGCCCTTAATTTGCAAAGTGGTTTCAACTTTTATTGGTAAAGAAAGATGGATTGCTGTTAGAGATACACATTTAAAGTTTCATGAAAAGGATTGAAATAATTCTACCATATACGCAATCACAGGAAAAGAAGAAGATACAAGTGATCTCGAAACAGTTCTCTTGGATTTCAGGAAACTGTTTGGTAGTACTAGCGAATCTGGCTGTACAGACACATAGTTGTCTTTGAGGAACTGTGTATAAATACCAACACAAACGTAATATCATGTAGCCTCTGTTAGTAAAGAACTGTAAAAAAAATTGTAAAATATTGCGTTCCGCAATGATTCTCCCTTCCTACAGCACTGCAAAATCTGTAGCAGCCAATACTTACAACTTCATCTATATTGTTTCTGTAATATTACACTGTGTGCTTGCTTGCTCGTATACCATCTTTCACCTCCTGGTTCCTAAGACTCAGGCATGACTTCAACCTGCCCAACATGTTTTTGATGCGTTTTTATTATCAACAACGAAAATTAGAAAACTTGTAGCAGAAACTAAAATTGTAATTTTTTCGATCCTATTAGATACAGTAATTGTCATTTGTAAAGTGTAGTGCAACAAAACGCATGAACTGACAAAGAGGGATAAATATTCATTTTCAATTCATCACCTCAGGCCGAAGTTTCAGAAAGAAAGACGTTGTACATACACACATGAAAAAAGTTGGAAAGGTCTTTTGCAAACTAAACTTTAATGACATCACTGAATGTTTGGGAAAAATCGATCAATAATCGTTTTTTGAAATTGCATTATTTGGTTTGTTTGCTCTTAGCTGATGTAAACCAACGAAACCTTCATTTACGATTTGTAGACAAATGACAAACCTGACACAGAAAGCGCAGCAATGTTTACTTCAGAACAAGAAGCACCAGCCTCACCGTTATTCCAACGCATTAATACTCCTGCAATTCTAGTCTACGTTCATTTAAAGATATTACCGCGATGGACAAACGCCAACGATCTTGCAGTATATTTGTTTTTTCATGAGCAACTGAAATTGATGAAGATTGAAGTCCCTTTTTCGTTTCTGCTAGTCGTATTCAGACAAACACGCTTACGGGACTTTACTAAGCAATAATTACAAGTATTTTTTTCAAAGAGGATCTTGCGGATCAAGGGATGGGTACTTGCGACGGTTTATATTTTGTCATAATCAATTGAACCAAAAGCGTTTTCCTGCAGTTGCCAAACGGAAAGCTTCCTTTCAACATTCTCTGTTAAAAAGCGTAGAGAACTGTGTAGCGGTCACTTCCTACACATCACACTTGTGCTGGTGATTAGAAACCTAACGCATGAAACGCAAAACCTCAGCAGACTTTTGGCGAGAGTGACTATACACAGCACGCCTGACCTTAACCAGAGAATTTTTTCACTTCGCTAGCTTCAAAAGTTACATGCAGTCATGGGTGTAACCAACACGTAGTTGCAGTGGAAAGGTCTTTGTCAGCGAGGAATAAGAAAGTGCACGGAAAAAAGAGCCGTAATAGAATACGCTACTGCTTGTTGTATCATAAAAGAAAGTTGCCCGGGAGTGGTGAGAGTGGTCGGTTGACGCGGTCGGTTAGTCATTTGCGACGTGCATGGTTTCACTCTTTCGTCGCTTTGTCGGTCCACGAAGGCTTGCGCAACGTGAACATGATTACAGGAGCTGTGTTAAAGGTGAGCTTTCCCTTTTTTCGGAGAGATAATCTCTTCTGCGCGCAAGTGCCAGGCTCCTAATCCTCAGCTCAGCGAACCTGGCGCTAATGTTGCCGCCTTCGCGATTTTCGCTTAACGTTCGCTTATTTGTGGAGATCTTCCCATAAAAAGTATTTTCTGCCTAGAAAGCCTGCTCAAGGTGACGGGAGGCATTAAAACAAGCAAATGAATGACAATAGGTTTCACCGCGATTTTTTTTGCCAAGGAATGGCATCTGGGCAAATTTTGATATTAGTCTCGTGGTTTACTTGTGCGTTCTGAGGTGTCTCCGAGTGTCAAGAACTAAAGTTCCAATTAAAAAAACTCATTCAGACAACTTCATTCACCGGATACCATGATATTCTACAGAAGATCATGCACTGCGTATTGAAATAGGTCGAACTTAGAAAAATGTTACATAAATAGGATTTATCTCCCGTGTTTCTTGGTATCCAGTTGTTTGACAAATAATTCTGCAATAGTGCTTTTCCCGAGAAATGCAGACAGCGGTACGCTACTGATACAGATAATAATTCAATACTTGGCTACTGTAGATGTCTGCGTCTCAGATTTGGCAAATTTAGCGTCTGTGCGATTTGATCAGTTCAAGTTTTTGCACCCGTGAAACGTCTTGCCAGCTGCGTTGGATGTGTGGCGCTGGACACGTAAATGATCGGACAACTGTCACTTTAGTTCGAAAGCTTGTTGCGGTCACGGAGCATCTCGACGTCAGAAGGTTCAGTGGAACAGTGGCTTAACAGTGTGGAAGGCGAACAAGGCTCATTTAATGCTTTGGGCACCTAGTGCGTCGAAAAGACCGAAATAACACATACAGCACTTTTGTCAAGTAGTCACTTTTCATCAAAAAGCGTTCCTTCTGTGAATAGTTGTGAGTACCATTACCGGAATAAGAATTTCTTGCCGTACAAACACGCGTTACACAGCAATCTTACCTCGATGATAACTTAACTTTTTTCTTCAAGACGTTAAAGAAGATTACATAACTGATATATAATTCACAAAGCCCCTTGTTCGCTCTAGTTCTGGAATACCTGTTGTCCAGTGAAATTATTTATTGCGTCACAGCGTTTGTTGTTGAAACTTGCAGATTTTGTTGAAGTATTGCAATTACAATCTTTCATTCGTCCAACTCTGTTAGCTGTTCATCGCAAAGTTGCTAGATAACTATCAGGTTAGGAATGTCGAGCAGGAAAGTTAGTGTTGCTCAAAATAGAACAGATGGCAACTAAAGTAGAAATACAGGCGCGGAAACCTCAACGAGCGTTGCGACGTTTTCTTTTTGAAGAGTGATGGGTAAGAGAGTGAATCACTCACTCACTTTTCGCACCAGCTCTTCCATTCTGTCGGGCCACCTGTTCGTTGGTCTGCTGCCGAGTCGCTTTTCCTGTGGGTGCAGCCAGAGCCGGATTAAAGGGTAGGGGGACCCGGGGCAATTTTTACTGGAGGGCCCCTATGACGTAATTCATGACGCCATCGTTTGTAAAAGTTATGTTTTCGCTGATTCGCAAGGTACCCGTTTGTTTTTTTCCGGTAGTCGAGAATGTACTTACTGAAATGCACATACAGCTAGCTGCGAGAAGAGAATTTATGATATAAACACTAGAGTGTATTTTTACTAAGAAAAAATATTTCACAGGCTAAAGAGTGACCAAGCAAGAAACAACATTCACCCGAGCAATAAGCAGAAACCAGAGATTACAAACAAAAATACCAGAAAAAGAACATATCAATATGGCCAGCCAGGCTGAGTGTGAAAAGTATTTCCAAGCCAATGTCATGATTTTCACCATTTTCAGGTGCTCTGGATAACGCCATTGATTTAACGTTACTGCTTGAAAGATTTGCTGGAAAAAGCGATTCAGTCGCGGCGTTTTAGCTAACACTGCCATATCCTTGCACTTTCTCTTCTTAGAAGCTTTGTGCTTTTCGTAGCTCCTAATGACATTACAGATTTCGGTATCGCTAAGCTAAACACTGCAATCTCGTTTCGTTTTCTGTTCTTTCTTTCTTTCTACAAATCGGCTGATTAAAACCTGTTCTGACGGACCACGCAATAACATGTGGTGTAAATGGTTTGAATAGCTTCATATGCTTATGATGTAACACAACGATAGTAACCATCGGAAGAAAAGTGAGTTTCCACCATTCGTTACCCTTTGCGACGAAACAAAGGTTGAATTCGGCTGCGGCTACCTCGAGACTTCACCAGAAGTTCGGAATCATTAATATCAGTGTTGCCACTTCTGATGTTTTAACATCAGATCTGATGTTTTGAGAGAAATTTCTGATGTCTGATGTTTTGGCATCAAATCTGATGTTGACTGAGCTGTTGTTTTTTCCCCAAAATATCTATGTTTTTAGGATGAAGATGAGTTAGATTGATGATTTTTTAGTTTCTTTCATCAATTTCTCACTCTCTTGTCCGTGTTTGGTAATTGTTCCAAACTGAAGAAGCTCTCTTCACAGCATCGGGAATAGGAATATCATAAACATGTTATGCATAAATAACCGATTTTTCCATTTAATGGCTATTACTTCTCTCGGTTTTGGATTCAACGTGGGTTATCGCACTTTGTGAGGTATTGGTAATAGAAGCATTTAGCTTGTATTAAACTGCAATGTAAAAATCTGATGTTATCTGATGTTGAAATCTGATGTTATCTGATGTTGAGGTTTGAAATACCGCAAAGCTGTCAGTTTTATAAATCGGTCTTTGTTCCGATCCTTATCAATGATCCTGAATCTTCGGTAATGACCGAAATAATAAATTTCAGGGGCAAGCGGCAGCGATGGGATTTTTGTGAAGAGCCAATGGTGTGACACTTCGCGACAAAGTGCGCAGCTGTGAAAATCGTAGAGCTCTGAATGTCGACCCACTTCTCCGAATCGAGAGATCCCAGCTACGTTGGTTCGGCCATGTGTCCAGAATGCCCCATGAAATACTGGCGAGGCAAGTCTTTCTGGCTAAGCCCACGGGAAAGCGGCCCAGAGGTCTTCCAAGGTCCGATGTAGTGACTACATCTCCGACCTTGTTGGTCCCGTCTTGGTGTGGGGCCAGCAGAATTATCTGAAAGTGCTGTTGACCGTGAGGTATTCCAAGTCCTCCTAGGGCTGCTGCCCCCGCGACCCTCCATAGAGGAAACGCGGGCATGAAAATTAATGAAATTGATAACATTTACGTTATTTAGTTGATTTAACAGTGTTTAAAAGTGCTCACTTAGCGAGTGAACAAGTTCCTTAGACGGCTAGAAATGATTAATACGCACATAGAGACGGCTAGAAATGATTTATCTACAATTCATGACACCTTTCGCAGGAAATAAAATGTAAAAGCTGCTTGTAGTAAGTTCAGGTACAGACATTGTTTGCGTCAGCGATATAATGCGACCCGCTGGTTACCTTGTAAGTCCTCATGTGACCCACGAAGTAATCTGAGTTTGAGACCCCTACCCTAATGTGTGTTTGGTTATCGTTTCAAACTAAAGAAGCTTTCTTCGTTTCGTTGAGACATTTTACGTAAATTATCAAGGACTTCTCCATTTAATGGCGATATTTCGCTCTGTTTCGGATTCAACGAGGATAATCGCTCGTTGTTAGGTTTGTTAAAAGAAGCATTTAGCTTATATGAAACTGTAGCGTAAAAATTTGATGTTATGTGATGTTGAAAAAGGCAACAATCTGATGGTAACGAGACTGACCCCAGTGGCAACACTGATTGACACTAAACAGCAGTTAGCAACCACTAGCATTAGCACGCAAATAGTAATGTTTTTGTGACATTTGTGCAAGAGGCGTGATGCACGGGTAGAGAGTCATACGCATACCCATGTAGCAAAGCAAAAATATTGTTTACTACATCTAAAGAATTTTAACTATGAAAATATCCAAACAACTATACAAACAATCACAAGAGAGGCCTGAACATTTCAGTAACCTCAGCCAAAGAAATCCGAAGTTAATGAAGCGTGAAAAAACGTCAGATATTCAGAAGCCATCGGATTGGAGAATTACAAACGAAATGGCATAGCTCCTTAGCAACACAGAAAGGGCGAATACCTTTAGGTAAAATGTAGGGACTCTCCCAGTGAAAGTATAAACCAATCACACACTGACCAGGCAGGTTGCCTAGGATACAATGGTTAAATCGTTTAAATAAAAACATGCCTTGAGTGCATGCC
>Ga0210059_1003060_pt1 | contig 26599 bp, 21 predicted proteins | sample Ectturendosymbi2_FD_188042 | JGI IMG/M metagenome (GOLD analysis project Ga0210059, IMG submission 188042) | Ecteinascidia turbinata endosymbiont from Florida, USA - Sample 2 (SPAdes) (version 2) | ecosystem: Host-associated > Tunicates > Ascidians > Unclassified | place: Key West, Florida... | reverse complement strand
AAACGATAAACGTTTGCAACTGGAATTTTCAAAACAGAGTTTAGCCTATATGTCATTTTTGGATAAGAACAAAAAATGAATGTTCAGTCATTTCTGATCTAGCCATTCATAAACTCTTAGACTTTTGTACAAGATATTTGTGTGAACCGGTATTCTCAAAATTGATAATCAGCAAGTCCAAAAACCAATCCTTTTGGAAAAATAAGAATGTCCTTCGTTGTCTTGTATCAATCTACGAATGATTGATCTGTGTAAAAATTATCAAGTGCATCCATCCCATTAGTTTTCATTGATAACTTCTATAAACTGAATTGATTTTTGTTAATTATTTCTTGCCTTACTGTTTCCATTACGTGGTAGTTTTATTACTGTGTAGTTACTTTCGTGGATTGTTTGCATTTGTAGGATTTCGCCATTGACAAAAATGGATCTTGAGATTTGTAATCAGAAGTTCAAATGTATCATTAACATATAGACTATCCATCAAGGGGGCCGCATAGAAAAAACTTTTTTCAAACTGGGCCCGCAGAACAAAAAAGTTTGAGAAGCCCTGGCATAGAGGATTAAAACACTATATTTTATATTGCTTGGAAAATGACAACTTCAAAACGACATAAATAAGCTCTGTGTCCAGTGAATGGATTATGCTTGTTTGTTCAATAAAACATGTGGTTACGGTTACTATAAAAAACGAGTTGACATACAAGTAATCAGATCGACAGCTAGACGATATTTTCGAGGGCAGCAACACGGTCCCACATGAAAATGTATACATCCGAAAAAGAAACCTACAAAAAACGCTAGAAATCACGGAAATTTAACGAAAAGAACTTCTGAATTACACGAAAGAGCTATAAATTCCAAGAAAAGATCGCAATGCCGTTTGTTCTTGAGAAGAATGTAATTTCTGATGAAAATTTAAGGCAAATGTAGAACCAGAGTCGGCACAACAAAAGATGGATTTTTGAGGGGGCGCTACACATAAGAGGGGCATACGTTCACGCTTTTCAGACAAACGGCCAAATAGGTCACACCTGCTTGGGGCCCCAAAACTAAAATGGCCCCGCGCTCCCTAAATCCGTCCCTGCCGACAGTGCTCTTATATCAGTGCGTGAAAGGCGTCGATCAGACTTAGGTTTAGCTGTTCAAAGACACTGACAGTGATTCTGCAGCTAAAACAGCATATCCAATGATTTTAGGCCCTTTACCTGTAGTTTGCGGAGGCTGAAGGTTTTGCTTGTAATACTTTGAAGCGCTCTGCTCTAAGGATGAGTGGAATGGAAGTTCCCGCATATATTGTTGTGCAGAGCTCATACTGTGCCACTCTGCTTGTTTGCATTTTTTTAAATGTGAATTTTGCAACAGTTTTACCTAGGCTTCTGTATGTGATGTTTATCATTCACACAAGCAGGATCTAGTTTTGAACAAGCCTTTTTGTTTTTATGAAGGGTCGTGACTGCTTAGAGCATTACCGCAATTTTTACTTTACGCGTATACTCTTACAGTTTGCTAACAACTTGCAAATTATCTTGATCTTTTTAGGAAATCACTGTGGTGTAGGTTTACAGATAATCGAAGAAACACGATGGCAGTTTAGTTGGAAGGACCCCTAATTTTAGTTGGGAGTACAGTCAACTGTTTATCCACAAATTATGTGCTTTCCTTGGCTATTCTAATCACAAGCAATTTTTGCTTTTCAAGGCTTTTTGCTTTCATAACTTCCACCCCCCCGCTTAGAAAAATCCTGGCTGCGCCCCTGGGTGTCTGTCAATAGGTACTATATCCTGTGGAAGACTAAGACCTGCTTGCTTTACTTCTATTTTCATGAGCTCCAAGTGACTCGGATGGAAAAAGCCTGAAATGTCACTTTAAAAATGTTTATGTTGGCAACAACTTTTATTTCGGAATATTACGTCTTTTCTTACTTAATAATGACGATGGTGTTTTGCGCTCTCGTCAATACAAACACAACACATACTACAATTGTTAATTCGAAACACGAAGAATCAACGCGCCTGGTTACAACACTTCCCGGGAAAAACTACGATTTAATACGCAATCTTCGATAACGTTACTCGCTTGAATAACCCACGAATCACAAGTTCACAACTTCACAAATCAAAATGCAGCAACAATCACAGTCCAACACAGTCACGCCTTAAGAATGTTTTATTTATGTTTTCCAGTTTATTTTAAGTTTAGGTAAATTTTGTTCAGTTTCTATTTGGGCCAAAACTTACCGAGAGATTGAGTCTTTAGCTCGCACACAACTCGGAACACGAAACTCTCCCAAAGACTTCGCAAACGACCAAAGAATGTTTTTTCAGCATGATTGCAAGGATTAAATAGAGTTGTTTTTGAACCAAATAGAACAGACCAGAAGAGAATGACTCTCAGAACAAAACCTTTAACAGAATCCCCTCTGGGGGCCTTACGCCTTTTAATAAATGTTTTTTTATCTTTTCTCTCTCGACTCATATAGACAAGCTTATCTTGGAGACGACAAGCTCCCGCCTCAGCGTGGCCAGCTCATCAGCGCGGGCTTTTCTCCAGGGACGGACCCAGAGGGATTGGTGCGATCGCCCCCCCCCTAAATCCTACGAAAGTAACTATTTTAACCATGATGTTGTACAAATCGGAAAACAGCATTCGCGATAAAAGGCCTTTTTATCGTCCATTGTTTTGTCACAGCAGTGTTGTAAATTATGCTTCATCTCCGTTACACTAGTGAACCCGTAATGACACTTGACTGTCAAATATTACCGAAATTGTCCCCCTAAACTTATTGGCTGGATCCGCCCACTTCCGTCATCCTTTTTCCTTTTTCTCTACTGCAAGTGCACGGAGAAGGATCGTGTGACGTCACAATAACAGTTTAAATGTTAGACATTTCAAAGTCCTTCTTTGTTTCTCGTGACAGCTAAATGGGATTTGATTTATTCGTTTGCTCTCCTATTACTTTACGACAAATTGCTTTGGATTTGGAACCCGTTTGCCTGCTATTCTCGTTAGAAGAACTCCCAGTTTGGTTTGAGTTCATTCCCATCACAAATTATATGCGCATTAGGCAAATGGCATTTGCCCTTTGCGCTGCGAGCGAGCCGTACACCGTTTGTTCTTTTATTTTAGCTAGATGCATTATTTGCAAAGACAGCCAAAATATTACTTGAATTAATTGTCCCATGTGACATTGATATGATTCTGCAATTTGGAGCAAGTGTTCGACACTCATTTTCTGCGCGAACTCTGCTTAATGGCGTGCATGTGTTTACAGGAAATGCTCGATTATTACTTTACATTCAGAGTTTGCAATATTGCATACAGTAATACGACTTAGAGCGTTTGGTTATACATGCTGAATAATTTCCAAAATCAATCATGCGACGCACGCGATGCAACTGCAATACATTACAAACTTTTAAGCAGAGCATTTTAATCTCGTGCATTTCGTTTTTCTCTGTTTTCGTAAAACGCCGTCAACCAATCAAATATTTAAGAACGCGGCGAAATAAAATCAAACAAAAACACACAACAAAATCTGTTCATTTCCACCACAAATTACCAACACACAAAAACGTCATAAAATATTCCACCGTCCGGTTGCAGTCGTTGGTCGGTGGCTGCAAAGTCCAATCTGCGGTGATGTGAATTTTCGAGATACGCTTCAACGATAGAGCGTGCACTAATTTTCAGCTGCAACTGAAGAATAGTGTATGTTAAACAATTCGTAAACCCTATTCTTGTTGCATACCTTCCGAGCATAACTTGAACCATTTTCTTTCGGCAATTTTTTTTAAACGTGCATGCCGCACTTGGTTGACATGCAACATTGCCAGAGGTGGATATTAGGGGAGGTGAACAAGGCGGTCACCTCGGGCCCACCTTTTTCAGAGATGCCGTGGGGTCCCTCTTTGAAAGTTTCACACTTGGTTTTTGCATTGCTTTGGATTTAGGTCACAAATTCAAATGTGAACCATATTTAATTCTTTTATTCACCTATTCCTGCATCTACCTTTCGCAATGGCGATGTTTTGTGGCCCATTTTTGAGAATTTGCTTCGGGCCCCTAAGCTCTGATATTCACTCCTGCTTATTACGACAATATATCTGGAGTTTAAAACAATTTTCAAGCTTTGATGGTTTGACAAATAATTGCAAGTGAAACAATACATAGCAGTATTTATTTTATTTTCTGTTAACTGTTCTGGCTATTATGTCCAAAGAAATATTTGGGAATTTGCGATTTATATTGTGCAGTAGTTTTGTACAAAATCATTTGCTTTCAGTTTTTCATATGCATTCATCTATCTGTCCTTCTCTTTATGTATTCGCGAGTCTGCCCTCAGTCAGTCTTTCATGACGTTCCAATACTCAAAACTCTGGGAATGCATGCTCCAGAACCCCTATAGCTCGCACCAGAGGTGATTGTGACCAGGCCTGGCGAGAGAGGGAACAAACGGGTACGCTGCATGCGGGATTTTCAGAAGGTGCTTAGAAAACAAGGTGTAGCTCTGGCCATGTATAAACTGTGTTATCAGAAGCTCTTTGTTCTCATAAAATTCTGTCATTAAAATTCATGCAGAGTTTTGCAGTTGATCAGGGAACTTTTTGCTTAGGTTGTAGGATTTTCTTTCAATAGCTGCTACAATTCGAATGTATCATCGCAATTTGAAATGTCGCAATACAACAGTTTGAACGTTCAAACGTGACTGAAAAATTCAAAGCGAGTGCAGCTCCACCCGAAGCGATTAGGTTCTTAATTCTACGATAGCTAACGATTTCCAAAATTCAAAGGTCCTGACGTTAATTCCGCGACGTCACAGTCATATGAACTTTTCAGATGGGTATAAAAACAACTATATGCGGCACCCGAGTCAGCTTTCGACCCCCCTGTACTCCCAACTCGTTCTTTGCATCTATGTTGCCGCGAACGGGCTACGTGGTGGCGCCCAAACTGACTTTGTCCCCGGACACGGGAAACCATAGGTACGCCATTGACTTCCTCATTACTTTACGAAATCCAACAAAGGAAAATGATCAAATAAACATTAATGACAAATAAAATCAAAGTTGAACGATATTGCGAAAAACTTTCTCTATCAAAACTGTTAAGCTCAGGCATTGTTCAACTGGAATCCACTTTGTTGTAGGTTACTCCAATTTTTTACACGGGCATACAGGCAAGCAAAATCATTTGGCGCTTTACCAACGAAAGTTCAAGGCCACTTTTCTGGAGAATTTTAAAATCTTTGTATCGGAAAAAGAAATCAAACTTTGAAATTCTGCAGTTAAGGCAATGACATTTGATTTACTTGTATGTACAGGACAACGATTGATGAGTTGTGGGGTCATATTCACAAAGTATAAGCTAAGCAACGAATACAGCAAATGAAATGGCTGTCCCCATGGAAAAACCGGTTACGTTAGAATTTAGCAATGAAAATACGTACGAGCAAACCTGTGCAAAAAATCAAATTTTGCACATTCCATAGTAGCATTTTATCCGCACATTTTCGTATGAATTACATCACATCTGTACAAATGAAAAGCATTTCTGGTCGCATAGAAACAAACGTGAAAAATGCAGATCTAATCCACAATTCAGAGGAATATCCAGGGGGAGCTAGGGGGCATGCCCGTCCCAAAAATTTTTAGAACGTATAGTCATTTTGTGCCTTGAGAAGCGGTATCCCAAACAAAATAATGTTATTCGCCTAAAACTAAATATTTGGCCCCACCCAAATTGTTTTGGCTTCCCCAATTTTTGGGCTGGCAACGCCAGTGTGGTCGCAGTAAAAGTCACTGAAATACAGTCCAGAAAGGGCGTCGGAGAGAAAAAATATCACTTTGTCATCTCCGAAATGAACTTGTTTGTCTCAGCATACATGCGAATGTTCGGCTATGCTGTATTTCAATCATACAAACAAGATACATGCTTTCCTAAACAACGTTGACAAAGTCTATAAACTTACCTCGATCCACGTTCTTTAGCAACAACTTTGTACCGACGGGGAAGGAAAACTGGTCCACTCGATTCCATTTCAGGTAAGTTTTTATCATCAGGATTTGGAAGAAACTCGAATTTTTGAACCATCGATGTTAAAAACAAGAACAATTCCATTTTTGCCAATTGCTCCCCGAGACAATATCTCGGACCAATACCAAATGGAATTACATATTTCGATTTGATAAAGTTCCCGTCGCTGTCCAAATGCCTTTCGGGTTTAAACTTATTCGGTTCATCCCAGAGCTTGGGGTCATTGTGAACAGCCCACATGTTTGGAGCAATCTATTGTACATAAAAGAAAGTTGAAAAAATTTGTGACAATTATATAAACACAAAAAATGCAATTTAAATCAAATCGAAAGACCGTTTTGAGTTGGTCGACCGAGCTTTACGTTTCTGTTGTCAATACACTTTTCTAGTAAATATATTTGTTTGAGGTTTATCACTTTTTACAGTCATTTCCGATGAATTCAGATCTTTCTAAAATATACCACTGCGTCTTTCCTTCAAGCAAGTAAAAAAGCAAGCTCAGTTAAATGCGGCCCATGACACTTTATCCTACAAAACATGGCTGCAATGTTTTCGCTGCAAACATACTGACTTGCAAGGAACGCGTCCCGCTGAGTGTCTGGTGATAAAGCTAACATAAACATTGCATAAGCCAATTTAAACCTGCGCTCGTCTCACCGTTGTATCCTTGGCGATGCGGTAACCATTAAGCATAACATCCTCAGTCGTTTTGTGAAAAACCCCCAAGGGTACCAAAGTCCGGTATCTTCCCACCTCCTCAATAAATGCTGAACAGTATGGCATGTCAGATTTTATCGACATTGACGGTCGACCGTCTTCACCTGCAATTTTTTTGATTTCTCAAGATAAATTCGAATAAAACTCTCACTTTCACGATATCTCTTTTCAAAATGACCTAAATTTCGGTTTTTAAAATAAATGAAGCTGATAAACATCTTTACTAGTGGCCTAATCATCAAAATTATAGATGCAGTGTAGCACAGCTGAAAGCATTGTTTCAATGGTTCTCACAATGGGTGGAAACGCCCTCTTGGGGGCGATTTTGGGTAACGGTGAGAATGCGATGTAGGCAATTAGATAAGGGTTACTAAACATGTTTTTAAAAAAAGTTACCTGAGCGGGGGACGGTGTTATATCCGACTGGGAAAGCTTCTGGAAATTAGTCAGCAAAGATAGATTTCCCAAACTGAAAGATGTTCCACTGAAAACGTACTCGATGTTTAGAAGCACATGCGTGTGTGAGAATACATTTTTAGTGATGGAGTCGCGAGACGTGGTCTCGGTCTCGTGACCAATTTTTGTAAGTCTCGGTCTCGAAGGCTTCAAGTCTCTGTCTCAAGCGTATTGTTTTGAGATTTTGCATACGCTAAAGATATGGCCTAGTAAAGTTTATGAAATTCAACTTGTTTCCTGGCAGTTGTATCTGCAGTCAGGGAATACCAAAACAGGTAGGAAATATGTTATAAATTCTATAAAATTTCAGCTTGGATGTGGTGATAACATTCGTTTGAGAAATTTCAGAAACCTCTTGGCAAAACTGAAAAATTTTCAGCAGAAATTGAATGGCTGACGAAACAGTGGACTATAGTCTCCGACTTGCTACCACTAACACTGGTATTGACATAAAACGAGTGTTTCAGAAATCTCGGTCACAGACATCCCGCTGATGTAGATTTGCAATAAAATTGGTAGGTATTTGCTATTGTGTAATAATTTCAATGACACACTCACTTATTATTGCTTTATTCGGGTTTAAAAATCTTTTGTGGATCATTTTCTTGGACCTCATTTTTTGTTGGAGCAAGGTATTCACGTTTTTACAAAATGATCCATAGACCAAAGTAGTTGGACCACGCTGAGTCCTAGGCCATCCGATTGTAGTGTTATTGTTATATTTTAATACAGACAAGTCAATTTAAACAGAAATTAGTTACATCATAGCTGCTTTTTCCGTTGGATAATACTGCGCAACAACACCATGTATTTATCGCAGTGTTGCCATTGCAGGTTAGCCATTTCAAGACTAAATTCGATAAATCTGATAATTTTTGAAGTGCACTAGGGACGAAGAAACATTTGGCCAATTTACATTTAGTTGTATCTCAAGATTTTTAAGATGTGTAGGCCTATCTTAAGATTAACCCATTAATTACCATTGCTCCATTTTTGGAAAATGACTTTTACAGGGTCAACATTTATTTGCGCTTCATTGTATCATCTCAGTGTTTATTTGTATGATAGTTCACTTTATTGAAAGAATGCCTCCCAAAATTTTTTCTAAACACTTTTCATATTTTTCTCCCGGCTGCTTAAAAATGCCAAATATTTTAACATTTGAGTGATCTCTATTTGCTCAATAACGATGACTCAACAAAAATGATCTTATAGTAAATGTTACATTTATAGAAAGTAGAAGCGCTAGTGAATGTAATGATGTGTTTTGCATATCTTTGGTTAAATTATTTGAGATGAAAATTTTTGTTCCATTTGTGGAACAATGGTCCAAAACCTGTATTAGAATCAAGACACTTACGAGAATCCTTTGCAATGCTTTACCTAAACCACAGTCAACAAGAACATAAAAGTTAGTACAGTCAATGAGAACAAGCACAAGGGTCTGAATAAACGTTTCTGCTTCTGATAAGCTTAAAAACATTTTTTCACGCAGCCTTACAATATTATTGTATCGTAGAATTTTGAGAAGGGTTTTTGCCTTATACTGTACATCGCATTGTTCTTGGTTTACTGCCTACACACTACACAGGGTGATGTAATGCAGGTTTTGTGTTGATAATTCTTTTCCCACTGGGCCTAAAGAAAGACACTGTGGACGTTTCTAGCAGTCCAACTACAACTGAACGTGTAAACTTATGTAGATTCTATCTCAGCTGCATTCAGCCGTAGCATGCAATCTCCAAGCCGCAATTTTTATCAAAATTCAATAATAAGGGCCGGTACCACATTTTATTTTCTTATCTATATTGACTAGTAAATCTTACCGAATAAATTACACCTCCCATTTCCTGGTTACATTAACAAAAACGAAACGTTGAATTGCAGGAATTTCACTATTTTTTGTTGACTGTAACGTTTTACCATTATGTTAATACTACGTTGACATGATTGGAATTAATTTGATTTGATTTGTCATCAGACACAAAGTCAATTCTATCAACACACACTTCCTGCATACCGCAGGTCGATAACAGCAGACAAAATAGAACGTTTTACAAGGGCGTTGGAGCTGCCGGAAACACAGGGTGACAGACACTTTTTGCAATTGCGCTGAAGGCAGAACACCACAGGGTTACAGAGACACATTCCTAACGCTATTATTTGCTAACCCGTAACCCTTGTTACAACACTACTGAATACTAGGACGCCAATTCCTAAGCTGGTCGAGTCCAGGAAAAATGCGAATGCGTTGTGGCATGACACGCCCTCAATCAAAGAAAACACTGCAATGTTCGAGCATTCAGTCACAAAGTAAAATGCGATTGTAGTGTTCAAAGAAAATGGATGAATACAAACAATCTGACTGATGAGATGTTGTGTGGCGGGTACAAATGGGTGTCTTGATTTGGGGCACCGTGCGTTTGCACTCGATGGGCGGGTGAGCGCTGAGTGGAGCAGATGTCCAGAATTGGAAGGTTGTCCGCTGGTGTAGGACGCAGGCATCCAGTCACAATTCGCAAGGCGTATGGGGGGATCGATGAGGCGGGTATGAGCACTGCGGCACCAAACAGGAGCGCAGTACTCTGCAGTCGAATGGACCAGGGCTAAGGTTGCTATTCACAGAGTTGTTGCTCCAGCACCCCAACCGGAGCCAGCAAGCCGCCTCAGGAGCTCGACGCGTGATGTCAGCTTCTTGCAAAGTGACTCAAGGTGTCGGCAATACGTGAGCGACCTGTCCAACATTACTCCGAGGTATTTGGTTCGGAGCAGAAGGGCAGGGTTTCGTTGTTGTGTTTGACTTTAAGCTCACGTTTGGCTTCCTTGTTGTTAAGATGGAAGGCAGCCGCCCCATCCACTGCCTGCCAGTCTACATCAGCATGCATGATTGCTAGATCGTCAGCATATGCATACTTTCTGGAGACGGTGGTTGGCAGGTCAGAGATGTAGATGTTGAAGAAAAGGGGCGCCAGGACAGATCCCTGTGGGACGCCATTCTTGAGGCGTCGCAACCTGCTCTTTTGTCCATTTCTGGTGGCAAGGGTGAAGCTGCGATTGCCAACCATATCCATTATCAGGTGGACCATATGTCTATCATGCAGCAATTGCAGCAGCTTGCAGGTGAGGCCGCGGTGCCATACAGTGTCGTAGGCTGCTGTGAGGTCGACAAACACAGCTCCAGCCTTCTTTTTAGCCGAAAAGCTATCCTCGATGTCATTCGCCAGCAGGGTGACTTGGTCTACGGTCGACCTCCCGTGTCGAAAGCCCGCCAGTTTCCGAGAGAGCAGTGGGTGGAGGATTGGATCGACACGACCGTAGATGAGTCGCTCGAGGATCTTAAAGGGGACACACAGCAGAGAAATGGGGTGGTAGCTCTTTGCGGCGCGAAAATAGCGGCTCATGCGGGAATTTTAGGTACGATATATTCGTACACCGGCAGCAAATGTGAAGAAACCATATATGTATACTTTTTTCGCATTTTGAAAATATTTTTAACTTATTCTAAAAATGTGTAATTCAAGTTGAGCTCTACTAAATCAGCCTCAAAAAATATTCCTGCTAACTAAAACAAATATTTGCTCAATGCAAAATTCTCTTAGAGGGAACTTTGGTCGCAATGTGCCAAGAGTCCACACTGAGCATTTTTTGCATTAAAAGCGATAAACTTGGCAAACAAATTTTGATGAATTTCGACATGATTTTGCTATGAAGAAAATCAGAACAAAAACATTTAATTGTTTAGTGGGCTATGTTCAGTCCTACTAGATTCGATAATTGCAGCTTTTAATTTCTTACAGCAGCCTGGAAGTGTTAAACGTCATTCCTTTCGCGCAACAGTTTCGTCTTTATGCCGTCACACATGCGCATCCTGCTTTGCTTTATGACATTGCATATTTTGGATGCTGCTGTTGAGCACATATACGAAAAAATGCATGTGAAACTTATGAAATAGTTTAGGTATGGGTTTGGTCAGATATCTAATCGTGACGTTTTCGGTGGGTTCCCCTGTGGAGATTAAAAAATCCTGTTCCCGCCTACCAACCAAGATCTCTGCAATTCCGTGTCATTTAACGCTTTTGCATCGCAGGCAGCAACAAACGCAGTCATCGTGGGACACTCTAGTAAGGATTTAGAACTGGGTAACTTGTGGAGAGCGTGAGTATCACAATTTTCAGCTCTGCACGAATTGATAAATGTTTTTACATTTTCCCCAACTCGTAACAGTAGGAGAGAGGGGCCTCACAACTCACAAGTGGATTAGCCTAGGGCTTCGCACCAGTTAAATCGGGTTCTTCTCTGTGATCCTACCCTTTGTTCATTTGTGTGGACTCAATGATGTTTTTCAGTACGTGATTATGATCAGCGACGTCATGCAGTTGACGGATTTCATCTCCTGTTTGCATATTTGAAGCAGAAGGTCAAGCGAATGTAGCTATTGTCGTTGGAGTGAAAAGTTATTTTCATCCTGTTTAACACAAAAGGGTAAGATTTGGAAAGATTTATCTGCAATAGTGTTTCATATATGCTCTTACATTTTAAGATAAAGAAAGACAAATTGTTCCATACAGTTTTAAGTTCATGGGAGAAATTGCTGCTTCAGGATCAAAGCTTGTTTCGTTGGCAAAACCAAACCTTTTCTGCAAAAATATCCATCTCCTAAACATTTTTGTCCCCTACGCCTACGGCTATATAAATCAACATACTTAAAACAGTTTGTATTTTAGACATAACGTTTTCAAAAACACTCATTTTGGCCATTTACTATTAAGGTTTTAGTCATAGCTATGAAAAATATCTGGCAAACTTAAATTGATGCCTAGACTGCTGTAGACTATACATTAGCTTGCATAAGTTCTGCGAAATTTGCATATTGCAGTAGGTATTTGGAGCAAGCATTATCTGGCTGTTTGTAAATTGTTTAAGAGGAGTATAGGGTGATAATTTCAACTGAATTGGTTGTGTACTGGTATTTGATACCCTGCCTAGTCAGAGTGATTGGTGAAGTACACCAGGTTATTGAAAAACGTAGAAGGGACCACGCAAAAGCGTTGAAGAGCACGCAGATGAGGAGAGGTAAAGGTAGGCAAAAAAATAGGAAAAATAGAGTCATTGCCAATGTCAAATTATTCTGTGGATTGGTTAGATCATGAGAGAGTGTTCAGGAACCGAAAAACTTCATTTTTCAATACACAAAATACTCCGACGCACAGACGCTGATAAGATCGGGAATTTGACCCAGCATCCAAAAAGCCTGGGGACCGCTGAGTATCGACTGTTGCTTGACTTTCGGTAAGCAAGGACATTGAATAAATACGTAACAATTATTGCTGGTAGCGCAACAGCGACCAGTTTACGTCTTTTTATTGTCTGTAGCGTTTGAATATATTTTCACTGGCCGTGCCGTTGTTGTTTGAATCTTGAAAATAAACACTCCGTTGAGTAGCAGCGTGACGACTTGATTTGAGCTGCACATTCGGTTCAATTAAGTAAATATTGTGTAAAATCACTGTCTTGATGCCAAAGTTATAATTCACATTTGAACATTTTTCACACATGGTTATCGCAGTTTCGTTTTACGCATCAAGGTGGAATTATACAATATTTTGGCAAGAATAAGCACGAGCTGTAGAACGGCAAGGAACATTGCTACGTGGTGGAGCCTCTCTCGTCATGCACTTGTTACAATGCGTGTGCTCTGTTAAGATAATATCGTGGAAAAAGTAAATGCGTTTCGCGCGTAATCCGTTATGACTATCTTAAATTACAGGTGCTTGAACATCCCCACACCACTTCTCCGGAAATATCAGTAAATAGTTAATCAAGCGGAACCTCAAACGAGAATATTTGTATTTTTGTCAAAGCAAAGGCGGCTTGCCGAACCTTGGCGCAACCTAAAACATACTTATACGTAGGTGCAACACAACTGATGCTAGATAGAGTCGATTTTCACTAAAAACACGAGAAGCAGCGGTTTGTTGAAAAAATTCACTAGAGCAGGGGTTCTTAACCGAGACACGCCTCCCCACGAGGGCGTCAGGAAGTTTCCAGGGAGTCGCGAGCCGTTACGCACTCTACAACATGGAAAAAGTTTTAACAGGAAGGCGTTGCATCTAGTTTAGATATTTAGCCTCATGGGGGTTTGAAACAAAGGACAATTACTTAAGGGAAGCGTAGTGGAGAAAATGTTAAGAACCAATGCACTAGAGTGAGATCCAGAACAAATGGGTGGCATGAAGCATGAGCTTCGGAGGAATTATCTGAAGAGTTGACTCAACAGTACGTGTTAGTTCCACTGAACTTAATTTTCAAATCATTGCGCGTTAAATCGCTGCCTTTGTATACTTTTGGCAATGAAATGAAACGAGATTTTGTTAAATTCACACACAACATCCATACCCATAATTTGTATGACTTCCTTGTAAAACTTTTGTTGACTCTCTGGATAATGAAGGAAGCAAAGTATAGACCATCGTAAAGTACTTGTGACCGTTTCTGTCCCAGCTTGGAAAAGATCGTGAACGTAGTGAATAAGCTGATGTTTCTGAGAGCAAAATTGATCAAGTTTAATTTTTGTCTTCAAGATTTGAAGATGAAGTCAAGAAGAATATGTCTGAACATCATAATTTACGTAGGCCTTAATTGTTTTGTTTTTTTCACGAACAGAGACAAAACACATGGCAGTAAAACATAATCTGACTGCACAACACAATCTCGCCTAGCTATATTCTAGGTCAAAAGTCAGCAGCTGACAGTCAACCAAGATCTTGTAAAACAATGTAGGATTTAACTCCAATCATCCTGCACTTCCTGAGTCTTAATGAAGCAAAAATTTTTTTTAATGCAGGAAACTGACTTTTTTGTTTTCTGCAAACCCAAAATGATCAAACAGTGTCTCAACCAATTCACCGTTGCAGGTATCAGCAGGTAGAGCTTCAAGATTAATTATTGATCGATCTTGTGTTTCATTAAACAATATCTAGCAACGGAATTGACTAAGACCAGTGTAACAGCATTTTTCAATTTTTCTGCCCGGATGTACTGCAGATGTTTAAAACTTTAGAAAACACGTGAAAAACTGCGCCAATTCACTGAAACCACTGCAAATCACACTTTCATGATGGACCGTTCAGTGAAGCTGCTTTCTTTTTTTTGAAAGTGACATGACATCTGAGAATGTTATTAATAAAGGTATCAAATACACAATAATAAAGGCTTCAATGAAGGATAATGTTGTGCCTGTTTAATGTTATCATGTAATCAGCGCAGTGTGTTGTAGCGTGAGCGCACGTCACTTAATCAACCTCTTTCTTGCACGTTGATTGGTATTTGTTAACAATACATAAGCTATGACTACGCCTGTCTTAATCATTCTACAATTTGGTTTGACTGTTCTTCAGCGTAATGTTCCACAAATTACCGATATTTCTGTTCTGCAGGACTTGCTCAAATTTATGCTGTATTAGCCAAGAACACAGCAATGTCGGCGAGGAAGGGATCCCACTGAATGCGTTGACCTTTAAGTTTAAAAAAACAAAGCTGGAACTGGAGTATTTGCAAAGACAAATGGAAAAATTGGAATTGCAGGATCGCCGTCATCAGCAACAGATGCGCGGATTAACGGCATTGCTGGAGCAGTCTTTACCTGGAAATAACGCAACCCTAGGGATCAAGTCCACTGCTATGCGAAACTTCAGCGCTTCTGATTCTACGACGGATCGTTGACAAGCTCACTTGTCCTGGTTTGCAACGTTTCTGAAATCTCACGATGTACGCGAGACCAGAAAACCGTAGATGTTTCTGACGAACTAAACCGCCACGGAATATAGCAGATCAAAGTTCTCCCCCAAGGCAGGTAAATGATTTTACGCTGGAAGAAATAGAAGCTTTCATGATGGACCGGTTCCACCAGAGACGTTTTGGGGTTTGTGTATGGTTCGCATTCTGAGCGAATTGGACGCAAACCTGGGGAAACAGTTCCAGAATTGGCAGGATGTATCTGTCAAGACGCAGGTACTTGCGATTTTCCGATCTCCTCAGGAGACCCTTCGCACACGTTTTATTTGTTTGGTCAGTGACGTAGCTGTTTAAAATGCTCTCTTCAAAATCAGGAGTGAAGCACTCTCGTTTACTCGTGCAATCCAGATTGCTATGGAAACCCAAGACGCTGCCCGGGTCATAAAGGAAACGGTATTCGGCACAAAATCGAAGTTATTGCACGGACTTTATGGTCCCCGAAAGTTGGCAAGCACACCTTCTGCATCTAAAAACGCCGAGAGGAACGATATGACGGTCTGTATCGATGTGGTAGAAAAAATCACATCGCTGGGAAATGTCTGTTCAAGAATTCAGTCTGCAATTTCCGCAAACGGAACGGCCAATTATGGTCTGCCGCAAAAAATGCAAGAGTCGGTGATGACATATTTTGGAGGTTACTTACTGTACGTTGCCATCTTCAGAAAGTAAGGCTTTGTTATCTGGGTTTTCCAAGGCTAGGATCAGAGTCTGTTGTGATTACTTAGTTTGGGTCAACTCACATTTGGAGACTAACCATGCTCAGGTAACCTCCAAGCACAAACACTTTTGTTGTCCTTGGCCAAAATGGGCAGATTTTGTTTATTCGCTTATGCTGGACTAACTGACAGGCTTAGACGCGCGCACGTTTTTTTTTGCAACTTAGCAAGTCTTCTCAAGCTCATTCGATCAGAAAAAAACAACGTGTTGATTTTGGAAAAATTTTTGTATGATGAAGAACAAAAGCAATTTTCCAAACAAAAATGTGGGAAGTGCTCTTAACAAATGAATGAAAAAGCAAAGAAAAATCTAAAAATTCAACCAGATGACGTCATTGGTGGTCGGTTTAAGGTTTAAACAGAACCTCATTTCAAGCTTGTGGTTCTATCTGCAATAAAAGTAAATTAGGTTGAGACATGAAATTCTTCTATTTTCATTGCGATTTTTAGCCACATTAATCAACCTTGCCCGAAATGGGCAAATTTTTTACGAAAATCAGGCACATAAGGTAAACTTGCCCAAAATGGGCAAATGCTTCACGACAATTGTTGGGCAGTCAGAATGATCGCGGCACTGCTATTGACTTTTGTCTCACTTACGGCTTGTCCCGTCGCCACAGGGAGGATTTGGTGGGGTAAGCCCCCAAATTGAAATATGAAAACTATAAATAAGTGCAGTTTTGTCAATTTTTACAATATCAAGGCATCAACAGGGAAACAAAAAACTCACTCTAAACATAAGCTCAGGTGATTTTCACCTAGGTACCGCGTGGCTACCACTCCTGGAAATCACCGGGGTTGGTCTTCCAGGGGTGCGATTAATCTTTGCAGAAAACTTAAAAGTTATCAATGCCGGCAAGTGCTCCCATCGTTGGTACTGGCAGCTGGCATGTGAACCTCGTTTTGTTCTGTTTTGATGGTGGACAGGTTCCACAGCGTTGTCTGGTCTCAAAGTTTATGGCCTCAATAAAATGCTTTGGCCTTTTACCACAAGCGCACGCACAAGGCGCAAGCCTTGTTTGGCTAAGCTAAAGTTCTAGAAACTTCAATTAAGAAAAGAGAAGCACGAGGTTCGTCATGTCCTCAATAAAATGCTTTGACCTGTCACCACAAGTGCACACACAGCAAGGTGCAGGCTCTTTCTGGCTCCAATTTCTTTCCTTTGATTTGACGGAGAAGGCGTCATACATTCTCCTGCCTGTTTCTCAATGAAGACCACGAGCTGAGCAGGAGCCATTCGCGCCAAATTGATTTGCGTCGTCAAGGCTTGCACTCGTGTGATCTACTCCCGTGCTAGCTTCGGTCAAAGGTTGCTGGCGTGGCTTACCAGTGAACCTACACGCACCAGCTCCTTTTGCCCAAATTGGTCAAGGGTGCCTTAGGAGGGATCTTTGTGTAGGAATTTTGTTACACCTCAGGTAACCATGGGTCAATTTGGGCAAATTTTTGTTCCCCATCAAAAACTACAAAACTTGTGCAGATTTCGATGGGAATGTCCGAAAGAGCGTCTAAAAAATGCAGCTACTGAAAGAATCAGCTTTCTTCGTGAACGTTAACTAATTTTTAATTTAAGTAGAAGAACCGTTTGCCCAAATAGGGCAGAGGTTACCTGACTAGGGCTAATCGCCATCCATTACCAATTCCAGAAGAATTGATTCGCAAGTTACTAGGCGGACGCCGGTTCAACAAAATTAATCGTGCTGACGCGTCCAACCAAATAAAGTTTTGCCCGTTAAGTATAAAAAGATTAGCTCATTTGTACAAACTGTGGCGCGTTGTTACAAAACGTCTTGCTGTTTGGCATTTCTTATGCACCAGATTACTTCCATTATTTCCAAAATGTTATGAATAATCTGATGTCGCGGTTTATGTCCATGACAATTTTGGCGAGTGGAGCGTCAGCCGATGATCATCTACAGAATTTGAAGCGGTTGCTACAACGTATGAATGACAAAGAGTTGCGTTGACATACAGTTGAGTTGCCGATTGCGGAAGTGTCTCCCAAACAAAGCTGAAATATTTCGGCCACCCCTCCCAAAACAAAATTGAGAAAAGCAGTAAGGTTAATGAAGTTTTAAAGATGTCCACTCCACACTATATATCTTTTATTCCATTTTTCCTCGGCTCAGTGCAGTTTTATGGAAAGTTCCTACCCCCACATATTTCAACCGTGGGAAACCGTGGCCGAACCATTGTAAAGGCTCACTCAAAAAAATTCCCTGGAAAGAAGACAACGCTTTTCAACGCTGAAAACGCTTTTATCATCAAACAAAACAATGTTCTGGATTTCTTTGATCCAATCCTTACAGTCGACATATTTTGTGGCGCATGCAACGAGGGTTTTGGAGTTGTCTTCTTTCACCGCTGGGTGAGAGCAGCGAACGTTCCACAGCAAATGCCTCAAAGTCTCTCACTCAGAGTCAGGGCAACTACAGCCAAGTTGTTTTGAATCAGTAACACTTTGAGTGATAAGTCCGACCATCTCATCTTGCCTCACTTGAGAAAGGAAACTGATGGGATCCAGTCCTAACAACTGTTATATTTTTTTACACGAGAATGGCTAGCCACGAATCGCCCAATGTTGATGATACCTCAGAGAAGCTTTGGAAGTAACTGATTTCCTTGCAACATACCAGCGATGGAACGTAATTTCTTTTTGATTCCGCATCCGCTCCACCTCCACAAAGGCTTGCTCCAAATCCGCTTCTCCTCCCCAAATCATGAAAATATTCAAGTCAGGCTCAGCTTTGCCTCGGCCAAGTGACAAATTCTTCATCAACATTTATGCATGTTACTTGACAGTCTGTAATTTCATCCTCCATAACTTTTTTCTGTTAAAAGAGCAATCCTTACCTGCTTGAAACGACCAACAAGTAGGCTATCATAAAAGAATACTCGTATGCGTGCTTTGTAGCGGATAATAGCCAGTGCCGGCCTTAAGCCGATGCAACCGATGCGGCTGCATTGGGTCCCGCACCTCAGGGGCCCCCGCGCCATATGACGTTTGGGCAGGTTGTTTATTTTTGCCAGATATTCATTGCGCGCCCAATAATTGTAGAAAGGCTTATAAATTTCAATGTTAGCAAATAATTATCTCGTTTGAATGATCGATAAATTTCCTCTAATTAGTGTCGAACGTTATCAAACGTGCTCAATTCTCATGCTGAGCGTTATATCCGCGCTCCACCACGTCCCACTCTTTATGGATAGAATTTGGTTGTTACTAGTGCCAGTTGAGACTGAAGTAGACCTACAGCTGCTGCAAACAAGGTATGTAGTGATTCAACTCGCAATGAACAGGTCAAGACGAGTGTCTGTCGTATTGACTTTGATGGCAATTCTGCTAACATGACGTATTTCAGTTCTCGCAAGATTCTTCTGTTTTGGAAAGTTTTTGGTTGGTTGCGGGTAATCTGCATTTTAACAAAGGCTCGCAGCTTTGCTTCATGGAAGATTTAGACACACACTAAATACTATATTATTTTGTCAAAATAAAATTAATTGGACCACATTGAAACAAACGGCAAAAAATGAGATGTTCCTGGTCCTGTGGTGACTAAAAATCTCATGTAAACCAGGGAAAAATTTTCTGAAATGTTCGCACTTAAATTTGCCTCCTTGTCTTTGTACACAAAATTGTTCGGCGTTATTTGTCGATCGTGCAAGTAATTTTATCGTTTGCCACCACATCAAACTTTCATTGTGATTTGCCTATTTGCGAGCGTAAATAGGTAGAAAAATCAACACTTCAAAGTCCATGCAGGTTCATAAACATGAATGACACTTAAAAAGTTGTGAATGTCATCCAGCACACTCATTCCTGTTTATCAATATATTGGGCGGCTATATGCTTCTGTTTTCATCAATCAACAACTGCGTATTATATACTGCGTTTGATAAATGTTTCTACAACTGTGACGTGGTAGTTAAAAATCATTGTAAATTACATTTCTAATTCATAAAAACAGTTTTCATTCCAAGTCCATGCATAATGAAGCATAATGAGCAAGTTCTATTATAAACATGAGTTGCTTCCTTGTGTAAACATGGGTTTACGTTTTAAGATACGTTTTACGTTTTAAGATACGTTGGGTTTCTATTATAAATACAACACGGGTTGCTTCCCTACAAACATGGGTTGCTTCCTTGTGAACTATGCTTTTTTCGTGTATTGCGTCAAAAAGCGGATAGTTGATCATGCACCCAGACGTTACATTTATGCAAAAAACGCGTCTGCGATTGTAGTTACCACAAGTGAGATAAGCAATCAGTTCATGTGCAGTTTTCTCCAAGTCAGTTGTTCTTCGCATGAAAGTGCCGTTAAACAAGAGCGAAGTAATTGCATCGTCAGTTTCTTTCGTTTGTCAGTTCGGTTTGATTGACGTTACTTTACACTTGCGCTCGCCGCTCCATTGCAGAGCTTCCTTTTCAACTTTCCGCTTGATCACGAGTAGTAGCGGTACACTGTCTAAAGCAGCAGTTCCCAAACTGTGGTAAGGGTACCACTAGTGGTACATGAAGGCCTTCAAGGTAGTACGCGAATGCAGAGACGTAACGAGGTTAGATGGGGCTCGGGGCAAAAACCAAGTTTAGCGCCCCATGGTCGAACCTGAGCTTTCTCGGAAGCAAATTTACTGTATTGAAGAAAGTACTTCTGATAGTATTAGGACTTTTCGGCGCCTCCCGCAGTAATTCGACTGTCCGCGCCTATATTGTAAAAGAAATTTTTGTAGCACCGACCCCATACTGATATGGCGCCTTGGGAATTGTACCCCCCTTACTCCCCTTCATTACGCCCCTGCGCGAATAGGCCCACTACTTTCTGTTTATCGTCACAAAAATATATTCATAGGTATGTTTTTTACTTATCTGGTTCTGTTAATTAATTCCTGAATTTTTGTGTACTTCCCTTGTTGTTTTCTAAAAATAACCATTATAATTTCTCACAAACATTATCTTCATGTCAGATTTGTGTCAATTACGGTTTTCCAAACTTTTAATCGAATTATATTTGGTAGATTGAGTTTTCCTGGAGCAAGATGGTACGTGGTGACAGTATGGGTCCCACCAGGGGCGCAACCAGCTCTTCATTTCGGGGATGGCAATTTTCATGAACTTTCGTTCGGTGACGTAGTGCTTATTCAACCGTGGTACAACTTTTTCGCAAACGGTCACAGGCAAAGTTCTCTTCGCAACATTCCTAAAAATGATACCTTAGTAGTTTTAACCAGGCCCGTAAATAGGTAAAATTTTTCGACCCCCTTGGAAAAATGTGTTGGACATAGTTTGAAACTATTGGATATAGATAAAACATTTGGGCCTCTCCCACAAACCTCTTCACCCCCTCTGGTGTCTCAAGCTGGTTACGAGCCCGGTTTTAATCAAGATGTAGACCGAACGATCACGACAGAGTAAAAATCAGTAACCTAATCATACGCGTACGGGAAGACATTTTAGTGTGGAGAGAGGAAAAAATTTGCCTTGAAAATAACAATTTGCCCTGAAAATAAACAATTTTCTCTGAAAATAACTTTTTTTGTTTTTAATTCGAATGGGGCCTGAAACGTCTTGTAAATCTGTTCTATGCAGTTGAATTCGTTTATAACGACTTCGTGTCTGACGTCAATTTGCCTGTAACGTTAGATTTTCTTCGGTCCCGATGGCATCTTTTACATACATTTCAAATCGCTTATGCAATGTATTGAAAATTTTTTCAACGTTCAGGATTTTTGAGCAACTTGTCCTTGCCCTTAAATTTTTCACGGTATTGAATATACTTTTTATCATTCAGGATTTTTGAGCAACTTTCGCTTGTTTTGGAAAACAGAGTGTGCCCTGCATTCACTGTATTGAATATATATTTTTTATCATTAAGGACTTCTGAGGAACTTACGATTGCCCTGAAAAACACAGTTGCCCTGAAAATTTTCACTGTATTTAAATATTTTTTATCACTTAGGATTTTTGAGCAACTTGCGCTTGCGCTGAAAACAGAGTTTGCCCTGAAAATTTTCAAGCCGTGGGGATGCCACCCTTCCCCGCCTTGTACGCCTATGAACCTAATACAAACACCTGGTTCCGTATTCAACTAGTGCAGTCATGGCTTCATTGTGGGACATGTATAGGCTACTAGTAAACCTGCCTAACTTTTCGTCTGGTTAATAGCAATTTCATCAAATCGTTTATCAAGGTTTTTGAAACTTCAATTGAATATATTTGCTGTGAGATAATTTCTGTAGACGATACTGCGAGTGGTGAAGCTGTCAGATACAAGAGACTAGAATGAATGTCAGAAGATATTTAATCAGTGATGTTATTGTTTCAATCGTAGATACGAGACTTCGTCTGCCAACTGAAATGCTCTTGAAGGAAATCAACTTTAACTCTATTACGAATGGTTGGACCAGACACGCCACCAGATATGGGTGGGCCTAGCCACTTTTGCTCGGCCTATCTAAACAACACCTAATAACTTTGAGGCTCTTGCGAAATTCGAATTTCCTTGCAACGTTAGAGCTTGGCTGTGTAACCCCAGCAACGGTTAAGCACTGAACATAAAATGCAAAAATGCTTCAATAGTAGCCTACAGTAGCCCCAAGCAAACGTAAGGCTAACACAATGTGAACATACGAGTATGCTGTTTCTGTCAACAGGCATAGTCTACTGGGTGAAAACTTTGATCCACTGCAGGGTTCCCACAAATGTTTTTTGGGTATTCCCTAAAGCTGAACTTAAAATTCTCAAAATCTCATGGAAATTGCCTAGATTTTGCACAAATCAGTATATTACTTTTATCTACCTTAAAGAACTTTTAATGGCGTATCAACAAGTATGTGTTACGTTGCACATTTACTGCTTATTGCATTGGGAACAATCACACAAGCATAGCTAAATACACCTCAAGAACCATATGTCTGTAGATTATGAGATAGGCTTGCTATTGAATTTCTCTAAGGCAACGATCATTTCAAAGTAATTACATTTTGATTATGTAAAACCAAAACATACCAGTAGGCTAACTACATTTCTTACATACCACTATAGGCTATACTGTGGCATGATTTCCAAAACCTGACGTAATATTAAGCTCTTTTTTTTGACTGAAACATGATTGTGGTCTACTTTTGACGCACTTTTTCATGATGGTATTTCCAAAACAGGTTTAACGCATCTCTGATAAGGAAAATACAATATATAACTTTCATGCAATTTTCCACTGATTCTTTTTCCTGTAACTGATCGTAAATCAGTAACTGATTTCACATCACAGAAACGTGTGACCACAAATTTTCCCAGTTTTATCCCATAAAATGCTATTTCCTTAAAAATTCCCCAGTTTCCTCAATTCCCTAGATTTTCCTCAAAAGACATGAAAATTCCCAATCTAGGGTCAAATTCCCCAAAAGTGGGAACGCTGCTCCACCGGTGTGATAGCAATGCAGTATTTATCGTTGACGTTTCAAGAGTGTATGCAAATTCTCTTCCTCAGAAGATGGCAAGAAGCAAAGTCAAAGTATACACACGCACTGCATTTCTGAAAATTTTCGGAGTAGTACAGGAAAAAAGGAGAAAAAATACCTTAGAGACAGGTTGCCAACATTTTGAACGATTTCCCAATTCCAGCATATTTGTGGTTAAAAACCAATCATTTACGAAATTTTCGATCAGATAGCCTGTTTCAAGATATATCTTGCAAGGAGATAATTAACCAGTAAGACAAAGAAAAGCTCTAATAAGACTTTTTTAAAAAAATGACTAGAATAAAATATTTCAACTTTATTATTTGAAAGTTTTTGCAAATGTCAAAATTGCGATGCAATATTTTGACAATTTCGGGGGGGGCAAATGCCCCAAATGCCCCCCGCCTGGTTGCGCGCCGGGGTCCCACAAATGGTACGTGATGAGAAAAAGTTTGGGAACCACTGGCCTAATGTCCACCACAGACCATGCTATTAGTTATAAACATGATCGTAGCTTGGGCACAGGTGATCTGTGTCCAATCCCCACAAAAGAAACTATTGTGTTATCGTGTAGCGTACATACAGATCAACTCAAATAATTTGCCGTCTGTTTGATATTCATATAGTTATTTTGCAAAAATTTCTTCATCAAAAAGGCCATAGCGCGTTTGACCGAGCACGATTACGTAATAGCACCACTGCTCAGAGGGACCGCGCGCCTAGGTCTTGCATTGGGCCCAGCACCTGCTAGGTCCGGCCCTGTTAATAGCTTTCCTTTTTATCCTGTTTAAAGACAGTAAGCTCCATTCCTACTGGGTTCAGCATGCATACGCTACAACAAAAGGTTCTCTTGTAGCTTAGCAGTTTTTGCATCTTTACTTTTAACTGTAGTGTTGCATGAAAGATGTACTTGCCCCGCTGGGACAAAATACTGGTGATTTTCTAAGTTGATATAGGATATGCAAGCCCAACCGTGCGTTTAATTCTGCAGTAACAGTTTTGATGTCATACACTTTAGTGTAGACCGTACTGTAGATAGCCATACTGTTGCGAGCTCAAACCTCCGGAACTTACGTGACATTATATACAGAACAAGATAGCACGGCAGAAATTGAAGAATTTGCTATTTGATGCGCAACCAAATTTGCAGAACATTTTTGCTTCCAACAGTATTGAAAACATTTCATAGCAATCTTGTAAATCTTGTAAAAACCTCATAAATAATAATTGAACTCTTGTATCAATAATGAAACCTCAGTGGTTGCATTGCTGGTTGCATGACCAAGTTCTGCATGAGTCACTACTTTTATAAACGCTCAGTTTAAAGAAAAATTTTATGTTAGCTGCAGAACTAATGCATATCAAAATAACATTAACATATCCGTGTCAGTGATCACTTCTTCTTGCAGTGAACGTGTCGTTAAAACTGAGGAGGAAGGGTGTGCATGTTGAGGTTGAAGATGTTGGCTCAAAGTCAGGTGTACTGTACCCGGAAAGCAGCCGTTAAAACCAATAAATCAACGATCCTTTCGAAAGGCTTTAACGCACACGTAGGGACTATTTCATTGTATGGAGGAGTGTGGTCGGCCGATTTGGTGATGCTGATGGAAGACTCTTGCTGTAACTGTGCTGCAACAACGCACAGTGCATCATGAACGAATTCTTCCAATACAGATATGCACAAGTACACCTGGTGCAAGAGATTCTTTGAGTCAGCGGTCACTCACTAATTTCTACATAATTTCAGCTGTCTTGCTCCGTTCACTACATGAGATGTTCGTGTCTAAAGTGGTGGAGAACTATCGACCTATCACAACCTGCTGGTCCGCAACTTACATATGGAAAAGCCGCCGGGGCCTACAAAAACGTGCAAAAGCAGGAGATCCTAACAAATAAAGTTGGAGGTCCTGGCGGACAAAGGTGCAAGAAAGATTTTTGGAGACAGCGTATCGTTCTTGTTTCCAGAAGTCCCGGAACCCACAAGTTGAGGCAAAGGTGATGTACCATCAGTTCAAAGCATGCCTAGTGAATAATTGCAAAAAGGTAAGACCTCGGTGTTTTTAACCAAAAGGTGAATAACGCTATTCAAGCAAAGAAAGTAGCCTAAAGGGCATGGGTTCTGAACATAGCCGACTTTTCTTTGCATTCGCGGCACGCGGAGGTGCGCAGCTCTCACTGTGAAAAAGTAAAAGACACAATCTTGAGAAATTTTCGGATATAAACTAGATTCCAAATACTAGCTAGCCAACAAAGTGTTCCGGCAAACCACATGTGTCTTCGCAGCAAAAGATTTCATACTGCTAGACTAGGTCCATCACATACCAAGCTTTTGTCCTACCCAGCATTGAAAAGGACATCCTTAGAAGATGGAGAGAGTATTTCAACGATATTTTATTCGCAGTCCCTATCAGACCATCGGATATACGAGGTGCATTTGCGTGGAATACTCTAGCTGTGATAACACTGAAGGCTGGTTGGGCTGGTGGCTGCGATGAAGTCCGACCTGAAAAGCTGAAAAAAGATTTCTTTGGCTGACCCCTGTGTGCTAGGTGGCCTGGTGTAGCGGGAGGGCACAGAAGGATCGGCCAACTGGGATAATCATCCCAATACGCAAAATTGGATACAGGAGTGAAGGCATCAATTATCGAGGTATATCTCTCTTCAGGATACCACGAAAAGTGTATGCCAATTGCCTTGCAAAACGATCTCGTGAAATATAATTGAACCGAACTTGTATGATAAACTGTGCAGTTTTCCTCCCGGCCGAGCACTGTAGACCCAGTTTTCAATCTCAAGAAAATACTCGAGGTATCTCGTAAGTATGCCAAAGGGGTCTGCACTGTTCTGTTGACCTCTAAAGAGCATACGAGTGGCTTCCCCGTGAAAATTTTCAGGGAGTGTTGCAGGAGAACCGTGTAGAGGGTCACCTGTCATTGACAGTCAAATTATTGTATTTCTGCTAGTACGTTTGAGTCCCTCTCGTCGGAGGAAAACCATAACCGTTCACCGTGAGTGTTGCATTCCGTGAAAAGCGTGTGCTGTCACTACTGCTCTTCATAGGCATTGTGAATTGGTCAGACAGACAAAGCCGAGTCGGCGAGATGTCACTGTTGGGAGCTGCTGGATCAACCGTGGGGTTTTTGTAGAAGATTTGGTACTGCTTACCTCTTTTTAACAGGGCTTCATCATGCAATGGATCGCTTTTCTGCTACGTGCGATCAGGGTTGCAAGGTTGGCCTTTTTAGCACAAATTTCAAAAATCTGGCCTCAACTCTAGTTGGCTATAGCCTTGTAAAATTCGTTGGACCTATTGGCTCTTTTTTAGCTTTTTTTACTCTGAAAAAGTTTCCTCTGAAGGAAAATATTGCTATTCCATTCTTTCAGCAAATTATACGCAAAAATTTGTAACAAATGCTACAT
>Ga0210059_1003059_pt1 | contig 26599 bp, 10 predicted proteins | sample Ectturendosymbi2_FD_188042 | JGI IMG/M metagenome (GOLD analysis project Ga0210059, IMG submission 188042) | Ecteinascidia turbinata endosymbiont from Florida, USA - Sample 2 (SPAdes) (version 2) | ecosystem: Host-associated > Tunicates > Ascidians > Unclassified | place: Key West, Florida... | reverse complement strand
CTGTAGGGGCATTTCAGTGATACGCTTGACTGATAAAATGGGCATTTTTGAGCGGTGAATATAATAAACAAACAAAGAAAAGAGCGGGACCTTTCAATCCCCAGTTCCCTACTACTAATTTCAATGCCAAGTGATGACATTTTCTTAATATCTGTAGAAAAAGTTTGGCATAATCAACAAATTTTCAAGTCTTGAGACTCGGTCCTGAATTTCAAGTCTCAAGTACCAGTCTCGGATTTTTTGATGAAGTCTCCGTCTCGAAATTTACGTTTCGACTACATCTCTGCTGTGTGCACCATGAGGGGGTGATGTGTTCTGAAAAAACACAAAAACGTGATGACACACGATTGTTTATGACCAACATTCCAAACAGGAAAATTTGATAGTTGGTAGGCCATCGGATCCTCCAGCATTGGCTTTGCTGAAATCCAGCCAATTTTGACAATTTTTCTTACCTTGAGGATGAAAACATGACACAAAAATAAAAAGAATTTTCAATGAAAACCCTTTCAAAATTGCAGTACAGTTTTTGTGTCTATGCTGTAATGCAAGCTACTACAGAAAGTTGAACATTGCCAGCAGTGCATATAATGAAAACATAGGCTACTTCAGCGTAAGCAACAACTTTTTAATAGGCTACATTTGAATGCGAACTTCCCTGTTGGTGGCACATTTTTCACTACCACCCTGCCTTGAAAACTACTAAAACACACGAAATCGTTGTTTTTGCAAGTAAATATCGCCAGCCGGTTATTTTAACGTGGTCATGCTATCACAAATACTTGTGATTGTGTGTAACAGATTGCATTTAACTGATCCACTTTGACAAGAAACAACATAGCTCACAGGAAGTTGTTATTTCAAAGCTGGCTGATGGATGGCATCTATCTTCTCCACTTTAACTTGGGTAATTAATCCTGATAGCGCAAAATGTTGGCGAAATACAATTTCTTATCTATGAGAAACTATAGGATACGATCTATCATCTACGTGCTTGCATGATGAATTTCTGACTTTATCCTTCCTTTCGTGAAACTTCGTAGCTATCACATTTGTTTCTTGATATTGTTCAGAATGACAAACATCATACAGAATCTTGACTTTTCAAGGTAGAGCACGTAGTGGCATAACTCACGTGGGGATAGAGAAGCGAATTGCCCCAAATTGCAAGCTAAACGCAAAAACTGGGATCCCACTTAGCTTATATTTTGGTTTTAATATTCTTTTGCTCTTCAGTGGGTTGTTGTTTTTGCGCTTTTCGAAGTATTTTCCGGTGATTTTAGAGCTTCAGTATAGCCATCCATATCTGGATTCACAATCATTTCTTGATTTTTTTCTGTTTACTGTTTCGTGGGTCCCCACAGTTGTCAGTAAGCCCTTTTCAACTACGTTTTCCCCCTGGGCTCAATTCTTCAGTTTCGCCACTGAACAAGCGTGTGTTACGAACAAGTTGTAAGGTTGTACGCATATAGGACATTCCGTGAGAGCACTGGTCAAATAGAAATGTCCGTGGAGCGCCCAGGAACGCAAAAGCAATCTGGACCCCCCGAATTTCGATAGCAAGCTCGACTCTAAGCTCAGTTTATCACAACAAGATTGTATTCACTCATGGTTTTATTTTTATAACTTTAAGCACTGCGATATTAAGTTCAACATGAGTTTAATTCGACAATAATGCTTTTAAAACGTATAACATCTGTTACTACAAATTTCAGGGGTTAACACAGATGTTTATAATACATAGCCACGTTTACCAGTCTTATCCTGGTTATTAGATGATAATACACGCATCTACAATATCATCAGGAGAGAGAGAGGATGACCCATTTCAGATAGTTACTCAGCTGCACGTGTATTCTGGCTCACGAATTCACCAGTCTACTCACTAGCTTTACAAGTTGGAGAGTTCCTCCGACTTAGATGTTATCAAGTCGAGTCGTAACACACAACTGCCAACCAGTTCTGCAAACGCCTTATTTAAGGCCTCGAAAGGGGATTTCCGGTTAATAACTTTTCCACTCACTAGACTTTCTAGTTGAGTTTTTATACTTCGTCGGCGTCCGCAATAGAATCGCTTGTTTATTCTATGCAGGACATTAATTTCATATATCAGGATTTATGGTATCCGGTGGTGCTAGACTTTGGATATCATTACGGTTCATTTTCATTGGTTTGGATCGGTAATATTTTGATTTGGAGTTTTCAATATGATTTTTCAAAAGTGTTTGGTTATTCTCTCTCTACACAGTAATACAATAAATATAAAAATACAGTTTAACAATAAATAATAGCCTTTGTCTTTGACTGATTCAGGATTATAGATGGTTTCATGTTGAGGAGCAAAACGAACTCAACACGTGGTACTTGAGTTGCTCAAAGATCGCCATGAAAGCTTCGAGTCTTAAGAGCTTGTGGGAGAACAGTAGTGTTGAACAAATTGGAGATTTTTGCAATCCTAATCCAGTCCAAAATTTTCATTGAGTTAATCCGGTCCGATCCTAATCCGGTAGACCTGTCCAATATTTGATCCAATCCGGTTTACATCCAAAAAAAACTCTAATTGAGCTTTTTACTGCAATGATCAATGCAGTTTGGACATCCATATCTGATCCGGTTGAGTTTTTTTCGAAATCCAGTCCGACCCGGTTTCGGTTCTAAATTGCAGAATCCGGTTCGATCGTGATCCGGCAACCGGATCATGTTCAACACTGAAAAGCAGATCTCACGCGCCATTATGTTTTCAGTGAAGAGCAATCACGCCTGAACCTCACGCGCCAATGGTTTCTCACGCGTGCCACGCCCAAAAACCCCCTTCTAACGCAGGATATCTCGTCGACTACCGCCGCTTTTTCCAATCTGGCTTCGTCGAACTCGGAATGACAGTAAAACATTTTGCGACATACAAACAACATTCGTACTGGATTAGGGAGGACGACATGAGCAAAGTAGCATAGTGTTATGTAACAACCATGATTAATCGCAACATTTAGGAAAGTGTTGCTTTTGCACGCTACAGGCTGAGGTTATTGAAATGAAACGTTTTTTGTCCTTTTAAACTGAAAACAGGACTGAGGATAGGGTGCGGTCGTTTATTTAGCCACTGCCATTTGATTGTTGTTTTGTTCTGTATGTTTTAGGAGTTTCTCGGTTATTGTTTAGTAAATGTGTAATGTACCACACTATCATGGTGCTTTCTAAATGGTCGTTGAAAGTGCTAAAAAAATGTGGATGAATAACATTGATACTGTTTTTTTGTGCACGATCTACTAGAAGTGACTTCTTATGGAATATTGGGAATTTGAACTCAACTGAACTTTTGGAAATTTTTAGTCAATATTCTTGGTAACCTTCCCTTGTGGTGCAGAACTTTTCATTTGCAGGAAACTTTTAAGGTGCAGTAAATGTCAGTGTAGTAGTTGCAACTTGCATTGGCATTGCCAGGATCATTGAGACCCAGCTGTTTCCCTATTGTGGCCTGTGTGTGTTTTTTCTGGGTGAAGTTTGTCTTTCTTCCACTGAAAAGGTTGGAATTTCAAAATTTGAAAAACATAAGTGATGCTAACATGGTGGTTGTGATTGGGATTAGCGGGTAGGTGGCATATGCTGCATAGATAATCAACTTTTCTGTTTTCTAATGTTTGATTATTTAATAATAGTTATTACAGCCTAGAGTATTACTGTATTTGGCCACACTGTTTTATTTAGGCAATGGCTGGAGAACCACCCGTGGATCTTCATATTTGAAACCTTATTCAACCACCACCTGTAACATGACAGTAACACATGACGACAGTGCAATAGCTTTGGTAGAAATGTACTAGGCTAACTGTAAAAGGTAAACCCTAAACATAAAAGCTAACTCTAACCCCTAAACCTAAGCTACAGTTAAGTATGGGAAGTTTTGAAAAAAGTAAAGAAAAACTGGTCTCATGAATTGAAACATGCAAGCACTACTAGTACTACCAAAACGAAAATCGCCCAAGGTGAGGGCCGAACTGAAAACCATTGGCACAGCAAACGTAAATGCTATGCTACTGTTCGGTTACCACGAGACGATAGTGCCACTTGAGTGACCAACTCAATATTTTATTCTGATCGTGTCATGCAAGGCGGTTCCGTAGCCACCTCCTTTAATTAATTGACTTGAAATGTTTAATTTAAGCCACACATTGAAAAGCATCTATACTAGATACATATTCTGTTACAAAAGTTGTTTTCTGTCAAAATTTTAATTGTGCAGATGAGAAGCATCTGAAAGAAATGGAAGATTTTTATCATATATGCAGAGCTGACCGGTTCTCTGCTTGCTGCTACTTCCTTGCATTGTCACAATCCTGAGTTTTCATCATAGGCCGTGCAGTAGTAATAATAGCTAACAAAGCAGTTACAAAACTTATATAGAGATTTCGTTCATTGCTAATATTGTACTGATTATGTCAATGTTTTCTAAGGCTTTCTCAATTTACAAAACCTAGCATTTTAAACTATACACTTATATATGTGGCCATTGAAACTGGAATTGGAAGGCTTTTTTCAATAAGTGCTTACAAGTGCTAAACAGAAATTATATTCATTCTTTCATGTTCCACTTTCAGAATTTGGCATGAAAGACAAGACTTGCCTTGACCACCAAGGCAAATTATGCAAAATTGCTATGTGCGAGAAAATACTCCTGTGAATGCACAACTACAGTACCATGTGCAGGAATTGTAATTAGAAAACGTAATGTCGTCAATTTTTTAACATAAGCCAACATGCTTTGTGGAACATAATGCCTATGATATGTGATGGATGACTAAAGAAATCAGAAACATCCTGATAATGCAAACCTTTAAAAAATCACACTCCTTCAGATTTCATGCAGAAATTCTTTTCAAACACCACACAAATGAAATTGTAGCACTTCTAGAAGTTCTTTTTTTCTTTAAACACAAAGGAGTGACACACCTGTGAAAGTGTATGATCCTGCTAACTATGCTTATTTGCTTTGTTGTGGATAGTTACTTAAACCTATTACGTGTGAAGACACTTAGAAATTACTACTCAGTTGTTTACTGTTGATGTATTTTAGCTTCAAAAATTTGATAAAATACAAACAATCAATGGCTTTCATTATTTCCTATTGTAAAACTCTATTATTACTGATTTGTTGGTCATGCTTAGGTATGTTTTGCCTTTGATAATCAAACTGTGGTTTCATTCAAGTTTTATTAATGTTTGTACATCAACTAATTTAATTTTCTCAGTCAATTTTCAGAAAGAGAACAAATTATTTTGCTAAGAATCGTAATTACAAATGCTATTGAATTTTGTTGCTAATTAATTTGAATTTATGATAAGAACTACTGTTCACCTGCAGTTCAAGTGTGAGGAAAATCATCTCTGATTACACTGCTCAGTTTATGAGCAATAAAGTTGTTACTTTGATGCAAAATTTGTAGGACATACTAGAGCAACCAACAGGTATGATTTTGTTCATGAAAGTATGAAAGACATATTAACATACAAAAAGAATTTACAACTACCAATGGATATCCCCAATGTCAATTAGATATTTTCCAACAAGTGTAAAAGGTCAATTTTAGCTGAGCACCAAATCGGAAAATGTTGTTAAAAAAAACATCCAGGCTACTCGTTGCCATGCACAGACAATGAATTCATCCACGAAAGCTGTTGGAGATCAGTTTTTAAGAAGTTACATGCAATGAAAATATCATCTGATACAAGATAGACCTACCTCCACCAACTATCCACAGCCACAACAACATGGCAGCAGCAACGGTCAGAGATTAAAAACTGCTGAGTCCTTATGTCTGGTAACTGGTCATCCGCAAATGTTTGGCAACAACAAACCATGACAGATGTTAGAAAAGATCCGGGGTGCCAGAGTCAACTCCAGTAGGAATCTGCATTTTTCTTTCAGATCCGGAATAAAAATTTGGTGAAAAAGCGGACCCAGGGTTCTAAACCTTATCCCCAAAACCATATCCATCTATGTTATCCCTAACCCCTATCCCTAAGTCCTAACAATAAAACTAAACCCTATGCATAAACCCATCTCTAACCCCTAACCTGTATCCCTAAACCTCATCCGTAACTCTTAACCTTATCCCGAAACCCCAACCCTGCTTTCAGAAATGTTTTGCTCCAGATGTGGGTCCGAAAGAAAAATTCAGAATGCAGACGACCAGTTACCAGCTGTAATGAATTTGCAGTTCTCGCAGTTCTCACAAGCTTTGCCGTCTTGTGGCTGTGCATACTTGGTGAAGGTAGGTCTAGGTTAGCAGGTTGTACCAGGTGACATTTTCATTGCGAGTAACTTTGCAAATACTCATGTCTGACAGGTTTCGTGCATGGTAATAAGTGCTCGTTATTTTCTGATTTGGTGTTCAGCTAAAATTTGACCATTTGAAGAACAAACAAAGTGAATTCAAGACAGATCTGTTGGTTTCCAGAAACTTCAAAGCTTTTATGCGAGGGCAGTGCAGTCTGGATTGCAGATATTTATTTTTTCAACATTAGAAGAACAGCTGTTTTTGCATTCCTAGAAGGACGAAACACGTCAATTGACACATTCCTTTTTTAAATAATGGCATTATAAAATATTTTATTCAGAAAAGTGTTCTTTTCTTTCATAATATATTTTAAACAGATTCTTGCTTTTTTATTTGTAAACATAGAAAAACTTAATTCCAGGGTTTTTAAGGTGTTTTAGGGACCCGATTCGGATCCTTAGAATAGAAAATCAAGTCCCTAGAATCAGGGAAGGTGTTTTAAGGCTCGATTTGGGTCCTTAGAATTGAAATTTTTCGGCTCCCTACAGGTCCATACTGGGTAACTGACATTTCTCTTATTTGTAAAACGATTGATATAGGTTACGTTGCGCATACGATGTTCAACTGCATGATGTACTTTTGCCAGCAAAGGTATCATACTCTGATTTCTTACAGCTTTGGTAAATGCCACTGGTGCAATTTCTGTATTTTGAAGTAGAGCACCTGAGCCGTTGTTCATTACCGCATTTATTCTTTTGCTGGATGCTTTTTAGACACAATCAGCATATTCCTTATCAGTCACAATCAGCATATTCCTTATGTAATTTATCTGTATCAGAAAAATTACATATTCCAGTTAAACAAATCAAAAATATTGGAAAATTGGGTATACGATTAATTGGTTTGTTTGTAAAACTAATGCTAATTGTGATGCCCCAAAGGTGAACCCCCAGGTCAACAACCACTGGTCTATATATATATATATGTATTACCTCTGTATTTAGAGGTGAGTTTTGTTATCAGTCCTAACATTTTTTCTGACTTGTTGCATAGATTTTGCTAGTAAAATTGCAATTTCTATAAAGAATCAACAACATGAAGATCAATGAAGGTAAACAGCAGACGACATAGAAATCAAAGAATAATCAAACCTTGTTTGTTTGATGTGCAACATATTTGTTTTGGCAGTTGTTTAAGTTTAATGTTCTATAACTAAGTTCAAAGTTTATGGCTTTGTTCAACACACCAACAAAATCTCAATTAATTGAAAGACCATATGAATTCATCAAGAGTTTCATTTTTTTCAAACTGGGAATTAACAGGATTGACACCAGGGATGTAACTGAAATCAGTTTGATATCTGTTCATATGAATGAGCTGAAAAATAGTATGGAGTCACATGCTTCTAATTCTATGCCACCTAGAGTCCTGGACAAGCTGCATTTAACAATCAATCCAGGATTACCTTCTGATAAACATCTTGAGTACTTGAACAAGTTTAACATGGAGATGATTATTGAAGCAGGCAAAAAAAAATTTGATTCGGATGCTGTTGGATTGATTCTTAGCTTCCTTTCACAACAAGAAGAACCCATTTGTTTGCTTTGCCACAATGGCTTTAGAATGGACTTTCCTATTTTACAGCGTGAAATACAAAATCTTGGTTGTACACTTAATGAAATTGTGGACACAGATCTACTATGTGCAGATTCTTTGTGGACTTTCAAGCAAATTGATAGTTTAAACCAGGAAATTTCCAGGACAGCAATGGATGTATCAATTTTAGATATGATGTACTATACACAACAAAGTCTTTACAACAGGATCTCAAAGAAATCAATGCCAGATGCTTTATCTGTTGAGGAACTCAACATGTACCTTTTAGAGTTGGTTCTGTACACAGGCGAAAGCTTCTTGCATAATCTTTGTTGCAAAAAATTTTCATTCGTGAAGCCTTCTCATCAAAGGTCGAAATTACGTATTCCACGCATCAATGATCTTGATAAAAATGAAGGTGAAGGAAAAGTAGATACATTTGTTTTCTTAGATTTAGAAACTACTGGTTTAATTGATCCAAAAATCACTGAAATATGTTTATTGGCAGTTCATCAGCAGTCAATTGTAAGCTGCACATCAAACTGTTTGCCTAGAATTCAAGATAAGCTGGTTATTATTGTCAATCCTTATGCTGACATTGATAAAACTGCTGCAGCATTGTCTGGTTTGTCTAATTCAGCTATACAAACTAGTGCAAAATCACGCTTCTGCTCTAAAACAGCTTTATTGCTGGCTCAATTTCTTCAAAGGCAGCCTGGCACTGTGTGCCTAGTAGCACATAATGGCGATGCTTTCGATTTTCCCATATTGAGGTCTCATCTTACCAATTCACGTTTTCCCATTTTTACCCAAGTCTATTGCTCAGATTCCTTACATGCTGCTCGACATTTTGCTTCCCAACAACAGTTTCATGAGGGTGTGGCACAATATTCTCAGGGGTATGTGGGCAGTAGTCAGCAGTTGCCATCTTGTGCATTATCATCTTTATATCAGAGGTATGTGAACAATAAACCATGTGGAAAACATGAAGCTGAGGCAGATGTGTACATGCTGCTTAAAATTGCCCTTGCCTGTGATGGCATGCTAGATTGGTTAGATGAAAATAAGAAGATATTTATAGTGTAATACAGATTGTCTGCAAGTACATCAGTTGTGTGTTTATTCCATACAAGTGCTCTGTGGCACAAGCACCATATCCAAATACAAGCCATTTGTCTATCATCAGATGTTATGTTGATTTGACACTTTGGAGTTACTAATATTTTTTTTTATGCAATCGAATTTGTGTTCAACAAATAGTGTCAATCTTGTCTTTAATGATCCAACTCAAGTTTTCTTGAAAGAAGATTGTGCAGGTTATAATGTATTGTGATGTGATAAAAATCAATGCTTAATTTTGTTTCTAAATGATGCATTTTAATGATTTTATGCTGTGATAGTTGTAAATGTTGTATATTTTTCCTAAAAAATTGTTTAATAAAGGTCAACACTATGTTTGCCATCTTTATATGTGGTGTATGTGCTTTGAATACCAATTGCATGTTTTTGTTCTTTATTTGTTTTAGCTTCATGTTTGAACTTCATATATGATTTGTTCTTTATATGTACTCAACTCTAATAAGATTATGAATCTATTTTGATTTGTAACTGCACTTAAAATGAGAGACCAGCTCTACTTCAAACATTTTTATCTATATATTGTTCGAATCTCAATAGGTTTCATTGATCAGCTTTGATGTAGAGTTTAATACGTTCCAAACCATCAGCATATTTTTGTTTGTGCATGCATTTGTTTCCACAAATTCTAATGAATAAAGTGGTGATGTATATTAATATAATAAAGTGAACCAAAACCACTGTAGCATTTTAACAAAAAGCTCTAATGAAAATGATCAATAAATTGATGTGCAAGCAAAGGAACATGCAAACTTTACATATTATATATCATTTATATCTATTGGAAATTAGGAAATAATATTCACAGCAGCTTTTATTAAGGTAAATTCTCTTCTGTTTGCTTTGAGACCATTCATTATCATATCCTGTACTTGTGTAAACAGTATATATTTGCCATTGGTGTGTTGCAAATACTACACTTTTTATTTGTTTGTGTTAGATGTATGTAAAGCGAATTCAGTAAGCTTACTTGTTTTAATAAAATATCCATTTCTCAGAAATTAGCTGATGATGAATGGATGGTTTACTATGTTGGTAAAATATAATTCCATTTTGAAAGAGACTTAAACATTGTCCAAGTTTGAATTTTTTCTGCTCCTAGTAACATTTTGATTCAATATGAGTAAGCCAATTCTTTTTATGTTAGCACCTTCGCTGCCAGTGTGCGAATATATCATACCTAGAAATGTCATATTAGCTGCTGTTTTCATGCCACTTTGCAACGCCATATCTCGCCACTTGATTGTGCTAAAAAGCTGTTCAAACCTTTAAAAGATGCAGCGAGTCTTGGAGTCTACTATGAAAAAAAATCTGGGGGGGGGTTGTTTTTTATGATTGACGTTTTAAGTAGGATGGTTTTTGGTCATTTTGGGCCTAACTGCAAAAGGGAAGTATTTCATAAGTTTTTATTGAAACAAGGCTAGAATCCGAGTCTTTTAAGCCTTTGATCGGAGTTATAGCCTGAAAACAACATTAATTATCTAATCGGAGGATTAATTAATTTGTTTTTTAGGCCACAATTTTTGAACCTGAAACCCTAGCAAGTCAATCAAAAGCTCAAAAGACTCGGATTTAGCCTAGTTTCCAATAAAAACTTGAGAGAAATATTTCCATCTTACAGTTTGGGCCTAGGGCCAGATAACCTGAGCCAAAATGGCCAAAAACTTACCTCACTTATGACATCACTCAGAAAAAAACTAAAACCAAAAATTTTTTTTCAGTGCTGACTTGAAGACTTCCTGAGTTGTTAAGGGTTTGAAAAGCTGTCTAGCACAATCGCCTGGTGAGTTATGGAGTAGCTAAGAGGATGTTAGAAACCAGGATTTCACCGAAAACTAACGGCAGTGAAGGTCTGGGTTTTTTTCGGTCATAGACTGAAGTGTTTTTGAAATGGCCGAAAAAAATTAAGTCATTTCAGTCAGAATGTTTAAAAACATGGCCTAAAAAACACTGTTATGGCTAGTTTTAATACAACTGTTACTCAAATGACCAACATGTTTCAGTGAACATGTCTCAAAAATGAATGAAATGTTTCAGTGAAAAAAAAACAGGTGAAGGTGTCATAGCAGCCTTGTAAACTTGTATCATAAATCAGGGTTGCGAAGTTGTAGGTAAAATATCCAACTCTGGCCTTTCCAAAATTTCCAACTCCTTAACATAAAGGAAATGAAATTTGGCTGTTACAATCAATGGAAATTGTGGTGCACAGCAATAAATCTGTTTCAACAAAAAATTCTAAAGAAATTGTACCATTTCAAGAGGAATTACAGTGTGATGTAAAAAATGATCCAATTGGACATCTGGACATGGCGCCCAGGGCCAGATAACCTGAGCCAAAATGACCTGAAACCTACCCCACTTATGATGTCACCCGCAAAAAGAACGAAATCTGAAACTTTCCAATTTTTTTCAATGCAATCAAGAAGACTTGCCACATCTTTTGAGTGTTCAAACAGTTCTCAATCGGTGGACGAGTTATGGAGTTGCAAAGTGATAGTAAAAAAGTGGCTCATATGGGTCTTAAAGATATAAACAACCTGCATCCAAAGGTTTTGTTAAGCGTGACGCCAGAATACCTGTAATTTAAAGAATTATTGTAACTTAACTTGCATGCGTAAGTAAATAGCTTGAAAGACACAGTGATTTAGTTTTTTCATGTCAATTTTTTGGTCAGTAAAGATACTGAGTAAATATAGCCACATTTTGCTGCATGATTCACTGTTGCTGGTTTGCCTGCAGCAATGAGTTGTCAAAACTTGCAGATATTAGGAAAGTTCTGGGCATTTTTGTGTTGTTGCCACCCGGAAAAAAAAACTTTTGTACATTTCTTGAATGTGCATAGAGCTGATGTAAGTGTTGCCCATTCATTCTTGAGCGAAAACTTTTTACGCATAAAATTGAATGCTTATTTCAAGTTGGCATTTTTTTAGTGTGAAGCAACATAATTTGTAACTTGTCTGAGTTTGAACCTTTTTTATACTAACTTGTTATGTGAATAAACAAATTAAAACTTAAATATGCTAAAAAACGGTGTTTTAATGCCAGCATGCCAAACAGTGAAGTTGCATTCAGAAAATCCTCAATGTTGAAAGCTTAGATTTGTTTGTCATTATGCTAAATGTTTCTGGTTGCTGTGCATCATAGTGATTGACACTTGTAACTTAATAATGATTGTGTGTGATGCTTTATGCAGGGTTTCCTGGTAATGTTTGTGAATGTGTTTTTGATGCATGTCTAAAATGTTCTTCAAAATTGCCCATAAATTTTACACATGCCTAACTTTTTTGATATTGCAACAATAGTGTTATGTGAAAAGTTGGAAAACAGATTCCTTTGTTGGCAATATAATGTTAAGTCGGCATATGCCATGTGCATTTAAAATGTATTATTGTATGCAAAAGGATATTGTTCAAATTGTGTTACAAAAACTAATGTTATTTCACGTAGGGTCAGCAATGCTGGTAAAACAACTGTTGCCTCCAATTTGGAGTTCCAACTAAATGAAGATGTCGTCATTCATGTTTTTAATCAGGATCATTATTTTAAGGTAAGTCAATGCAACTGCCAAAATATTTACTGTTGTGCCATATAGGTATGTTACCCTAGTTTATTTTACCATTTTATGCGTGCTTCAATAAAACCAAATTCATTCCAGAAGTACTGGTGTGTATGTCCACTACCCAAACAACCTGAAACCAAAACCAACAATTTTTTCCATTGCAAATGAGAAAGACTTGCAGAGACTTTTGAAGGTTTGGGTAGCTATCTAATACAATCGACTGGCGAGTTATGGAGTTGCAAAGTGGCATGAAATTAGCTTCTCAATATGTGATTTAAAAGTATGATATGCTCGTACACCGACTCCCAACATGTTAAAAAGTTTCTTCAGTTTGTTTAAATCAGGGCAGGCGAACTCTTTAACCTGCAGGCTGTACGTGCTTGAACCAAAATTTGACAGGAAGTTGAATTTGGAGAAGATTGATTCATGATTGTTTGTGTAAAGTAGTATGAGATGCAAATGCTACCACAAAAAAGGTTTTGTGCTTTAGGAGATGACACAGCATGATGATATATAGCTTATTGCATAATCTATTTAATATATCCTTTTATTTTGCCATTTGGCCAAGAAAGTTGTTTTGTATTTTAGCAGGGCCAGTGTTGTTATCTCTATTTTAACCAGTGCATCGCAGTCTGAAGATGGTTGAAAAGCTTTGTTGCGTCAATTTTCAGAATACATCAGAGGTGTTACCATAGTCACTTTACTTTGATCTGCTACTAGCTTTGTTCAAAAAACAAAATTTGGGTAAAATATCTCTTCACCCAAACTTGTTCTTTTACCCAAATTTTGTTTTTTAGCCACAACTTTTGAAACAGAAACACTAGAAAGCTAATCAAGGGCTCTAGCCTAGTTTCCAATAAAAACTTGAGTCAAAAAATGGGCTCTTGTGGTTGGAGCCCAGGGCCAGATAATCTGAGTCAAAAATGCCTAAACGTACTCCACTTAACACTTTGACTGCCAGTCTACTAATATAGCACATCTGGATTTCAGCTTAAAACCAGCAGTTTTCGGTTGCCTTACCAACGCCATAGCTCCTTTGCCGATTGTGCTAGAGAGCTGTTCAAGGAGTCAAACAGATGTGCCAGTCTTCTAGTCTGCACTCAAAAAATAACTTTTTGGTTGGGCTTGCGGATTTTTTGTGAGTGATGTCATAAGTGAAGTAGTTTTTGGCTCATGTTACCTGGCGTAGGGTCCAACCACTAGGCCAAAGTATTTCGCTGAAGTTGTTTTCATTGGAAACTAGGCTCGAGTCCAAATCATTTTGAGCCTTTGATCGACTTTCTAGCATTTCTGGTTCAAAAGTTATGACCTTAAACAAACAAATTGATTAATTAGCTAATTATTCAAGTATTTTTATTGCTTTAGATCATAACTTTTGAACCCGAAACCCAGTAGGTCATCCAAAGTATTTCTGTGAAATACTACCATCTAAAACAGTGGTTCTCAAAGTGGTCGATATTGAACCCCAAGAGTCAACTGGATCATCCAATGGGTCGATAAATAGTAAAAGGGTCAAATGGGGTCACTGAATTGCCAGGGGGTCAATGAATAACTGCTGGGGTCTACTGGAGCAATGAAGCCTCCAATTCAAAATCATTGTTAGGAATGCAAACGGTGTTCTCCAACAAATCAAACAAAATTAACAGGGCTGATCGAATCTCAGCTACAGTAGTTTAAAAGGACATTCGATTGGAATAGTTTTTTGTTAAATCATACGTTGTGATGACCAGTGGTGGTCTTACCAATTTGGGGGCCCCTGTGCAGAATATATCAGGAGCCCCCTGCGTTCGCTTAATTCCGTTTTGATGACGTCACCATGTTCACTCAACCGTAGTACAACCTTTTAGGCAAATTATGGAAATGGTATATTTTGGGGTCAATATGAAAATGATATGATAATTCAGTTTACAACGTGAAAACGTACACTGTGTCCTTTGCCTGTAGGTAATCCCGTGCCATGACACGAATGTTCATTTTTCTTATTTATTCCCTGGCAGCAATGTAACCATGAAATTTGTATTTATTACAAATACTGTGGGGACAATAGATATTTTCCAAATGTTGGTGGGACATTTTACCCCAGTCCCCCTCTGAAACTCATTTCCTGCTTGCATTGTTTCTTTGGCAATGTATTTGTCCTTCTTATATGTGCACCATAATCCACTACACAATTGCACACAACATACAAAAAAATACAACACCTCACTGCTGTTTAACTTAAACAGAAAATACTTCAGGACAGGGTTGGGAACTTGGCTTTTTGCAGCCAAATTGTGAAAATTTGGCCGTTTTTAGAAGTGGTTTGGCTGTAAATATTTTTTTGGCCTTTTGTGAATATTTTTGGAAATTTGGCCGGCCATATTTTGGCCTAATTTGAATGTGGTACCACATTCCGGAATTTAAGCACTTCAAATGTTGCTATGTGGACTCTCACAAGCACGTTTCCCTTCCTGACAGTTGAAGTTACCCAGGCTAACAATTCAACCCAGGGAGTGAAGATGGTTAATCCAGGGAGTGAAGATGGTTAATAATGGTCATTGTTATGTAATCAATTTATCAAACTTCTACTCTGCAGTTTATTTCCTGAACGCATTAACGACGGTAACTGAAGCTCATGCTGTTTCACTGGGCACTATGGCGGGTTGTTGGCGTAGTGAGATCAGTTGATGTTTGGTCTCTAGTGTATATAGACAGGGTATTGGCGATGGTACCATTGACTTACTTTAAGGGAAACATTTGTTTATCAAAATACATAAAAACCATGTTTAGCCTTAGGCAGAAAGCCTTAGCTGCTTATGAGAGTTCGCTTGTCCAATGCGTTGATGAAGTGTCTACCAATAATGTTTTAGCATCTATACCTTATTCCTTCTTGCACAAAAAAAAACAGGGAACCAAACCATACTTCTACGAATTACTGCAATATCATATATCACTGAATACTTGGAACAACTACTGCATCAATACGGTAGAGTAGCAAGGTATATTTTGTGCAAAAACTACACACATGACATTCATCCTGTTATAAGCATATTTGAAAAATGCACAAAGAAAATGTACTAATGCTACCAACATTTATTTCTGAATCACTGCAGTGAAAAGCCAGTAGTTGCAGGTAAAAGAAAACATTAATGGTTGAAGAAAGTAAGGGAAGCTTCCACAAAAATATTTAAACCTTCAGTTCTGACACAGAATGAAATTCAGAGCAACTGATGCAACATTGCATTAGCAGCTATTGAGCTGTGCAGCAGACCATGCAAAAATACACAAGCACATTGGTGTTTACATCATAATTATGTCCAACAAAACCAATTTCTCAGATAATTATTTGAACTATGAAATTTCTCAAGAAGGCCAATTAAGCTTTATTAGAACTTATTGTTCCTGGGATTTCACCATTCAAAACTACAGATGAACATACCTTTTTTCTACAGTAAATCAGTTGAGAAAGAACAATGCAAACGTAATTTTGTGATGACACTAATGGAGTGAATGAAATATGCAGTATTGAATCACTCATTTTAATCAGATTTCACTGCTGGCTTGACCTAAATAGGCTACAACCACTTCACTTATGACAGTAAATACATAAGTTAATATCACAAAACTACTGTACAAATCTTTGGCATGTGCTTAATAAATGATGTATTCAAATTGCTTTCTCTGCATGGTATTTTGCTTAAGGATGCATAAACTGAGTAAATAGTAGGTTTATAAGCAAGAATGGCAGACCACCAGGTAAAACATGTATCTATTAACAAAATGATTTATAAAAGTAAAGGCTCTACATTCTTAATTTGAAACCTCTTCAATTTTGATTGATGGCCCCATACCTTTTTGTCTAATGAAAAATACTGGGGCCCCTTACCCATGACCAAAGAATAAAGGCCTTGCTTATGCTTTGGTTTGGGGACCTCAACATCTTAGTTGGGGGCCCCTTGTCCTTTAGTTATACGGTAGTCTATTTATGTTACATCATTTTAGTGTGGCTTTTCATCCTCAGGTTTAAAACCCAAATGTGTTAAAGCATATTAACAATCACAAGATTATATAGCAAACCAAATTAGGTTATTTAGTAAAAACTATGTAATCATACTAAAAACACAATCACAAAGAAGGCTCAGAAATTTTGTAAAGCGCATAAACTAAAAATGGGCGTCCCCTCAAAGCGCATAAATTTAAAATGGGGACCCCCATTTTGCACACCCTGCACACTCACTAAGACCACTACTGGTGATGACATTATGAAAACTGTTCTGTTTTTTACGTCACAAACAATATTGTAGTGCATGTGTCGCAGTTTGGCAGTTGTTAGACTGGTAGTACAGTAGTTCGACACAGGCTACTTTCCTTGTATTAGTAACTGTTGGGCTAGGCCACGGGGTCTACAGAAAATTGTATACATTAATTGGGGGTCAATGTGCAGAAAAGTTAGAGAACAACTGATCTAAAAGCTTGGTCCCAGGGCCAGGTGAAGTGGGCCAAGGTGGCCTAAAAGTCCTCCACTTACGACAGGGCTCACAAAATACCCGCACCCCCAACCAATTTTTTTTTGAGTGAAGACTTGCCGCGTCTTTTGAATAGCTCTCCACCACTTTCGACGCCAAGTTACGCATGCGTAAAGCCATGTGCGATCCGGTTGTTTTGGCACGAGAATCCCTGATTCCTACCAGGCATCAAAGTGTTAACACTTTGGCACCCGGGTGGTTTCGGCGATTTTCGCAAAAAAACAGCAGTTTTCGGTTGCCTTACCAACGCCCTAGCTCCTCCGCCGATTGCGCTAAAGAGCTGTTCAACGGCTCAAACCAATCGGCCAGTCTAGTAGATTGCACTCGAAAAAAAATTTTTTGCTTGGGGAGTACGTTTTTTTTGCGAGTGACGTCATAAGTGCAGGACTTTTAGGTCACCTTGGCCCACTTTGCCTGGCCCTGGGCGCCAACAGTTAGGTGGTAGTATTTTGCTGAAGTTTTTACTGGAAACTAGGCTACAATCCAAGTCTTTTCATACTTTGGAAGACCTGCTGGGGTTTCGGGTTCAAAAGTTGTGATGTAAGTTAGAAAAAATATTTGACTAATTAATTAATTAATTTGTTTATTTTAGATCATAACTTTTGAACCAGAAACGCTAGAAAGTCAATCAAAGGCTCAAAAGACTCGGACTCGAGTCTAGTTTCCAATGAAAACTTCAGCGAAACACTTTGGCCTAGCAGTTGGGCCCTAGGCCAGGCAACCTGAGCCAAAATGACCCTAAAACTACTTCACTTACGACGTCAGTCACAAACAATCCGCAACCCCCAACCAAAAAATTTTTTTCGAGTGCAATCTAGTAGACTGGCCGATCCGTTTGAGCCGTTGAACAGCTCTCTGGCGCAATTGGCGGAGGAGCTAGGGCGTTGGTAAGGCAACCGAAAACTGCTGGTTTTTAGGTCAAAATCGAAGTACGAATATATCGTAGGCCTGCTCTCAAAATGTTAAGAAGTCACCCACAAAAAAAACAGAATTCGAAACTTTCCAATCTTTTAAAATGCAAACTAAAGACTTGCTGCATCTTTTGAGGGTTTGTATAGCTCCCTAGCTCGATCACCTGGCAAGTTATGTAGTTGCGAAGTGGTGTGAAAATAGTGGCTCATGTAGGATTTAAATGTGACATCCACCTGGTGCCAAAAGTGTTAATTAAGAAATAATAAAAAGTGTTGTTATACTTCATACCCATATTTGAATTTTCACACAACTGCAGCACCCACATCAGCTGTGCTATGGACTTCAAAGATTGTATGTTAGTGAATGCTGTGGTAGTTACAAGTAATAGGCAACACTGTGCATTAACACTTGGCGTCCGGCTGCTTTTGGGGATTTTTTGAAAAAAATGCCTAAACGCACGTTGCTTTGCGCGGGAATATCTCGACTCCTGTACAGGTTACAGACCTGGTCGAAGCGTCAAAAGACGCAGCAAGTCTTCTAGCTTGCACTCGAAAAAAATTTTTTTGCTTGGGGGGTGCGGGTTTTTTGTGAGTGACGTCATAAGTGGAGGACTTTTAGGCCACCTTGCCCCACTTTGCTTGGTCCTGGGCGCCAACCGTTAGGTGGTAGTATTTCACTGAGGTTTTTACTGGAAACTAGGCTATAATCTGAGTCTTTTGATACTTTGGATGACCTGCTGAGGTTTCGGGTTCAAAAATTATGACGTAAGTTATTAAAAATATTTGACTAATTAGATAATTAATTAATTTGTCTATTTTATATCACAACTTTTGAACCAGAAACACTAGAAAGTCGATCAAAGGCTCAAAAGACTCGGACTCGAGCCTAGTTTCCAATAAAAACTTCAGCGAAACACTTTAGTCTAGCGGTTGGGCCCTAGGCCAGGCAACATTAGCCAAAATGACCGTAAAACTACTTCACTTATGACGTCACTCGCAAAAAATCCACAACCCCCAAGCAAAAACTTATTTTCGAGTGCAGACTAGAAGACTGGCCGATTCATTTGAGCCCTTGAACAGCTCTCTAGCACAATCGGCAGAGGAGCTAGGGCGTTGGTAAGGCAACCAACAACTGCTGGTTTTAGGCCGAAATCTAGGTACAAATATATCGTACGCTGGCTCTCAAATAGTGAAGTAGAAAATGCAAGGTATGGTTAGGTCATGTTTTGCAGCTGATTCAACCTGGAAACATGGTAAGTTTTTTAAAGTTTAAATGCAGTACTGCTTTTCAGAATGACAGCTTGGAAGAAAAAGAACAGGAAAATATATGCAGCAAACTAGAATTGTCGATGTTTTGAAGTGTGAATGTGCTCACAGTGACACTAGAATGGAAAGTGCCAATACAAGAGAGGTTCTGTATTGTGATGTTTGTATAAAAAATTTGGAGTTAATGGCTAGGAAATGTTTCGCAAGCAATTGTCAGGAGGTCTGATTGCTGAAAACAGCATTTCGCTGTGAGCTGTATTGCAAACAGAAGTTAAGTTTAAAAGAAATATTTTTCTTTTGACATGCAGTTTTGCAACATTGATCAGGTTGCCATCAAAGTCAGTGCACAATGATATTTTGTGTGTTGGATCTTCAGAGATCACATATTTGAGCCATCAGCTGCAGCAAGAGATTGCAAGAAATACCCCAATAAAATATTTTCACATGCTTGTTCTGATGTAGGCTCATTAGTTCAGACTCAAAGTTATAACAGTAAAACTAAAGGTGACATTCCAACTGAAAGAGTACTGTAGTTACTGGGTAATTGCTGGTAAGAGCTTTGAAATAAGTTTTAGTAACTTTACACTTCTAACACAAGGCAATTTTGCACCATAGTTCCACCATTCATTTTGTATTTTTAGTCCACAGAATCATTTTTTCAGAATTGTCACTAAGTTAAACACCAATGCTGTGACCTCCTCAGAACTAGCAAACATACCTTGAGTTGTGGACTAGATACACATCATCCAAAGTTTAAGACAAAGTTGCATTTTGCATGGTGTTATGAAATCATGAGGCGTTGTGGGTGAATCTTACATTTTATTGGAAATGGTATGAATTCAGTGTGTTGCTTGCAGTAAGCACATGGCACAGAGGACATTTTCGGCATTACAACTTGTTCTTTCATTTTAGTTGACACTGCACTTAACAAAAAAAATAGCTTTGCTATGGGCCATTCAGCTTCACTGTTTTCAGATTTGATTGCCCCTGTTCACCAGTAAGATTGATGCGTGTATAGTTTTTGTTTGTATTACGCATACAAATTATCATAACATTAACTTGCATGTATGGTTCTTGTGCATTATAGAATGAAGAAGAGATTTTGATCAATCCTGTAACTGGCCTACAGATGTGGGATGGTAAGAGTGTGCTGTTACTGTTTTTTGTTTCTGTTATTTTTAGTCAGTGTAGGGCATATTCTGTTTCTAATGACCAGCAAAAGACATTTTGTATTGAATTAAGCAACTGGCTGTGTGGATCATGTTTTTCTTACTAAATATGCAAAATTGCACAACATCAGAGGAAACAGAGTGCATGAAAGTAGATTGCGTAGATAGTATAGTTATAGTAGAAATACAGTAAGTTTTGGTAGAGATTATATCACTGTAAGTCTTCAACTTCTGCTGTAGTTGGATTCAGTGCACTATATTGTGTATTTGGCTATGCAGCTTAGTAGTGGAGTGCCCCCATTATAGTCATTGAATCTGATTCTCTCTGAAGCCAAACTTCAATTTTGGCTCTATTAACTTATAGAAAGATGAAGACTCTGCCTTGTAGCATTCATAGCTTCCCATACCACCTGCTGGTTCAGTTATTTGATGTCTGAGATCATGGTTCATCATGTGGTGAGTCAAAATTTTTCACCATGTATGTATAAAATGTGCCGATGGTGATAAAAAAGCAAATTTCCAGACTCACATGCGTCACGGAAAAGAGTTTTGCAAAAGCAATGATATATATGACAAAGTTTCACACAATAGCGACCATAATTGTAAGCTGAATTCCATCCAGATGATCAGAAAACTACACAAAAAAAGGATACGCCAGCAGAAAATTGTTTACTTTTGCCTTCTATACAACAAGGACGTATAAACCAGTATTTGATGAATATTTCAATTGCATGGGCAACATGATGCAAACTGCGATATAAGAGCACAACTCAAACTCTCAACAGCGACGAAGCAATATTATCAGAACGATGTCGTTGCCAGAAGGCAGAATGCCCACTTGTGAAAAGTGTTGGGAAAAAAGCATAGTCTACCAAGTAGCGGTGAACTGCGAATGTGAAACGAAGATTTAATATTGTTTGCCTTAATGCGAGATCATTCATAGACAAATGCAATGAGTACTTCTGCAAATTTAGCAGTAAAGATTGTAAGGACTACAGCAACTTCCAGAGTTAAACCGGCAAGTGTTGCTCATGAAGATGCGACCTTCATCTTACAGAAAAAATCAGGTTGTTCTAGCTCAGTGTTTCCCAAACTTATGTTTGGGCGCAACACACTTTATAACTGTCTTTTCTTTATACGGCACACCACAGCTAATGGCTGAACCATACTAATAGAAGTATGCTCTTTGAAAAATGAGGCTGAACTTAACACTTGTTCGTACATTCATTGGTAAAGTCAACAGCACATGCACAATTACCCTCGCAGCAGTATACAAAAATACAACAGTTATATGCATAATACAGGCTTGTTACAATTGCGGGCTTAATTCAAATCTACTACAGTTCCAGTCACAACTGTATAGTTACTGGGTAACACAAAATACTCCGGACACCAACTTTATTTGCAGGAACGCACTGCACAATACACAATCACGACGGTTCATTCATTTTTATACCTGCTTTTTCAATGGGGATGGTCGCGGAAGCAGCAGCCGTGGGAGGACTCGACATACCTCGCGGTTTTCAGCAATCCCAGGTAGTTCTGCTGGCTCCACACTGACGGGACTAAGCAAGGTCCCAGAAATAATCACGCCACCACCTGGTATTTGGTCGATCTCTGAGTTGCTTTCTCGTGGGTGTGGGCATCAGGACTTGCCTCGCCAATCTTTCTTGGGACATTCTGGTCACGTGGCCGAATCAACGTAGCCGAGACCTCTTGATTCCGATAATTAAGTGGCAAAACGTTCAGAGTTTTACGAATTTCACAGCTGCGCACATTGTGGCAAAGTATGACACCCTCAACTCCGTGAAAATCCCACCTTTGTCGTTTGTACTTGATATCATTGTCCAAGATCCATGGCCACAAGTGGATATCGGAAAAAAGACTGTTTAAAAGTATCAATCTCCTTGTTCCGTCACTTGTGAATACCACCCCAAGGTACTTGAATTCTCGACCGGCTGCGGTGTATTGCCCTTCACTTCCAGCACGCATTAGCTTGGCTTTCTGGAGAGACATAATATCTCGGTCTTTCAAGTGCTAATTTTCATTCCCGCTAGTTGCACACAGGAGACAACCGATCAAGTGCAAGTTGCCTGTTCAGGGATCCAAGCAGCACCAAATCGTCCACAGAATACAAGCGGTTGATCCTGCAGCTCCCAACAGCTGTGGCACCTTCGTCAACTCGGCTGTTACTGTGTATCCACTATCCAATTCATACAGACAATGAAGAGATAGTGGTGACAGCACACACGCTTGTTGGAGTTCAACACCCACGGTGAACGGTTGTGATTTAACTACAACTCCACCGACACGGGCACAAACTTCTGAGCTTCTAACTCCACCGACACGGACACAAACTTCTGAGCAGCAATGCACTGATTTGTCGGTGTTGGCGGCTGCCTGCTACTGGCCGTCATCTGTTTTCAAGGCACTTGGCATACGCTTTTCCAGGAAGGCTGAGGAGAGAGATGCCCGGTAGTTAGTGCATTCTCTCCTGTCTCACTTGTGCAAGGTAATGATCACCTCAGTTTACCAATCTTTCAGTGCCCTTCCAGAACACCAGACTACTTGACACACGAGTCAGCTCAATCGATTCAACGCTTTGCGCATTTCAGGTCGGATTTCATCGCAGCCTGCAGTCATCACTGTTTTGACAGCTCGGAAGATTTCGGCTGCAGTGATGGTATTTACCTGCCCAAGCGTCAGGTGATGTGATAATATTAGATATTTTGCCGCGGAAACGCCAGATGTTTTGCCAGAACACTTTGTTGACTTGCCAGCAATTGGAATCCAGTTCATACCAGACATTCTCCCAAGGTTGCATTTTGGACTGTTTCATCGTGAGGGCTGCGAACTCTCGCGCCTCAGCGTGCAGTGAATGCAAAGGAGATTGGGCTTCGTTCTGCAGCCACGCCTTGTGGCCTACTTTCTTTGCTTAAATAGCTTCTTTCACCCGATAGTTCCACCACAGGGTTACTTTTTTTGCCAATTTGCGGCATACCGTCTTTTCCGTTCATATATGTGAGCAGAAGATGAAACCGAGGCTGCTATGAACAGATCCTACTCCTCCACGTCCGGTGTACGTTCCAGGAGCTATCGGGACAAGGACGCAAAGGTTTTTCTGACATCGTTGTCCGCCAGAGCTTTATTCGGTAGGACCTCCTAGTCATGCACGTTTGTGTGGGGTGGGGCATCTTGGTTTTTCAAGGCGTAGGTGGGGATCAGATCGACAGCTCTGCACAGGCCCGTTTCAAGGTTTAGGGGGGCAAGATTTTGTTTATCTTCTATTTTTAATTAAAAACATTTCTGGCCACAACAAAATTTGGGGGAACAAAAACTTTTCGGAGAGAATTATCCCCGAATGCCCCTCGCGGCTACGGGTCTTGTTCTGCACCTTTTGGACACGAATTTCCAACAGGTAAAACTATGCAGAAATCAATGATTGATTGTTGATGCAATGAATCTCTGCACCAGGTGTACTTGTGCAAATCTCTGTATTGGAAGAAAGTGTTCATCTATCATGCACAATGGTTTGTTGCGGCAGGAGCTCCCTTTATTAATTACGTGGCATCACACCCTTCCATACCCCTGCGTCGTTTCCAAAGTGTGCATTGAAGTCTTGCAAAAGGATCATGGATTTGTCAGTTTTAACCCTTCGCGGTCACTAGTTTCTCCAACGAATTCCAGATACTATGCACTTGAGTCTGTATCAAGGACAGGGAACCAGTGGCGGATTCAGGGGGAGCAATTACTCCCCGAACTGTAATGCCTGATGAAAGGCAGTAGTGAAAATGGGAATGCAATAGGGAATGACGCAAGATTCTAGATGCCTCCAGAGAGAAAAACCGGTTTCAGGACTTTTTGCCATTGCATTCCGTAAGTCCGTAATAGGTCTGCACCGACGTTTTCAACATAAAGATAAGTGGAGGAGTTTCATGTCGGAACTAATGCCTCTCATAATGCAGCGTGTAAAAAGCTATAACAGTGACTGATAGCCATGCTTTCCCATGTTTTCTTGATCCTTTCTTTGCAATTGCAAACCCGTAGACAGCTCACGCCGGCCATGAAAAGACAAATTTGACATGGTTTGCCAAGTCTGATTCCGACAACAAAATGCTTATTGGTTAGCTTCTTCATCGTTTGGGACAGTTATAATCCGCTGCTAGGCCGCACTAGATCTCGGGGTTGGTGTTGAGCAGCCATTTGATCATTCAGCTTAAATCATATAAAATATATATAATAGTGTGTTCGTGTCTTAAATCACGTATGTCTTAAATTGCATAGTGGAAATTTCCGCTTAGCCAAGCATGGCAAGTGCAAAACAAGAAGTAGGGGTCTTTAGAATTGTGCAAGTACGCACTAGGACTATAAAAATTCACTCATAGCATTTGACAGGCACCCGGATCAGTGATGGTTTGCGGTAAGAAGTACCCCTCGAAAGGTCTAGTTTGTTGCTCATCTTTAGAAGGTGTTTGGTTTGAATAGCAGTTAATAATTTAAAGTTTCGACTTTGTCAGACACTTCGCTGTCTTAAAATTACGCTGTTGATACTTCAATTATTATTTAGTTCATGTTTCATCATGTTTTTGCCTAAATGTGAAAGTGTGTAAAATGATGAGTATAAATAAATAGCAGTAGTGAAAAGTTTTGATGCAGAAGTTTTTCCGCAAATGTTTGTCCGTTGAAGTATTTCTGGTACGCTTCTCCAGCTGCTAGTAAACACGCTCTTAAAAAGTAAATAACACCAATTAATGATTCCAATGTGTTGTTTGCTTTTTACCCTTCTGAGCATTGCCTCTGTTGCTGTGTGTATTTACACCAGTTCCCGATGCATTTCGTATGGAGCAGTTGGTGTCTGATCTAAAGAAGTTTCTTTCATGTCGTAATGGAAAGCAACGTGACGTTGTCGTCGTGGAAGGCATCCTTTTGTTTCAAGAAAAGTATGCATTGCAGTTTTAAATTCGTTCAAAGCGCAATGTTGTGAGGATAAGTGAGATTATTGGATGTGCGACAACGCCTCTGTCTGTGTACTAAGTTTTCATACTAAATTCAGGGTTCCCACGCAGTACTGAAAGTGTTGAATTGTGAAATCGGTTTTTGAGACCTTAAAAATGTATTGAATTTGGCCAAAATGTACATAAAGTATAATGGAAACTCAAAATTCAGGCATTTTATTTAAATTTTGCTCTTTACCGCTAATGAGAGTTCCGCAGATGCTTTTTGCATTATATTTCACTAATAAAAATTTGGAAAAATGTAGATAAGTGATGGTAGTAAAGTTTTTTGACTTAGTATTGAAAAAGAATGGAAAATGGTTTTTAGAAATGTGTGGGAACCCTTGCTGCTGTTCTACTTCAATAGTTCAAGAGAACAATGAAATCAACCACAGCTTTTTTATGAAGTGAAAGATTTTTTCTGGGGAAAATTCTGTGAATATTTTTCGGTGATCAACACTTCATTACGACAATTTTTGGTCGGCAAAACTGCGTTTCACTACGGGAAGGACTGAGTGGACTTCTAAGCAAAAACATTAAATCATTTCGAGCATGGAATAAATATTCTACTTTTAAGAATACCATGACGATTTAAAACGAGTTAATAAAACAACGATTAGTTCCGTAACACAGATGAATTTGCAGAAAAAAGTGCCGCTGCTGTACGCGGTTGCAACCCCATCACCATAGGCGTATGGAGGCATACAATCTGGGGGCTACAGTGTTTTGCCCAAAAGTAGAATATTTCCAAAATCTGACTTCTCTACACAGTAGACATACTGTATCTAATGCAATTGTCACTTCATTAGTTCTGAAAAAGAGTTATTTGATAAAAAGATCTTTCGAAAGATTACAGTTTCGATACAATTTTTTTCCTTGTTTGACATGTTTTTCGCAGCTACATACCTTCCTGCACCCCTGCCTATGCCCATCACCAATTCTAAGAAACATACACTGTGCATTTCATTTTTTCTCGATGTTCGCACATTCTTGTAAAAATGGCACAGGGAGCGCCTTCAGCCTGGCCATGCAGGTGTGCCTCAAACTTTGTAAAACTTAAAACCCTTTAACGACCACCGGAGCCAATTAATTGGCTCGAGTTTGTTTTGTTATAACTCGCCAGCTGCTGCAGCTAGAGAGGTGTTCAAACCCTCTCCGGATTCAGCAAGTCTAGTAGTTTCGAGTCA
>Ga0210059_1003058_pt1 | contig 26602 bp, 13 predicted proteins | sample Ectturendosymbi2_FD_188042 | JGI IMG/M metagenome (GOLD analysis project Ga0210059, IMG submission 188042) | Ecteinascidia turbinata endosymbiont from Florida, USA - Sample 2 (SPAdes) (version 2) | ecosystem: Host-associated > Tunicates > Ascidians > Unclassified | place: Key West, Florida... | reverse complement strand
GCAATGAATATTTGAAATCTTTTTTTGTTTCAGTCATGTTTCTGTATATGTCACCAGTCTTGGGTCTATTGCAGTTTACCCATAGCCGGAAGGCTGCCTTTGCAATTTGGTGTTTTGATTTGACCACCGAGTTCCAGCCAGGAATGTTAAATTTACCTTCATTCTTTTTACCTGTTGGTTTAATTGCAGAGGATGCAGCAGCAAGCAGAGCATTGGTCAGCTCTGCATACAAATTTTCTATTTCTTCCAGATGTTTCTCATCTGTACAATTAAAGTTTTGACAGTGCCTAACCTCTGTGGGCACTTGCAGTTGATCAAGTAGACTTTGCTTTCATGGTAGTAGTCCTCTCTTTCCTGGGCTGTAACCTTAAGCCAGTCAATTCGACTTGGCTGGGGCTCCACCACCTCATCATCAAATTCAGGAAGGTGGGAGAACTGAATGCTAACTGCCACAGCCCTATGATCAGAGTATAGAACTAAAGATTTGGTTTTAGAGATTATACTAATAAAACTAAAGATTTGGTAATAGATATTTTCAAAATTTTCCAAAAATATTTTCTTATTTACAATTTATGTGTTGGGAACCTCTTTAAAAAATTTTATCAAGTCTTTTTCTGTTTTCAAATATGAAAGCAAGCGTCATGAAATAAAACTGCACGAGCAGCATCTCCTGTTCCATGGGTGACTAGACACAAAGACGTAACGAGGTCAGATGGCGCTCGAGGCAAGAAGCAACTTTGCTGCCCCCATGTTTAAACTTGAGGACTATCAGAAGCAGAAGTATATACTTTATTGAAGAAACTACTTGTGACATTGTTGGGACTTTTCAGGGCCCCCACAGCGATTCGGCGCCCGGCGAATTGTGCTCATTCACCTCCGCTCATTACACCCCTGACTGGACACATGCAGCCAATGCTGATCCGTGTCCATCCCCAGCCTCTTATGATGTCAAAAGCCTTTCAGCAGTTAACAAGACTTTATTAACTTCCATTAAGTATTGGGGACCTCATACAAAAGGCCCCTTTGTAGCGATGGATCAGAGACGGTAACTTGAGAGAACTGGAAATATAATGTACTTCTTCCGCGTTTTAATAAATGTTTAGGTTTGAAAGCGAAGCAACATAAAAATTTGAAGAAAACCGGTAACATGCGATGCAGCAGCATATGCTAACCTGCAAGAGATTTTAAGCAGGCATAAACTTAAACCCAATATAACTGAAGTCTGAACTGCTTATGCTTTCCTTATATTATGAAATTGTGTTGTATTAATTTTAGAGGCCTATACTAACACCAATTCTTTACTGTTTGATTATGGCGGAGTTTTTTTTTATGCTGTTTTAAGGTGTAGAATTTCAAATCGAGTCCCTACAATCAGAAAATTATCATCGTGTTCCTGCAAATCCATATGGGGCACCTAACGTTTTCTTTTAAAAAAAACTTGTTATGGTGTATCTGAAATACGAAGCTACTATGTTTATTGTTTGTTACTGATGCTTACATACCTTTTCTCATCTACTTGCTTTTCTTGCAGCATCGAAAATAGGGCTGGAAGATTTTGTCGTTTTCTTCTTTTGTTAATCAACATCTTTTGTGACCAAAGGGGATGCATTACCTTGGAACCCTTTTGAGATGTTTGTTTTTTTAGACGAAAACGTTTTTTTTTTCAGAATGTAGGAGATAAAGTTAACTTTGTTTAAATACTAGTTTTTTAACATTTGAAAAAAATTATGCCAACTCAGAATAAAACAATGGGTCATGCAAATGAAAAGCCCAACTAAAGATTTGTGTGTAACTGCTATTTGAGGTCCGGGGAGAAAAATATCTGAGGTTTGCAGTAATGGTTTTTTAAAGTATGAAAATGGGCAGAACCCTTAGGCTTCCATGTTGTTTAGCATGACTGATGCGTATTAGCACTTGAAAAAGGGTAATGCGTTGTATTTTTGGCAGCAACTTATTCAAGTAATGAAGCACGTATTTGCATTTTGTCCAAAAACCACGTTAAACAGGCGTTTTTCCATCCTGATTTAATCTGCGCTTGCCATTAGACACGTTATCTCATATCTACCTGTATTCTTTTAATGCGCAACCTCTTCGTATAGACCAGGGCTTTTCAAACTATAGGTTGCGACCCGAAATTGGGCTGTGAAATATAATTTTGGGGTAAAAAAAATTGGCTTGACGAATCAGAAAGAACTTTTTTGTAAGATTTAACAAGAAAATTAAAAGTGGGCTTGCATGTAGGGTGAAGATTTCCAGGTTTAATCGTGAAAGGAACGGCCGATTGCACTTAAATTGGCAATGTAATCGATTACATTTCATTTTTGGTCAGTTCAATCGATGACGAATACTCAAAACACTGTAATCGATTGTGATAAATTACGATTGCCGAATGTCTGGCTCTGATCTGAGGTTGATGACGGGTTGTTTATTGTCGAAACCCTGGTCTCTTTCAATGTTTTCAAACCCCAGTTTCTTCTTTCGAATACACAGAGCTGACATGTGGTATGCTGTTAGATCTAATAGGAAGAATTGCAGAGGTATTCGATCAGATCTTCATTGGTGGTGCTGATGATGCTGCATGGTCAGGCCAGCACGGTACAGCAATTGAGGATATGACTGGCGGATTGCATGTCTCCGCACACAAGAGTTTTTGTCATTGACCAATCTCATGCTGTAGATGTGTGCCTTAAACCGTCCATGTTCAGTGAGCAATCGGTTAAGTTGGACCCAAGCTTTGCACGGGGCGTTGCATCCTGGTAGAGTTTGTAAAACTAGATAGATATGGCTTCAAAGAGCTTGAGACTGGATGGGGAAAATGGTGGTTGTTTGCGAGGTTCTCCATGAACGATCTTCAAAGGGCATCTCAAACGGAGTTTGTCAGAAGCGCCGTATGTGCAGGGTTCATATTGTAGATGGTTGGGACTTTGTCCTTTGAGATATAACTATAGACATGCCATGTTTCTTAAAATAGTGTGGGACAGGATACCAGAACAGGAGGTCTACAGGTGTGGATTTTATGGAACCTGAGATTGTACGCATGGTTTCATTCAGCTGTGAGTCCAATTTATGTGTGTGTGCACTTTGGCACCATGCTTGGAAGCCATTTCTGCAGGAGTATACATCAAAGTAGTTGTCGAGCTTCTGAGCACGTTAAATGAGCATCCCCAAACCAGACCTCCGAGGCATTTTGACAACTTGGATGAGACTTTTGTAAACTATGCATGGAATTGCTGTAAATTTTTGTGACAAATTAAACAGTCACAATAATCGAAAACATCGTTTTATTCGACGTTTCGGCTTATGTGTAAGCCATCATCAGGAACAAACGAAATGTGACAGTTAAAGGAAAAAATAAGGATGCAATTTAAGGTATTCATTCTGCGTTGCGTCAGATAGTCCATTATGTATTAAAAAGCAGCAGGGGAATGGATAACCATCGACGTTGAGATCTGGCTGGTATTGCTGTATCAGAAGAGACTCGAGTAGGTGAAGTTCCTTCTGACCGACGATGCCTCGTTGCTTCCCAATATTTCCAGTTGCTTGAAGTTAAAATGGTGCGTGGGATTGGCCGACAGATGTTTGCAAACTTCAGAACCTTGATCAAATTTGTTTTCGTTGATTTGGGTTATTAAATTCCGGCGAGTCTGTCGAATGTAATTTGACCAACGCGTACATTGTTGTTTGTAGACTACACTTTAACGACGAAGATAATTCTGTTTGTCTTCATATGTAAAAGATTTTTTCAACTTATTAGTTTCATGTATGAAACAAAACTGGAATGGCATAACGGTGTACAAGTCTCTGCATTTATCGGCAGACCTCATAGGAAATTTCCCCTAGGTAAGAGGGACGCATGTTGATGGTGGTTGTCACTAGCAGTGTTATCGTGAACGAATTAACGGAGGTTTCATGTTTCTTGTTGAGATATTACATGATGCAACGATCTATGTATGCTTTGGGATATTTATTTCTGATTAGCATGCTTTTGATGTTCAAGAATTCACTATGTATGGCATTATATGCTGGCAATTTTATAAGCCTGGTCAAGTAGTCCAAACACAAGATTTCTTTTTTGTGGTGTGGAATGAAACTTGTCCAATGTGTGTAGAGGCCAGAATGAATAGGTTTCCGATATGTTGTTGTTTGTATTCCGGCCTGAGTTTTTTCTATTAGAACATCCAAGAAGGCAAGAGAGTCACCGCACTCCAATTCTTTGGTAAAAGTGATGTCATTATGTACACTGTTGAGGGTATTAAAGAAAATGTCCAGTGCACTCATGTCGTTGAAAGCAACAAATATATCATTCACATAGCGCCAAAGGACGATTGACTTGTTAATTTTTGTGAGAGCTTGAGCTATAACATGGTTCATTCTTATGTCAGCAAGCAGAGTAGGAATGGGCGAACTCATTGCTACGCCGTCAATTTGTTTGTAGAATTTGCCATTGAATTGGAAAGAGGTGCTTTGGCAGTTTCATTTTAGTAGTTTTTTTCATTTGTGTTTGGCTAATGCCCTGAAATCGTGTACAGCCGTCATGAAATAATGATTTGACAATGAGGTTGAAGGAATATTTGTGAAAAGGCTTTTGACATACATTGATTGGTTGGGGCCTCCAATATACAATGTATACATTGCATATGTAAAGAAAACATCTATTTATTTTAACAAATGCTTATAAAAGAATTTTCTACAGCATCAACACAATGGATCAAGCAGACAGACTTAAGCATTTGTCATGTTTCAAGCTAGGGATATGATTTTTTCCAAGTTTTCATAATGCAAATGTCAGCCATATCTATTGTTTCATCAGTTTCACATTCAATAGATATTATTTCCAGCTTTCTTAGTCTTTCATCAGTCATAGTTGATCTGTGAAACATTTTGATTAGCCTCAACTTGCTGAAGCTGTGTTGAGCAGTACTGTTGTACAGCAGTGATCAGCAAACTTTCCCTAGAATAGCCCTAATTTCCATTTCCATGGGTGTCCGAAGAAATTTTTCCAGGGGGATTAACGTCGACGTTTTGCTTATACTTTCCAGATTGCTGATGATGCAATGCAAACGGACGTTCACAAAGCGCTTTACCCTTTCTACATAGAAAGCAATTGCTCCATTTTATGGCAATAGTCACAAAAATGCACTTCGTTGGCAGCAATAGCCAGGTATATTGCGATAAGTTACCAAATAGACTATCTGCAGATTTTTCAAGCAGGTTACTTCTTTCCAAAGAAGCAAATCGCCATGGTCTTTAGCAAAACCATACTTTCGTCTTTATTTTACCTAGAAAGACTTGCCAGCATCACTTAGCCTTTACCAACTTTTCTCGGTGAACACTCATCCACATACACCGGGCAAGCAATCAGTCTCATGCTGACAACGGATTTTTGAAACTTACCATGCTTCTTTTTACACAATATGCTGTAAAAGTACATGGGTATCCACTATCAGAACGCATTTTCTCCCTGCATTACCTGCGTTCAACACTTGCATGCGACAAAACACCCACTACTGTAACTTCAAGCAAACACATGAAGATTCGTTGCCATGTTATTGTTATGCAATAAAGTCCAACAGCAGAATGACCTGCAGGCAAGTTTTGCAACTTGTCTCTGCAGACAAGCAAAGCAGCGAACATGAGTGAACTGCGAACTCATCACTGCACAACACCAGGACAGTGAACCTGGTTCTTGTGCACTGTGGGTGTCATACCAGCAAATACACTGCCAATGCAAGAATTAAATGAATTTAGTTGGAATTAAGCACCTGACTTCAAATTTGTCAGAAATGTTTGATTCATAGTCCCAATTTCCAAAAGGGAGGGATAAATAATCCTTTTGCTCCCCTTGCAGACATCCATGCCTTTTCAATCATAATTAAAAGGCCCGTGCTTTTTTGAAGGTCCAATTTCAAATTTATGTTATAAATAGAGATCAGAACCGTCGCCAGAAAGTTTTCAATAGGGGGGCTTTGGGTTTGTGCGGGAGGATTGACACTATAAAATTGACAAAAACTCAACTGATTTACAGTGTTTCATATTTCATTTTCGGGAAGTTTGGAGCTTTGTTTGGGGGGCTAAGTCCCGAAAAAAAAAACGTCGTGACGGGACTGGTAGAGTTATAAGCAAAAGAAAACTTAACTTCAGATTTTTTTATTTCAGGTCTAAAAGTCTTAGACGGAAGTATCAGTCCTGATTTGTGATCAGCCGTTGCCTGCACGCAAGCTGCAATGACCATGAAATTAGACAGTAAATAAAATAATTTACCCGGCATTGTCCAGTTAAAATTTACTCACCGTTAAGCTCCCCAACCAGACTGATCATGTCGTATGTGATTGGTGGGTCCCATCCAAGCTCACCAAATGAGCTGCCATCTTGGGAGTTGATGTCGCTTAACGGCATGTCACCGTCAAAGTACTTGCTTTGGTGATGAGGGCCTTTCCCTGCAATGTTGCCTGAATCAAAAGTGTAAGATTAATAATGCACTTTCCTGATTAGAAAATATTATTTTAAGTCTTTTGTGGTGCTTCTAAGTATCTTCTTGAAAGTTGGAGTTGAAGCTATGTTTGCTTCATATAAGTGCCATATTTTCATGATTTGAGGGACGTTTAGGTGTGAAAATGTGATGCTGTTTTGCTTTACGTTTTGGTTTGTGGCTGCGATCAGCAAACCATGATCTGTGGTTGGCATACTAAACTGAAACAAAATGATTTTTTATGACAAAAGTGGTCCTCAAAGCTAAAAGCAATGTCTCTCATATGCTGAAACAAAAACTCAATGGAAAAGCAATAAGAATGGTCGGAACAAACCAAAAATTAGCATGAAAAAATTCCAAAATCAGGTAAAGCAACTAAGGAGTTAGGCAATTTCCATAAAAAGGTCAAAGAAGTTGGGAAAATAGTGGGACATAACGGTTGCTTGTGAAAGTGATAAGAGCAGAAAAAATGGTCTGTGTAAAAACTCAGTAAGGTTGCCCGTCACTGGTCTATCTGCTCTGGTATCAAACCTCCTTAGTAGTAATTTGCGTAGTACTAGTGGAAATAATGATTTGCGAAAAGAAACGTTGGTCTAAATGTAAACTCTCACGCATGCAGAGCCAACGACATGTGAGGTATGTCGTGAGAAACAATTCAATATAAAACATGAAGACTTTTTCCACGGCTTGCACCTGACCGTTGGCCGTGCCCTCTTGTCTGCATAATCTCTGTATCTCTCTATCTGTGTAATCATTTACTTTGAAAACTATTTTCAAAATGTTTAAAGGGGGCCAGCAGGGGATTTTCCCAAAATGTTTTCCAGGGCAGAGCCAAAAGTGGTGAAATCTGTTTTTTACCCCTCAAAATTCAAAACCAACCATATTTTGCTAAAAATTTCAAAATCCAGGGGAGATCCCCTGCTCTTCCCTTCTGACGCCCATGCCCATGGAAAGGCGTAGCCAGTACGTTTGCCGTTTGTGCATCACGTATTCTAGACTTCTCAAGTAGCTGGCCTTTACTGAAGATGGAAAATTGGCTTTTTTTAGCACAAAAGTTTGAACCGCTGCAGAGCAAACAAATATCTGCTTGGATGTGAAAGAGTATAGAAAGAAACCCCTGCAGTTTCATTTCAGCTGGTTTAAACTTTATTAGTAATGCTCATCACATTGCGGAACGGGGCAAACCACAATAAATACTGGTTGCGGTTGCGACCCAGCACTCCTGCGCAACTGTGTTGATCATCCAGCGGATTGCAAACCTTTTCAAAAATGTAACCTTGTTAAGTTCCCATTATTTCGACTACCAACTTTAAATCAATATAGAAAATTATGAAACTTTTGAGGGGTGCCTAACGAGACAACCTGTTTTAAAGTTTTTTTCGTGCATAAACTTTAATTTCCATGAAATTGTCTAGTGTTTGCGCCAAAAAACTCAACAATGTTCAGCTGCAGGAACTGACGAGTGGGAAATATTTCACACTTGCCTAGCTTTTCCCATACCTATAGCCTGCACAAATGCATTGCATGGTTGAAGAGCTCAGTCCGTCATGCGTCATTGTTTTTAGTCAAACTTACTTGGCGTCCATTTGGTGTCTCCTTAACTTCAGGGGTCCAAAAACCTCATGAAAAAATACTTCCAGATGGTCTTGTTCCATCCGACCACGCTGGTGAAGGACTTACTCCTGAGTGAATGCACAAAAGCAAACTGAAGCCTTGAGCAACTAATCAATTTGTTATTGGGAACTTGAAGAAGTTTTACTCAAAGAATGTTTTCTGTTCTTCTTTGTTATCTCAAACGAAATAAACCGTGTATTTTATCCTTTCCGTCAAGTGCTAAACTTTTAGTTTTGCATTTTCATTTCTCTTTGCAATTACTCCAAGTCCAATTGTGCAATCACGATTCATCTTTTCAAACATTGATATTTCACAGAAGACTAAAACGTCTATGCCTGTCATCGTTCGACATTCGCGACTGTGACGAAACAATTTTAGTTAAGACAAAGCTGATGAGAGCCTATTAATATCTAGAAAATTTTGGTTCAAATTTATAGTGGACACATTAGTGCTTTAATGTTTTGTGCACTCTTACTGCGTAATTCCCAGTAATATTCCATTCGTGATTCAATGTGATGTACTTGTTTGCGAACAGTCCAACCGTCGACATGATAGCCTGCAAACCTGCATAACCGCAGTCGGTCGCTGTTTCCTGTGGCGCAGTCGAACACCCAACGCTTTTGTTCATTGCCATTCTAATTCTGACTCTACATTGAATCGTTACGTTACGTGTTTCTGACTTCACGATCAAGTGTATTGGCGTTTTTGTTGTATATCTGAATATAACCGAAAGAAGCAGTCAACTTAGAGTACTACTGGAGAGTTATTAGCGAACAAAGTGGTGAGAGCCTATTAATTTGCCTTGCTTTGGCTTGGCAGCGTCAAGACGTCGCTCAGCTTAGTTGGGAGACCGACCTGTGCTTCTGCAACAACTAGGTTGACCCCTCAACTAGTAGGGACCTCGACAAGAACCTACAACCACCAGTCCTTACATGGTTTCCAGACCTTTCTTTGGTCTGTGGTTCAAGTTTCAAGCAAGCTCTCCAGTTTTCCTTGCGCTCTATCAGCAAAGTGCGCATTTTTCGGATTACTTCGTGAATCTGTTCGATGTGTCTACGGGACACCAACGTTGCTTCTAAAGTACAGCTTTACGGGACTACTTTCTTCGTCCGTTCTGGAAAGTTCTGAGGTTCGATTTCTACGCACCTGACATCGATTTCTTGTGGAGATTGGATAGATCGTTGCAGACACAGTAAGACTGTCATTTTTGCTATCAATCAGCTCGTTTTTGTGCTACTTGAAATTCAAGTCGAGCTGTTCAAAGACTACATGAGTTTTTTTACAACCATACTTGCAGTGGCGACTTGACTGAAGCAAAAGCATTTTACGATAAGGTCCAATACCGGAACAGCAGTAGGGTAGGGAATTAAAAGAGTTGAAATCAATCTAAACTAATACAAAGCAAAAAATTCTTTCCAAATGTGTCATTTCTTTTCAGCAGCAATGTTGTTCTCAAAAATAACAAATACTACAAAATACCATTTCGAATTTTCTGTTTGGGTGAACAGTTGCAATAAACTTTTCAATCTATCTTCATAAATCGTTAAATTGCCTGTGCTACTGTTATCAAAAGGCACCTTCGCCCTTCCATTGACCCTCTTTTAAGAGGTAAGAGTATCAATGACCCCATCATGTCCCCTCTCCAGCGTTCACGGTGTAACACTTCACGACAAATTGCGCACCTGTTAAACTTGCAAAGCCTGTAATGTCAAACCAATCCTCTGAATCGAGAGGTCCCAGCTATGTTGAATTTTGTCCAGAATGCCCCAGGAAAGATTGGCAAGGCAAGTCCTGCTGGCTACACCCACAAAAAAGCAACCAAGCGGCTGCCCAAGGACCAAGTGGAGTGATTACATCTCTGACTGTGCTTGATCCCATCTTGGCGTTGACCCAGCAGAACCTTCCGAGATTGCTGCTGGTGATGACTTGTCTTGTGTCCTCATAGGGCTGCTGGAGAAGTTGTACAGCAGGTGGGCCACAGACCCATTGTTGATTATATCAATTGGGCCACATGCCTAAAAAGGTTGTGAACCCTTGCTTTAAGATTTAGCAGGTGTTGAGATGTTTTTTGAACTTAGGACCCTGTGCTGTTGAAATGCAAGTCTTCTTCCACATTTAACCCAGCTTCTACACTTCATTTTCTGGGCAACAAAAGTCGCCTGTCTGCCTCAAAATGCCTTCAGTAACTGCATGTTGTGCAGAAGGTGGTAGGCTATGTGGAAATTTCCATGTTGCATTAATTCCTAACACATAGTTACCAGAAAGCATATTGTGACGCTTATAGCTGAAGAGCTGCCTATGTTTTCGATTAAAACATTCCACTTAATAATCCACTGTATTTCAATAATGTTGAACCGTGGCCCACTAAAAATTCTACCATGGGCCATGGCCCACAGGTTGAGAAACCCTGAAGTGTATCCTATTGACTGAGTGTATCCTATTGACCACCAGTGTTGCCAGGTGGTTGTGACCTAAATCTGCTAAATGGTGTCACAAAAAACTGCTAGATTCTGCTAAGAGTCTTGTTGCAAATTTTAAGCTAAAATCTGCTAAAAGCAGTGAAGTTACGTTAAAAAATCTGTTATTTTTAGCATGATTAAAAGAAACCGATAAAATTGCACAATGTATTAATTTTTTGTCTTGCACTTGCTCTCAATGAACATGGGCTGAAAGTGCCGGTCTTGGCCAACACACTTTTCAGCCCACATTTTTCTTTCAGTCAGCATTTTGAGCAATGGAGCTGCAACTTACTTTGTGTTTTGTATGACACACATTTCTTGATGATCTCTTTCAAATGGTTGCTTGTTTTTATACAGTAGGAGATGAGCAAGGCTTAGCGACAAACAATCTGGACATAGCTTCAGCCCTGCAGCTTGAGGCAACGTCGAATTCACGTAGAGCACTTTTGCTGCAACCTTTCGCTCTGTCAGGTGCAGGTATGCACACTGTCAGGTTCAGGTGAGCACTCTTGTTGGGGGCAGCTTAGGTGCAGTTTGGGTGATTGTATCAGTACAGTTTGGTTGTATTTGTCAGAGTTAGGTGCAAATGCGTACTGCAACATAGTAAGATAGTAAATGTAAAATGAAGTGATATTGTGCTTGTTGGGCCTATGTTTTTTGTTTGTAAATGTGACTGTTCTCCATTAGCCTATAGGGGGACTAGATAAAAAACAAAGGTGTGACAGCAAGGTGAAGTAAAGAGACGAGTAGGGTAAGTACAGCCTTGACCTAAAGCTGCATGAATTATACTGTATCAGTTTTGGAGGCCGTTGATTGGATAGTAAAGAGTGTTATGTGTCCGTTGGGAAAATATAAATACTGTATAGCTGAATATTTAAAAATGCAACCTTCCTTTTGTTGTACCATAATGCATGTGTTTGACATTGTTTCTTAGTGTACAGTACTACTGTAGTCTTACGTTTTGCATTTAAATAATTTTGAAGGGCTCTTTGGTGGAAAGTATCCTTAAGGTTTTGTAAACCTGTAACATACTGAAGGCTACATCCAAAGCAAACCGAAAAAAGATATCCAAATGAGTGTATTTGTAATTGCAGTTATTTACCGTAATTTACCAAAACTATTAAAATATATATGTGCACAACAACAGCACTGTTTAACCCATGACTACTCTGTGTGCCAAGCTTTTGCAGTGTGTTCGAAAATACTTCACAATGTCATACTAAACAAGCACTGTTGTTTGGAAAAGAATGAAATTGTGCACATGAATAATTAAAAAAGCTTTTGATGTCCATGTATGTCATAATGTAAATCAGGGTTTTTCAAAGGTGTTGTGGACAGAAAATTGTCATCGAATTCCTAGAATAAGAGAAAATCAGGTCCCTACAGGTCCATACCAGGAACCTTACATTTTCCTTAAAAAGACTTGGATATCCTAATTAGTGCAGGCTAAATTGTCAAACAAGTAAGTGGATTGTTTTAGTAAATGTGGTTGAATTGTACTGTATGTTTCTTTTACTGATGTGTTTATTTTCCTGTTCACCAACTCACTACTTGTTTTTGTTTTAATGTTTTTCATAGGTGTACCATGTTTCAATGTGTAGGCTAACTGTACAAATTATGGAAAGATCGATGGCAGCCGTTGTGCAACTAAGCTTTCTTATGGATCCAATTTAGAATGTTGTGAAAAATTATTGAATGTTCAAAATTGTTGTTTGTGCTTATCAGCTGAAAAGCTTTCTTCAACAGGGGTGTACGACCCGTTATGAAAAGATGAGCAACGTTCAAATGTTGTCAGAAAACAATGGAGGTAGTGAAGGTTTTAGAAACACTAACAAAAAAGCTTGTTCGTGATGTTGCTTCAGAGTTTTCAAATTGTTTCTTGTTGGCTTGCAGGCGATTGGTTCGATTTAATGCTGGAAAGATGAAACCAGTCATACTTGAACTTTTCAATACGAAAAACATTCTCTCACAGCAAGGTAGAAACAATCCGGCCCTTCTGTTTCAAAGGTACAGACATGTTGTTGTGGCACTGCCTATAGTATATATGTAATGATCCTTTTTTGCCATTTCATGTATGTCAGGTACTATGTGGACTTAACCAAAAGCTACAGTGACATTTGGAATGTGATATTATGCGTTACATTCGGTTGTCGTAAACATGCCAAGCATCAATGGCAGGAGAGGTCTGCGGCGCCCATCTCCGGTTATTTGCATCGTGGGCCATTCTCAGGGTCTCAAGAGAAATTTTACCAGGGGGTATGAAGATTGATACCAGGCCCCCTAGCGGACCTGCAACCAGGGGAATTCCCACCCCAGAATTTTCAATACTATGTGTAGTTGTTAGATACAACAACTGCTTACAATCATTTCCTCAAAAATATCAGCTGCTTGCGGCCTTCCGCCTCAGCTTCTGGGGCCCTTGTCCAAACGTATATGGCTGTTTTGTATATTGATCATAATATAATATAACAGCGAGATTGTTACACTGCGAACTTGCTCAGTTACGCTAGTGACACATTGCAAATTTTATCTTCGTATGTTTCCATAAACTGGTAATCAGCTAAACATAAAGTAACAATCATATATTTATACTGTATATATTATGTTAAAAAAATCCTCAAAACATAATCAATTTTTGCTCAGTATAGGTCAAGTAAAATATACGTTTTTGTCCGAATTTTTTAGAAAAAAGGAAGCGAATTTTTTTGCTTTTCAAGGTGGTTGCCATTTATAATTTTTACCAAAATCTGATCCTATTTACGCGTCAAACTTGTTTTCCACACTTCAGTTACTGAATGATTTGAAGTAACAGACTTCGGGAGGTATGTAGTGACGCTTTGTATTGTGTATTTATGAATTGGGATTGAGAAATTGACATACGGTATATTTATAGGTTTTAATCAGGTTCAGTTGCTGAGTACTCATATTGCGGTCATACTTGAACTGTTGCAGGTAAGTAAAATGGCTCTCTCCGCTGAGCGGAGGTGTAGCATGCAGAATAGTTTTGGACTGCTTTGGCAAGGGGCTGGGTTTTTCAAGAATTTGACGGGCCTATGTTCGTTGCATCGTCTGATAGTAAAATGCGGTGCTGGTTCTTCCTAAATAGCCATGTGATTCTTAGCTTCTATGAGAATGACATGCGGCAGCACTTCTTGCAAGCGGCTTATTACAGTTTTGCTGAGTGGAATCTATGGAAGACACGCTATGCATATTCTACTGTATCGTAGTTTCAACGTTCCTTGTTTTGAATGACCAGGGATGCTGGAGAACGATGACATGACGAGGGCGTTGACCCGCCTGCCCTTTCAAAACGGGGGCGGAGGTGTCTTTTCATAACAGTATCATAGCATAACAGTATCATAGCATAACAGTATCATAGCATAACAGTATCATAGCATAACAGTATCATAGCACAACAGTATCATAGCATAACAGTATCATAGCATAACAGTATCATAGCATAACAGTATCATAGCATAACAGTATCATAGCATAACAGGATCATAGCATAACAGGATCATAGCATAACAGGATCATAGCATAACAGTATCATAGCATAACAACATCATAGCATAACAACATCATAGCATAACAACATCATAGCATAACAACATCATAGCATAACAACATCATAGCATAAAAGTATCATAGCGTAACAACATCATAGTATAACAACATCATAGCATAACAGTATCATAGCATAACAGTATCATAGCATAACAGTATCATAGCATAACAGTATCATAGCATAACAGTATCGTAGCATAACAGTATCGTAGCATAACAGTATCATAGCATAACAACATCATAGCATAACAATATCATAGCATAACAGTATCATAGCATAACAATATCATGGGTCATTTCATTGTTTGTCAGGATCGATTTGAAATAAATTTATTGCAGATATGCGCGCACTCAAAAAATTCATAACGGTTTTCTATAATTTTTGTTATTACTTTTGAAGTCAACATGGTTGCTGAGCAGAAATAAGCATATTTGTAACGAGGTCTTTTGGTTTTCATAAGTTGCACTGTCCTCAGTGAAATTCCTCTTCCCTACCGCTGTTCTGGCGTCCCTGTGAAAGACATATAGTAACAATATATTGCAACAAAAAGATACTGGTCTGAAAAGAAGCTAGCAGCGGTTCCCAAACTATGTACTGGTGTGCCATTTCTTTCGTTTCGTGCAGATTTCTTGTACCACCTCCGTTTAAAAAACTCCGCAACTCACAAATAAACAATGAAAGGCACCGAACATCATTGAAAAAGATATCAGCCAGAGCTTGAAAACTTCAAACAAGAGCTATGAACAAAACAGAACACAATCTTAATGAGTAACCATAGCTGAGAGCCCCTCCTCACACTCCTACGTTGACGAAAATACAATAACAGGCGAATTATTGTTATTATGAAAGTTGTTAATTATTCAGATTATTTAAACTCTTTGCAGGAGGGGATTATTCGCTTATTCAGCCTCGGTTCTTGGCTAGCCTACTCATTTGAGTGTTGCATTGTCGTTAGTTACTGGACCGTCAGAGGTGGTTCACAATGTAACAGTTCAGTATTGTCTCTGTAACTATAGTTCAAGGCTAAATGAGACAATCCTGGTCGAACTTCGCGCACTCTTAATTTGTGGCCATGGACTTTGGCATGAAAAGCTTCTGCGGTTCCAGTTCCTCACTAGCTTGCATCACCCTGTAACTAATTTACGAAATTTATCAAATGATCAGCTGCAGAAATATGGCCTCAAGGAAAAAATTCAGCCTTCCAGAACGTCGATACATCAATGAAGTAAGGAGTGCAATTTCAGTGTGAAATTTCCCTTCATATAAGTACCGTATTTACTCGATTGTAAGCCGCGGCTTATAAAGTTTTTTTTTTCATCATGTTTCCGGCTTAAATTCAAGGGCGGCTTACATTTTTCTTTTTTACATTTTTTTTATTTTTTCAGCTTCGTCTGGTTTTTGTGATAAGCTAAGGATACGGTGTAGAATTTATCGCAAGTGCTGCATCATACGGCATTCGCAACCGGCGAATGCCGTTTCACGCGAATTCAAGAACATTTACCAGTAACCATACTTTAATTTTCGTGCCCACCCAGATACCTAAAACCCCATACAGTATATGCGGCTTACAATCAAGGGCGGCAGTATATGCGGCTTACAATCAACAATCAAGTAAATACAGTAGGTAGTTCCGAATGGTACAACAATGTTTGCGAGCCTGGCCACAAGATCCTTGACCTCCATTTGCTGTTACTGCATTTAGTTACCTGAATAAGTTGCTCGCGCATCACAAGTGGTATGCATGCCATTGTTTGGGAACCATCTTTAGCTGCTGAAGACGAGGGAAAATTTTATTACCAGGCAAGGTCATATTTGTCAAATCTTAGAGAGAACATTGGTTATAGCTACCAGCGTTACCGTTGAACAAAGAGTTACCGTTGAACTCGTAGGCCCTGGCCATTCTGAATTGCCCTCACCTCTTTTCAAGCCTTTCTGCCAAAGAACAGGCTTCGTATCGGTTATACAAGTATAACATTTGTGTATGACCTCAATGATATTATTTGCTTTCGGTTGCTGAGATGTGATTGTGTCGACAAGACTTCAATTCTGGTACGTCAACTGTGGGTGGCACAAAGTACAGGGAGGAATTTCGAAACTTTCTGAAATGCACAGGTGCAAACGTTGCATTTAGAAAGCGTATGAATGCAGCTAGGGTATTACACGCTTTCACATGCCACATTTACTTCAATACCTTTGACCAAAGCTACCCATTGCGTTGTCACTCGAATGCAGCAAGTACGTAAATAGTCATACGCAATATGCATACATTATTATTCTTGAATCTATTTTTATCGTGATAAAAAAACAACAGGTTTTCATTGATGTACATGCACGCGATGTTTCAAGTATGTGCACGATCATATAAATAAACTATTGCGATGTGTTTGCTTTTAGTTACACTGCAAGGGCTGAAAATGATTTGCGAACTTCATTAGTTTGAGCATTTGTTTTCTCAGATCCTGGTTCATTACCGCACTACTGCATTCTGTTTAACGACAAAGCACCTATTGGAAGGAAGAAAGACCAGGCAAGAATTGATTGGATAAGTTCCTCGTACATGTAATTGTGGTATTGGTTATTTCTGGTACGTCCTAAACACTATTTACGGATTCAGTGCTGCAGATGTTCCCGGTGCGTGCGCAAAACATGTACAGCAAAGCGAGCCGCTGCACTTCTGTTCGTTTGTCCTGCCCGCCAGTCATAAGCAGCCTGCATCATTTTGCATCAGCTTGTTGGAATCAGTGTTATGTGCAGTGTTCTAAAATAAAAGTGCGCGAACCTATGACGTGAGATTGAAGACGAATACTTTTGATGTGTAATGGACCTGGTATTGCATGTAACTTTTTGCAGCGGTTGATGCCAGCCATTATTTCTACACACATCGGTGAATTCGACGGAGGTCTTGTAAGGCAGCAACAACTTTGGTGCTAGAAATATTGTAGTTCCAAATCATGCGATTTAGGGCAAGGTTTCTGACTTTTTTTTACGAAGCCCCCTGTAAAATGTCTCTCAGAAAGCTCTTCGCTCCCTTGGTGTCCCAAGCTGGTTACGTGCCTGGCCTTACTCAGATGTGATTCCTTTGAACTTTGTAAAATTAACAATTTCAGAAAGTTAGGCTACCTATGTGCAATGCAACCTTTTTAAACTCTCTCGCGTAACAAAATAGTTATCAGCAGCTTAGAAATTACAATTTGTTCGACTTACTAGTTCATGCAATGCTTAAGATTTCACTGAGATCATCAAAAACGTTCATAATGGGGCTGTATAAATATTGTACAGTTAATGCTAGCGGGTGCAACTGAAACACCAGCGGTGGACATAAAGGAGAGGCAGAATCATCCTCAAACGTTAAAGATATGGAAGCGGCGTAGTATTTCATTCCTGAATTTCTGCAACATCTGATCTAGTTTACAACCCCTTACTTGGTTACCAGATAACTACAAACAAGTGTTGCAAATTATCTGTGGTTTATTTATGTGGCATGATAATCCTCTGGATTACATGAACACTTCATTTCACTCATGTGTTTAATTAACCGTGAGCAAAAATGTAACATAATATTAGCCTAGCCAAACATAACTGCCAGCAAAATACTTTGAATCCCGCCAAATACGTGCAGTGCAATTGGCCAGAGGCCAACTTGCCTCAAGTGGAAATTGTCCAATATACAACAATTTGAAAAACACTTTATTCTAACAGGATTTACCAACCGTTTGGCAGGTTTAACGGTAACAAATTCCTCACCAAAAACCTGTTTCAACCGTTTTTTAAGATGAACATTTACACCTCCATCAAAAATATACTTCTCTTCTTTATGAAGTTGTTTATTTATTATTCACAAACAGCCAGTAATGGCAGGCCAAAGCCTGAAGAGATCATTGGCATCGCAAAGATTAACATAAAAGAAAAATGACGCACATGCACAGAAATGAAACAGCACAAACAGAAAACGTGTTAAACGGTGAAGTTATATTAAAAGGGTGGGTTTTTGGACAGGAACAGACACGTTTGTTTAAACAAGCGTAAGGACGGATTTTTAGACAGCTTAGGATGACGAACGAGAAGTATTTCGACCATCTTGCTATTTCCGAGCACACCAGGGTAAATTACAATATGTCTAAAAGCTCAACTGGTGTATGAGATAAAACGTATAAACGAATACTGCCAAAATTTCGTTGATGGTGCAGTCAACTTCGTCAGGGCGAGAACAAGAGTGACGGGTCATTTGCCTTTCAACCGTTGCGCGGAGTGATGCCTTAGGTGTCAACACTCACTCTTGTTCTCGCCCTGTAAAAACACATTCTCTACATAATTATTTTTTCGGAAACGTGAAGTGGAGTTCTAAAAAATCTTGGAGCAAGGGCGGATGGGAATGATGGACATAGGTCCATAAAGGATGGCACGGAAGGCTTTAAGAATGTGAAGGAGATTTGACACGGGTTTGCCGCGGTCGAGTCTATGGTAAAACATGGATTCGCCGACGATAGATCCTAGCTCAAGGCAGTATGTGTGAGTACTGCTGTGTGTAGATGTGCTCTCTCTCCATCACAAAGTAGAATTCATATTTCGCGTTTACAGTAAACCCCTGATGTGTTGTAAAACTATGAAAATATTTTATTGTGATGAATATTGCACTGCTTAAAGTTATACTAATAAAACCATGAGTGAATATATTTCAATTGTGTTAAAGTGAGCTTGAAGTCGAGTACGCAACCAGCGGGTCTAAACTTCTTTATTGTTAGCTTGGGCGTGCCATGGACATTTCTAGTAAGCTCGGTGAAATGTCCTAAATGTGTGTCAGTTTGCTTTTATTACAAGTGAGCTGCCACAGTTGGTGGTTAAAAGCGCTAGCAAAAAAAATATCTCAAAAATCCGTTCTGAAGACGGCTGTGGTAATGCAACTGGAATGTTTTATTCTCTACTCTTGTTAGATTTACCTTTAGTTCGAAATAGAATAACAAGAAAAATCGAATGGGCATTGGCAAACTGAGATTACATCAAGAAATCGTGATTTGGAAAACATGAGTTAACAAGTGTAGGCATAATTCTTCGGCGCATAAGACTTTGCAAGCTAACTTGATCCTTGAACACTTCCCTATTCCGCGCTCAGAGAACATAATATCTTCGTGATCAAACCTGTTTGCTTCCAAAACGGATGGAGCAGAACATTCAGAGAGGAGCAATACTTTGGATTTGTAGCGCATTTGTTTACTGACAAATTTTATCGCAAGATTTAGGCCTGATGCAGCCTCTCAAAAGAAACTGATGAGGTGTGGTGGCCAGTACCACAAGTTTAGATTCTCTGCTAGGTCGCCAAAATGGATAGTATACCAAGTGATCAATGGTGAGCGTATTTGTCCTGCATGCAAACCTAGAATGGCAGTTAACTACTCTGGGAGCATTTTTATACTCCAAAAGCACAGGAGTTTGCTTACATTACGAGCATGAAAAACTTTTACGTTAACAAAACAAAAACGAATCTACTCACAAACAAAATGATCTTCATCTCTGTTATAAAACTCCATGACGATCTCCCAGAAACCTGAAGAAAGCGAGGTTTCCGATTTGCCGCCGTCCAGCGAGTCGTCGTCACCGAAAATCTTGTGTCGGTGAAACGGCGAAGGTTCACCACTATGTGCTGAATCATCAAAATGTAGGAATTTGTGCAGGTTTTTCACTTTTTGCAAACTTTCATTTCTTAAAATGAGACGGGTTTTGTACGGGGCTTTACTTTCGCTGCAAAGCTTAGACACATATAAACTTAAAGTGGAATTTACAAATATGTTTTACTCTTTTTGGGGCAGAGCATTGTTGAGGACAAAGCTTTGTACGAACAGAATATCGGCGGTAAATAGCACTCACCTGCTTTTTCCACCTTTTCCTTCCTTCATTTCCGAGGCAGAAAAGGTGATTTCGTCTAAAATGTAATGCTTTACAACGTAAGCAAAGGTAGCAATCTAGCGAAAAATAAAATGCATTATTCAATTAAAATGGAAATTTTTGTCACAATAACGCAGGTTAGCAAGATTTTTTCTGTTTTGATTAGTTGGATCAACATTAGGTCAAAACAAAGAGCGAGCCTTTTCATTATCGTTTACGATTCATCGCTGGACAATTGTTTATAGCTTACAGTAAATCACACCACGCACGAAAAGTTACCAAGCCAATGAAAACACAAGAATCCTTTCCATAAAACTGAAGAAAGCAGTTCATGACGCTTTCCGTCAATATGTTTGTATTTTTTTAAATCTTTATTTTGCAAGAGAATCTACAGTTCATCCAGCTCCTTGCTGAAATGCTAAAACAACTGAATTAAACGAGTGCGAAGGAACCTCGCTGAAAAAAATATGGATTTTTGCTTATAAGACAGACAATGTTCACGAGCTTTATTGCGGCATGCGACATTCCCACTGCATACAAAGTTAAGGAATGGGTGTGGAAAAAGAAGAAAGTGAAAAAACATGATTTCTGATGTCTGCGATACGACGCTGCGAAAAATAAAAGAAATGTGTGTCTTCACAGTAATCTTTCGTCGAGAAACAGCGCTGATACCGAAAATGCTCGGCTTCAATGTAAAAGATCTTAGTCATCCTCGCCATAGCCATACAAGGCGGGGGGTCGGGGAGGGCGGCCGACCCCCCTGTCTTGAAAATTTTCAGGGCAAACTCTGTTTTCAGGGCAAGCGCAAGTGGCTCAAAAATACTGATTGAAAAAGAAATTTCAGTACAGTGAAAGTTTTCTGGGGATTTCTGTTTTTCAGGGCAAGAGCAAGTTGCTTAAAAATTCTGAATGACAAAAAAATTTCAATACAGTGAAAGATATCAGGGCAACTCTATTTTTCAGGCCAAGTGTAAGTTGCTTAAAAATCCTGAATGGCAAAAAATATTTCAATACAGTGGAAAATTTCAGGCCAACTTGTGTTTTTCAGTGCAGGACCAAGTTGCTCAAATATCTTGAATGTAAAAGTATAACCTACTCAATACGCCCTATAGTGAAAAATTCCTGGGCAAACTCTGTTTTTCAGGACAAGTGCAAAATGTTCAAAACTCCTGAATGATAAAAAATATATTCAGTGCAGTGGAAATGTTCACGGCAAACTCTGTTTTTCAGGGCAAAGTGAAAATATTTTTGATACATTACATTCAGCCAGTAAAGGCAATTAGCCCAATGTTTTTTTTCAGAGAGAACACTACACGCAAGGAACTTCACCGCCTTGAGTTAACAAGCAAGGTAACTATTTGCCTATAACGGCACTTCTAGGCCATTAATAAGGAACGTTATTGCCGAATTGAAATTATAAATGAATTGAAATGCATGTAGAAGATGCCATCGGGACCGAACAAAATGTAACGTTACAAGCGAATTGACGTTACATACGAAGCGGTTATAAAGGAATTCAACTATGCAAAACAGATATACAAGTTTCAGGCCCAATTCGGATTGAACTAAAAAGGTTGGTTTCAGGGCTAATTTTTTATTTTTAGGGCAAATTATTATTTTCAGGGCAATTTTTTCCGCACCCCCAGCAAAATGCTTTCCCGTACGCCTATGCGTATTATTGCTAGTATGAAGGTGAACGTAGTAGAGGTGTTAGTGTGTATGCCTGCTGTACGAGTATTCAGTGGTTCTGCTCTCACCTTTTGCTTTGGCTTAGCTAGTACATTTTACGCTTTTGATGGAGTGCTTTTTGTGTACTTTTCAAAACGTTTAGGGTTTGGGGTTGACGTTTAGGGTGTAGGTATAGGTTTTGGTTTAGAGCAGTGGTTCCCAACAAATGCCATTTACAATTCTCACGGGTAGCGCTGGAAAAGACATTTTCAATATATCATGAAAGCCGCATTTTCAAAATATCATTGAAACTGAAAGCAATTTGCTATGGTTTCGCCACTGGGTGCTGCAAATTTTTTTTTTCTGTGGGATGCCGCAAAGGTGAAAAGGTTGGAAACACTGGTTTAAAGTTTACATTTAGGTTTTAGTCTTAGGGTCTTGCTCAACTATGTCCAATCCAAATGGCTTCTGGGCCAAAAATTATGTCACTATTTTAACCAGGGCCGCATATGGAATATAACATATTAATGAGGGCCGCACATTGAATGGCCTGCTTTGATCTTCGAAAACAAAATTTTGCAAAGCTAATGTCCTGAAAGCGTTCAAATACTAACTGCAGTGGTAGCAGATGTGATAAACTGGCATTGAGGACTACCTGCAACAAAAATGTCAAATTCAAAATTATCAAAATAAGGACAAGTCGTCAGTATGTAGGATGCTTTTACTGCAGCGAAAACCTAAACTGGGCCACACAAAACCTTTTGTCTGGGCCGCATGCAGATCTTGTATAAGCAGGGTTAAGCTTTAAGCGATCGGACGAGTTAATAACGTTGCGTCAACAATTATAGTTTTCATTTGGAAAACAAATTCAAGCAGTGGATTTGTATACAGTACATAAAATGGCTTGATTTAGAAGCCATCAATTTGAAATTTTCCGAATGCGTATGCAACAGGATGATATCTTTTCAAATCCCTGTAAATTCAGGAATCTTGAAACTAATGAGAAAATGAATGGTTCACATGACTTTCGTTAATGATCAATTCTTTTCTTCCATTTTTGGGAAAAGACCATTTCAGAGTTTCATTGCATAAAAAAACTTTTTGAAACATTTCATTAAATAACCCAGTTAGAGTCGAATCATAAACTTTCAACATCAACATATCTAAGCGCAAATTTTCTTGGTGGCTTGCTGCGTGAGAAGAAGGACCTTGCTGGCAGAGCAGGCAGCTATGCTTCGTATGGAGAGCATGCAGGCTCTTTTAAAACCATAGCCTTTCATCATTATCAGGTGTGTCGCCGGGATTTCAGGTTTGGATGACTGGGGGGAGACCAACAAAAGATGGAGAGCACTAACAGTCAAAGTCTTTAAGACTAAAGACGGTCATCACTGATTTTCCGACTGGGTAGCGTCGGTTGGAGGGACGGAACTAGTGGTCATAGCTTGTAATGGCTTGCACCTAAACAAGCTGTAAGCACACTTAACTACTGTACACAGGTTCGTGCGAAACCCAAGTAAAGACTGACTGGGTGATATGTAAAGGCAAACAGATGCACCATAATCTGAATGGTTCCTGCGTTAAACAACTGTCTTGGATATGTAGTGGATTCTTGCTTCGATTAGGCAACATCAAAACGATCGCTCAGTTAGTATCCTGACCCGTGATCCTTCAACACCTAGGTTGATCTCTCAGTTAATGGAGAATCCTTGGAGTCGTACAGTACAATTGGTTCTCTACATCGCTATGTAACCAACCCAGTCGTTCTGAAGCGCATGTAAACACACAGCTGCAACGTTCTCGTTTTGGTTCAATTGCACTGAGCACTTTTGACGTCAAAACTCCCTTCGACCGCACTTGCTAGCATGACCATGTAAATAGGCCTAACGTTTAACTCCGCGGTTTGCAAGCGTTGGTTGAAGTCACAATGCATGTTTTGCAATTGCAAGGATTATAAATGCTCCAATCAACCTACAGTATGTTAGTGATGTCACAAAGCATCCTATTACCCAATAATTGAATTGCCAAGGCTAGCACTCTCAGCTGCTGCAAGTACTTGCGATTTGAGTAGAAAGAGGTGGACGGCTAGATCAGTTTGTAAAGACAAAGAATATTTTGATTGTACAGTGATCATTTTGTGGAAAATGAAGAAATTTTGTGGAGCCAAGAAGTGGAGATGCAAGGGACGTAAGTCATCATTGAGTTGGAAAACTTTGCTGTTAATTTCAGAGGGAAGCATGAGAGTTAAAGAACACAATAATTCAGATACAGTAAAACAACAACTAGATTCATAAGAGAGTTTTCGACCTTGACCGCATTGATTTCCGTTGATAAAGCATCGCACATATTAGAAAAAAATGAAGCAGTTGGTACAAAAAATCAGTAACATAAGACAATACCAAGCGCAACACACAACTGCAAAGCACCACTGTAACAGCCAAGCTGACTTGCTCATTGCAGTTGTTACTGTGAACTGTGGAGACGAGAACACAACTTCTAAATTTTCGAAAACTGTTCCGGTGCCACGGACTCCTAAAAATGGACTATTACAAAGATTTGAACTTTCATTCACTGGTTGTTTCAGGCAACGCTTATCAACCACAGTATATGCAAGCTGGTGCTGCTACCTAAGTCATACTGTAGCTGTCGAAAACACGGACAATTAGCGTTAGTACATAAGGTGTTAAACATGGTCAATCGTCAGTTCTCAAAAATGTAGTGAAAATTTGTACGTCAATGATTCACAGATCCCTTCAAAATTGCAATGACACTGTTTGCAACACAAATATGTTTGCAGGATTTTAGGATGGTTTCTACAAATCAATTTAATAGTGGTGACATGATTTATTTCACTCTAGATCTAAATGCAAAGTATGCATTGATACTTCATTATGTCTTAACCAAAACAATTGATATATAAATCGAAATTGTAAATTTCAACCAAAATTTTCATGATATCAAAAGGCTCTCATCAGTTTTTGGTTCTTTGTCTTTACCTAAAATTGTTTCGTCACAGTCACGAATGTCGAACGGTGAGAGGCGTAGATGTTTTAGTCCTCTGTGAAATACTAATAGCAATGTTTCAAAAGATGAATCGTGGGAGTACAATCGGAGTAATTGCAAAGAGAAATGAAAATGGCAAAGCTAAAAGTTTAGTACTTGACGGAAAGGATAAAATATACGGTTTATTTTGTTTGAGATACAAAGGAGAACAGCAATATTCTTCAAGTGAAACTTTTTCAAGTTCCCAGTGACAAATTGATTAGTTGGTCAAGGTTTCAATTTATTTGTGTGCGTTCACTCAGGAGTAAGTCCGTCACCAGCGTGGTCGGATAAAACAAGACCTTCTGGAAGTATTTTTTCAGGAGGTTTTTGGACCCTTGGAGTTAAGGAGACCCCCAAATGGAAGCCAAGTAAGTTTGAATCAAAACAACACTACGAAACTTATGTTTGCTTTTTAAGCACAGAAGAAGCGCTTAAGCAGGAAAAGCTACGCATAATATTGTTGACATCCACATAAGGATTCACTATCATTTCTCAAAGTTTTTCTGACTGTTGGCTAGTGGACCGCCTACTGTGGCCAGTGTGCCCTCTTCTGCTATGTGTCCTCCTGGATCAAGCCTATAGTTACGCCACTGCTCACGACAGCAAGCTTGCGGATCGTGTGCTATTACTGTGCATAGGCGTAGCCAAGGGGAGAGCCAGAGAGGTCATGCACCCCAAATGTTTAGAAAATATAGTCATTTTGTGCTTTGAGAGGCGTTTTTCCAAACAAAATAGTGTTACTCGCCTAAAATCAAGCATTTTGGCATCAAATTTTTGGGCTGGCTACGCCACTGTTACTGTGTGCCACCATAAAATCGAGTTGCAGCATTTTCAGTGAATGGAAAAAATCATTTGATCAAAGATAGGTCATGACGCGTGTCTGTTTTTTTTCCTCACAAAAATATTGATGGTTTTTTCGTTCTTCACTTTTTTATGACAAATTTCCAGGCATCTCGGCAAGTTTCATACAGTGAAAGTAAAATTTTTAATAAAAGCCCAGGCCACGAATACATCAAAAATCGGAAACGTTTGTAACGTAAACAGTTCCCCTCCTCCTGTAAAACAGATTCCTGTTAAGATGGCTACAAGTCAATTGTGCATCAAGCCTATCATTGTGCAATACTCCGTAGACGGTAATTTCTGAAAAACACCTTTTTTGCATATTTCCAAGTATCCATATGAGAAAGCGTTTTTTTCAGGCACGTCAGTGTTTGCATAAACTGATGTATTTGGTAAAATCGTGAAACTTTGTGTGTTGCTTTGTTTCAGGATTGTTTCGTGGCCCCAAAAAATCGATGCAACCCCAACCGTCTGGAGTCGCTCATCCGGATCCGTTTTCCCCTAAGGAAGTCCGGAGACAGGGTAAAATATCTTATAACCGGATACCATCGTTCAAGTATATCCTAAAAATTCTCTTCGACCTAATGTACATCTGCTTATGTCCATTACGTGTTTTTTTCCTTAAGCATTAGCTGGGTCATTTTGAATTTAGGATACAAATTTTATAGAAAGCGGTTTTGTGGATTGAGCGACAAATGAATAAATGGAAAACAAGGTTTGGGAAAATTTCTTTACAGTGTTTCATTAAAGCATTATTGATATTTTAAGTTTTTTTTCCTTGACGAAAAAAAGAGAAACTCATGTTTTTAAGCGAATTAAAAAAATTGTTTCGGCATCAAATAGTGTTTCTTCCTGAGCGTTCACCGCTCAAAATATTATTTCTTGCAGGAAACGAAACTTTGTCTTTTGCTGAAAACCGCGAGGACAGCGAAAGTGTGCATTCAAGCGGGGAGCCTTTCATCCTTGCAAGTTCACCGAATGTGAGTTGCTGCTACTCACTAACTGTTCAAAACGAATGTTCGACAAAAAGCGATCTTTCACGTTCTTCTTTGCGCGTTTCAT